>Ga0070698_100007466_pt1 | contig 11827 bp, 14 predicted proteins | sample KBSK1502metaG_FD_65477 | JGI IMG/M metagenome (GOLD analysis project Ga0070698, IMG submission 65477) | Corn, switchgrass and miscanthus rhizosphere microbial communities from Kellogg Biological Station, Michigan, USA - KBS K1-50-2 metaG | ecosystem: Host-associated > Plants > Roots >...
CTGCCGAACGCGCAGATCAAGATCAACACCGCCCGGCCGCGCATCACCCGCGCGGGCAAGGTGCGCCATCCCGCCTACAAGGCGGAACGACTCTCTCCGGGGCCGCATCACTACCTGGTGCAGTTCCGCGGGCCCATCAAGGACCGCTGGCTCGCCGCCCTCAAGGCCACCGGGGCCAGGATCCGCGAGCCGCGCGGCAGCTTCGCCTACGTGGTGTGGGCCCGACGGAGCTCGCTTCCCAAGATCGCCGCGCTGCCCTTCGTGCGATGGATGGGCCACCTGCCCCACGCCGCCCGCATCGCGCCGAGCGTGGAGCGCCCCGGGCGCGTGGGCAAGGCCGTTCCCCGGCGGCGGGTCCGGCCGAACGTGTACCGTGTCGAGGTCTTCGACGGCAACGACACCGGCAAGATCGCCGCCGCCGCCCGCCGGCTCCGCTTCACGGTCCTGTCCCAGGAGCCGGCGGCGCGGGTGCTCGTCCTCGAGGGGGCCAGCGCCGACGGGGCACGGGCCCGCCAGATCCAGTCGCTCTCCGCGGTGCACGGCGTGAAGTTCATCCGGCCGCTGGTCATCCCCCGCACCACCAACGACGTCGCCACCGGCATCATGGGCAACGCGTTCGCGGCGACCAGCGCGGCGGGGCCGAAGCTGACCGGCGCCGGCGAAATCATCGCGGTCTGCGACACCGGCCTCGACACCGGCAACCCCGCCTCGATCCATCCCGACTTCGCCGGGCGCGTCCTGGCCATCAAGAGCTACCCGATCACCGCCGACTGGAGCTCGATCATCAGCAACCCCGGCGGCAACGACGGCCCCCGCCGATCTGGACTCGGGGCACGGCACCCACGTGAGCGGCTCCGTGCTCGGCGACGGCACCGTGTCCGCGACCGGCCCCGCGCTCATCCGGGGCCACGCCCACAAGGCCAAGCTCGTGTTCCAGGCCGTCGAGCAGGAGATGAAGTGGAAGCCCAACGCGCCGCCCAACGTGACCGGCGAGCGCTACGTCCTCGCCGGCCTCCCCGCGAACCTCGGCTCGCTCTTCCAGTTCGCCTACACCAACGGCGCCCGTGTCCATTCCAACTCGTGGGGCGGCGGCGACCCGGGGGCGTACGACGATCAGTGCCGCCAGTTCGACCAGTTCGTGTGGGACCACAAGGATCTCTGCTTCGTCATCGCGGCGGGCAACGACGGCACCGACAACGACGGAGACGGCAAGGTCAACCTGAAGAGCGTGACCTCGCCGGGCACCGCGAAGAACTGCGTCACGGTGGGCGCCTGCGAGAACCTCCGCCCCGAGTTCGATTCGGAGACGTACGGGGAGTGGTGGCCCTCGGATTTCCCCGCGAACCCGATCAAGAGCGATCCGATGGCCAATCACCCCGATCAGGTGGTGCCCTTCAGCAGCCGCGGGCCGACGGCCGACAACCGCATGAAGCCGGACGTGCTCGCGCCGGGTACCTTCATCCTCTCCACGCGCTCCTCGAAGCTGGCCGCGAACAACTTCGCCTGGGCCGCCTATCCCCCGGACAAGGCCCACTACTTCCACATGGGCGGCACCAGCATGGCGACCCCGCTCACCTCGGGCGCGGTGGCGCTGCTCCGCGAGTTCCTCCGGAAGAAGCAGGGCATCGCGAGCCCGTCGGCCGCCCTCCTCAAGGCCCTCCTCATCGCGGGGGCGAAGCGTCTGCCCGGCACCGCGTCGACCACCACGATCGTCGACAACCACCAGGGCTTCGGGCGGGTCAACCTCGACCGCTCGGTCAAGCGCGTGCTCACCGCGGTGGACGGGCCCGGGCTCAAGACCGGCAACAAGTCGACCTTCTCCGTGAAGGTGCCCAGCGCGAGCGACACGCTGCGGATCGCGCTCTGCTACTCCGACTTCCCCGGGCCGTCGCTGATCAACAACCTGAACCTGATCGTGACCGATCCGGCCGGCAAGCGCTACGTGGGCAACAAGCCCGCCTCCGCCGGCAGCACCCTGACGCTCGACTCCACGAACAACGTGGAGGTCGTCCAGGTCGGCACCGCCAAAAAGGGCGGCTGGACGGTGGACGTGGTCGCCTCCAACGTCAGCAGCGGCCCCCAGGACTTCGCGCTGGCCGCGGTCCTGGTGTGAGGCTTGACTCCGCTCCGCTTGACTCCGCCTTTCCGGGGCCGCATCCTGCCGGACCAGGAGGGTCCCATGGCGCCACGCATTGCCCCGATCGCCGCCACCCTGGGTGCCGTCGTCACCGATCTCGAGCTCGCCCGGCTGGACCCGGCGACGTGGCAGACCGTCGAGGCCGCGTTCCACGAGTACGCGGTCCTGGTGTTCCCGGGCCAGAACCTGGCCGAGGCCGAGCAGGTGGTCTTCGCGAACCGATTCGGCGACATCGAGCTCCTGGCGGCCGACCCCGAGCAGAAGGCGGTGCCCATCAGCAACCAGAAGCCCGACGGAACGATCATGGGTCCGGACGAGCATCGCTACAAGTCGCTGCGGGGCAACGAGGGCTGGCACACCGACAGCTCGTACATGCCGCTCGCGGCCAAGGCCTCCGTGCTCTCGGCCCAGGTGGTCCCCTCCGCGGCGGGCGAGACGGAGTGGGCCGACATGCGCGCGGCCTACGAGGCGCTCGACGAGGCCACCCGGCGGCGCATCGCGGGGCTCTCGGCCCATCACTCTCTGTACCACTCGCAGGCCACGATCGGGCACGTGGTCAGCCCGGGCGCCGGCTACGGATTCCACACGAAGGGGGCGCCGTTGCGGCCGCTGGTGAAGGTGCACCCGGTCACCGGCCGCCCCGCGCTGTTCATCGGCCGCCACGCCCACGCCATTCCGGGCCTCGATGCGGCGGAGTCGGAAACCCTGCTCTCCCACCTCGTCGACTTCGCCTGCCGCCCGCCCCGCACCTACGCGCACAGCTGGCGGCCGGGCGACGTGGTCATCTGGGACAATCGCTGCGTGCTGCACCGCGCCCGGCCCTATGCCTATCGCGAGCCGCGGGTCATGCGCCATACCCGGGTCGCGGGCGATCCGGCGACCGAGCTCGCCCCCACCGATCGCGACGAGCGCGCCGGCGCCTACGAGCCGTCCACCTCGAACCGCTAGCGACGATCCGGAGCGATCCGCCGGGCGGCGCACGCCGGTGCGCGGCGCCGCCGATGCGCGCCGCCTCGCCTGCTCGCCGTGACCGCTCCTCGGCACACCTCATGGAGACATCGACATGATGAACCTGACCCCCACCGAGCTGGAGCGGTTGACCATCTTCAACGCGGCGGAGCTCGCGCGGAGACGGCGGGCCAAGGGGCTGCGTCTCAGCTACGTGGAGGCGATCGCCTACATCACCGACGAGGTCCTGGAGGGCGCGCGCGAGGGCCGCTCGGTCGCGGAGCTGGTGGAGTGGGGCGCGACGCTCCTGACCACCGACGACGTCCTCCCCGGCGTGGCCACGCTCGTCCCGCGAATCATGGTGGACGGCCTCTTCGAGGACGGCAGCCGGCTCATCGCGCTCTACGCGCCGATCCGGCCCGGGAAGCAGCCGGTGCCCGACGACCAGCGGATTCCCGGCGAGGTGATCACCCCGGACGGCGACATCGAGCTCAACGAGGGGCGCGCGAAGACCGCCCTCGAGGTCCTCAACACCGGCGATCGAGCGATCCAGGTCGCCAGCCACTTCCACTTCTTCGAGGCCAACCGGGCGCTGGCCTTCGATCGCGCGCAGGCCTTCGGCATGCGGCTCGACGTCCCGGCCGGGAACTCGGTGCGCTTCGAGCCCGGCATGAAGAAGGCGGTGACCCTGGTGGCGCTGGGCGGGTCCGCGACGGTGACCGGCCTCAACAACCTGACCAACGGCTCCGTCCACTCTCCGAGCGTGCGGGAGGCGGCGCTCCGCCGCGCCCGCGAGCTCGGCTTCCAGGGCGCGTGAGGAGGACCAGACCATGGCGCGCATGACCCGGGCCGCCTACGCGGCCACCTACGGACCGACCACCGGCGACCTCGTGCGCCTGGGCGACACCTCCCTCCTGGCCCAGGTCGAGCACGACCACGCCGTCTACGGCGACGAGTGCATGACCGGCGCCGGCAAGGTGATGCGCGACGGCATGGGCTTCGACGCCCACGCCACGTCGGCGGCCGGCGCCCTGGACATGCTGGTCCAGAACGCCACCATCATCGACCCCGTTCTCGGGGTGGTGAAGGCGGACATCGGGATTCGCAACGGGACGATCGTGGCGGTGGGAAAGGCGGGGAACCCCGCCATCCAGTCCGGGGTCGATCCCGACCTGCGCTGCGGCCCCTCGACGACCATCGTGCACGCGGACCGGCTCATCGTGACGCCGGGAGGCGTCGAGGCCCACGCCCACTTCCTGTGTCCCCAGCAGTGCGAGCACGCGCTGGCCGGCGGGCTGACCACCATCGTGGGCGGCACCATGGGCCCCCACTTCGACATCAGCTGCGCGGGCCCCAGCAACCTCGCCACCATGCTGCGGGCCGCCGAGCAGTATCCGCTCAACTTCGGCTTCCTGGGGCGCGGCAGCGGCCACGATCCGGCCGCCATCGTGGAGAGCGTGGCCGGGGGCGCCATCGGGGTAAAGGTGCACGAGGACTTCGGGGCCATGCCGGCCACGATCGACTGCGCCCTCACCGTCGCCGACCGCCACGACTTCCAGGTCCAGCTCCACACCGACACCATCAACGAGGCCGGCTACTGCGAGGACACCATCGCGGCCATCGGCGGCCGCACGATTCACATGTACCACGTGGAGGGCGCGGGGGGCGGTCACGCGCCCGACATCATCCGCGTCGCCGGGGTGGCCCACTGCCTGCCCTCGTCGACCAATCCCACCAACCCCTTCACGCGCAACGCCCTCGACGAGGGCTTACCAATGACGATGGACGCCCACTTCCTCAACTGGCAGCTGCCCGAGGACGTGGCCTTCGCCGAGAGCCGGGTGCGCCCGCAGACGATGGCCGCGGAGGACCTGCTGCACGACCTGGGCGCCATCTCGATCTTCGCCGCCGACACCCAGGGCATGGGGCGCGTGACCGAGACCGTCACCAACTGCTGGCGGCTCGCGAGCGTCATGAAGGACCGCAAGGGGCGGCTTCCTGCCGAGCGGACCGCGCGCGCCGACAACGAGCGGATCAAGCGCTACGTGGCCAAGTACACCATCAACCCGGCGCGGGCCCTCGGCATCGACCCCTACGTCGGCTCGATCGAGCCCGGCAAGATGGCCGATCTCGTCCTGTGGGTCCCGGCCTTCTTCGGGGTGAAGCCGCTCATGGTGATCAAGAGCGGCTTCGTGGTCTGGTCGGTGATGGGCGACGCGAGCGGGTGCATCTTCCCCACCGAGCCGGTGATCCAGCGCCCGATGTGGGGCGCGGTCGGCGACGCCCCGTCGAGCCTCGGGGTGTTCTTCGCCAGCGCCCTGGCGCTCCAGGCCGACGTCCCGCGGAAGATCGGCCTTCGGCGTCGCATGCTGCCCATCGTGAGCACCCGCTCGCTCGGCAAGCGGGACATGCTGCACAACGACGCGTGCCCCCGGATCGTCGTCGACCCGGGCACGCACGAGGTATACGCCGACGGCGAGCTCCTCGCGTGCGAGCCGGCCGCGTCCGTTCCTCTGTCGCGCCGGTACCTGCTCCGGTGAGCGGGCCGACATCGGCGGAGGTCGATCCCCGCTCGGCCGCCGGGGCGGTCGCGCCCCAGCTCGCGCTCCGCTTCGAGCGCGATCCCTCGGGTCGCACGTTCCTCGCGCGGAAGTTCTCGACCTACCCGTTCTTCCTCGCCGCCGCCTTTCACCTGGACCGCGCTCCCCGCGGCATGCTCACCGCCATCGTGCAGTCGAGCTCCGGCGGTCTCTACGAGGGGGACCGCCTGGCCGTCTCCCTCGACGTGGAAGCGGGCGCCGACGCCCATGTTGCCAGCCAGGGGGCCACGGTCGCCCACCCGATGCCCCACGGCGGCGAGGCGCGACACGAGGTGCGGATCCGCGCCGCCGCCGGCTCGCTGGTGGAATATCTGCCCGACCCGCTGATCCTTCTGCCCACCGCCAGCGTACGCACTCGAGTCGAGGTCGTGGCCGAGGTGGGGTCGACGGTCATCGTCGGCGACGCGTTCCTCGCGCACGATCCCGCGGGCTGCGGTCGACCCTTCCACCGCCTCGCCGCCGAGACGTCCCTTCGCCGGCCGGGTGCGCTTCCGTTCGCCCTCGAGCGCTTCGACGTCACCGCGCGGCAGGTCGAGGACGGGTGGCGTCTGCTCGGCGCCCGCCGGTGCGAGGCGCAGGGAAGCCTCTGGGTGTGCGCGCCCGGCTCAGCCGACGAGCTGGCGGTCACGTTGAGCCGCACGCTGGAAACGGTGCCCGGCGTCTACGCGGGGGCGTCCACCCTGTCCGGCGGCGCCGGTGCGATCGCGCGATTGCTCGCCCACGACGCGGTCGCGCTTGGCGAAGGCTTCCGCGCGGCATGGCGAGCGCTCCGCGCCGCGCTCACCGGTCTGCCACCGAGGAGTCGCCGCCAGTCTAGCTGGCTCTGACCGGGGTCTCAGATCCTTCGGCTGTCGGTCTGGCGTCCCTCGATCCGGTACGACAGCGATTCCTCGCGCCAGAGCGTGTAGCAGGCCTCGTGGGCGATCAGGACGACCCGGCCGCTCTCGGGGGTCTCGTACTCGGTGTCGGTGCGATCGATCGCCCGGCGGCATACGAGGCAGGCCTGCCCCGTGCCTCGGCGTCTCTTGTAGACGCCTCCCGCGGTGGGGAGACGACCCTGCACCAGCCGCACTCGTATCTGCTGCCGCAGCTGGTCCGTGGAGAGCAAGGAGGTCGTCATCGTGTTTTTCTCGCTGGCCGCACCGTGAGACACACGCCAGATGCCAAAGGGCGGGACGTCGGCTCGCGTCACCCAAACGCCCGGAGGTAGGCGATACGAGTGTATCACCGCGACTGCCGTCCGGTTGGAGCATCCTCGGGCGAGGACGATGCGCCTTCACCTGCGCTCGCAGAACCCGCCCGTCAGGTCGTCCGGGTACCACCGGAACCCGTTGCGCTCGCAGGTCGCCTTCAGCTCGTCCTGCGTGTAGGTCGGCGGGATGGCGGCACCCGTGATGCACCCGACCAGGCACGCCGCCGCGCCTGCGCTGACGATGACCGCACGAGTCCAGGCTAACGCTCCGATGATCCCGTCCCCCGTGCGGATCCTACACCGGCCATCGAGTAAGAGGACCCCGCCTGTCTTCTGCCGGTCGCGCTCTCTCTGCTGGTCCTCGCCGCTCCCGCTTCGGCCGACGGCGGCCGGGTGCTGTGGCACGAACCTCGACGACTGTATCAAACCGGTGGACGCCGCGCTGCCGGCGGCACGGGTCACGTCGGGAGGGGCAAGCCCTCCCCAGATGGAGTCGGCTCACTCCCCGCCGGCGCAGAAGTGAGCCGACTCTTCGCTCAGCCCTTGTCGTACTCGTCGTGGCGGCGCCACCACAGGCCGGTCTCGTTCCGCCCCCTGGGGGCGCGGTCGAGCCACTGGTACATGCCCCAGAGGCCGTCCAGTCCGCGCGCATAGGTGGAATAGGTGTGGTAGACGACGCCGTCCTCGAGCGTGAACGCGCTCATCCCCGGCCTCTCGCGGATGTACGTGGCCACGTCGGTTCCGGTTGCGGCCGCGAAGGCCACGGGTCCCACGTCGCCTCCCTCGCGCGGTTGCCACGCCGGCTCGCGCCGGTAGTTGTACTCGACGCCTCCCTCGCGCTGTTGCCCCTCGGTGAACCCGACGCTGAAGTCGGCGTTGAAGTCGCCGCCGAACGAGGACGCCCAGGGAAACGCCCACCCCATCCGCCGCTTGTATGCCTGCAGCTTCGCGAGCTGAGCCCGTGAGACCGCCCAGAGCATGACGTCGTGGTGGGCCAGGTGCGTGGCGAACCCGTTGAAGCCGTCCGCGATCGCCGAGCAGGAGGGGCACCCCGCCTTGTAGTCGGGCCCGAACATGAAGTGGTAGACGAGAAGCTGCGAGCGCCCTCGGAAGAGGTCCGCCAGCGCGGCACTCCCCTCGTCGGTCTCGAATCGATACGCCTTGTCGACCCGAACCCACGGAAGCTCCTGCCGCCGCCGCGCCAGCTCGTCGCTCCGCCGCGTCAGCTCCTTCTCCGCCTCGAGCAGCTCGAGCCGCACCGCGAGCCACTCTTTACGTGTCCCGGTCATGTGCTTTGTCATCGCGCCTCTCTCCTCTCTTCCGGTGTCCCGATTTCACCGGCCGGTTGATCCCCTCGTTTGCTCAGCAATCGGGTCGCCAGATAGGTCGTGAAGCCGCCGGCCGACAGTCCGCCCGCGACGTAAAGCCCGAACGTGGTCAGGCACACTGGACACATCGCGCGCTCCTTTCTCGTGGGTCAGGGCTTGCGCACCGCGCGCACCTTGCCGCTGCTGCTACCGCCGCAGTAGAAGACGCCGGCGCGGTCGGCCTCGAGCCCGCTCACGACGACGCCGGCGGGCATCTCCAGGCGCTCGAGGACCTCACCCGTTGCCGGATCGACGCGGCGGATATCGCTGCGCTCGTCCTCCATGGTGGCGTGCCACAGCTCGCCGTTGACCCAGGAGACGCCGGTGACGAAGCGATCCGACTCGATCGTGCGCAGGATGGCGCCGGTCTCGGCGTCGATCTGGTGGATCTTGCGGGCGCGGTACTCGCCCACCCAGAGCGTTCCCTCGGCCCAGGTCAGGCCCGAGTCACCTCCGTGGGCCGGCGCCGGGAGGGTGGCGACGACCTGCCCCGAGCGCGGGTCGACCTTCTGGATCCGGCCGCCGGCGAGCTGCCAGAGGTATGTGCCGTCGAAGGCGGTGCCGCCCTCGGCGGTGACGGCGAGCTCGCGGACCAGCGCGCCGCCGCCGGGATCGATGGCGACGATGCTTTCGCCGCGGGCGAACCAGACGTGGGCGCCGTCGAAGGTCACCCCGTGGACGCTGTCGATGCCGGGATAGGGGCCGTACTCCCGGAGGATCTCCGCCTGCTTGGTCTTGCGCGTCGTGGCCATGACCCAAGACTACCCAACTGGGAGCGCGCCGGGGAGTAACAAGGTTGTCGCGAATCCTCCGAGCGCCGGCGCCAGCCAGCGGCGGGATCGACCGTGGCCGACGGCACGCACCGCGGCCCCTTCATCGAGCTGGCGCAGGGCCCGCTGGACGGTTCGCTGGCTCGATCCGAGCGCACGCGCGAGCGCCGACGTCGACCAGGACTCGCCGCCCTCGAGCAGGGCGAGGATGGCCCCGGCGGGACCGTCGATCGGCGGCGCCAGCACGACGACGGCTCGGCCCGCGACCGGGACGAGCGCGAAGCCGCGCCGGGTCGCCTCGATCCGGGCGAGCGGGCGCAGGGCGGCGCGCAGGCGGCCGAGCTCGACGCGGAGCCGGGCGCGGTGCGATTCGTTGGCGGCGCGCGTCTCGAAGGCACGCTCGACGAGGTCGTCGCGCGGCACGTCGGACGGCCAGGCCTCGGCGAGCGCGCCGACGAGCGCGAACAGGACCGGGCGGCCGGCGAGCGGGACGGAGCGGGCCGGGCCGCGCACCGCGCGCCGACACGCGTCGACGACGAGGTCGCCGGACGCGAACAGGGCCTCGACCTCGTCGAGGCGGACTGCGCGGACCGCACCCCCGCGAATCAGCCGCGCCGAGGGCGTCGACAAGGCACGCCGGACCCGGCCGACCTCGGCGACCAGGGCCGGTATGCCGGCGGCGACGGCCGCGGCGTGGGCGCGGCCGAGCGCGGCGGCCGCCTCCGCGGCCCGGACCCGGCGGAGAGCGAGCTCGGCGCGGGTGAGCTCGGCGCGGGCCGCGAGCGGCGGCGGCGCGCCGGCGGTGTCGACGTCGACCGCGGCGAGCGTCCGCTCGGCGGCCGCGAGCTCGCCGACCAGGAGCTGGCGCCGGACGACGACGAGGCGAGCGTAGAGGGCGTTCGCGCGATCGCCCAGCGCGTCGAGCGCCTGCGTGGCGGCATCGAGCGCGCGGACCGGCCCGCTCAGGTCGCGCGCGACGAGGGCGACCTCCGCCTCGGCGACCTGGCAGCGGGCCTGGGCGAGCCGCTCGCGGGCGCCGAACCGGCGGGCGGCGCGCCGGAGCAGCTGGCGCGCCCGGTCGTAGTCGCCGAGCTGGGCCATGGCGATGCCGCGCAGGGCAAGGGCCGGCGGGTCGTCGCGCAGCGCGACGTAGTTGAGGGCGCCGAGGGGATCACCCGCCGCCAGCGCGCGCGCAGCCGAGGCGACGAGGGAGTCCATGTCTTACTTGGCACCTGAGCGAGCGGTTCGCATCATACACCAGCCCGCTTCGACAACCAGCCAGGCCAGATGATGACACGATATAGAGATTTACGATGATGCGTCCGACGAGCTATAGTCACATCCGATGGATTGACCGGCTCGTGGGGGTGACCGTCCGATGCCAGACCACGAACTCCGCACCGCCGTCCACAACGCCTACTCCGCAGCCGCGGAGCGACCCACACAGAAGCACGCCTTCCCCGTTGGGCGCGTCCTGGCCGAGCGGCTGGGCTACCCGGCTGAGGTCTTGAACGCCATGCCGGCCGTGGCCGTCGAGGCCTTCGCGGGAGTCTCGAACCTCGCGGTCTCCGCCCAGATCCGCGCCGGAGCCCGAGTCTTGGACCTCGGATGCGGCGCCGGACTCGACAGCCTCATCCTGGCGAGGCGGGTTGGACCAACCGGCCGTGTCGTCGGCATCGACTTCAGCCAGGCCATGCTGGCCCGCGCCCGGCTGGGTGCCACCGCGTCTGGTCTCGAGGTGACCTTCGCACGTGGTGATGCCGAAGATCTGCCGCTCGACGCCGCCTCGGTAGACGTGGCCCTCGTGAACGGGATCTTCAACCTGAACCCTGGTCGCGCCGCCATCTTCCAGGAACTGGCTCGCGTCGTGCGGCCGGACGGCTCCGTGTACTCGGCGGAACTCGTCTTGCAGGAAGCGGTGAGCAAACCGGACCACTTCACCGAGGCGGAATGGTTTGCCTGAGTGGCCGGTGCCAAGGAAGGCGTGGCCTTCCTGAACGAGTTCCGTGCGGCGGGTTTTCGCGAGGCGACCATCCTCCAGACGACGCGGAATGCACGATGCAAAGACCCTCGCGTGACTGCGGCCGAGGTTTGCGCCACGAGATGATCCACCGAACCGTGTAGTGGGAGCCGCCTAGCTCGCGGGCCGGCCGGTCGCCCTGGCCGTCTGGTCCGCGGCCATCGTCCTGAGCGAGTCCTGCTCCAGGGCGAGCACGTGCTTCGCAATAACCCGATACGTCCATTCTCCTGGCGCGGTCTCACGGTTGAACTGCTCATCGGTTAGTCCGACCAACGATCCAACAAACCGCGCGCGCTCCACGAGCCACTCGGCGACCAGACGCTCCATGGGAGATGCCGTGATTCTGGATTCGTAGCGTCCTTCGAGGACCTGCCCGGTGTGTATCTTCTCGTGATCGATGTCGTTCGTGAGTAGAGTCCACACGTCCTTGCCTTGAGCACACCCATGGGACGATGGCATCGCGAGCTCTCCATCAGGCGCCTGAAGTAGTGTGTCGATCGTGGCGGCGGTCTGTTCCAGCAACTCACGGATGGCTTCTCTCACGGTGGCGGCCATGCGGCCCTCCCTTTCTCGTGTGTGACCCCGTTCGATGCGACTCTAATCCCCACCCTTCACGAATGCACGGAATCCGGCACCCTTCACCGCCTGGATGAGTTGCTCGACGCCGACCCGCGCGGGATCGAAGGTCACCCTCGCCTCCTTGTCGCGGAAGCTCACCTCCGCTCGCTGGACACCCGGGAGCCCTTCCAGGGCTCGCTTGACCGCGATCGGTCAGGCCCCTCAGGTCATTCCG
>Ga0070698_100007468_pt1 | contig 11826 bp, 11 predicted proteins | sample KBSK1502metaG_FD_65477 | JGI IMG/M metagenome (GOLD analysis project Ga0070698, IMG submission 65477) | Corn, switchgrass and miscanthus rhizosphere microbial communities from Kellogg Biological Station, Michigan, USA - KBS K1-50-2 metaG | ecosystem: Host-associated > Plants > Roots >...
GACTTTCCGGAACGCCTCGGCCCTCGAGGCGTAGAGATCCTTCGCGGCCTCGACCAGCGACCGGTCGATCCGCTCGAGGGACACGTACAGCGGCAGGATCGTGAACGGCAGGAGGTTGTACGTGATCCCCGCGACCACGGCGAACGTCGTCCCGAGCACGCGGAACCGCTCGGGCAGGAGGCCGATGTCCTTCAGGGTCCCGAACACGATGCCGCCGTCGGAAAGGATGAAGCTCCACGAGACCGTCCGGATCACGAACGAGATGAAGAACGGCAGCAGGAGCAGGAACAGGAAGAGCGACTTGAACCGCCCTCCGTAGAAGGCGATCCAGTAGGCGATCGGGTACGCGAGCAGGAGCGCCACGATCGTGACGAGCGCCCCGTTCCGAAGGGACCTGATCAGGTAGACCCAGAACTGCGAGATCGCGTCGCTGAAGTTCGCGAAGTGCCACGTCAGCCGATAGCCCTCGAGGGCGCTTCCCTCCTGTAACGCGACGCTTGCCATCGCGATCATCGGCACGATGAACAGGATGAGCAGCCAGAGCCCGCCGGGAGCGAGCAGCGCGTAGGGGGCGGCGACCTTCCCAGGTCGCCGCCCCCGACGCCTCAGGTCGTGAAGATCGGAAGGAACAGGTCGTTCCACTGCGTGACCTCGTCGCCCTCGAGCACCCGGTAGCTGTGCAGCTTCGCGTTGATCTCGTCCGTGGGGAACACGTACGGGCTGGTCGCGATCGTGTTCAGAACCTTCCTGTCACCGCCGGACGCCGCCTCGGCGTCCGCTTTCACGATCTCGCCGCCGGCGGGGACGGGGCTCACGTACGCGTTCCATTCCGTGAGCATCGCGGCGATCTCCGGCTTGTAGTAGTGGTCCATCAGCTGGATCGCCCCGAGCGGGTTCTCCGCCTTCGTCGGGATCATCATGTTGTCCGTCCAGACGACGGTCCCCGCGTCCGGGGCGGCGAACCGGAAGGACGCGAATTCGGGGTAGTAGAGCTGGTCGTTGATGATGTCGCCCGACCACGCCATGGTGGCCCAGAGGTCCCCGTTCTCGATCGCCGTCAGATAGGCCTGGTCGTCCCACTTGCGCAGACCGCCCCATTCGTTGAACGAGGACAACAGATCCGCGGCCTGCTGCCAGTCATCCGGCGTCGACGTCGCAGGGTCGATCCCCAGCTCGATCATCGCCATGTTCGGCGCGTCCGCGTTGTTGCCGAACAACGTGACGTGACCGGCCCACTCATCGTTCATCAGGTCCTGCATCTTGGTGATCGGACCCTCCACGAACTTCGTGTTCCAGGCGTAGCCGGTCATCCCCGACTGCCATGCCATCGTGTACCGGTTCCCGGGGTCGAAGGTCGGGTCCTTGAATGCAGGTCCGACGTTCTCGTTGAAGTTGGGCGTGAGGGAGTGATCCAGCTCGATCAGGTAGCCGAGCTGCATCATCTCGGTCAGCTCTTGACCGTTGGTGATGACGATGATGTCGTGGCCGGTCGGAGTACCCGCCTCGAGCGCCGGTCGGATCGCCGCGTAGAAGTCCTCGTTCGCGTTGATGTCCGCGCGGTAGACGACGTCGATCCCGGTCTCGTCCGTGAACGCCTTGAGACTCGGGCGGATCCGATTCCCCTCTGCGTCTTTGCCCGCGAGGTCGATGTAGGCCGGCCAGTTCGTGAACTGGACCGTGTCGCCCGGTCCTTCCTTCACGCGGGCAGCCCACCACTCGGGCGTCCCCTCCCCGCCCGGCTTCGTCTCCGTCTTCTTCTCGGCGGGCGTTCCGCACGCCGCGAGGATCGAAGACAGACTCAGAGCTCCGACGCCCACGCCGGCGTAGCGGAACAGATCACGCCGCGACATCCTCGGCATCGTCATCCCGCGCAGCCACGCCGGGTCGACGCGGTCCGGCTTCCGTTCTTCGGTCATTCGCTTTCCTCCTCATCCGCGAGGTCGCCGGAGGGCTCCACGACGAACGTGTGCTCCGGCAGCCATTCGAGCCGCACCTGCTGGCCGGCGGCGGGGTGCGATCCCGCCGCGCCCTGGTTCTGGACGAACACCGTGAGCTCGTGACCCCCGGGGCCCTCCACCTTGTACTGGTAGTTCACGCCGATGTACGTGGACATACGAACCGTGCCGACGACATGGTTGGAGCCCGGTGTTGCTTCCTCGTCTGCCGAGACGATCGTGATCTTCTCGGGCCGAACCCCCACCCGCACGCTCGGACCCGGGGCGGCGGGCAGATCCGCGTCGTTCGCGCGGATCACCTCACCGGTGGCGAGACGAACGGTGGACGACCCGTTCATCGAGACGAGCTCCCCATCCAAGAGGTTGGAGGCGCCGAGGAATCCTGCCACGAACTCGGTGGCCGGATGCTCGTAGACCTCCTCCGGTCCACCTAGTTGCTCGATCCGGCCGTGCCGCATGACGGCGAGCCGGTTCGACATCGTGAGGGCCTCTTCCTGATCGTGGGTGACGTAGATGAACGTGATCCCGACCTCCTGCTGGATCCGCTTGAGCTCCAGCTGCATCTGTTTCCGGAGCTTGAGGTCGAGGGCGCCCAGCGGCTCGTCCAGCAGCAGCACCTTCGGGCGGTTCACCAGGGCTCGAGCGAGCGCGACCCGCTGCTGCTGGCCGCCGGACATCTGAGGCGGCTTGCGCTGTTCGAACCCCTCGAGGTCGACGAGCGCGAGCGCCTCTCGCACCCTGCGATCCACCTCATCCTTCGGCACCTTCTTCCGGCGGAGCCCGAACGCCACGTTCTCGAACACGTCCAGATGAGGGAACAGCGCGTAGGACTGGAACACGGTGTTCACGTCTCGCCGATAAGGGGGCAGGTCCGTGACGTCGAGTTCGCCCAGGTAGATGGTCCCGTACGTGGGGTCTTCGAATCCACCGATCATCCGGAGGGTGGTCGTCTTGCCGCAGCCGGACGGGCCCAGCAAGCTGAAGAACTCGCCTTCCTCGACGTCGAGTGAGAGGCCGTCCACGGCCGCCACGTCGCCGAAGAGCTTCGACACGCGGTCGAGACGAACATCGATGTCCGGCATCTCCCCTCCCTCGGGTCCGGGTCGGCGCATCATGCCACAGCCGCCGGTCTCATCCTCGCCGCCACCGCGGGGATGGGCTCGTCGGCTGCGCCTCTTGCTATACGGCCCGAAAGGGGTGTGAGGTCCGCCAGCGCGCCGGCGAAATCATGGATACGCCGGGAAACGCTCCATCAGATCCCTCACGCGTTGACCAGACTTCGCCTTGGTGCCCGCATCCTCCGGGTTCTTCAAGACGTCGCCCATGATGGAGGCGATCTCCCCCATCTCGCCCTCGTCCATCCCGAGCGTGGCCGGTCCCGGGGTGCCCACGCGGATCCCGGACGGGGCCGACGGTGGGTTGGGGTCGTACGGGATCTGGTTCTTGTTCAGCGCGATGCCCACCTCGTCGCAAACGGCCTCGGCGGTCTTGCCGTCGATCCCGACCGGACGCACGTCCGCGAGGATGAGGTGCGAATCCGTCCCGCCCGAGATCACGCGAACACCTTCGTCCGCCAAGCCTGCGGCGAGCGCCCTCGCGTCACGCACCACTCGGTGCGCGTAGTCGCGGAACTCCGGCGTCATCGCTTCCTTCAAGGCCACCGCCTTCGCCGCGATGCAGTGCTCGAGGGGACCACCTTGCATCATCGGGAACACGGCCTTGTCGATCGCCTTCGCATGCTGCTCCTTACACACGATCATCGCGCCGCGCGGTCCCCGGAGTGCCTTGTGGGTCGTGAACGTCACGACGTCGGCGTGGGGGACAGGTGAGGGGTAGGCGCCTCCCGCCACGAGACCGATGAAGTGGGAGGCATCGACCCACAGGAGCGCGCCGACCTCGTCGGCGATCTCACGGAAGGCGGCGAAGTCGATCTCGCGCGCGTAGGCGGTATAGCCGGACAGGATGATCTTCGGACGGTGTTCCTTCGCGAGCTCGCGGACACGGTCCATGTCCAGCTGCTCGGTCTCGCGGTCCACCTGATAGCCGACGAAGTGGAACCACATCCCGGACACGTTCACCGGCGAGCCGTGCGTGAGGTGCCCTCCGTGCGCGAGCTCCATCCCGAGGACCTTGTCGTCGGGGTTGTTCGGCTCGAGGAAGGCGCCGAAGACCGCCAGGTTCGCCTGGGCGCCGGCGTGGGGCTGGACGTTCGCGTGCTCGGCGCCGAACAGCTCCTTGGCCCGATCGATCGCGAGCTGCTCGGTCACGTCGACGAACTCACACCCGCCGTAGTAGCGGCGACCCGGGTAGCCCTCGGCGTACTTGTTCGTCATCGTGGATCCGAGGGCCGCGAGGACAGCGGGGCTCGTGTAGTTCTCGGAGGCGATCAGGCGAAGGTTGGTCCGTTCGCGCTCGAGCTCGTTCGCGATCGCCTCGGCGACCTCCGGGTCGGCGGCCTTCAGCGCCTCCCAGTCGGCGGCGTAGTCCTTCATGTCACAGCTCCCCTCGTTCGATCTGCGCGATCTGTTCCAGCCTCGAGACGTGACGTCCACCCTCGAACGGGGTGGCCAGCCAGACGCGCACGATCTCCCGAGCGTACGCGGGCGCCACCACGCGCGCGCCCATCGCGAGGACGTTGGCGTCGTTGTGTTCCCGCGACAGGCGGGCCAGGAACAGGTCGTGGCAGAGCGCCGCCCGGATGCCGTCCACCTTGTTGGCGGCGATCTGCTCTCCCTGGCCGGAGCCGCCGAGCACGATCGCGCGGTCCGCCTCGCCGCTCACCACCGCTCGTGCTGCGGCAGCGCAGAACGGCGGGTAGTCGACCGGCTCGGTGGAGTCGGTGCCGTGGTCGAGCGCCTCGTGGCCCTCCTCGGCGAGGAAGACCTTCAGGTCTTCCTTGAGCGGGAAGCCGGCATGGTCCGCGCCGAGGGCGACGCGCATCAGGCGCGATCCCGCGTGAGCGCGATCGCCAGCCGGCCGGACAGGTCATACAGCTCGTCCGCGACCTCCCGGTACCCGTCGATCGGCTCGCCGAGCGGGTCGCGGACGTCCTCGGCCTTCGGCGACGAGCCATTCCTGGCGGCCGCGGCCGCGGCGACGCGGGTCTTGAGAGAGCCGGCCGCGGGCGACCGCTCGAGCAAGCGAACGAGCTCCTTGATGGTGAACGTCTTGGTCTCCAGGTCGGGCATCGCGCCGACGATCGCCTCACGATGTTCCGCAGCCATGCACACGATCAGTTCGGCGTCCTCCAACATCGCGCCGCGCAACTTGCGCGCCTGATGCCCTCGGATATCGACGCCCCGTTCCTCCGCGGAGCGGATCGACTCCTCCATGGCCCCGGAACCGTCCCAGCCCGCGGTGCCCGCCGAGCTCACCTCCGGCGCGGCCTCGCCCAGCCGTTCGACGAGCGCGGCGCGAAGGAACCCCTCGGCCATCGGCGAGCGGCAGACGTTTCCCGTACACACCACCAGGATCTCGCTCATGAGGAAGACGGCGAGTCTAGCAACGAGTGCTCATCCGGCAGGAGCTCGACGAGGGATTCGCGAGTCAGGGAGCCCTCCCGGATGATCGTCGCGGGCCCGTGCGCGAGGTCGAGGACGGTCGAGGCGGCGCCGGCCAACGGGAGCTCCTGGCAGAGGAAAACCGCGACCTGGTCCCCGAACAGCGCTTGGAGCTCGTCGCAGGTCTCGGCCGGTGGCGTGCCGGAGAGGTTCGCGCTGGTCACGGCCAGGGGACCTGTGCCCGCGAGGAGGGCGAGGGCGAGCGGGTGGTGGGGGGCGCGGACGCCGATGGTGGCCGGGTCGCCACCCAGGTCCCACCCGGAGGCGTCCGCGCCCCGGGGCAGGACGAGCGTGAGCGGTCCCGGCCAGAACGCCGCGGCCAGCCGCTCGGCTCGCTCGTCGAACGCGGCCACGGCGCGCGCGCCCTCGACCGTGGCGACGAGGACGGGGAGCTCGAGATCGCGGGGACGTCGTTTCGCCTCGAACACGCGCGAGGTCGCCGCGGGGTCATCGGGGCGTGTGCCGATCCCGTAGACGGTGTCCGTGGGGAACACGATCAACTCGCCGGCGCGGGCGGCGGCCGCCGCTTCACGCAGTGGCCCACTGAGTGAGGTCATCGCAGCGGCGTCACGAGCGGGGCGGCCGCCGCCCGCTCACGACTCGGTCCCTCCCGGTGAAGTCTTGCCGCACCGAGAGCGCTTCGAAGCCTTCCTGCTCCGCCGCCTTCGACACGGCTTCCGCCCTGCTCTCCTCGATCTCGACTGCCACGAAACCACCAGGTCGCAAGCTCGCGAACGCCTGCTCGAAGAGCCGCTCGTAGATGTCGAGCCCGCCGAAGACGGCGAGCTCCGGCTCGGCCCGGACATCCGGTGGCAGCGAGTCGCGCGCTTCAAGAGCTACATAGGGCGGGTTGCAGACGACCGCGTCTACCTCACCGCGGAGTTCTTCCGGAAGGGGCGAGAGCAGGTCCCCCTCGTAGACCGTCACCGGCAGATCAAGCGCCTCTGCGTTCTCTCGCGTGAGGCCGACCGCCTCGGGCGAAAGATCGATCGCGAACACCGTCGCGTCCGGACGTTCGTCCTTGATCGCGAGCGCGACGGCCCCGCTCCCGGTGGCCACGTCGACCACCGTGGGCATCTCCGTCTCCGTCAAGCCGTCGAGCACCGACTGCACGAGCACCTCGGTCTCCGGCCGAGGAACGAACACGCCGGGCCGCACGCCGATGGTGAGCCGGCGGAATCCTTGCTCGCCCGTTACGTGCTGGAGCGGCTCCCCGACGCACCGTCGGCAGAGGGCCCGACCGAAGAGCTTCGCCTCCTGCGACGTCAGCCCCTCCCTCGCGTACATCCCCGTCCGATCCGTTCCGAGGACGTGGGAAAGGAGCCGCTCAGCGGTGGGGAGCGGACTCTCCACGCCGTGCCGCTCCAGGTACTCGGCCGCGCGCCGGACGACCTCCGCGGGCGTCACGTCAGCCTTTGGCGCCGGGCGGTGCCGGCAGTTGTCTGGCACCACCCGGTTTCGCGGACCGCTCTTCCTCGGTCTCGGCAAGTTGCGCCGATCGCTCGGCGGCGTTCAGCTGTTCGGTGAAGCCGTCCAGCTCGTCACCACCCCCGAGGACGTTGGCGAGCTGATGGGAGGTGTGCTTGATGCGATGGTCGGTGACCCGCCCCTCCGGGAAGTTGTACGTGCGGATCTTCTCGGAACGCTCCCCCGTGCCGACCATCGACCGGCGCGCCGCCGCCTCCTTCTCCTGCTGCTCGTCGAGCGCCTTCTGATACAGCCGCGCGCGCAGGTACCGCATCGCCTTCTCGCGATTCTGCAGCTGAGAGCGCTCCTCCTGCACCTCGACCTTGATGCCGGTGGGTTTGTGCACGATGCGCACCGCCGAGTCGGTGGTGTTCACCGACTGGCCGCCGGGACCGCTCGACCGGTAGACGTCGATGTCGAGATCCTCGGGACGGATCTCGACCTCCACCTCCTCGGCCTCGGGCATCACGGCGACCGTCGCCGTCGAGGTGTGGATCCGCCCCTGAGACTCGGTCACCGGTACACGTTGGACTCGATGGACGCCCGACTCGTGCTTGAGCCGGCCGTAGGCGTCGCGCCCGCGGATCCCCAGCACGATCTCCTTGAACCCGCCCATCTCGGACGGTGTCGATGCCAGCACATCGGTCTTCCACTTCCGTCGGTCCGCGAGGCGTTGGTACATCTCGAACAGGTCTCCGGCCCACAGCGCCGCTTCCTGTCCACCCGTACCGGCCCGGATCTCGAGGATGAGATCCTTCCCGTCGTTGGGATCCTTCGGCACCAGCAGCTGTTCGATCCGCGCGCGGAGCACCTCCGCTCTCTCGGACGCCGAGCGAGCTTCCTCCTCGAACAGCTCTGCCATCTCGGGGTCGCCCTCGGCAGTGGCGAGCTCGTGCGCCTCCGCGGCGTCAGCCGACGCCTTCCGGTATTCGCGGTAGGGCCGGACGATCTGCTCGAGCTCGGCGAAGAGCTGGCCCAGCGTGCGCATCCGGTCGTGATCGGTCGCCGCCTCGAGCGACGACATCTCAGCCTGGATCTGCTCGAAGCGAGCCTCGATCTCCTTGAGGCGATCCTCGACGTCCATGACGTCGATTCTCCCAGGCGCCGTCCCGACGCCTGCGGCTACTCCTCGTGTTCGTCGAAGTCGAGATCGATCGACGCGAGATCCGGAAGCTGCAACGACCCCTCGCTGCTGATCCAAAGATCCTCGTAGCGAGGGTCGACCGGCGTCCCGGGGTCGGCGTCGTCGCTGATCTCCGCGAGATCGGCGTCCTCCGCATCCGCCGCCGCGGCATCCTCGATCGGCGCGGTGAGATCCTCGGCCACCGCGATGAGCTTCCCTCGCATCTCTTCCAACTGCGTCACCAGGCCCCGCCGTCGGTCGGCGAGACCCGAGAGCAAGCGATCGGACTCCGTCTTCGCCCGCTCAAGCAGGTCCGTCCCCTCCTGCCGAGCCTCCTCGGCATGCGCCTGCGCGTCGACGCGGATGCGGTCGGCCTCACTCGTCGCCTCGTCGAGCGCCCGAGTCGCCTCCGATCTCGCGTTCTCCAGGATCCTCTCGGCTTCCTCATCCGCCATCTCGATCAGCGAGGCGAACCGCTTCGACAGGGCGTCGTACGGATCGTCGGGCGGCGGCGCAGCGTCGTGAGGCGTCTTCACGGGGTCGGCGCTCGCCTCGCTCCGGGCGGCGGCCGAGCCGGCCTCCAGGCGCAGTTGACTGAGCTCGCGCTCCAGCGTTCCCACCTGCGTTGCGATCGAGGTGAGATAGGCGCGCACCTGCTGTGGGTCGTATCCGCGACGAATCGTTGCGAACTCGCGTCTACTGATCTGCTCCGCGCTCGGTAGCAACGGCATGTCCAGGTCGCTCGTCGGCATGGGGAAAACCTCCCGAGTCGTGGGAACGGCTTCATCTTCGCGCAAGAAACCGCGGATGCAACGACCTCGGCGAAGAGAGAGAGCTCCCGTCCTGCGATCTCGGGCTGCGACTCTCCGCTAGTGCTCGGGGACGGTCGCCTCTGCCTCTCGGCGGAGGAGCTCCCGGAACGACGTGACGGCGATCTCGATCTGGGAATGGTCGGGCTGCTGTGTGGTGATCCGTTGCAGCCAGATCCCGGGCTTCATCAACCCTCGCATCACGAGCGACCCGGGATGCTTCGCACCGAACCGAAGCGCTTCATAGGAGATCGCGGCGATGATCGGGATCGCGATCACCCGTGAGACGATCCGCCACACGAGCGCCGGAGTGCCGAACAGGGTGAACACGAAGATCGTGATGATCATCACGATGATCAGGAAGTTCGTGCCGCAGCGCACGTGCTCTTTCGGATACCGATCGATGAGCTCGGGGTCCAGCTCCTCGCCGTGCTCGAAGGCGGCGATCGTCTTGTGTTCGGCGCCGTGATACTCGAACACCCGGTGGATGTCTTTCGTCTTGCCGATCAGCCAGAGGTAGGCGACGAAGATCGCGACGCGGAAGACGCCTTCGCCCATCAGCGTCAGGACCCCCTTGCTGCCCGTCCGGTTCTCGAACCACGCGAAGAGCGTGGTCGGTCCGATGATGAAGATCCCGACGAACAGGGCCAACGCCAGGGCGATCGACAATGCGACCTGTCGAGGGGTGAGCCGCTCCTCCTCTTCCAACGACTGGTTGGCGGACACCATCAACGCACGCATGCCGATCGCGAGCGACTGGCCGAGGACGATGATGCCGCGGAAGAACGGCTTCCCCAGGAGCGGGAAGCGCAGGACGACGGAATCGATCTCGTGGGACTCGACGTGGACCGTGCTGTCGGGCCTGCGGACGGCGATGGCCCAGAAGCCGGCGCCGCGCATCATCACCCCCTCGACGACCGCCTGGCCGCCGTAGAGATGGGTGCGTGGGGACACCGTCTTGGGGGCCGCTGCCTCCGCCACGGGTCGGTTAGCCCTGCTGCGCCTGCTGGGCCGCCTGCGTCTTCGCGTACCGGCGCTGGAACCGCTCGACCCGGCCTCCCGCGTCCACGAACTTCTGCTTGCCGGTGTAGAACGGGTGGCAGTTCGAGCAGAGCTCTGCGCGGATCTCGCTCACGGTGGAGCGGGTCTGGAACGTGTTGCCGCACGAGCAATGCACGTTGGCGATCTGGTATTCGGGATGGATGCCCTGTTTCATCTCTTCTCCTCTTGGCCCTCCAGGGTAACCGAGGCCGTCGACCGTTTCCGGTCGGCGGTCCCTATCCCCCGGATGGCGCCTTCGCGATCTCCTTGAGGAACTGCTCGTTCGACTTGGTCGCCCTGACCTTGTCGACCAGCAGCTCGAGAGCCGCCCCCACGTCGAGCGCATGGAGCACCCGCCGCAGCTTGATGACCAGGGCGAGCTCCTCGGCCGGCATCAGCAGCTCTTCCTTGCGAGTCCCCGAGGCGTCCACGTTGATCGCCGGGAACAAGCGCTTCTCTGAGAGTGAACGATCGAGCCGGAGCTCCATGTTCCCTGTTCCCTTGAACTCCTCGAAGATCCCGTCATCCATCCGGGATCCGGTCTCGACCAGCGCGCTCGCGATGATCGTGAGGGACCCGCCCTCCTCGATGTTGCGCGCCGCGCCGAAGAACCGTCTCGGCGGGTAGAGGGCACCGGAGTCGATCCCTCCCGACAGGATCTTGCCCGAAGACGGCGCCGCCAGGTTGTAGGCGCGGGCCAGACGGGTGATCGAGTCGAGGATGACCGCCACGTCCCTGCCGGATTCGGCGAGGCGTCGGGCGCGCTCGAGGACGAGCTCCGTCACCTGGATGTGTTGGTCGGTCGGCTTGTCGAAGGTCGAATACACGACCTCGGCCGCCTCGACGGTGCGCTGCCAGTCCGTGACTTCCTCCGGTCGCTCGTCGACGAGCAGCACGATCACGTGCGTGTCCGGACTCGAGTTGATGATCCCGTTCGCGATCTGCTTCAGGACCGTGGTCTTCCCCGCCTTCGGCGGCGACACGACCATCCCTCGCTGGCCCTTCCCGATGGGCGCGATCATGTCGATGATCCGCTCCGTGACGGCGGTCGGTCCGGACTCCAGCCGGAACCGCTCGTCGGGGAACAACGGTGTGAGCTTGTCGAAGTTCCTTCGCTCAGGGGCCTTGTCGACGTCGATGTCGTTGACCTTCTCGACTTCGAGGAGCGCCCAGTACTTCTCGTTGTCCTTGGGCTGGCGCACCTTGCCCGTCACGACGTCTCCCTTGCGGAGCTGATGCTTGCGCACCTGGGACATGGAGACGTAGATGTCGTCCGGACCCGGCAGGTAGCCGGAGGTCCGCATGAAGCCGTAGCCGTCCGGGAGCAGATCGAGGATGCCGGACGCGGACGGAGCCGTCTTCAGCGCTTCGATGCGCTCCTGCTCCTCGCGTTCTCGGCGCTCCTCTCGCTGCTGCCGGCGCTCCTCGCGAGTGGGCCGGCGCCGCCGGTTGCGTGGGTCGTTCCGGTCGCCACCGTCGCCGCGGTCACCGCCTTGAGGACGCGCGTCCCCGGGGCCGCCTTGGCGGTCGTCCGGTCGGCGATCCTCGCCGCCCGGACGACGATCGTCCTCCGGCCGGCGATCGTGGGTCGGCGCTTCGGAGGATGTGTCGGAAGGCGAGCCTTCGTCCCCGTCCCCGATGGCGCTCTCGGCGTGGGACTCGGCCGTTGCGGCGGCACCCGTCGCAACGGCGCTCGTGTCTTCGTGGCCGTCGGCGTCCGTCGCGACTGCGCCGATCGCCACGGTGCTTTCGCGGGATGAGGACCCTGTCGCTTCCCCGTTCCCCGGTCGTTCTCCGTTCGACGAGGCTTCGACGATCGCGTCGATCAGCCCCGCCTTGCGCAGACGCTGGGATCCTTCGATCCCCATCGT
>Ga0070698_100007470_pt1 | contig 11825 bp, 9 predicted proteins | sample KBSK1502metaG_FD_65477 | JGI IMG/M metagenome (GOLD analysis project Ga0070698, IMG submission 65477) | Corn, switchgrass and miscanthus rhizosphere microbial communities from Kellogg Biological Station, Michigan, USA - KBS K1-50-2 metaG | ecosystem: Host-associated > Plants > Roots >...
CGACAGCTCGCGCGCGGCCAGCGCCTGGCGCAGTTGCTCGGCGACGGTCTCGACTTCCGGCGGCCGCTTGCCCGTCTTGAGGTTGTCCAGGCGCGCCAGCGCGCCGCGCAGCTGTTCGTCGGCCTGCCGCCGTGCCGCGACTTCGTTCTCGCGCTCGAGGGCAAACAATGGCGCACCGACCGCGACCTGATCGCCGCGTTGCACTGAGAGCTGCTGGAGGATCCCGGCGAACTGCGGGCCAACGCGGATGTATTCGCCCTCGATGTAGCCCTGCAGCGGCCGGTCCGTCGGCTGGCTGCACGCGGCGAAGAACACGATCAATACCGCGAGTGCGCAGCGACGGTCCGGGACGGTCGTTGCCATGTTTTTCCCAGAGGTTCGCCGGTAGCATACCGCATGCCGGCAACAGCGCAGCGCGCACGGACAACCTACCGGCGCGTCGAGCGCGCAGCAGCCGAGCGTTGAATCAGCGAATCAGTACTTGATCGAGCAACCGTACGGTGTCGACGCCGCCGTCGTCACCGCCGTGCCGCCGGTCGCCTGGGTCAGCGCGGCGCGAACGTAGTTATGCGCTGCGGATGGATCTTCGGGTCGCGTCGAGGGCCTGTCGTCGATCGCTCCGGCGTAAATGATGGTCCCCTCGGGATTGATCACGAACATGTGCGGCGTCGTCTTGGCCTGGTAGAGCTTCGCGATGGCGCTGTCGGAATCGATGAGCACTGCCTTCTGCGCCGCACCACGCGCTTGCATCCATTCGCCGAGCTTCGCCGGTTCCATGTAGTCCCAGCTCGACTTGTTCGAAGAATCGATCGAGAGCCAAACGACGCCGCGCGGTGCCCAGCCTTGCTGCAGCGTCTGCATATTGCGGGTGTTGTAGTGGTTGCGGACGAACGGACATCCCGGGTTCGTCCATTCGAGCACGACGTACCTGCCCTTGAAGTCCCACAGCTGGACCGTCTTGCCTTGCGTATCGGTCAGCGTGAAATTCGGTGCGGCCTGTCCTGCGGTCGCAGCCAGTGCCGGCATCGATGCGCCGATCGCGGCCACGGCAATCAAAGTGCGCCAGTTCATGCTGCCTCCTCTAGGCGTTCGATCCCGTTAGGGTCTCTCCAGAGCGTCGACTATCGTACGCTTTTGTAAGACCTCGGGCAGGACCAGCGGTTCGCGCCCCGGGCGGTAGAGCACATAGACCGGCACCCCGCTGCGGCCCAGTGCCGCCAGCGCGCGCCCGATTATCGCGTCGCGGCGCGTCCAGTCGGCGCGCAGCAGCGCGACATTGTTTAGCGCGAAAGCCTGCTGCACCGCCTCGGTATTGAGGACAAGACGCTTGTTGACCTGACAGGTCACGCACCACGCGGCCGTGAAATCGACGAACACGGCGCGGCCTGCGTCGGTCAACTGCCGGACGCGCTCCGGTGCATAGTCCTGCCACGGGCCCTTGTCCGCGGCGAGCGGCTTTACCACCGGTTCGTTTCCCGCAACCGCCGCGCCGACAACGGGCGCGCCGGCAACGATCGCAGCGACGAAACCGACGAGCGCGACGGATCCCCACGCCCGCGCGCCGCCGCTGCGCATCGTCTGCCAAGCCCAGAGCGAAAGAGCGAGCAGCAACAGCATCAGCGCCAGCCGCGCCACGGCGTCGTTGTCGAGCTGCGCGCCGAGCACCCATGCCAGCCAGATCACCGTTGCATAGAGCGGAAAAGCGAGGAGCTGCTTCAAGCGCAGCATCCACGGCCCCGGCGACGGGAGCTTCTTCCGCCATCCCGGTAAAAATGCGAGCAGCAGGTACGGCAGCGCCATGCCGAACCCGAGCGCCGTGAACACGACGACGGTGAAAGAGGCGCTTTGCGCCAGCGCGTAACCGATCGCCGCGCCCATGAAAGGAGCCGAGCACGGCGATGCAACCACGACCGCAAGGACGCCCGAAAGCACATCATTGACGTAGGCGTTGCGCGCGTTCCACATCGAGACCGAGGACGGCAGGAACTGACCGATCTCGAACACGCCGGAAAGATTGAGCGCGAGGACGAAGAATAGGACCGCCAGGCCAACGATGACGGTCGGCGACTGCAGCTGGAAGCCCCAGCCGAGCTCTCCTCCCGCGGCGCGCAGCGCGAGGAGCAAACCGGCCAGCAGCCAGAAAGAGCCGATCACGCCGGCCGCGAACGCCAGACCATGCGCGCGCATAGCGCGGCGATTGAAGCCGTGCGCCGCGAACCTGAGCACCTTGAGCGAGAGCACCGGGAACACGCAGGGCATCAGGTTGAGCAACAACCCGCCGACAAGCGCGAAGGCGAGCGCGATGCCGAGCGAGATGTCGACGTTGCCGCCGTTGCCTGCGTACTGCGCGGGCAGCGCCGCAGCGGCACCGGGCACCGCCGGACCCGCGACGACGCTGCCCGCGAGAGGCACATCGATGCTCGCGGCGGCTAACGCGCCGAAGCCTTTGCTCGCGGTGAGCACGCCGGCCACGCGCGTGAACTCGCCCACGCGCTGGCTCGCTACCGGCAGGATCAGTTTCAACGTCGAGCCGTCGCGGGCGAGCGTCTGCGGCGCGCTCGGCTCGATCCTGCCTTCGGCAAACGGGAAGAACCGGATCTCACCCGGATCGCCGCGTTCCGCGTCCGGGGTCAGCGCAAGTTCGACCTGGGGACCCTGCCCGGTCGCAGCGACGGTCCATCCGGCAAGCGGGCGCGGCAGCGAGGCACGCGTGCGGGCGATGGCGTCGCCCCACTGCGGATCGGGAGACGTTTGCGGCGATACCGGTAGCGTCAGCGCAAGATCGGCGCCTTCGGGAATGCATATCTCCTTGCAAACAAGCCAGTCCGCCCGCGCCTTGAGCGTTGCCGCCCCCGCGCTCGACAGTGCGCTCGTCGCGGCGATGTCGGTCAGCAGGAGAACTTCGCCTTCGTATCCATAGTTGATCAGCGGTCCCACCGGAAGGGTGCGCGGAGGCGGCCACTGGATCGAGCCCGCCGTCAAGCCGGCGGGCAGTTGCCACGCAAGCTTCGTCGGCAATCCGGACTCGCCCGGGTTCTGCCAGTAGGTATGCCAGCCTTTGTCCATCTTGAGCCGCAGCGCCACCGTCAGCGGCTTATCCGGCGTCAACGCCGTCGCAGACGAAACGAGCTCCGCCTCGACGTGCTCGGTGCGCACCGGCGCCGCGACAGCCGTGGCGGTCACGGCCATCGCAGCGACGATTCGAACGAGGCAACGCAATGAATGGAGCATGGATGGATGTGCGGACGAAGCGCTGAGTGCGACCTTTGGGTCGCGGTGCCGGGAAGAGGTTCCCGGGTGCGTTAGAATTCTATCAGTCCGGCGCCTGGCTCCGCGGCCTGCCAGGTCGCTTCGGGCGCGTAGTGTCGATTTCCACCCGACGGAAGGTCTGTATCGAGCCGGCAACGGCGGGGCCGACACGTCGATGCATTTCGCGATCCATGGAAGCCTTCCTCGTCTCGATCGTCGTCGTCGCCGTCGGCGAAATCGGCGACAAGACGCAGTTGCTCGCGTTGTTGCTCGCCGCCCGTTTCCGTCGTCCGCTGCCGATCGTTCTCGGGATCCTCGTGGCGACGCTGGCGAACCACGCACTGGCGGGCCTGGTCGGCGCGTGGGTGCGGCAGGTCGTGCCCCCCGCGTACCTGCGCTGGCTGCTCGCGGCATCCTTTCTCGCCGTAGCGCTCTGGGCGCTCAAGCCTGACCGGCTCGACACGCACGAAGCCGCGCCGGCAAGTCGGCTCGGCGTGTTCGCAGTGACCGTCATTGCGTTTTTTCTGGCCGAAATCGGCGACAAGACCCAGATTGCGACGGTGATGCTCGCGGCGAAGTTCAACGATCTCGCCGCGGTCATCGCCGGCACGACGCTCGGCATGCTCGTCGCCGACGTGCCTGTCGTCTACGTCGGGCGGGCCGCCGCAACTCGGATTCCCCTGCGGGCGGTGCGCATCATTGCCGCGGCCCTGTTCGCGGCCCTCGCCGTTGTCGCGCTCGTCGCATCATGATGTCCGTTAACAGGGCCGAGGCCGCGGATCATCCTCCCGGTATAATCGTCCGCTTCACGCTCGAGCCGCCACGAAGCCTCATGCAACCGTATCGCCCCGCCGACATCGAAGCTTCTGCGCAGGCGCACTGGACTTCGGTCGAGGGCTTTCGCGCCCGTGAGAGCGCCGGCAAGCCGAAGTTCTATTGCGTGTCGATGCTTCCGTACCCCTCGGGCGTTCTGCACATGGGGCATGTGCGCAACTACACCATCAACGACATGATGTACCGCTACCTGCGCATGAACGGGTACAACACGTTGATGCCGATGGGCTGGGACGCGTTCGGGCTGCCGGCGGAAAACGCGGCGATGAAAGAGGGCGTCGCTCCGGCGAAGTGGACGCACGACAACATCGCCTACATGAAAAAACAGATGCAGGCGGTGGGGCTCGCGATCGACTGGTCGCGCGAGCTTGCGACCTGCGAGCCCGGGTATTACCGCTGGAACCAATGGCTGTTCCTCAAGATGCTCGAGCGCGGCATCGCGTACAAAAAGACCGCTGTGGTCAACTGGGATCCGGTCGATCAAACCGTGCTCGCCAACGAGCAGGTGATCGAAGGCAAAGGCTGGCGCTCGGGCGCGCCCGTCGAGAAGCGCGAGATCCCGATGTACTACTTGAGGATCACCGACTACGCGGACGAGCTCCTCGACAATCTGGAAAAGATGACCGGCTGGCCCGAGCGCGTGCGCGCGATGCAGGCGAACTGGATCGGCCGCAGCGAAGGCCTGCGCTTCGCCTTCCCGCACGACATCCGGGACGCAGCCGGCAATCCTATCGGCGACGGGAAGCTGTGGGTGTTCACGACGCGCGCCGACACGATCATGGGCGTCACCTTTTGCGCCGTCGCGGCGGAGCACGCGCTCGCCGCGCACGCGGCGCGTTCGAATCCGCGGGTCGCCGTCTTCGTCGACGAATGCAAGCGCGGCACGGTCATCGAGGCCGAGCTCGCGACGATGGAAAAGAAGGGAATGCCGACCGGCCTCCATGTCAGGCATCCGCTCACCGGCGAAGAGATCGAGCTCTGGGTCGGCAATTACGTGCTCATGGCCTACGGCGAGGGCGCGGTAATGGGCGTTCCCGGCCACGACGAGCGCGACTTCGTGTTCGCGAAAAAGTACGGGTTGCCGATCAGGCAGGTCATCGCCATCGACGGCGAGATGTTCTCCACCGATGCATGGCAGCCGTGGTACGAGGACAAGACGCGCGGCGTCTGCGTCCATTCGGGCAAGTACGACGGGATGGCTTACCAGAGCGCCGTCGACGCGATCGCCGCCGATCTCGAGGCGATGGGGCTCGGCGAAAAGCGGATCACGTATCGCCTGCGCGATTGGGGCATCTCGCGCCAGCGCTACTGGGGTACGCCCATTCCGATCATCCACTGCCCGGCCTGCGGCGACGTGCCGGTGCCGGAAGCCGACCTGCCGGTCGTCCTCCCTGAAGACTGCATTCCCGACGGCACCGGCAATCCATTGGTCAAGCGCGCGGATTTCGTCGCTACGACCTGTCCGCAATGCGGCGGCGCGGCGAAACGCGAAACCGACACCATGGACACCTTCGTCGACTCGTCCTGGTACTACATGCGCTACGCCTGCCCCGGGGCGCCGACGATGGTCGACGCCCGCAACGAGTACTGGAATCCGATGGACCAGTACATCGGCGGCATCGAGCACGCGATCCTGCACCTGCTCTACGCGCGCTTCTGGACGAAGGTCATGCGCGACATGGGGCTCGTGGGGTTCGACGAGCCGTTCTTGCGCCTCATGACGCAGGGCATGCTGCTCAATCACAGCTACTTCCGACACGGCGACAAGGGCGGTATCGACTATTTTCCGCCCGAGGACGTCGAGCCGCTGTACGACGCCGAGGGCCGCATCATCGGCGGCACGCTCAAGAGCGACGGCCAGAGCGTCGAATACGGCGGCACCGGCACGATGTCAAAGAGCAAGAAGAACGGCGTCGATCCTCACGAGCTGATCGCGAAATACGGTGCCGACACGGCGCGCCTCTTTGTCATGTTTGCCGGCCCGCCGGAGGATTCTACGCTGTGGTCTGACGACGCCGTCGAGGGCGCGTACCGATTCCTGAAGCGGCTCTGGGCGTACGCGCAGGATCGCGCCGAAGCACTCGCGCGCGCGCCGGCGGCGATCGACTGGCTGCAAGGCCCGCCCGCGTTGCGCGCGATCCGGCGCGAGCTGCACATGCACCTGAAGCAGGCCGACGACGATTACCGTCGCGTCAAGTACAACACCGTCGTCTCGGCCGGAATGAAGATGTTGAATGCCCTCGAGAGCGTGGCGCCGGACGCCACACCAGCCGGTATCGAGCTCGCGCGCGAAGGGCTCTCGCTGCTGCTGCGGGTGTTGAATCCCGTCGTGCCGCACATCACGCACGCGCTGTGGGAGCAGCTCGGTTTCGCGGCCAAGTACGGCGACATTCTCGACGCGCCGTGGCCCAAGGTCGACAATGCCGCGCTCGCACAGGAAGAGGTGGAGCTGGTGCTGCAGGTGAATGGAAAACTGCGCGGCAAGCTGCGCGTGGCGGCCGCGGCGGACTCGGCGGCGATCGAGAAAGCGGCGGTTGCAAGTCCCGAGGTGCAAAAGCACTGCAATGGAGAGATGCCGCGCAGAGTCGTCGTCGTGCCGGGACGATTAGTCAATGTGGTGTGTTGACATCCGCGCGTTGTGGCGTCATTCCCGCGAACGCGGGAATCCAGTGTCGTGCGAACCAAAGACGCAAACGACACTGGGTCCCCTCGTTCGCGGGGACGACGGGTCCGCTCGCCAATCGCCCTTCGCGCGACTCATCGTCGGGCTCGCCCTCTCGGGGGCACTCACCGCATGCGGCTTCCATCTGCGCGGCGAAGCGCACTACACGTTCGACACGCTGTTCCTCAACTCGCCCGCCGCGCAACCGCTCACGACAGACCTCAAGCGCTCGCTGGAAGGCATCGGCACGGCACAGCTCGTTCCTTCGCCGGAGACGGCGCAGGTGATTCTCGACATCACCAGCGTCGAGAACAACAAGCAGATCCTGTCGCTGTCGGGCGGCGGAAAGGTCCGCGAGTTCCTGCTGACCAAGCGCGTGCTGTTCCGCGTCCGCGATTCCGCCGGCAACGACTGGCTGCCGACCTCCGAGGTGCTCGTGCGCCGGAGCTACACCTACAACGACACCGAGGCGCTGGCCAGGGAAGCGCAGGAGCAGAGGCTGTGGCGCGAGATGCAGGACGATGCGGTAGCGCAGATCGTGCGCCGCCTGCAGCAGGCCAAGAAGCCCGCGTAGGGTCTCTGACCCTTTCTGATGCAGATCCGTCCTGCTCAGCTCGCATCGCATCTCGCCAAGGGCCTTGCCCCGCTCTACGTCATCCACGGTGACGAGCCCTTGCTCGCAATCGAGGCCGGCGACGAGATCCGCGCTACCGCCCGCGCCGCCGGTTTCGACGAGCGTGAAGTTCTCGTCGCCGAGCCTGGATTCAAATGGGACGCGTTCGCCGCAGCGAATCGCAACCTCGGCCTGTTCGGGGCGCGCAAGCTCGTCGATCTCGCTATACCGTCGGGAAAGCCAGGCGTCGAGGGTGCGCGTGCGCTTGAGGACTGCGCGGCGCATCCTCATCCCGACCTGTTGACGCTGATCACGCTGCCGCGATTGGACCGCGCGGCGCAGGGCGGCGCCTGGTTTGCCGCGCTCGAACGGGCCGGCGTGACCGTCGCGGTGCAGCCGCTCGAGCGCCGCGAATTGCCACAGTGGCTCGCCGCCCGCCTCGCGCGACAGAATCAGCGTGTCCGTGCCGACACGTTGCAGCTTCTCGCCGAGGCGACCGAAGGCAACCTGCTCGCCGCTCGCCAGGAGGTCGAAAAACTCGGCCTTCTCCTGCCCGAAGGCGAGCTCGATCACGAGGCCGTGGAGCGTGCGGTGGCCGACGTCGCGCGCTTCGACGTGTTCCAGCTTTCGGAAGCGTGGCTCGCCGGCGACCCGCCCCGTGCCCTGCGCATCCTCGCCGCGCTCGAGGCCGAGGGCGAAGGCGTGCCGCTTATCGTCTGGCAACTGGGCGAGGATCTGCGCGCGCTCTTTGCCGTCCTCGAGGCCGTGGCCGGGGGAGCCTCAACCGGCGCCGCAGTCCGCGCCGCCGGCGTGTGGGGCAAGCGCCAAGCGGCGTTGGAGCGCGCGGCGCGGCGCATCGATGCAGCGGTGATTCCGGCCCTGCTGCAGCGCCTGGCCCGGCTCGACGCGCTGGCCAAGGGTATTGGCCGCGGCAGGGTCTGGGATGAGCTCGCGGACATTGCGCTCGCGCTCGCCGGGCGGCCGCTGCCGATCGAACCCGTCCCGTCCTGAGCTTCGCGGCGGCGGATGGAGGAGGCTCCGATGCCGGGCGCGCCACAGGACTCCGCCGCGCCTTCCGCAGCGCGCCGTCGCCCCTGGGTGGTCGCAACAACGATGGTCGGCACGGTTTCCACCATCCTCGCGGCGACCATCGTCAACGTCGCGTTTCCAGCACTGATCCGCGAATTCAACATCGGCCACGACTCGTTGCAATGGGTCGCCACCGGCTTCCTCGCCGCGACGACCACGTCGATGCTCGCCACCGCGTGGCTGGTCGAGACCTTCGGCCAGCGCCGCACGTTTGTCGCGACGATGGTCTTGTTCTTCGCGGCGTCGCTCTTGGGCGCTGCGAGCTGGAACACCGAGTCGCTGATCGCCGCGCGTGTGCTGCAGGGGGCCACAGCCGGCGTGATGCAGCCGCTGTCGATGATCGCGTTGTTCGAAGTCTTTCCGCTCGAGGAACGAGGCCGCGCCATGGGGCTGTTCGGCTTCGGCGTGGTGCTGGCGCCGGCCGTCGGTCCGGCGGCCGGCGGCTTGCTGATGGAGGCGTTCGGCTGGCGCGCCATCTTCCTCCTCTCCGTGCCTTTCTGCGTGGCCGCGCTGCCGCTCGGGTGGCGGTGGCTGTCCGACGTCCGGAGCGCCGGGCCGCGGCAGCGTTTCGACTGGACCGGCGCGGCGCTGCTCAGCTTGGCGCTCGTCGCGCTACTCAATCTTCCCGTCGTCGGCCATCGCGCCGGCTGGCTCTCGACGGCCGCGCTCACCGATGCTCTGCTGGCGCTCGCCCTGACCACGGGTTTTGTCGCGTGGGAGTTTCGCGTCGCGGCGCCGCTGTTCGCGCTGCGACTGTTCGCGAGCCCCGGTTTTCGCGCGGCGTCCCTGGTCGCGTTTGCCTATGGGCTGGGATTGTTCGGAACCACCTACCTCGTGCCCGTTTTCGTGCAGGACATCGCCGGGTACACGCCGGCGCGCGCCGGGAATCTCCTCGTTGTGCCCGGCCTTGCGCTGGCGGTGGCGATCGCGCTGGCAGGCCGGCTGACCGACCGCGCGCCCCCGCGATTCGTCGTCGGTGGCGGCCTGGCGTGCTTCGCCGTCTCGAGCCTGCTCCTCGCGTTCGCAACCGGAACAACCACATTCTGGCTGCTGGCGCTGTGGCTTACGATCGGCCGCGCGGGCCTGGGATTGATCATCCCCGCGCTCAACGTCGGCGCGGTGGAGACGCTGCCGGCGGAGTATCTCGGGCATGCCTCGGCGGCGGTAAACTTTGCGCGGCAGCTCGGCGGCGCGGTCGGCGTCAATCTGCTCGCGGTCCTGCTCGAGTGGGGACTGGGCTTCCACGACGAGGCGGGGGGAGCAACCCTGGCCTTTCGCGATTGCTTTTTGGTGGTTACGATCGCATTTGCGGCTGCCGTGGTACCGGCCCTTTCGATCCGGAAGCACGCACGAGTGTAAGAGCCTGTAACACGGGCTCCATGGAGGCAATCATGTACAAGAAGATTCTCGTCGCCTACAACGGTACGCCCGAATCCCGTTCCGCGCTCGACGAAGCCGTGCGGCTCGCCCCCGACGCATCGGTCGAGGTTCATCTCGCAGGCGTCGTGCACTACCCTTCCGCGTACCTGCTCGCGGGCGAGTACGTCCCGGAAGTTGCGCTGGCTGACGAGCGCGAGCATATGGAAGCGGACTTGAAGGAGGCGCATGCGCTGCTCGCCGGCAAGGGGATTCAGGTCACCGACCATCTGGTCGTCGGCGAACCGGTCGACGTGATCTGCAAGCTCGTCACCGAGCTCGGCATCGACCTGCTGATCCTCGGGCATCCGCGCAGCAAATCGTTCGCGCTGCGCTGGTGGCGAGGTTCGGTCGATGCGATCCTGATCGAGCGCGTACGCTGCAGCATCCTCGTCGCGGCAGACGCCCGGCCTTAACCACCCGCCGCAACGTTGGCGATTCCTGCGGGCGACTAAGGTTTCGCGGGGCCGACCGTGATATCGCCGTAATACGCCTGCGCGTCGGCGCCGGTATTGTCGGTGTCGGTCATCACCTCGATCGACGTCACCTTGCCGGGCTCTTCGCCGAACGCGCGCTTGAAATCTTCGACCAGATTGCGCGTGTAGCTCTGCCAGCGTCCAATGCCCTGGTCGTCGGCCGCGACCGCGAGCATCCGGATGCGCGAGCTGCGGCTGCTCGTGGTGATCGAATCGACCGCGACCTTGCCGCCCCAGACATACATCAACGTCGCGTAGGGCAGCGCCTGGCCGGAGATCGACTGCGCGGCGGCTGCCGCCGCGCGCTCCTTGAACGAAAGCTTCGACATCTCGCCGGCGAACGCGACCATCAGGCGGACGGGTGCGTCCTCCTTGCTCTGCTCCGCGGTATTGGCAGCAGGAATTCCCTGCGCGACCTTCCAGCGCCACGACAGCATCGGGAACTGGTGCGGATCGAAGTCGGCGTGAGCGGCAAGGAACGAAGCGGCATTGTGTGACGTCGCCCGGATGACAACCGCGCCGTCCTCGACGACGAGCGCGTAGTCGGTATTGTTCTTGAACGATGCGAGCGGCACGTGCTTCCACTCCGTGGGCAGCGCAGCGCCGGGTTTGCCCGCCGAGAACCGCGGGATGTCGGGGACAGCTTGCGCCACCGCGCCGGCGGCGAATGCGGCGTAGCAGAGCGCGCACGCGAAAAGTCTCATGGCAAGTCCTCCGGTATGCAGCGCGTCTTCCGGTCGCGCAGCGAGCACGTCGTGATCACGCGGCCCTCGCGGTCCCGCGCTTCAATCCGCCACGCGCCGCTTCCCTCGGCGTCGCGTTCGAGGGTCAGATAGCCGTAGCGATCGGTGGTGACGAAGCTCTCGACCACTGCTCCGGGCGCCGGCGTCGCGCCTGCCGGCAGCTCGCGCGGCAGAGGCATGTCGGCCCAGCTGCCGCCGTTGCCTGAGACGATCTGCGTTGGCTGCGGCGTCGCGTAGCTCACGATCTCGAACAGATGCACGTGCCCGGAGAGAAGCGCGTCGACGTTCTTCGGGAACAGTATCCCGGCGTTGATCGGCTGCAGGACCGATTGCAGCGATTCGTTGCCGGGGTACAGGCCGGTCGGCTGCGTCCGCGAGTCGGGCGCGAAGGCGAGGATCGGATGGTGATTCATGAACAGATTATGCGTGCCCGGCTTACGGCTCGCCAGCGCGAACGCTTCACGCATCTGCGCAGTATACGTCCGATACATCGGATCGGTCACGGCGAGACGGTTGATGCCGACCCGTGACGAATCGAAGACGATGAGCTCGGTGTCGGCGGCGATCGGCACTGCGTACGGCTCGCTGTAATCGCCGGCCTCATCGCGCGCCGGGTCGTTGCAGTCGCGGCCCGGCACGAGGGGACGCGGATCGAGAAAACGCCACCAGCCCTGGCCGGCGCGGTCGCAAGACTCGTGATTGCCGCGCACGACGATCCATGGTGCCGCGGCGAAGAGAGGCTG
>Ga0070698_100007471_pt1 | contig 11824 bp, 11 predicted proteins | sample KBSK1502metaG_FD_65477 | JGI IMG/M metagenome (GOLD analysis project Ga0070698, IMG submission 65477) | Corn, switchgrass and miscanthus rhizosphere microbial communities from Kellogg Biological Station, Michigan, USA - KBS K1-50-2 metaG | ecosystem: Host-associated > Plants > Roots >...
ATGGAAAACCGCGAACTGGCGAGCGTCGTCACCACGAGCGAGCCTTACGACTTTCCTGCCGAAGGCGAAGAGCGTTTTCACATCGTTTGCTACGACTTCGGCGTGAAGAGAAATTCACTACGCGAACTGGCGCAACTCGGCGTGCGTACGACCGTCGTGCCGGCATCGACTTCAGCAGCCGAAGCTCTGGCTCTCAATCCCGACGGGATCTTCCTGTCGAATGGTCCCGGCGATCCGGCTTCGATGAACAAAGAGGTGGCGGAGATTCGCGAGTTACTGAAAGCAAAGGTGCCGACGTTTGGAATCTGTTTTGGACATCAGTTGCTCGGTCGGGCTTTCGGCGCAAACACTTTCAAGCTCGTCTTCGGACATCGCGGCGGCAATCAGCCGGTGAAAGAGTTGTCGGGCCGGAGCGTTGAGATAACTTCACACAATCACGGCTTCGCGGTCAGTGCGGAGAGTTTGCCGCCCGAAGTTGAGGTCACTCACATCAACCTCAACGATCAATGCGTCGAGGGAATGCGTCACCGCACGTTGCCGGTGATTTCGGTGCAGTACCATCCGGAAGCTGCGCCCGGACCACACGACGCTCAACATCACTTTCATCGATTTGTGAGCTTGATGGAAGAAGCGAGCTCTCGGAAGGTAGCCTAAATCACTTTCCCGGTGCAATCTCGCTGCTCCTGGCGGAGCTCTATGGATGAGTAGATTCCTTAACAAGGCAGCAGGATAATAATGGCGGCCTCAATGCGTATGGTCGCTCTCAAGTGGTAGTCCCGCATTAGTCCAGTCCTGCTTTCCTTCGGCATAATCTCGCACATTGGTGTAACCCAGCGCCGCCAATTCACGGGCAGCCTTCTCCGACGCGTGTCAAGTAGGACTGGCACAATAAACAACAATCTCAGAATGCTTGTCCGGCAAGACTTGCGAAGCAAGCGACGTCACACTTTCAGGTGGCAAGTTTATCGCTCCGGGTAAGTGAGAATGATGATAGGCCGTGGCCGGCAGAGTCTCGACCAACAGAAAGTCGTCGTCGCGATCGATCTTCGCCTTCAATTCATCCCTTGAGATTGTTTGGGGCATTTTGTTTCCTCGTTGCTCATTTCTTTTCGCCACATCGTATCCCGACTACGATTCAATCCGTCAGTCGGATAGTTCGTCAATCAAATCTGACCATGCTCGCTCCTCTCCTGCGGGATCAACTAAAAGCGCCCGGCGGTTTATCCACCATCTTAGTTCCGCAAGGAACGCAGGGGATGTTTCCGCTCGAACTAATAGTCGTGCGAGCTGACCAGTATCACCGACATCAAAATAACCTGGATAGTCTGTACCAAGAATGCCAACGTTGCCGTCAATATGAGAAGCAATGATCGGAACAGAAGCCGCGATCGCCTCTGACAACACGTTTGCTCCTCCTTCAATGCGAGATGAAAGCACACAGAGAGAACTGTTGCGCAGAATGCGGCGGACACGTGGCCGCGGCTGCTCACCGAGCCATCGGTAACGTTTGTTAGTACGCATTTCTTTGCTGGCTCTGTTGACCATTGCAGCCGTCATCGCACCGCCGACTTGTAAGACTCGTATCTTCGACGAGTGAGAAAGCGACCGCACCGCCATGGCAGTGCGAAAAGGATCCTTCACAGCACGTAGGTGGCCGATTACACATACGTCAAAGGTGCCGTTGGATCGTTCACTTGTTTCAGACCTGGTTGCTCTGGCTTTCGCTAATCTTCCGGCGCCTATGTTTGGAGGACCGTCTTCCACTGACTGGTAGATTACCCGTGTTTTGGTTCGCCATCCCGGCCGCAGCTCCTCAATCGCTTTGGGTTGCAGCACGACAATCCTGGTCGCAATGTCGAGCGACTTTCTCGACGAGTGGCTGGTCCGAATGTCGCGATAAACATCGGTTCCGGTGAGAGCGACGATGATTGGTCCGTCGGGATTCTGCCTGCGATAGTCAATAACAGCGGGATGGCTCTTCCGAGCATGTAAGGCTACTAACAAATCATACGGCTTCCCATCATACGTCTGTAAAATCGAGACGCGATTGCCAAGCCGCCTTAGAATCTTTGCCCAGCGAAGCGCAGTGATCCGATTTCCGTAGCGTGAGTCCGGAGGAGCCGGAGTTACTATTCCAATCCTCATTCGTCCTAAGTCTAAAGCGCACAGGTGCGGAATCCCGCCCAAACGTCGCGACGATCAGGCGTGTAGAAGTTTCGGTAGCAGTTATGAATGAGGCGGGAACGAGTCGCCCAGCACCCGCCGCGAAGGACTTTATGATTCCCAAACCACGGTTCGGAATACTCTTTATAAGGACCGGCGACGAAGCCAGGATACGGTTTGAAGTCGCTAGCCGTCCATTCCCATATGTTGCCGATCATTTGCCTGCATCCGAACCCGCTATCACCCGCTGATAACGCGTCGACCGCGATGCATCCCATCGCGCGCCAGTCGAGATTTGCACGCTCCAGCGTAGGAGAATCATCGCCCCAGGGATATGGTCGTTTGTGCTCTGAAAGGCTTCGACCGTTGGTTGATGGCTCTGCACTTGCCGCCATCTCCCATTCAATTTCCGTTGGCAAACGCCGACGCGCCCAGCGGCAGTAAGCATTGGCCTCATGCCAATTGACATGAATGACAGGCAGGCGCTCGTCGAGCGCGATCCACTCGTTGAAGTTGCGCCGTAACCAGCGACCGTTCTCTTCTCGCCGCCAATAGACCGGATGTTCTGCACTGGCAGCCGTCCGCCACTGCCAACCTTCCGCACTCCAAAGGTCGCTCCTGCTATAGCCGGCGTCTTCTACAAAAGTTCTGAACTCACCGTTGCTCACAGTCGTCTTCGAGATTGCAAACGGCCCAATCTCTACCTCGTGCGCCAGTTGTTCGTTGTCGAAAACAAAAACCTGGTATGCAATAGTTCCCAGAGTGAATTTACCGCCGGGTATTTCTGCGTCTCTGGTCAAATAGTCAACGCTTTGAGCAAGCGCATTTTGGTCTTCAAACCGCACGCTATTGACTGTTGCGATTTTGGGTGCGGGATAACTCAATGTCTGACGTGTATAAGTAATCGCCTCGTCGTGCATTTGCTCGTGGAGCAACACGAGGTTCAGGAAATACTCTTGATCGTAGCTTTCAGCATCGGTCAGTTTGTGGCTCGCGTTGCCAGCCTGCTCGATTACGCCCTCAAGAACTCTTCTCATGTAAGCCAGGGTTTCATCTCTCTCGAGCAATGGCAGATCCCAACGTGTGTCGTGAGCTACTCGCGCAGAATCGTAAAGCTCGTCGCCATGTTTGAGAATTGGCGAGTGGCCCGCGAGGTGCCGTAAGACCCAGAACTCCTGAAACCATGCGATATGACCAACCTCCCATCTGAGGGGATTAACGATTGGCAAACGAGGACCAATCAACTGTTCATCGCTAAGGTCGTGGACAAGGTCCAGGGTTCGCGCGCGAGCTTCTCTGAGCGCCTCAATTAATTGAGCGGTGATCATTATCAATCTGCGATCAGCAATTCCTATTTCGTGCTCGGGCATTATGCCTCTCCCTGCACGCTTCACCTATTCAGTCGCGTCGAGCCATTTCAATAAACGCTTGTGCCGCGCGACTCAGATGCTTATCCTTGCGATGAACGATCTTCAGTTGACGATTAATCGTGAGATCGCGAACGCGGATGGCAGTCAAGGTCTTTGCCTTTAACTCAGTTGCAATAGCAAACTTTGAAATGAACGCGATACCGAGCCCGCTCTGAACCGCCCTTTTAATAGATTCTGGGTTCTCCAGTTCGATTACAGTCGCCAACTCGAGACTCGCTTGCTGTAGTTGAGCAACGATAGTCGCGCGGGTCGCAGAGCCGGATTCACGAACTATAAATCTTTCTTCCTGGAGATCTTGCTTTCTAACAATCTTCTTCCCCGCTAATTGGTGATCTGGCGAAACGACGAGCAGCAGTTCGTCGGTTAACCAGGTAACAGCGCTTACCTCTTCGGCAGCCAGGTGACCACCAACAAAGCCAAAGTCAAATTCGTTACTGAGAACGCCATCTTCCACCTCTCGTGTGTCTTTGATTCGGAGATGTATGTCGATCTTTGGATGTGACTGTTTGAAACGACTCACCACTTGCGGAACAAGGTACATTCCGGGCGTAGTGCTCGCGCCGATTCTCAGTGAGCCGCGTTCCAGTCCCTGCAATTCGTCGATAGCGTGATGAGCGTCGTCGACCGCTGCCATGACCCGATTCGCATAAGGAACCAGCAACTGCCCAGCATCAGTTAACACCACCTTTTTTCCAAGCAGCTCGAAAAGCTTCACGCCAAGCTCGCTCTCGAGTTGGCGGACGCGTACCGAGACGCTGGGCTGGCTGAGATTTATTTCCTCGCCGGCACGCGTGTAGTTCAAGTGCTTGCTGACGCTGAGGAAAACCTGCAAATCCCTAACGTCCATATCATTATCAATTTGTATAGTAACGATTGAAACAATTCATTTCCGTAATACTGCAGGGAATACTAACATGGCCGACCATTAATCGGGTCCAAGTGAGCACAATTGGCAGGGAAAGGATTGCTTATGCTTCAAGTTCAGCCCGTCGATGTGTTGCCTGAGTGGCGTAAGTCAGCGCCGTACTGGGCGAAGCATCACGGAACAATTCGCACAATGTTTGCGCCATTGACCCGCGCGCTGGTTGAAGATGCCGGCATCATTCAAGGCCAGTTGGTACTCGATATCGCGGGTGGCGCCGGCGAGCCTTCACTGACGATCGCGGAAGTCGTTGGGCCGGTGGGATACGTGACCTGCACCGATGCCGTGGCGGAAATGGTGGAGGCCGCAAGAACGGAGGCGCGTAATCGCCTGTTGACAAATGTGCAATTCAGACAATGCACAGCCGATGAGCTTCCGTTCTCTGACAACTCATTTGATGTGACGGTTAGTCGCCTGGGCGCAATGTTCTTTCCCGACCCAGAGCTGGCTTTTCGGGAAATGCTCCGGGTTACGAAACCAGGCGGCAGTCTCGGTTTTGTAGTGTGGCACAAGAGCGAGTTCAATCCATACTCACACGTTGTAACTGACGTGCTATCTCGTCACATTGAAACCACACCGACCGATCCTGATGCTCCGGACGCCTTTCGCTTCGCTGAGCCAGGCAAGCTTGCTCGCGTACTCAGAACCGCCGGCGCCATCAACATTCGAGAGCGCATCCTTAAATTTGAGATGGTGGCGCCGATATCACCCGAAGAGTTTTGGGATATGCGTTCGGAAATCTCGGAAATTCTAAGAGACAAGCTTAAGAAGTTTTCTGCCGTCGAAAGATGGCAAATAGGGAAGCAAGTCCAGCACGCCGTCCACGCGTTTTTTCCGAATAATCAAATGAGGTTCCCGGCGCAGGCGATTATCGTCACCGGGGAGAGGTGAGCGATGAAGTATCGATCCCTCAACACGCTTCTTATTCTCAACCTGCTGGCTCTGACAGCACTACTTCTACGCTCATTTGACATCACGCCTTTGACTTCTGCGCAAACACCGTCTGCACCTGCAACCAGGAACAATCCCGAACTGGCGCGTCTGATGCAGGAGGATCAAGCGGACCGTACTCCTGATGATCCTAAGTCGATCGATTGGAAAATCGTCGGTCCACGTGATGCCGCGCGACTCAAGCGGGTGAAGGAACTTTATGCCCAGAACCAGCTAAAGACCGGCGGTGATTATTACCATGCCGCTATGATCCTGCAACACAGTGACGTTGCCGATGATTTCTTGCTGGCGCATGAGCTATGCGTCGCTGCGATTAGTAAAGGTGACGCGCGGGGCAAATGGTTAGCGGCTGCCAGCGAAGACCGCTTCTTGATGAACATTGGTCGCCCCCAACGCTTCGCGACACAATTCCGTTGTGATGGTCCGAATTGTAAATTCCAGCTTTACAAGGTTGATGAAGTCGTCACAGACGAATTGCGAAGCGTGCTTGACGTGCCGTCACTGGCGGAAGCAAAGGCCCGCGAAGCCAGGATGCAGAACACACAGTGAACGAGAAGGGTTTTTGCTTGATCTTCAAACAGTACGTGGTGTCTTCTTACGGGCGATACTCTCTTGTGGGCGCTGCACAGAGAAATCTCAGAACCAGGAGCTGAAAAAGTTAACACCGTAAGTCTGGGTCTTTCACAGAACCTGGAACAGTTCACTCTTCTTGTACTCGTCAATGCATTTGTTGGCGGCATGGTTGGGCTCGAACGAACCGTGTTGCCGCTCATTGCCGAGCGCGAATTCGGCATCGCCTCCAAGAGCGCAATTCTCTCATTCATCGTAAGCTTCGGCCTGGTTAAAGCATTCGTGAATCTTCTCACCGGACGATTCTCCGAACGCGTAGGACGAAAGAAACTGCTCGTTGCGGGATGGCTGTTTGCGCTCCCTGTTCCTTTCATGATCATGTGGGCTCCCTTTTGGAGCGTGATTGTCCTCGCTAACGTGTTGCTCGGGATTAATCAAGGGCTTTGCTGGTCAACAACAGTGATCATGAAGATTGACCTCGTTGGTCCAAAACGACGAGGCATGGCGATGGGATTAAACGAGTTCGCTGGCTATGTCGCTGCTTCTTTCGCTGCGCTAGCCTCGGGTTATATCGCGAGCATTTACGGATTGAGGCCAGCCCCTTTTTACTTGGGCGTCGCTTTCGCTGTCGCGGGGTTGCTGATCTCCGCGACGCTCGTGCGAGATACAACCGAACACGCGCGTGAAGAAGCACGCGCTTATCACAAGCACGAGCAGCATGTTCCATCGTTCAAAAATGTATTTGCTCTGACAAGTTATCGTAACTCGACGCTCTTTTCCGTTAGTCAAGCGGGACTTGTTAATAACTTGAATGACGGTATGACGTGGGGGCTCTTCCCGCTGTTCTTCGCGACCTATGGTCTAAGCGTGAGCGAGATCGGTGTGCTTGCGGCAACTTATCCAGCCGTCTGGGGGATATCGCAGATCGCAACGGGGACGCTTTCAGATCGTTTGGGCCGCAAGTGGTTGATCGTATCCGGCATGTGGGTCCAGGCTCTCGGTATTTTTCTAGTGGCCGTCGCCCCGACTTGGGGGAATGGACCAGGAAATTTCTTATGGTGGATGGTTGGGGCTGTCATGCTGGGCACGGGGACAGCACTGGTTTATCCGACATTACTGGCGGCCATCGGCGATGTTGCACATCCCGGTTGGCGAGCATCAGCAGTAGGTGTCTATCGGTTCTGGCGTGATCTGGGTTACGCAGTAGGTGCGATTCTGGCTGGCGTCGTAGCGGATTTCCTGGGGCTTACCTGGGCGATTGTTGTAATCGGTGTCATTACTTTGGTTTCGGGAATCATGTCTGCAATCACCATGAGCGAGACTAGAAAACAAATTATTTAGTGAACTTATCTATAGTAATCATCGAAAGAATTCATTTCAGTGATGTACCACGCTTGCTGCTCTATAGTCTCTGTGGTTATCCCCTTTCCAGCAACCACAAAGACACAGAGCACACAGAGGTTGCACAGAGATTAACTTTCCGGCATCTTCAACTCGCCCGTCGTGAGATCCGGACGCGCGCGTGTCATTTCTTCAGGCGTTGACTCGGCGGTAAGCTCGTCAACGTTTTTGGCGGCGAGCTCCGCTACTATTACAGTATCAGAGGGGCTGCTCGGCTCGAGCAGATCGGCAATTCCCTCACTGCCGCGATGCTCCATCCAGTGCCGATAACTGACCGTCAGGATCGCAACCACTGGAATCGCGAGAAAAATCCCTGCCACGCCGGCCAGCTTCTCACCTGCAAGAATCGCAAAAATCACCGCAAGCGGATGAAGGTGAATGCCATGACCGATGAGCCGCGGGTAAATCGCATAGTCCTGAACAATTCTCAAAACGCCGAGGAATAGCAGCACCAGAAATGCATTGAACGGACCCGCATGGAACAACGCGAGCAGTGCCGCCATGATCGCGATAGCGACTGGTCCAACGAGTGGCACAAACTCGAAAAAGCCGGCGAGCACGCCCATCACCAGACCGCCCGGCAGTCCCAGCACGGTAAAGCCAAGTGAGCAAATCACGCCGATGAACAAACAGGCAGTAAGCTGTGCGCGAATGTAAGCCGCGAGCGTGCTGTTGACGTCCTGGAAAAACTCGTCACCGCGCCAACGCCAGCGACCGCGCGGAAGCATGAGCAAGGCTGAACGCCGGAAGCTCTCTGCGTCTTTGAGCAGAAAGAACGCGAGAATGGGAATCAATATCAACCAAGGAATGTAAACAACATACCCCAGCGTCGAGCTCGCGAATTCAGTGGCGGTTGAACTGATCTTTTCAACTACTTTCGGCACCGCATTATTCACGGCCTCTATCACTGGTGGCGGCAAGCGGCGCAGGCGTGAGTACTCGATGATCTGCTGCACTTTTGTGCCGAAGGAGGCCCAATACTCTTTCGCCTGCGTGGCAAACTCAGGAAACTGATTGCTAAGACTCGGCAGGATCACGAGGATCGCAAACACAATCGCAGCCAGGATGATCACGTAAGACAGTCCAATGGCACCGGCTTTAGGAATCTCGATGGTTCGTTGCCCAATGGTTCTTGGTCGCCGTAAAAATTCGACGAGAGGCGACACGAAGTACGCGAAGAAAATCGACAGTACCAGCAGCAGTATGATTCCGGTGATTTTTGAGATTATCCAGAGGAAGGCTAGAACGAAGAGCACCACAAAGATGACGCGCAGCACGACACGAGTCGATGGCCCATAAGCCTCCACCGCTGCCCTGGCTGCTGTCGCCGCAGTATCTTTGGTTACTTGTCGATTCACCGAAACTATAGTCGCGCGTGCAGGCGTCCGATCAAATTGCCCACCGCTTTTTGATCCTGGACGCTCAGTTCATGAAATTCAACCCCAAACGTGTCGGCGGTGGAATGATGGACTACTTCGCCTGAAAGCGAAAGAGCGTCGTCACCATCAAGCAACAACATTCCGAGTTGATCTCCGATCTTTACATTTGGACATGAGGGAAGGTTCGTCACTCGCAAGCCGCCAAGACTGATGTCCTGCGGTTCGCCGATACCGATGGACTCTTTCAGACTCTCGTCTTCGATCGCGAGCGTCAATCGCGCGGTGACGTAGTATCGGGGAAAGCGTCTGCGATCGTGAGAGGGCAACGAATTATCGTCGGGGGTTGTCATCGTTTTCGATCCTCAGTGAGCTATCTCGTTATCGTCGTCTTCGTCTTCCGCTTCTTCGCCGTCGATTTCGGGTGGCGGAGGCGGCGTCACACGCGGAGCTGCCGGCTCCCAGACGAGACCGCGCCATTCGTCGGTTTCGCCGAGAAGCTGGAGCGCTGCGAGTGGATGACCGGGATGCCGCTCGATGCGCAGCACTTCCGCAATCACCTGGAGCTTCTCGCCGGTTTCGCCGAGCACTTCGAGACGAACGGTGCTGCCGACGTCAGGTAGTTGTCGCGGCAAATGGACGAGCGTTCCTTCGGGGCCGACATTTTCTGTGGTCCCTTCGGCTACGATGTGCGTCCCGCTCGGTTCGTCCCACTCAGCTTTGACCTCGAGGCTGGCGAGATAACGTGGTCCGGAGCGGCTCTCTGTTTCCATTGTTCGGGGCATGTTAACGCCTCCTCTTAAAAGCCAAATTGGATTTCTCTGCACAGAGAAAAGCTATTCTTCCTCGGCTCGCAGTTTCTCCAACACTGAAAAATCTTCGAGCGTGGTGACGTCGCCGGCCACCGAGCCGCTCGTCGCGATTTCACGCAAAAGCCGTCGCATGATCTTACCTGACCGAGTCTTTGGAAGCGCATCCGAGAAGCGAATGTCGTCGGGTCGCGCGAGGGCGCCAATCTCTTTGACAACGTGCGCCTTCAGCTCTTGATTAAGCTCGTCTGACGCACTGTGTGAGCCTTCAAGCGTGACGAACGCCACAATCGAGGAGCCTTTGATGTCATCAGGACGCGCCACGACGGCGGCCTCGGCAACGGCGCCGTGCGACACCAGTGCGCTTTCAATCTCCGCAGTTCCAAGTCGATGTCCGCTTACATTAATAACATCATCGATGCGGCCCATTATCCAGAAATAGCCGTCATTGTCCCGTCTCGCCCCATCGCCGGCAAAGTAAATTCCGTCAATTTGCGACCAATACTGCTGCCGGTAGCGCTCATCGTCGCCCCAGATGGTTCGCAGCATCGACGGCCACGGCCGCTTAATAACGAGATAACCGCCCTCATTGGCTCCGACAGGCTGGCCGTCGCGCGTCATGATGTCGGCCTCGATGCCGGGAAACGGTTTTGTGGCTGAACCGGGCTTCGTCGAAGTCGCTCCGGGTATTGGAGTGATCATGATGGCGCCGGTTTCGGTTTGCCACCACGTGTCGACAATCGGACAGCGATCGTGACCAATGATCTCGCGATACCACATCCACGCTTCCGGATTGATTGGTTCGCCGACGGTGCCGAGCAGTCGCAGGCTGGAAAGGTCGTGCTTCTGTGGCCAATGTTCGCCCCACTTGATGAACGCTCTGATGGCTGTTGGAGCCGTGTAGAAAACGTTAACGCGATGGCGTTCGATCATGGACCAGAAGCGATCGGGCTCCGGAAAGTTTGGCGCTCCTTCGTACATCAGCACGGAAGCGCCATTCGAGAGCGGACCATAAACGACGTAACTGTGACCGGTCACCCAGCCGATGTCCGCAGTGCACCAGTAAAGATCTTCGTCTTTGATATCGAAGACCCACTTGGTCGTCAGATGAGCTTGCAGCAAGTAACCGGCAGTTGTGTGCAGAATGCCTTTTGGTTTACCAGTGGTGCCGGAGGTGTACAGGATATAAAGCGGATGTTCGCTGTCCAACTCTTCCGCAGGACACGAAGCATCGACGGTTTCCATCAGTTCGTGCCACCAGAAATCACGTCCCGGCTCCATCTGTTGCGGTGAGCCGGTGCGTTGGACCACGATACAAGCGTTAACTGAAGGCGTTGACTTGAGCGCTTCGTCGACGGCTGTTTTGAGTTTGACTTCGCTGCCTCGTCGCCAACCGCCATCTGCTGTAACGACGACCTTGCAACTGGCGTCGTTGATACGATCGACGAGAGCAGAGCTGGAGAATCCGCCAAAGACGACGGAGTGTGTCGCGCCAATGCGGGCGCAGGCGAGCATCGCGATCGCCAGTTCAGGAATCAGCGGCATGTAGAGCGCGACGCGATCGCCACGTTGAATGTTTGCGTGCTTCAGCACGTTCGCAAACTTGCAGACTTCTGTGTGTAGTTGTTGATATGTGAACGTGCGAGTTTCGCCGGGTTCGCCTTCCCAGATCAGCGCTGCTTTGTTGCGCCGCCACGTTCGGAGATGACGGTCGAGACAGTTGTACGAGATGTTGATTCTGGCGCCGCTGAACCATTCTGCGTGTGGCGGGTTCCATTTGAGCACCGTATCCCACGTTTTGAACCAGTGCAGCTCTTCTGCCATGCGCGCCCAGAAAGCTTCCGGGTCAGCCGCCGCCTCGGCGCGCAGCTTTTCGAGCTCGTCCATCGACGTGATGTGCGCCTGCGCAGAAAAATTCTCTGGCGGTGGAAACAGTCGCTCCTCATGAAGGACTGATTCGATATTAGTAACCGTGGACATGCGTTGCTGTGTACCATACTTTTTACCCACAAAAAAGCGCAAACAGCACTAAATGAGTTATTCTTCAATGCAAATTTCATTTGTTAATTTTGTGCGTCTTTATGGCTATGAGTCTTTACGTCGGCACGAGCGGTTACAGTTATAAGGAATGGAAGGGAAAGTTTTATCCGGAGAAACTTCCGGCTACGGAAATGCTTCGTTATTACTCCGAGCACTTCCATG
>Ga0070698_100007472_pt1 | contig 11824 bp, 9 predicted proteins | sample KBSK1502metaG_FD_65477 | JGI IMG/M metagenome (GOLD analysis project Ga0070698, IMG submission 65477) | Corn, switchgrass and miscanthus rhizosphere microbial communities from Kellogg Biological Station, Michigan, USA - KBS K1-50-2 metaG | ecosystem: Host-associated > Plants > Roots >...
GGCGTTGACGGAGGTCAGCCAGCAATACACGTACAGCCTCGACAAACCCTTCATGCCGCTGGACGTGACTCACGCGCCGGAGCCTCCAGACCCAGCGTACACGCAGTACGAGCTGACCATCCCAGCGAGTATCCAGTACTAGAGCGCCCGCTCCGCCTGCTCCAGCCAGTGCGTCATGCCCATGTCGCGGTACATCGTCATCGCCGTCGCGACGTGCTTCTGCGCCTGCTCGCGCGTGCCCGTGCGCCGGTAGAGCTTGCCGAGGCCGAGGTGGCAGTGGGCGACGAGAGGGCGCATCCCGAGCTCTTCAGCGAGCGCGAGCGCGTCGCGGTAGAGGCCATCGGCTTGTGCGGGGGAATCGCGGCGGGCGGTGATGTCGCCGAGGAGTCGGAGGGCCGACGCCTCGTAGGGGCGTTGGCCGTGCTCGCAGTAATACGCAAGGGCGCGCCCGGCGAGTTCGAAAGCGTCCTCGATCCGGTCGGCGAGGAGATGCGCCTCGCCGAGATACATCAGGAAGGCCCACTGGGCAGCTCCGTATCCCATGGTCTCGGCGGCGCTCACCGCGCGCTCCAGCAAGGGAATGCCCTCGGCAGCCCGCCCCGAGAGGGCGTGCGCGTAACCCAGACCCGCCGTGTGGGCCAGTGAAAAATAGGCGAGGTTCCACTCGCGAGCCAGCGCCTGCCCGCGTTCGAGCGTGCAGACGGCATCGCCGAGTTCTCCCCTGGTGATCTGAAGATAGGCGAGATACCAGCATAACTGGCCCATGCTGTAGGGATGATCCAGCTTGTCCGCGAGGCGCATGCCTTCCTGGCCGTGGGCAAGCCCTTCCTTGAATCGGCCCTGGATCGCGAGAATCATGGTCAAGTAGCAACGGGCCACTACGGCAGGAAATTCCGCGAGGTCAAACCGTTCCCGGCTCAGCTCGCCTTCGAGCAACCGCAGGACGTTCAGGAGAAGCTTCTCGGCCCGCCGATAGTCCCCCGTCCTCATGCAGACCGCGCCGAGGTAGAGATTTGCCATCACCTGGAGCGGGACATCCCCGAGCGACTCGGCAATAGCCTGACCGCGCTGGCCGAACGCCAGTGCTTTCGTCGGCTGCCCCGTCATCCAGAGGGCGTGGCATAGATGGACGGACAGCTGCCCGAGTCGCCGTTGATCGTCGAGTATTCTGGCCAGGCCTTCGGCTCCATGGAGATAGCTGAAGATCCGCTCGAATTCTCCGAGCGGATGGAGTGCGGTTTTCAGATCGAAGCGAAGATCGATAGCCCGCTCCAGCGTCTCGCGCGTCTCCGGCAGATGGCCGAGGGCGGTCAGCGCTTGCTCGAAGCACATCACGGCCTCCCGGTTGGCCGATCGCGCGCTTGCAAGCTGACCCGCCTTGCGCCAATAGCCGATCGCCTCGCTCGCAAGCCCGGCCTTGGTGAAATGCTGGGCGACGACCTCGGGCAGGCGTTCGGCCATCGCCGGGAACCGCTCGACCAGCGCATTGGCGATGCTCAAATGCAACTGCCGCCGTCGGCTCTTGAGCAACGTGGCGTAGGCGACGTCTTGTACCAGCGCGTGCTTGAACGAGTAGGTCGCGTCCGGCAGCGTTCCGCGCCGGGAGATGAGGCCGGAGGCCGTCAGCCGCTCGAGTGCCGCGTCAAGGTTCATCGGGACCAAGGCCGACACCGCAACAATCAACCCGTAGGAAAACTCTCGTCCGATGGCGGCACCGACTTGCGCCACATCCTTGACCGACGCAAGCCGGTCGAGGCGGGCCACCAGCGAGGCCTGCAGCGTCGTCGGTATCGCGAGCGGCGGCAGCGGTCCGTCGAGCACGTAGCGGTCCGTTGTCTCACGCAACAGCTTGCTCTCTAGCAGCGTGCTGGTCAGCTCCTCGAGGAACAGCGGCACGCCATCGGTGTGCGCCAGCACCTGCTGGACCACCTCATCGGGTAGCGCTTTGTCCTTGGCGACACCGGCGATGATGCCGGCGCTGTCGCGGCGGCCAAGGCGGCTCAGAGGCAGCATCGTCACATGCGGCTCGCCGACCCAGGCCGGCTGCAGCTCCGGCCGGACCGTGACGACCAGCAGCACCGGAAGATTGGCGACGCGGGCGACCATGCGATTGAGCAGATCCTGCGATGTCGGATCGATCCAGTGGACATCCTCGAACGCGATCAAAACGGGGCCCTGCGCCGCTACGCCGTCGAGATGGTCGAGCAGCGCCGCGAGAGTCATTTCTCCCTTCTGCTGCGGGGTAACCGCCAGCACCGGATAGCGCTCCTCCGCCGGCACTCCCAGCAGCTCGGCGATGAGCGCTACGTCCCTCGGCGCATTTTTCGCGGTAGGCTTGAGCAGGGCCTCCAGTCTGTCGAGCTTTGCCTCGGCATCGCTGCCCTGCTCGAAGCCCGCGGCCCGCTCCAACTGCACAATGAAGGGGTGGAGCGCGCTGTGCGCGTGGTGGGGTGAGCAGAAATAGCGAATGCACACATGCGGCTCGCACAGGAGCCTGAGCCGCAGGGTTTCTGCGATGCGCGACTTGCCGATGCCGGGCTCGCCCGAGAGCAGCACGACCCGACCCTCGCCGAGCTTGGCCTGATCCCAACGGCGCAGCAGCAGATCGAGTTCCTCCTGGCGGCCAACCAGCGGGGACAGCACCCCGGCGCGCCGCGCCTCGAAGCGGCTGACGCCCGCCGCCTCGCCGCGCACTTGCCACGCCGCCTCGTCGACATCGAGCGCGCGGCAGTCGAACATCCGCCCGACCAGCCGGCGCGTGCTCGCCGCGATCACGACCTCGCCGGGCGCCGCCGCGGCCTGCAGCCGCGCCGCCAGGTTTGGCGTGTCGCCGATCGCAAGACGCTGTCCTGTGTCGTCGGGCCCCAGGCGGTCGCCCACGACAACCACACCAGTGGCGATGCCGGCGCGGGCCCGAAGGCGCTCGCCGGGAGCGGCGTTCAGCGTCTCGACCGCGTCGAGGACAGCAAGGCCGGCGTGCACGGCCAGCTCGGCATCGTGCTCGTGAGCCGCAGGATAACCGAAATAGACGAGCACGCCGTCGCTCAGATACTGGGCGACATATCCGTCGAATCGCGCAACCACATCGGTGACTACTTCGTGGAAGGCGGCGATCAGATCATGCATGTCTTCGGGGTCAAGACGTCCCGAAAGAGGCACTGAGTCGACCATATTGCAAACCATGATCGTCAGCTGTCGCCGCTCCGGGCCCGAGCGGGCCGCAGGCGATGCTTCATCGCGGCGCACTTCGGGGCTCTCGGCGTTCACCTCCTGTGCGGGCTCTCTGCGCATGTCGGCAGAGAGTGGCGCCGCATTCGCCGGCCGGTCGGGCTGCGGCGGCGCAGGCTCAGGCATCGCGCTGACAGCGGGCGATCGCTCCGGCGGCTGTGTGGCGCGAAGCTCGGCGACCAGCGACCTGGTGGCCGCATCGGGTTGCGTGTTCAGCTCGCGCTTGAGCAGCACAACGAGGTCCCCATAGTACTTTAGCGCTTCGGCCTTGCGTCCCGTGGCGGCCAGCGCCTGTACGACCAACCGATGGGCGTCCTCGCGCATGTTGTTGAGTGCGATGGCGCGACGGCCGACCTTCAGGGCCTGTTCGGCACGGCCGGCGGTCAGCTCCTGTTCGCCGAGCCCCATCAGCGCGCCAAGGGCGAGTTCGAGCAGCCTCTCGCGCTCACCCGTCAGCCAGTCGCTCCAGCCTTCTTCACTCAAGGCAATGTCGTCGACCAACCGGCCCCGGTAGAGATCGGCCGCGGCACTCAACGCTTCACGGCTGCCCTCACGGACCAGGGCCTCGAACCGGCCGACGTCGCACCGGACGGCCGCCGCATTGAGCCATACGACCTCGCCGTCGCTCTCGAGAGCGTCCTGGCCGAGCAGTTTACGCAGCCGGGAGAGGGCTTGGCGCAGGTTCTGCTTGGCCTGCGCGTCGAAGTGGGAGCCCCACAACAGGGTCGACAGCTTCTCACGCGACTGCGGCCGGGGCGCGGTGCAAGCCAGATAGGCCAACAAGCCCGCAAGCTTCCCGCTTGGCAGATCGACAACGCCGTCCGGTCCGGTCAGCTCGAAGCCGCCCAGCAATGCAAGACCAAACCTTGGCGGTGGCGCGCCGTCCATCATTGCGCTCGCGGGATTCGCATTGTGATGCCCTTTCCCGGAGCACATTCGCATTTTTCACGGCCTCCGGGAATAATTCACGCCCGTGTGACGCTGGATTGACGCGGGTGACGACGGCAGCAGGCTCCAATGGCGGTCTGGCGGCCAGGAACATCGAGACCCGCAAGCTTCGCGAACCGAGGAGGAACTCACGCAAGGTTCGGCAAGCGCGGCCCACTAGCGTCGGGTGCGAACATCAGCCACCACACGAAGCCAACGGAGGATCCCATGCGGCGGAGCAAGCTGAGCCTGACCCGCACCGCGGTCGCCCTGAAAGTGACAAGCCTCCTCGTCATCGCAGCCGGTTTGGCATGGATTCTGATCGACGACATTAGGCGGCCCGGTCCGGTGGCTGCAAGAGCTGAACCCTTAGTTCAAGTCGAGAGAGGCGTCTTGCAACGTTAGCACGACGCTGTGCGTGTTCGCTTCACTCACGTAGGGGCAGATCGGACGAAGAGGCGCCTGCAATGATAAAAGGCATAGCCACCCTTCTTGGATTTCAACTGGCGGGCGAGATTGCCGCTCGGCTCGCCCACCTGCCGGTTTCAGGGCCGATTTGCGGAATGGCCGCGCTGCTGGTCTGGCTCCATGTGAAGCGAGAAGTCGGCGGCGAACTCGGCAGGGTCTGCGACGGAATACTCGCCAACATGGCCCTTCTATTCGTGCCCGTTGGCGTTGGCGCCATGAGCTATTCTGGCCTATTCGCCGCCACGTGGCCGGTGATCGCATTGGCCATCTTGGCGGGAGCCTGCGCGACCCTTCTTACGACCGCCTTCGTGACACGAGCGCTGAGCGATTGGACTGGTCGCCACGCGACAGCGGAAGGTCGAGGAAAGGCAGCCGTGAGTGACTCGTATCAAGAACCGTCCACCCCGACTAACCTGAGTTGACCATCATGCCGCTCGGCGAACTCATGACGGCTCCGCTCCTGTATCTAGGGTTAACGTGCGGCGTTTATGTTGCTGCTCTTGAGGTTAACCGGCGCAGCGGCAGCCATCCCCTTTCGAACCCGGTTCTGCTCTCGGTATGCAGCCTGATCGCCATTCTTTGGTGGGCTCGGGTCGACTACCAGCATTACTTCGCCAACGTTCAGCTCATCCACTTCCTTTTAGGGCCTGCGACCGTCGCCCTCGCGGTGCCACTGTTCCGTCATCACCAGAGAGTCCGCCGCGCAGCCCTGCCCATCGTCGGGGGCGTGCTCTGCGGCTCGGCTGCCGGCGTTCTCACAACCCTCGCGGTCTGTTCCGCAGCCGGCATTGACACAGCCCTGACCGCCTCACTGAGCACCAAGTCGATCACCGCACCGGTTGCAATGGGCATTGCCGAGCAAATCGGCGGGGTGCCTTCCCTGGCTGCTGTGTTTGCCGTACTGACCGGCATGACCGGAGCCGCGTTTGGACCGTGGCTGCTCAGCAGGGTCAAAGTGCAAACGTCCCTGGAGCGCGGCCTGGCGATGGGAACCACGAGCCATGGCCAGGGCACCGCACGCATCCTGCAGGAGAACGAGGAGGCTGGAGCGTTCGCCGGCTTCGCCATGGGGCTGACGGCACTCGGAATGGCGATCCTGCTGCCGCTGTTGGCGCGTCTTGTGTTGTAACCTCCAAAATTGCAGCGCCCCTGGGCAAGTCGACGCGCGCAGGCTGTATCGACCCACGAGTTCCTTCATGGCATCGATGAGGAACTCGACCTCCTTCGCCGTCAAGTACTCGCGCTTCCGCGATCGGAGACGCTGCTAAGTGATCGACCGTGACCCGAAAGGACACGTCGAGAACGAACATGATGCGGGAGGATAATCGCGAACAGGCACAAATAACCGTCCCCAGTCCGCGTCACCCATCGAAGTCCGTGAGATCAAAAAATATAGCGAGATCAGCGCAGTAGCTCGGACAGTAGGTTCTTGCACAACCATCCCTCGGGCGATCCCAAGCCGTCGCGCGACGACATCGAGATGACCAGGGAGATCCGCATGGCCGCCGAGGCGCTCGGCATCGCAATCCGTGACCACCTGGTGATCGGCCGCAAGGGCCATACGAGCTTCAGAAGCCTCGGGTTGCTCACATAAAAAAGCAGGAATCGGCGACGGCGCGTCGATTTAACGCCTGTGTCACGCCTGCGCATAGGGCGGCGTCACGAGCCCGCGAGATCGTCCCCGGCAGATCACACCAGGGGAGTGGATCATGGCCGCAAGTGACCGCCGATTGGACCCAAGGTCTTCAACTCTGCTGATTTTTGCCGTCTCCACCGCCGTCGCCATCGCCGTCGGCGTCCTCACCTACCAGCCGATCCCCGACGTTCAGGGCGCCGATCGCGATGTCGGGACCGTGGAACAAGCCGGCGTGTCGCCGCGCTGCGCGGAGGCTGACCGGGCGAGCGTCGCCGAGCTTGCAGCGGTTCTCGAGCGGCACGGTCCGGGGGGGACAGCGATCCAGGAGCGCGCGACCCATACCCTCAGCATCGCCCGGCGACACTGCCTCTACGGTTGGAACGAGCGCGCGCTGGACGACTACGCGTGGCTGAGGCGCTGGCTGAGCGAACTAGGCTGAGACGACTTCACAGGAGGGGACCATGGACTCGTTGCTCACCGGCCTGGCATTCGCGGCATTCGTTCTCGTGCAGTTTGCCGCCATCGTTGCGCTTCACAGCGAGACGAGAGGTCGCCGATCGCAAGCGTTCGACGCGAGCCGCTTCGACCATCGCACGAGGGCGATCTGGGACTCGGGGAGCTGAGGATGCCCAACCGACGCAATACCCCTCTGCTCCCGTTGCCCACAGCGGGAGCCGTGTCGTGAATCGCGGCGAGTATTGGAGCGCACTCACGCCAGTCGATCGCGCGGCCTATCGCCGATGGGTCCTCCGCATCGTGCCGTTCTATGCCGCGCTGGTCGGTGGTCTTTGGGCTCTGTCGATCACCACCAAATCTGAAAGCTCACCGCCCAGCACTGCTTCCGCGGCTTCAACCGCAAACGACCATCGAACGGTCCCGACCATCTCCCGCGGCTTCAACGCCGCGGCGTCGAGGAATTGAGCAATCATGAGTGCCTTCACAATGATCCTGCTAGGTCTGATCGCAGGCGCGAGTGCAGGAGTTCTTGCCGGCTTGCTGGGAATTGGCGGTGGTATCGTCATCGTGCCGGTCGTGTATTTCGGTCTCCTTCACAGCGGCACGGATCCGAACGTGGCGGCGCACATCGCGGTCGCAACGTCACTCGCGGCAATCGTGCCCACCGCAATTGTCTCCTTCCTCGGGCACTGGCGCGCCGGCAATGCCGACTTCGCGTTTCTTCGCGATTGGGGACCGGGGATCGCAGCCGGCGTGATCGCGGCACAACTCGTGGCCCCCCATATGCGCGGCGCCGTGCTGAGCGGAACGTTCGGTCTTGTTTGCGCGGCTTTCGCCGTTCGCTTCGCTGCTCCGGGATACTTCCGGCCGCTGCTCGATCGTCCGCCGGGTGGCCTGTTCCCGATGGCGTCGGGCACCGTCATCGGAGCCGTTTCGGGATTCGCCGGGATTGGCGGCGGCATTCTCACGAATATCGTCATGACCGTTTCGGGCATGCCCATCCACAAGAGTATTGGCCGGGCCGCTGCCGCCGGCATCGTTGTCGGCGTCCCCGCGACGATCGTCGCCGCTCTTGCCTCAGAGTCGCTGAATGCGACGGCTATTGGCAGCATCGACCTCGCGGTCTGGCTTTGCATCGCCCCGGCTCAATCCGCCGGCGCGTGGTTTGGAGCAAAAATGGCGTCGGGCATCAGCGCCGCAATGCTGAGTCGCCTGATGGCCGTGAATTTGGCCGCTACTGGAGCAGCGATGCTCTATTCGAGCCTGAAATAGGCAAGTTCGATGCCGCGAAGAAGTTCTAGAGCACCGTCACAGTCGCGTTCTGGCGACCAGGGGAGAACAACGATGACCCAGCAATTCAAGCTCAGGTTTTCGGCACCCGGCGCCGACGACGACGATGAATGTGCCACGCCCTTCACCAGAATCACCGAGGGCATTCTCATCGCAACGGCGGCTGTCCTCGTCGTGGCGCTGCTACTGGCGGCCGAATTGCGCCTGACGCCCGAACAGCGCCTGGACCTCCTCGGAGCGACGACCCATGCTGCACCGTGAAAGCGAATCCGATCGAACAGCGAGTCGCTGAGACGTTTTCGTCTTTCGGCAAAGCCCGCAGCGACTACTGTCGCTGACGCATCTCGGCTTCCGCCTGCTCCAGCCAGTAGGTCATGCCCATGTCGCGGTACATCGCCGTCGCGGTGACGAGGTACTGCTGCGCCTGCTTGCGCGCGCCCGTGCGCCGGTAGAGCTTGCCGAGGCCGAGGTGGCAGTGGGCGACGAGGGGGCGTATCCCCAGTTCCTCGGCGAGCGCCAGTCCCTCGCGGTAGTAACCGGAAGCGTCCTCGTCGCCGCCCGTCGACGCGACATCACCGGCAAGGCAGAGAGCGTGGGCCTCGCCTCCCCGCGCGCCCAGCCGGCGAGTGAGCGTCAGCGCCTCTCGGGCGTGACCGGCGGCATCGTCGACCCGCCCGACCGAAAGGCAGGTCATCCCCGCGTACAGAAGAATGAGTGCCGGCCGAGTGTGCCTCGGGCGACTGCGGAACTCCTCGACGGCGCCGGCGACCAGCGGGAGCGCCTCGTCGGCACGGCCGGCGAGAGCGTAGGCGGCGCCGAGGGCCGCGGCGACGAACGGTGTCCCCACGGCGATCTGCCGCGTTCGACAGAGGTCGAGGCATCGCTCGAGGACCCGCGTCGCGCTTGGGAGATCCCCCCGCCGCAGATGGGCGCGACCGAGATCGAGCAACGCGAAGTACAGCGTGACGGAATGATCGGCTGCCTCAGCGATCTGCACGGCTGCCTCGGCGTGCCCGACAGCCTCGTCGAACCGGCCGAACTGGGAGAGCACGTCAGCGAGGTAGGCCCCCGAGAGCGCTGAGGGAATGAAGGGCATCGCCAACTGCTCGTAGTGCAGATCTCCCGCGAGCGCGACGAGTCGCTCGAGCAAGGTGGCCGCATCTCTGAGCTCACCCCGGCTGGCGCGCGTCTGGGCAACACAGATTGCTACACCCGTCTCGATCTCGCGATTGCCGAGCGCCCGCGCGATGGTCAGGGCCTCCTGCCCGAACCTGACGGCCTCGTCGTAGTCGCCAGCGGCCAGGCACTGATTCGCCCGGAGGGTGGCGCTCTGCGCGAGCCGGTGCTGGTCGCCGAGCGCATGGGCGAGCACCTCCGCCTCGCGGAGGTGCTCGCCCATGCGTGCCCGATCGTTGAGCGGTTGGAGCGCGGACCAGAGCTCCGTGCGGATGTCGATGGCTTGCTCCAGCCTCTCGCGGCTCTCCGGCTGCGCCTCGAGGAGATGTAGCGCCTGCTCGAAGGATGCGACAGCCTCGCGGTTGGCCGATCGGGTGCTGGCAAGCCGACCCGCGCGGCGCCAATAACCGATCGCTTCCCTCGCAAGTCCGGCCTCGGTGTAGTGCCGGGCGACGACCTCGGGCAGGCGTTCGGCCATCGCCGGGAACCGCTCGACCAGCACTGTGCCGATGCTCGAATGCAACTGGCGCCGCCGGCTCTTGAGCATCGTGACGTAGGCGGCGTCCTGCACCAGCGCGTGCTTGAAGGAGTAGGTCGCGTCCGGCGGCGTTCCGCGCCGGGAGACGAGGCCGGAGACAGACAGCCGCTCGAGTGCCGCATCGAGGTCCATGGGGGCCAAGGCCGACACCGCGGCAATCAGCTCGTGGGAGAACTCCCGTCCGATCGCGGAACCGATCTGCGCCACATCCTTGACTGAAGCAAGCCCGTCGAGGCGAGCCACCAGCGAGGCTTGCAGTGTCGTCGGCATGGCGAGCGGTGGCAGCGGTCCGTCGAGCACATAGCGGTCCGTTGTTTCACGCAACAGTCTGCTCTCAAGCAGCGTGTTCGTCAGCTCCTCGATGAAAAGCGGTACGCCATCCGTGTGGGCAAGGATCCGCTCGACGACTGCATCGGGCAGCGCCTTGTTCGCGGTGATGCCGTCAATGATGCCGGCGCTGTCGCGACGGCCAAGCCGGCTCAACGGCAGCATCGTCACATGCGGCTGGCCGACCCAGGTTGGCTGGAGCTCCGGCCGCACCGTGACGACCAGCAGCACCGGGAGGTTGGCGACGCGGGCAACTATTCGGTCGAGCAAATCCTGCGACGTCGGGTCGATCCACTGGGCGTCCTCGAACACGATCAGCACGGGGCTCTGCGCCGCAACGCCGTCGAGTTGGTCGAGCAGCGCAGTGAGAGTCATCTCTCGCTTCTGCTGCGGGCTGACCGCCAGCGCCGGGTAGCGCCCGTCCGGCGGCACCGCCAACAGCTCGGCGACAAGCGCCACATCGCGTGGCACATTCTTCGACGCCGGCTTGAGCAGGGTCTCGAGCTTGTCCAGCTTTGCTTCGGCGCTGCTGCGCGGCTCGAAACCCGCGGCCTGCTCGAGCTGCGCAATGAACGGGTAGAGCGGGCTGTTTGCATGGTGGGGAGAGCAGAAATAGCGCAGGCGCACATGCGGCTCGCCCTCGAGCCTCACCAGCAGGCTTTCGGCGATGCGCGACTTGCCGATGCCGGGCTCGCCCGAGAGCAGCACGACCCGGCCCTCGCCGAGCTTGGCCTGATCCCAACGGCGCAGCAGCAGCTCGATTTCTTCCTGCCGGCCGACGAACGGTGACAGCGCGCCCGAGCGCCGCGCCTCGAACCGGCTGACGCCGGCCGCCGTGCCGCGGACCTGCCACGCCCCGATCGGCTGCGGCAGCCCTTTCACCTCGATGGGGCCGAGCGCGCGGCAGTCGAACATCCGCCCCACCAGCCGATGCGTGCTGGCGGCGATTACCACAGCGCCGGGCGCTGCCGCGGCCTGTAGCCGGGCCGCCAGGTCTGGCGTCTCGCCAATTGCAACGCGCTGCCGTGTGTCGCCGGTCCCGAGTTGCTCGCCGACGACAACTAGCCCAGTGGCGATACCGACGCGCGCCCGAAGGGGCACGCCGGAAGCGGCCTTCAGCGTGCCGATAGCGTCGAGGATGGCAAGGCCGGCGCGCACGGCCTGCTCGGTGTCATGCTCATGAGCCGCCGGGTAGCCGAAATAGACGAGCACGCCATCGCCCAGGTACTGGCCGACGAATCCATCGAATCGCGAGGCCACATCGGCGACCGCTTTGTGGAAAGAGCCGATCAGGTCGCGCATGTCCTCGGGATCAAGACGCGCGGAAAGGGCCGTCGAGTCGACTAGGTTGCAAGCCATGATCGTGAGCTGTCGCCGTTCCGAGCTGCCGGTAGGCGCGGGCTCGGCGATCTCGACAGCGGGCGATTTGACCGCTGGCTGTGTGGCGCGAAGCTCGGCGACCAGCGACCTGGTGGCCGCATCGGGTTGCGTGTTCAGCTCGCGCTTGAGCAGCACAACGAGGTCCTCATAGTGCTTTAGCGCTTCGGCCTTGCGTCCCGTGGCGGCCAGCGCCTGTACGACCAACCGATGGGCGTCCTCGCGCATGTTGTTGAGTGCGATGGCGCGACGGCCGGCCTTCAGGGCGTGTTCGGCACGGCCGGCCGCCAGCTCCTGTTCGCCGAGCCCCATCAGCGCGCCAAGGGCGAGTTCGAGCAGCCTCTCGCGCTCACCCGTCAGCCAGTCGCTCCAGCCTTCTTCACTCAAGGCAATGTCGTCGA
>Ga0070698_100007474_pt1 | contig 11823 bp, 11 predicted proteins | sample KBSK1502metaG_FD_65477 | JGI IMG/M metagenome (GOLD analysis project Ga0070698, IMG submission 65477) | Corn, switchgrass and miscanthus rhizosphere microbial communities from Kellogg Biological Station, Michigan, USA - KBS K1-50-2 metaG | ecosystem: Host-associated > Plants > Roots >...
GGACGGGCCCGCGCAGCGGGGGGATGAGGGGCCGCCGGCGACCGGGCAGACGGGGGCTTAGGGATGGATTTCGATCTCAGCGAGGAACAGCGGCTGCTCAAGGAGAGCCTCGATCGCCTGATCGGCGACCGCTACACGTTTGAGCAGCGCAAGGCATATGGGCAGAACCCCGAAGGCTGGAGCCGCGAGCTGTGGGCGCAATATGCCGAGCTCGGGCTGCTCGGCCTGCCATTCGCCGAGCGCTATGGCGGCTCGGGCGGGGGTCCGGTCGAGACGATGATCGCGATGGAGGCCTTCGGGCGCGCGCTGGCGCTCGAGCCATACCTCGCGACCGTGGTCTTTGGGGGCGGGTTTCTTCGCCATGGCGGCAGTGCTGAACACTGCGCCGATCTAGTCCCGAAGATCGCCGATGGGAGCTTGACCTTTGCCTTCGCCCATACGGAGCGGCACTCGCGTTACGATCTCGCGGATATCGAAACGAGAGCGGTGCGGGACGGGTCTGCCTGGGTGCTCGATGGCGAAAAGGGGGTCGTTCTGCACGGCGACACCGCGGACAAGCTGATCGTCACCGCACGAGTGAGCGGCAGCAGGCGTGACCGCGACGGAGTCGGTGTCTTTATCATTGACGGCAAGGCCGAAGGGGTATCCCGCCGCGGCTACCCGACCCAGGATGGTCTTCGCGCCGCGGAAATCTCCCTTGTGCATGTGCGCGTCGGCCCCGAAGGCGTGGTCGGCGAGCCGGGGGCGGCATTGCCGCTCGTCGAATGGGTCGTTGACGAGGCAATCGCGGCGCTGTGCGCCGAGGCGGTCGGCGCGATGGCGGCAATGCACGAACTAACCGTCGACTATCTCAAGACGCGCCGGCAATTCGGTCGAGAAATCGGCAGCTTCCAAATTCTCCAGCACCGCGCCGTCGACATGCTGATCGCTTTGGAGCAGGCACGCAGCATGGCGATGTTCGGGACCATGATGGCGGCCGAGGAAAGTGCCGCGGAGCGGCGCAGCGCGCTCTCCGCCGCCAAGGTGCAGATCGGCCGCTCCAGCAAGTTCATCGGGCAGCAGTCAATCCAGCTCCATGGCGGCATCGGGATGACGACGGAATACAAGGTGGGCCACTACTTCAAGCGCGTCACGATGATCGACACGATGTTCGGCGATGCCGATCACCATCTGCGCGCGCTCGCCCGCCGCGGCGCGTCGCCTGCCCCGGCGTAGGGGTCGGCGGAGCCTGACGCTGGCCAATGATCATAGGCTGCCCAGGCTGCCGGACGCGTTATCTCGTCGACGAACAGGCATTGGGTGGCCGTGTCGGCCGTATTGTCCGCTGTGCTACATGTGGCCATACTTGGCACCAGAAGGCGCCGCGCGAACTGCTCGCAGCCAATGATTTTTCGAGGTTCGAGAGCTCGCGGATTGAACCGGCGCTGGAGGTGCCGCCGCGGCCTGAAGTCCTGGCCGAGGCTGGCCTCGAGGTTCCGCCGCGCCCGGGAGCCACACTGGAGCCATCCCGGCGTCCCAAGCGCGGCCACCGGGGTCTGCGCTGGCTCGTGCTGGTCGTGTTCTTCGTACTGGTCATTCTTGCCGGCGTCGTCATTGCCCGCGGCGCGGTGGTAAAGATGTGGCCGCCAGCCGCACGACTTTTTGCGTTAGCCGGTCTGCCGGTCGAGCCGCCGGGACTAGGCTCGGGCCGAATGAGCGACCAATGACTTCAAAGGTGAGTGCATGTTTATCGCGATGAACCGCTTCAAAGTCATTCCGACATTGCAAGCGGAATTCGAGCGCATCTGGACGACGCGCGACACCCATCTGCACGAGGTCCCCGGCTTTACAGAGTTTCACCTATTGCGCGGGCCGGAGCGGGAGGATCATGTGCTCTACGCCTCGCATACAATCTGGCGGAGCCGGGCCGATTTCGAAGCGTGGACCCGGTCGGAGGCTTTCCGTCTCGCCCATCACAATGCCGGTCAGAATAGGCCGCTTTATCTAGGGCATCCCGAATTCGAGGGGTTTGAGATCGTTCAGATGGTCGAGTCGACGAGACCCTGATGGGGCGCATCCTCGTCCTCGGCGCTGGCTTTGCCGGTCTGTGGAGTGCCGTGGGTGCCGCGCGCGCCCTCGACGAGTTCCGGATCAGCAGAAATGAGGTCCAGGTAACGGTCGTCAACCGCGATGCCTGGCATGCGATCCGCGTGCGCAATTACGAAGCCGATTTAGGCCAAGTGAGGGTGGCGCTTGACGATGTGCTCGACCCGATCGGGGTCGAGTGGATAACGGGTGAAGTCGCCGGCATCGACCTCGCCCACCGGCAGGTCGCCTGCGCGATCCGAGGCACGCGCCATCTCTTGGACTACGACCGGCTGGTGTTTGCCCTCGGCAGCCAAATGGTCCGCCCGGAAGTTCCAGGGCTCGCAGAGTACGCGTTCGATGTCGATACTTACGAAGGCGGCGCGCGGCTCAACACACATATCGATACCCTCTCCGAGCAGCCGTCCTCGCCCGGCCAATTTACCGTTGTCGTCGTTGGCGCCGGCTTGACCGGCATCGAGACAGCGACGGAGTTGCCCGGAAAACTACGCGCCGCAATGTCCCGCGCCGGTCGAGTTGCAGGAGCCCCCCGCGTCATTCTCGCCGATCATCGACCGATGATTGGTTCGGACATGGGCGAATATGCCTGCCGCGTGATCGACGAGGCGCTTGCCTCTCTCGGGGTGGAGACCCTCGCCGGGGTCTCGGTCGGCGCCATCGATGCATCCGGGGCCACGTTATCGACCGGCGAAAAGATCCCCGCCGCGACAATCGTCTGGTGTACCGGCATGCGCGCCAACCCTCTGACTGGACTGTTCCCGGTGACGCGCGATCGGTTCGGCCGAATTCCGGTCGACAGCTTCATGAAAGTCGAGGGCGTGAACGACACCTTTGCCGCGGGTGACGTCGCCTGCGCGGTGGTCGACGGTCAGCACGCTTCGGTGATGTCCTGCCAGCATGCGCGGCCAATGGGCCGTTTTGCCGGCCACAATGCGATATGCGACTTCTTGGGCAGACCTATGCTGCCTCTGCGCATCGATTCGTATGTCACGATCCTCGATCTCGGGCCGTGGGGTGCGGTCTATACCGAGGGGTGGGATCGGCACGTCGTCGCGACCGGCGCTGCCGCGAAGCGCACCAAGCAACTTATCAACTGCGAGCGCATCTATCCGCCACGCTCCGCGGATCGGCGCCAGATCCTCGATGCCGCGGCACCAATCGTGCAAATACCGCCGCCGCAGTTTCGTTAGCCAAAAAAGGACAGCGAAATGGCGGAGGCGGATCCGCGACAGCGCTATACGGCCAATCTTCAGGGCGAGGTCGATAGCGCAGCCCTTTACCGAACCTTGTCTGAGACCGAGAAGAACCCGGAATTGGCGGAGGTTTATGCCCGCCTCGGGGCGGTCGAGGAGGCGCATGCCGAGTTCTGGAAGCGCAAGATTGCAGCGGTCGATCAGCGCGTACCGCGGCTGCAGCCGAGCCTTCGGACGCGGGCGCTCGCATGGCTGGCCCGCCGCTTCGGCCCGGCATTTGTGCTGCCGACCATCAATACGCTCGAGCAGATGGATAGCGGAACCTACGACACCCAGCCGGAAGCCGTTGCCGGCGGGTTGCCGGCGGCCGAGCGATCGCACGCTCGCGTTATCCAGGCGCTGGCGGCGCCATCGCCGCGCGCCTTCAGCGGGCCGACGATTGCGCGGCTGGAGGGCCGGCATCGCGGCTTGGCCGGTAATGCGCTGCGCGCGGCGGTGCTCGGTGCAAATGACGGGCTCTGTTCCAATCTGAGCCTTGTGATGGGTGTCGCCGGAGCCGATCTTGCGCCACACGCTATCCTCGTCACAGGTCTCGCGGGCCTTTTGGCGGGATCCTGCTCGATGGCGTTGGGGGAATGGCTGTCGGTCAGCACAACCCGCGAATCCTATCAGCGGCAGATCAAGACCGAGGCGGACGAGCTCGATCAGGTGCCCGAAGAAGAGCAGGAGGAGCTTGCGCTCATCTATCAGGCCAAAGGCCTCCCGGAAGACCAGGCGAAAGCGCTGGCGCAGCGGCTGATCGCCAACAAGGAAACCGCTCTCGACACGCTCGTTCGCGAAGAGTTGGGAATCGACCCCGAGGAACTCGGCGGCTCGGCCTGGGCTGCCGCGGCAACCTCTTTTCTGCTATTTGCGGTCGGAGCAATTTTCCCTGTCGCCCCTTACTTCGTGCTGGCGGGCTTCCCGGCCGTGATTGCGAGCCTCACCGCGAGCGGCATGGCGCTGTTCCTGATTGGTGCCGGCACGACGCTGTTCACCGGCCTGGGGGTGTGGTTTTCCGGAATGCGGCAGCTGTTGATCGGCTTCGCCGCTGCCGGAGTGACCTACGGTGTCGGCAAGCTGATCGGCGTTGCCGTCACGGGTTGATCGAAAGAGCCTTCGTGCGGGCAAGAAATTCCGCCCGAGCAAGCTCGTGCTGGAGAGTGAGCCGTTGCGCGACGGTGAGCGGCCGCCACGGTCCGCCAAGCAGCACTTGGCTGGGCCCGTCGAACTTGAAGCGATGGCCGTCGAATACCAGGAGCCCGTCGAGCCCGCGTTCGTCGAGAGTCCAGTTCCGCACCGGCCCGGTGTCGATGTGAATAAAGCCCGAATGCGGATACCAGCCGACGCCGCCCCGCTGCATCGCCCGGGCTCTGGACATCGCGTCGGAGAGCTTCGATTCAAGACGCACGTCGAGCGCGCGGCCGACGATATGCTGGCTATGCTCGGCAACGCCAAAGGTCGTCCGCGCGAGCATCGCATTGGTTTCGGCCGTGCGATAGGCCGAAAGTACCGTCGCTCTGGTTTCGCCGACCGCGTCGATGACGTCCGCCAGGAAATCGACCACCCCAACATCGATCTGTGTCTTTTCGCCGGAGTGGTGATCGCGGAAAAAGATGCAGAGTTCGTCGATCACCCTCGGGATCGGGCCATTATCGTTTCGGTAGGCTCCGTCGAACGTCTCGCCGGTATGGGCGTTGACGAGGCGCAGCCGGCGCAACGCAGTGGGTGGGCGGACAACCGCACGCGCCATCGACGGCCATGTGGCGCATCCAGCTACCAAAGATAGAAACGAACGTCGATTCATTGCCCCTTTGGATTTTCGCGCAATCACCCCGAAACGCTAATACCGGCATCGATCCGGCAAATCGGTATTGGGTGCTCTATGGGATGCCTGGATCAAGGCCAGGCGCGAGGAGACGAAAAGTTACCGGATTGAAAGCGGAGACCCGCCTTCGGTCAAGCCTAAAATCTCTTTAACCTAAAATCTCTTTAAAAGGCGGTCTATGTAGTCGAGCTCGATTTCAGGCCGGGAGCGCTCGCCGGCGCGGCGGCGCAATTCATCCAAAATCTCACGAGCTTTCTGCAGGGTATTCTGGTCGGGGATTTTGACGTCGCCTTGATCATAGGTGCCGTTGTTCGACACCGGGCGGCCGAGCGGGTCGCGCTCGACTTGGTCGCGCTGCTGCCCATCGGTCGCGCCAACCTCGTCCTCATTCGGATTGCCCCACTGACCCTGCATGCGGCGCTGCATCTGCTGCGCGAAATCGCGCGCCGCCTGCTGCAGCTGGTCGAGCGCTTCGGTCTGCGGGCTAATCGCCTCGCCGGGTTGCCGGCGCTGCAAGGCCCCGGTGGCGTCGCGCATTGCTCGTTCAGCACGGCCCAACGGTTCGGGAATATCCCCTAATCCGTCGCCGAGCCGCCGCATCATCTCGCCGAGCATGCGGCGAAGCCCCTCCTGCTGCCCGGCGGCGTCGCCGAGTTGAGCATTGGGGTCTTGCTGATCGCCCCCTTGCTGCTGCCCGCGCTGCCCCATCCGGCCTTGCTGACCCTGTTGGCCCTGTTGCGCGCGGAAGCTGCGGTCGAGCAACTGTTGTTGACGCTGCATCAGCTCACGCATTCCCCGCATCATCTGCTGCGCCTCGCTCGATCCCTGTTGCGGCATTTGCCCCGGCTGGGCCATGCGCAGATTTTCGAGCATGTTCTGTAGCTGCGACAACAATTCGCGCGCCTGGTCGCGAGCCCCGTTGCGGGCGAGGTCGCGGGCCCGATCGAGCATGCGCTGCAGATCGCGGCTGCTGATCACCTTCGACGGATCGACTTGCTGTTGGAATTGGTCCGGGTTGCGCGCCATGTTTTCGGCGAGGGCCTGCAGATAGCGGTCGAGCGCTTGTTGCAGCTCCTTCATCAACCGCTCGATCTCCTCGTCCGGGGCGTTTTTGGCCAGCGCGTCCTGGAGCTCTTGCTGCAGCCGCCGCATTTCGCGCTCGGCCAATGACATGCGTCCGTCTTCGATGCGCAGCGCAGTATCCCACAGCAGCTGCTGAACCTCGGCGATCGATTTGTCATCGTCATTGATCCGCAGACGCTCTTCGGCGAGCCGCATCCCGAGGAAGGCCACCGTGTCGTCGCGGTAGAGCTGCGGCCGGTCGCGCAGATCGCCGAGCGTATCGGCCACCGCCAACCGCGACCCTGGATCCCTTACCAGCTCCTTGCGCTGGTCGACGATCGCGCGGGCAATCGGGTGCTCAAATTTCCGTTCCGGTAGCGTTATCCGCACCGGCTCGCTTTCCCCGGGCTGGCCGAGCGCGTCCGTGGCGACTAGCCGGATCTCGACTGGCAGGCCAGCCCAAGGGTGCGGCGACAGATCGTGATAGCTGGTGGCTTGAGCCTCCTTGAGATGCAGTCCCGGCAGGGGCGCTTCCAGCTCGATTGTTTCGTCGGGCTTGCCACCCTCGCGGCGGATTACCGCCTTGACGGCTTCGATCCCGTAATCGTCGCTCGCCTGGTAATCGATCCGTAGCGCCGCATGCGTCGTCCCCTCGGGCGGTTTGGCAAAGGCGATTTTGGGCGGATTGTCGGGGATGATTTCAATCGGCCAACTGCCCAGCGTCGTGCCCGCCTGGGTCACCTTGAGCTGTTTGCCGCTCGCCATAGTGGCAGAGGCCCGGTAATTCTGTTTGTCGACGGGCTCGAAGCCGCGGCTGTCGCCGTCGATCGCAAAGCTCGGAACGGATTGCCCGCCATGTACCTGGGCGAGAAGCGTGCTGCCGGTCGGGATGCGGACTGTCTCTACCGTTCCCGGCCGGAGAAAAAGCGGCGCCAGCCCGGTGTATTCGGGCGGCGTCACCCAGATGTCGAGGCTCGCGGCGATTGGGGCTGGTCCGATCGCGATGGTGGGCGCCACGGCCCGCACAAGGCGATCGCGCCAATCGGTCCCGGCATCGACAACGCCGATCAACAGCAGTATCGCCAGCAACGCCCGCAGCCCCCATGGGTCGCGCGCCGCGAACCCGGCGTGCGGGACGCCGATCCGCAGCCGCCCTGTCGCCCCCTCCATGCGCCGAAGATGCGCCTGCCACAGCCCGGCCGCCTGCGAGTCGAGCGGCCCACTCGGCCGATCAGCGAGCGTCTGCAATGGCCGATGTTGCAGACCGCTCGCCTGCTCGATGCGGCGACGGGCGGCGAAACGATCGGGGACGAAAAGCTTGCGGAACGCCGCAACCAGAGCGACTACGAAGACGGCGCTGAGGCTCAGCAGCAGAGCGGCGTGCAGTAGGCCCGGCAAATTAGGCAGGAGATCGAACAACGCGAGCACGAGAAACGTGCCGAGCACGGCGAGCGCCGGCCAGCATGCCGGCCAAACGCGCTCCCACAACAGCGCCGCTCGGGCGAGGCGTAACCGCATCGCAAACAAGGCCCCGTGGATTGGCGAGCGGTTGGTCATGCGGCACCTCGCTTTCGCGCCGGCTCTTCGGGACGAACGGAGAGCCAGTCCGGAATACTATCCAAGGACAACAGGGCATCATAGCTCGGCCGCGCCCGAATGATCGCAAAACGGTCGCTGGAGACCAGCACTTCCGGCACTAACAGTCGGCTATTGTAGGTCGTGCTCATGACCGCCCCATAGGCTCCCGCCGCAGTGAAAGCGACGAGGTCGCCCTCAGCGAGCGCTGGCAAGTCACGGTCGACTGCAAAGGTGTCGCCGGTCTCACAGACCGGCCCGACAACGTCCGCTGCTGCAAGCGAAACGCCGGCCGCCGGAAGGCGAACCGGCGCGATGTCGTGCCACGCATCGTAAAGCGCCGGGCGGATCAAATCGTTCATCGCAGCGTCGACGATCACAAAGCGCTTGGCGCTGCTCTCTTTGACATAGACAACCTGGGCAACCAGCAGTCCCGCCGCCGCCGAGAGCACTCGCCCCGGCTCGAGCGCAAGGCTGAGGCCAAGCGAGCCGAAAATTTCCCCAACGAGATGGGCGTAGCTCATCGGCTCCAGCGCGCGCTCGTTGCGGTAGCGAACCCCAAGGCCGCCGCCGAGATCCATTCGGGTAACGGGAAGCCCGACTACGCGCAACTCGACAATGAGTTCTGCAACTCGCCGGAAGGCCTGCCCGAACGGCTCGAGATCGGTCAGCTGCGAGCCGATATGAACCGCCAGCCCGACGGGCTCGATCCCGGGAAGCTCGGCTGCGAGCTGGTAGGCGGCCATCGCCTCGGCCAGTTCGATGCCGAATTTGTTTTGCTTGCGGCCCGTCGCGATCTTGGCATGGGTATGCGGATCGACATCGGGGTTGACCCGGATCGCGATCTGCGCGGTCCGGCCCGTCGTACCGGCGATCTCACTCAACCGACGCAGTTCCGGGACCGACTCGACATTGATCTGATGGATTCCGGCCGAAAGTGCCGCCGTCATCTCGGCTGCCGTCTTGCCGACCCCGGAAAAGATGATCCGCTCGGGCGGGATGCCGGCGGCGAGGGCGCGCCGCAGCTCGCCCTCGGAGACGACATCCGCTCCGGCTCCGAGCTTGGCAAAATGCCGGAGGACAGCAAGGTTCGAGTTGGCCTTTACCGCGTAACAGATGAGCGGGCGTTCGGGAACGAAGGCCTCGGCAAAGCGCCGGTACAGCGAGGTAAAGCCGGCGGACGAATAGAGATAGAATGGGGTCCCGACCGCCGCCGCGATGCGCGAGACGGGGACCGCCTCAACATGCAGCTCCCCGCCGCGGTAAGGAAAAATCTCACTCACTCGGGTAGGGCCGTGGGAAGGTGTTGGGCACGTCCGGCGGTGGTTGCGGTGCGTTCTTCTTAGCGCAGCCCTCCAGCGCCAACGAAAGGATGATTGCGCAGAGGGTGACGCCGTTGACTCCGACGCGCGAGAGAAGGCTCCTCACCCTCCCGCTGACGCGGGCCCCTCCCTCTCCCCGTTCGCGCGGGGCAAGGGAACCACGCGCCACACTCCCTCGCCCCGCCTGCGGGGAGAGGGTTGGGGTGAGGGGAAACTGACTCATCCGAGAAACCTCTTCCGCGCCTGTTGGGCGGCTGCCCGGACGCGCTCCGGAGCAGTGCCGCCAAAGCTGGTGCGACTCGCGACCGAATGGTCGGCATCCAATACATCATAGACGGCAGAAGTGATCGCGGGCTCGATGGCCTGCAATTCGGCAAGCGGCAGTGCCGCGAGACGGCAGCCCAGAGCTTCTGCCCGTTTGACGATCGTGCCGGTGGCGTAATGGGCGCGGCGGAACGGCAGGCCGGCAACCTGCACCAGCCAGTCCGCAAGATCGGTCGCCGTCGCGAAGCCGGCCTCCGCAGCGGCGCGCAAGCGCTTGTGATCGGGCCGCATGTCGCGCACCATCCCGGTGGTCGCGGCAAGGCAGAGCTCGAGTGCGTCGACGGCTTCGAACACCGGAACCTTGTCCTCCTGCATATCCTTGCCGTAGGCGAGCGGCAGGCCTTTCATCACCGTCAAAAGCGCCACCAAAGACCCGTTCAGCCGGCCTGTCTTGGCACGGACCAGCTCCGCGGCATCCGGGTTGCGCTTTTGCGGCATGATCGAACTGCCGGTGGTGAATGCGTCGCTCAGCGCGACGAAGCTGAACTCGCTACTGGTCCAAGTGATGATCTCTTCGGCAAAGCGCGAGAGATGCATGCCGGCTAGCGCCGCCGCCGAGAGGAACTCGATCGCAAAATCGCGGTCCGACACGGCGTCGAGCGAGTTCGCCGCCGGGCGGTCGAAACCGAGCGCAGCAGCCGTCGCGTGCCGGTCGATCGGAAAGGAGGTGCCGGCGAGCGCCGCGGCGCCGAGCGGCGACTCGTTGAGACGGCACCGGCAATCTGCGAGCCGGCCGCGGTCTCGGCCGAGCATCTCGACATATGCCAAAAGGTGGTGGCCGAAGGTCACCGGTTGGGCAATCTGAAGATGGGTATAGCCAGGCATCACTGTGCCAGCTTCCGCCTCGGCACGGTCGATCAACGCCTCCTGCAGCTGGCACATTGCAGCATCGAGGCGATCGATTGCGGTACGCAGCCATAGGCGCAGATCGGTGGCGACCTGGTCGTTGCGTGAGCGCGCGGTATGCAAGCGCCCCGCCACCGCCGGTCCGGTCAGCTCGGACAGCCGCGCCTCGATGTTCATATGGATGTCTTCGTGCACGTCACTAAAGACAAAGCTGCCGCTTTCGATCTCCGATCTGATTTGATCTAGACCGGCGGCGATCGCGGCGCCATCTTGCGGCGACAAGACGTTCTGCGCGACGAGCATCGCGCAATGCGCCTTCGAGCCGGCAATATCCTCGGCATAAAGGCGCTTGTCGAAACCGATCGAGGCATTGATGCGGCGCATGATCTCCGCAGGGCCGCCGGCAAAACGGCCGCCCCATAACGACGTTCTCTCTGTGGCGGTCATTCGCAGCCGCTCCGAGTGCCCCGGAGAGAAAAGATCATGAAATGCGCCCTGGTCGCGGCGTTGCTGTTCCTCCTCGTCGCGCCGGGCGGTAGTTTTCCTGCGGAAGGCGATGCGGGAGCGGCGGCCCGCGCCAAACTGGGCGAGTTCGTGCCCTCCTCAGAGCCGGCTCCAGCGCCTACGATCTCTTTCGCGGACCCCGCCGGTGATCCCGTCGACCTCTCCGATTTCCGGGGGAAGCTGGTCCTCATCAATCTCTGGGCCACCTGGTGCGAGCCCTGCTTGCGGGAAATGCCCTCGCTCGAGCGCCTGCAGTCACGGCTGGGCGATCGAATAACCATCCTCGCGATATCCGAGGATCGCGGCGGCAGCAAGGCCGTGGAGCCCTTTATCGCCAAGCTCGGGCTCAAATCGGTCAAATCCTATCTCGATCCGAAAAGCGCAGTCGGACATGCCTTCGACGTACACGGTCTGCCGACAAGTTTTCTGATCGACCGCGACGGAAAGGTGCTCGGCCGGGTCGAAGGCGCGGCGGAATGGGATTCACCAAAGATTCTCGGGATCCTCGAACCCTTTCTCTCCGGCGATGCTGTCGTCAAGACTTCCTCCCATTGAGCGCCTCCGCGAGAAAGAGTCCGCCGCGACGCAAACCTTCCTCATCGATCGAGTGCCCAACGCCGATCGCGGTTACCGTCTCGACTGGAACACCGGCGGCCTTGAGCGCGGTTTCCGCTTCCGCGAGCGCGGTATAAGGAACAAGGGGGTCCTCGGTGCCGTGAACAAGAAGCGTGCTTGGACGCGACCGCAGTTCGCCCGTCAACAGTTCGGGAGCAAGGAGCCTGCCCGAAAAGCCGACAATCCCGGCCACCGGCTTCTCTCGCCGAAACCCGACATAAAGAGACGTTACCGTGCCTTGAGAGAACCCAACGAGGGCGAGATCGCTCTCCTTGAGCCCTCGCTTCGCCAGCGCGTCGTCGATAAAGGCGTCGAGGATCGGCGCCGCTGCGCGGACCCCGGCGAGGGATGCTCCGGGACTGCGATCTTGCGAGCTGTACCATTGATAGCCATAGGGTGCCATGTCGCAGGGGAACGGCGCGTTCGGCGA
>Ga0070698_100007475_pt1 | contig 11823 bp, 11 predicted proteins | sample KBSK1502metaG_FD_65477 | JGI IMG/M metagenome (GOLD analysis project Ga0070698, IMG submission 65477) | Corn, switchgrass and miscanthus rhizosphere microbial communities from Kellogg Biological Station, Michigan, USA - KBS K1-50-2 metaG | ecosystem: Host-associated > Plants > Roots >...
CGCCCGACGCGCTCGATCTGGTGATCGCGCTCCGCCGCGCGGCGGCGGTGCAGCTCGGGAGCGCCGCGGCGCGCCTCGGCGATCCACCGCTTCGCCCACGATCCGTCGCGGACCTCGGCGAGCAGCTGGCGCATCGTGTCGCGCACGCGTGAGTCGATGACCTTCTGGCCCGAGGTGTAGTCGCCGAATTCCGCGGTGTCGCTCACCGAATAGCGCATGTAGCTGAGGCCACCCTCATACATGAGGTCGACGATCAGCTTCAGCTCGTTGAGGCACTCGAAGTACGCGATCTCGGGCTGGTAGCCGGCCTCGACGAGCGTCTCGAAGCCCGCCTTCACCAGCTCGGAGACGCCGCCGCACAGGACCGCCTGCTCGCCGAACAGGTCGGTCTCGACCTCCTCCGCGAATGTGGTGCGGATGACGCCGGCGCGTGTGCTGCCGATCGCCTGCGCGTACGCGAGGCCCGTCGCCCAGGCCTTGCCGCTCGCGTCCTGCGCGACCGCGAGGAGCGCGGGTACGCCACGGCCCTCGACGAACACCTCGCGCATGCGGTGTCCGGGCGCCTTCGGCGCGACGAGCACGACGTCGATGTCCGGCGACGGCGCGATCTCCTTGAAGTGGACCGAAAAGGCATGCGCCACGACGAGCGTCCGTCCCTTACCCATCGATGGGGCGATCTGCTCCCAGATGGCGCGGTGGCTCGGGTCGGGGGCGAGGATGACCACGATGTCGGCGTTGCGCGCGGCGTCGGCCACCTCGCGCACCTCGAGCCCGTCCTTCTCCGCCTTCGCCCGGCTCTTGCTGCCCGCGTGCAGTCCGATGACCACCTGGCAGCCGCTGTCGCGGAGGTTCAGCGCGTGCGCGTGACCCTGGCTCCCGTAGCCGATGACGGCGATCGTCTTGCCGGCGAGCGCCCGCGGGTCCGCGTCCTTGTCGTAGTAGACGGTGGCTGCCATGTCCTAACCCTCCTGTTCAATCTCTCGGCTTCGCCGAGGAGACACGCTCAAGGCTGGTCGAGTTCGTTCCTCGCGGCGAAGCCGCTCGTCACTCACGCTTACTCTCTCGTTCACGTTCATTCCTCGATCCTCGCCAGGCGCACGTTGGTCAGCGCGGTGAATTGACGCAGCGCGAGCGTCGCCTCACCAGCGGGCACGTCGCGCGCGATGAGTGAGACGTTCCAGGTCGCGGGGTCGCTCGAGGTCACGAAGAGGCTCTCGAGCCCTAGCCCGCGGCGCCGCGCGACGCCGAGCACGCGCTCGAGCGCGCCGACCTCGCGTTCGACGATGAGCCGGAACTTATGGTGAGGGATCACGGTGTCGGCTCCTCGATGAGATCGGCGTTCGCTCCGCCGGGCGGCACGATCGGCCACACGTTCGCCTCGCGCTCGATGCGCATGTCGACGATGACCGGTCCGCGCGACGCCGCGGCAAGCTCGAGCGACCGGCGGACGTCCGCGCGGTGCTCGACCGTGTAGCCGGTGGCGCCGTACGCCTCGGCGAGCTTCACGTAGTCGGGGCTCGCGATCGGCGTCTGCGAGATCCGGTTGGCGAAGAAGAGCTGCTGCCACTGGCGGACCATGCCGAGGTAGCCGTTGTTGAAGATGATCATCTTGATCGGCAGGCCTTCCTGCACCGCCGTCCCGATCTCCTGGATCGTCATCTGCGCGCTGCCATCGCCGACGATCGCCCACACGTCCGCGTCGGGATCGGCGACCTGTGCGCCGATCGCCGCCGGCAGGGCGTAGCCCATCGCGCCCAGGCCGCCGGAGGTGAGGAAGCGATCCGGCGCGGAGAGGCGCAGGTGCTGCGCGGCCCACATCTGGTGCTGCCCCACGTCCGCGACGAAGTACGCGTCCTGGCGCGCGATCTCGCGGATCGCGTGGACGAGCGGCCGCGGCGAGATCTCGATGCGATCCTCGAACGCGGCGAGCCGCGGCCGGTCGCGCTCGGAGCTGAGCGCCTCGCGCCACTCGGGGTGAGGACGCGCGGGAACGCGCTCGAGAAGCGCGAGGAGCGCGCCGCGGGCGTCGGCCACGATCCCCACCTCGGTCGGCACGTTCTTCCCGATCTGCGTGGGATCGATGTCGACGTGGATGATCTTCGCGTGCGGCGCGAACGCCGTGAGCTTGCCGGTCACGCGGTCGTCGAAGCGCAGGCCGACGCCCAGGATCACATCGGCGTGATTCACCGCCTTGTTCGTCTTGGCGACGCCGTGCATCCCGAGCATGCCGGCCGAAAGGACGTGGTCCTCGGGGAACGCGCCGAGCCCGAGCAGCGTGTGCGCGACCGGCGCGTCGATCCGCTCGGCGAGCTCGCGCACGAGGTCGTGCGCGCCGGCGATGCGCACGCCGTGGCCGGCGATGATCAGCGGACGCTCGGCGTCGGCGAGCAGCCGCGCCGCGCGGTCTATTTCCACTTCGTCGGGAATTCCGCCAAGCGGCGTCCGCCCCTTGGCGTCCCCGACGACGCCTTGTGTCGATCGCGTGTCCGCGGTGCGGCCGACCGCGTTCTGCACGTCCTTCGGGATGTCGACGACGATCGGGCCGGGCCGCCCGCTGGCGGCGAGCTCGAAGGCGCGCGCCATTGTCGGCAGGATGTCCTCGACGTGCTGGATCAGGAACGCGTGCTTGGTGACCGGGCCGACCATGCCCAGGACGTCGGTCTCCTGAAACGCGTCGCGGCCCATGAGCGTCGTCGCCACCTGTCCGGTGATGGCGACCATCGGGATCGAGTCCATGTACGCCGACGCGAGACCGGTGACGAGATTCGTGGCGCCCGGTCCGCTCGTGACGAGGCAGACGCCCGGCCGGCGGGCCACGCGCGCGAAGCCGTCGGCCATGTGCGCGGCGCCCTGCTCGTGGCGGACCAGGATGTGACGGATGCCCGGGTGGTCGGGAAGCGCGTCATAGATCGGAAGCGAAGCGCCGCCCGGGTAGCCGAAGATGACGTTGGCGCCCGCGCGCTCCAGCGCCAGGCAGACGAGGTCCGCGCCTCGTGCCTCGGCGGTGCCGGCCTCTTCGTCCAGCTGCGGGATCGCCATCTCTCGCCTGGTGCTCCCCTTCGTCGCGAAGATCTCCGGAAAATCAGAAGGCCTCCCATCTGGGAGGCCTTTCGTTTCCGCTACGCGTGTGGTGTGCCGCTACCCTCCCAGGCGGTTATCCGTCCTTCCAATAAGGACGAGGGCCGGGACCGGAAGCAGGGCGCGGCTGTACATCTGGTCAGACCATACCATCCGGCCGTGCCCGCACACAAGTACCGCCTTGGGATCATGGGCGGGGACGGCATCGGCCCCGAGGTGACGGAAGGGGCGTTGCTCGTCCTCGACGCCGCCGAATCCCGCTTCGGTTTCCGCACCGAGCGCGAGGTCGTGCCGTGGTCGAGCGCCCGCTACCTCGAGCGCGGCGAGCGCGTGTCGCGCGAGATGGTCGACGGGCTCCGTCGCCTGGACGCGGTGCTCCTCGGCGCGATCGGCCATCCCGACGCGCCGCGCGGAATGATGGAGCGCGACATCATCATCGGGCTGCGGTTGGGGCTCGATCTCTACGTGAACCTCCGGCCGATCGTTCTTTACGACGAGCGGCTCTGCCCGATCAAGGGCAAGCGCCCCGAAGACGTGAGCTTCGTGATCGTGCGCGAGAACACCGAGGACGTGTACGCGAACACGGGCACGATCGACGGCAGCGGTGCGTCGCAGACGGCGCGCGTCGAGATGAGTTTCACCCGCGGTGGCATCGAGCGCGTCGTTCGCTACGCGTTCGAGCTGGCGAACGGTCGCGAGCGCAAGCGCCTCACGCTCGTGGACAAGGCGAACGCGATCCAGGTGCAGGGGCTGTGGCGCGACATCTTCGAGGAGATCGGCGCGAAGTTCCCCGACGTCGAACGCGATGCGATGTACGTGGACGCGGCGACGATGTGGATCGTGCAGCGCCCCGAGCGGTTCGACGTGATCGTCACGACCAACCTGTTCGGCGACATCATCTCCGACCTCGGCGCCGCGATCGCCGGCGGGCTCGGCACCGGCGCGTCGGGGAACATCCACCCGGGGAAGGTGTCGGTGTTCGAGCCGATCCACGGCTCCGCGCCGAAGTACGCGGGCCAGGGCGTGGCGAGCCCGGTCGGCTCGATCGGCGCGGTCGCCCTGATGCTCGAGCACCTCGGCGAGCGTGACGCGCGCGCGGCGATCGACCGCGCGCTCTTCGACGGCTTCCGCACCGGACGCATCAAGGGGGTGGACGCGGGCAGCGGGCGCACAATGGACGTCGCGCAGGGCGTCGCGGAGACCGTCGCCGGCGGCGCGTGAGCAGCGCGGAAGAAGCGCCCAGCGCCGGCTGTTGAGACCAGAGGGAGCCCAGCATGAAGGAAGTCGTCATCGTCGACGGGGCGCGCACCGCCTTCGGCACCTACGGAGGCGCGCTGCGCGACGTGTCCGCTACGGACCTCGGGGTCGTCGCGGCGAAGGGCGCGCTGGCACGCTCGAAGGTGCCGGCAGACGAGATCGACCACGTCATCTTCGGCAACGTTCTCCAGACCTCGGGCGACGCCGTCTATCTCGCCCGGCACATCGGGCTGAAGTCTGGGGTCCCGAAGGAGGTCCCGGCGCTCACGATCAATCGCCTCTGCGGCTCGGGGCTGCAGGCGATCCTCCTCGGAGCGCAGGAGATCCAACTCGGGCAGGCCGACTTCGTGCTCGCCGGCGGCACCGAGGCGATGAGCATGGCGCCGCACCAGATCCGCGGCGCGCGCTGGGGCCTGCCGCTGGGCGAGCAGAAGCTCGAGGACTACTTGTGGGTCGCGCTCGTCGATTCGTACAACGGGCTCGGCATGGCGAATACCGCGGAGAACCTCGGGCGCAGGTACGGGATCGCGCGCGAAGCCGCGGACGAGTTCGCGTACCGGTCGCACATGCTCGCGGCGAAGGCGCGCGAGTCGTGCCGCTTCAGCGAAGAGATCGTGCCGATCACGGTCCGCACGAAGAAAGGCGAGGTCACCGTCGACAAGGACGAGCACATCCGGCCCGACACGACGCCGGAGGCGCTGGCCAAGCTGAACGCGCGGTTCGAGAAGGGCGGCACGGTGACGCCCGGCAACGCGAGTGGCATCAACGACGGCGCAGCCGCCGTGGTCGTCGCGTCGGCCGAGGCGGCGAAGAAGGCGGGGCTGACGCCGATCGGGCGGATCGTGTCAGGCGGCGTGTGCGGCGTGGACCCCGACATCATGGGCATCGGGCCGGCGCCATCGTCGCGCCAGGCGCTCGAGCGCGCGGGCATGCGCGTCGAGGACATGGATCTCGTCGAGATCAACGAGGCGTTCGCCACGCAGTACCTCGCGGTGGAGAAGGAGCTCGGGCTCGACCGCGAGCGCACGAACGTGAACGGCGGCGCGATCGCCCTGGGCCATCCGCTCGGGGCGTCGGGCGCGCGTCTCGCGCTCACGTTGCTCTACGAGCTGAAGCGGCGCGACAAGCAGCACGGCCTGGCATCGCTGTGCATCGGCGGCGGCCAGGGCATCGCGGCGGTGTTCGAACGCGTGTGATGCCCGAGGCGCTGGCCTTCGTACCGGGCACCGGCTTCCGCGCAGCGCGTCCCTGGTCGTTAGCGTCCGTTTGGCTGACGGGGATGCAGTTGAGGTCATCTTGAGCAGGTCGAAGGTCCGGCGCTAACGGTCCTTCTTCCCTACACCAGCCGACGCTTTGGCCGCAGCATCGAGTACGGATTCCTGCGTGCTCAGGCAGGCTGGCATCGCGTCTGGACCGCGCCGCAGTCGGAATGCTGATCTAGTCGTCTCTTGCACGAGGAGTCCTGCCGGTCAGCGACTTCGCCTCCATCCGCTTCAATGCCTTCGCCGCCTCTTTGCGGACCCAGAGCTTCGGATGCTTAAGCAACTGCTCTACGGCCGGTCGTGCTTCTTGCGCCCGGAGCTTGCCAAGGGCCATCGCGGCGAATCCGGCAACGGAATCATCTGTGACGAGTTCGAGCAGCACTCGCACCGTGCGGCGGTCTCGCATATTGCCGAGCGCTGCCACAACCATCTCGCGCGCGCGTCCATACCGCCGATCGCGCGCCAGAGAGACGACATCATCGAAGACCGTATCGTCAGCGACCACTTCGAGCGCGTTGCCGATCGCCCAGCGCAAGCCAATCCCCTGGTCATCATCTGCAGTGCGGTATTGCTCGATGAGTACGGGTAGTGCGGCCTTGGCCCAGGGGACCGAGAGTGTGCGAATGATGTCTTCCTTCACGTATCGGTCGCCGATGCGCGGTAGCCAGCGCACGAGGATCGGAACGGCGGCGTCGTACCTGCTCTTGCCACGGCGCAAACTGCCAATCGTGGAAAGGTCATAGCCGAGCGTTGCGAGTTCACGCAAGACTGGTTCGGCCGCTTGCTGGTAGGCGCGGCGGTTGTCGGCCTCTTCTTGGTAGCCTCTCCTGTCGCGCCTGGAAGACTGGATCTTGGGCGCGCCGTTCTAAGAACTCGCTGGCTGTAATGGCGGAGCGCCGCGATGGTGTCATAGCAACGTCCTCAGCAAGGTGATGACGCCAGCATCGAGCGCCTCTTGAAGCGGCGCTGAAAGCACCGTGTCATGTCGGACGTAGAGGTCGAAGCGATAACCGGTAGCCTTGGCATACGCCGCGTAGTCGCGTAACTTTCGGCGGCTGCTTCCTCGAGATATTTTCACCTGCGCGGACTTTCGATAGAGCACTGCCCTTTCTTCTTGGAGCGCCGTGCCGGGCGGCGTTAGCACCGAATGAACGCTCTCGTGGGAAGGGTAGCGGCCTCGACTTCGGCGCTGAGACCGGGGCGGATGATGCGGCGTCGGTCGAGATCGCGGTCGAGATCGCGCCCGCCGCGATCGTCTTCGATGATCAGGGCGCCGAGCAGCCCAGCCGAACCAGTCGCCGGACTCGGCGGGTTCGCCGCTTCAACGCAGGCAGCACTGTCTACGAATGCTCCGTGGCAGACGTATCGCGCTCAGATGCGGTCGGCGCCTGACCAGGCAGCCCTCGAGGACCACGCCGATTCGGCGGTACGAAGAACGATGGCCACCCGAAGAACATCACCAACACCGCCAACAGGAACTCGCCACCCAGCACAGCACCAACAACCAACCGAATTGGGTCGGGAACGGGCACTCGGTCTGGCCACAACAGACTGGTAACCGTCGCGACGACAACCAGGCTCGTGAGAAACCCCCAGATGACACCCATTGCGCGCACGGCACCCAGGTAAAGGTCTTCGCCCCAGACCCACAAGAGCGGCTGCGGGAAAGCTATAGCTCCCGTCCACCACCGAGGAAAGAGGAGCAGCCACCATGCGACCGTTATCGCCGCTCCGATTGCATACATGATCAGGTTCACGCCGTCCCATCTTGCGCCGTCGCATCAAACGTGGGCGACAAGCCCCCTGTCCCGGCAATCCCCTTCTGAAGCGTCCTCGCGCCATCGGATGCGCCCTTCTGGATGTTCTCGGCTGACGTACGCGCGAGCTCGAGCGCTCCGGCGGCGACCGCGAGCAACGACGCTGCGAGAGCACGGCTTTTGGGTGAGCGAACTGCTCGGCACAGTTGCTCTGACGCTGGTGGCGGCGCCGCAAGGGGTCGGACTCGGTGCGCGGCACGGCTTGAGGGGTTGGCGTCGGCGACGGCTGCTACTCAGTTCCCGAACAGGCGAACGGGGCGCATCCGCTTGAGACGGACCTCGCATTCCCGGCGGCACCGCTCGTCAGGTGCGTGCGCCGCGCACTCCTCGAGCGCAGCGGTCGCCGCCGGCGTGCGCATGAGCGTCGCCGCCACCGCAAGCCATCCCGTCCAGTCATGGTCATGCGCGCGGAGGCGCTCGAGAATCTCCTGCCCACGTCCCTCCGGCATGAGGATGGCGACGGCAGCGGGCATCCGGATCCACGATCGGCGATGCGACTCCGCGAGCGTACGCAGCTGTGGCAGCGACTCGAGGTCCTGGAACTGCGCCACCCTCCAGATCGCTCCGGCCAGGTTCTGCTCGTCTTCGAGGTCCTCCTTCTTGGAGCGCAGGCGCCGTCTGTACAGAGGGAGAAACTCGCGCTTCGCGAGATCCGGGTCGAGCTCCAGCAGGTCCTGGCGGGCGACCACGACTGAGCGACGCGGACTTGTCGATGTCCGCGGCGTCCATTCTCTCGCCGCATTTCCGAGGACGAGAAGACTCGCGGCGGAGTCAGCGACAGTCGAGCGGGCCTTCGGTGATCACGATCTTGAACTTCAGCCGCTTCATGTCGGCATACGTGTACTGCCGACAGAAGATGAGCGTTCCGGCCTCGTCTTCGGCCCGCACGACCGCGGGCGACTCACTTGACGCGATGGGCCGTGGCCAGAAGTCACCGAACGTCTGGGTTGGCGCCAGCCGGTGAGGGATCGGTGTGAGAGACGGGTCACGGACGTTGGCCGCACTGACGACGACCGTTTCCTGGGTCGCGTTTCGATATGTAACGTCGTAGCCAGTATCGGCGCACCCGGAGAGAACAACCGCTGCGGCCGCACAGACTGCTTGACGCGAAGCTCCGACGACCAGCGCGTGAAGCCGACTTCGCGCTACTTGCAGCCCACCCACGGATTCTTCCAGCCTTTAGGTGCCGAACCGTCGCTGTTTAGGCCGGCCTGACGATTCGCGTTGATCTCGGCCGGGTGCGAGTCGTGGCTGCCGGTGATCGTCGCGAGATACGCCAGCAGGTAGAACGGGCCGAAGTGCTTCGCTTGCTCGACGTGGCCGAGCTCGTGCGCTTCATGGCGACCGCACGCCTCGATCTCAGTCGCGGAGACGATAAGCCCGCTGCCGAGCGTTACCGCATTCGTGGCGGATCGTTCGGCAGCGTCGGACACCGACCGACCTTGCGCGAGCTCTCCGAGGAAGCCGATGCCGCGAGCCACCGCGCTGGCCATCCCGCCGGTGGCGATCGTCGTGCCGTTCACCTCGCGCGTCGAGGCGCCCTGGGTCAGCAGCCACTTCCAGGCCTCGCCGGACGGCGCGAACGCCAGGTCAGCGGTGGCCTTCATCAGATCGAGCGTCCCGTCATTGGCGGCCTCAAGGCTATTGCCCAGCTGGTAGAGCGTCTCGCGGGTCGCCCGGGCACGTCCTGACTGTTGTCGATGCACTCGGATGAGCGGAGTCGCCGACGGGATCAGCGACAGTCGAGCGTACCTTCGCTGATGACGATCGTGAACTTCAGCCGCTTCATGTCGTCCACTGTGTACTGCCGACAGAAGATGAGCACGCCAGCTTCGTCCTCGGCCCGCACGACCGCGGGCGACTGGCTGGAGTTCGTCGGCCGGGGCCAGAAGTCGCTGAACGTCTGGGATGGCGCCACTCGGTGTGGGACCGGGGTGAAAGACGGATCACGGACGTTGAGCGCACGGACGACGACCGTTCCCGGGGTCGCATTCCGGTACTCGACCGAGTAACCGATGTCACCGATGCATGCGGAGAGGAGGACCGCCGCGAGCGCCACGGACCCCGGTCGCGTGATTAGCGAATCCTCGGCTGCCGGTCTATTGACAGCCCGGCCACGGACTCTTCCAGTCATTCGGTTTCGTGCCGTCAGTGTTGAGGCCGGCCTGCCGATTCGCGTTTATCTCGGCCGGGTGCGAGTCGTGGGTGCCGGTCATCGTGAGCAGGTACGCGAACAGATACGCCGGCCCCAGGTACTTGGCCTGCTCGACGTGGCCGAGCTCGTGCGCCTCGTGGGAACTGCAGGCCTTGATCTCGTTGGTGGAGGCGATCAATCCGCTGCCGAACGTCACGGCGTTGAACTGCGAATCCTGGAGCGCGTCTCCTAGCGACTTTCCTTGCGCGAGCTCTCCGACGAAGCCGATCCCGCGAGCGAGCGCGCCGCCGAGCCCGCCGGTGGCGATCGTCGTGCCCCTGACCTCGCGTGTCGAGGCGCCCAGGGTCAGCAGCCACTTGAAGTACTCGCCCATCGGCGTCGACACGATGTCGGTGGACGCCTTCATCAGATCGAGCGCCCCGTCATTGGCGGCCTCAAGGCTATTGCCCAGAGTCCGGGTTTTGGATGTCGTCTGATGTCTCTGGTAGAGCGTCTCGCGGGTCGCCCCCAGGGCGGCGTTCGCCAGGGTGTCGTTCACCGCGGCCGCGGGCGCGGCGAGCGAGTAGAGTGGTGACGCGTCGCCCGGGCGCGTCCTGACTGTTGTCGATGCACTCGGATGAGCGGAGTCGCCGACGGGATCAGCGACAGTCGAGCGTACCTTCGCTGATGACGATCGTGAACTTCAGCCGCTTCATGTCGTCCACCGTGTACTCCCGACAGAAGATGAGCACGCCAGCTTCGTCCTCGGCCCGCACCAGCGCAGGCGCCTGACTGGAGTTCGTCGGCTTCTGCCAGTAGTCGCCGAACGTCTGGGCGGGCGCCAATCGGTGCGGGATCGGGGTGAGCGACGGGTCATTGAACGCACGGACGACGACCGTGCCCGGGGTCGCGTTTCGGTACGTGACGTCGTAGCCGATATCGCCGATGCACCCGATACCGAGAAGGGGGAACGCTGCGAGAGCGAGCACGGCCGCGCGCAGTGTGTCCCTGATCAGAGGATGCGACCGTCCAGCTAGCGACAACCCGGCCAGGGATTCTTCCAGTCTCCGCGCGCTCGCCCGTGCTCGTCCAGGCCGGCTTGACGGTTCGCGTTGAGCTCGGCCGGGTGCGAATCATGGCTGCCGGTCATCGTGAGCAGGTACGCGAACAGATACGCCGGCCCGAGGTACTTGGCCTGCTCGACGTGGCCGAGCTCGTGCGCCTCAAGTCGACCGCAGGCCTCGATCTCGTTGGTGGAGGCGATCAATCCGCTGCCGAACGTCACGGCGTTGAACTGCGAATCCTGGAGCGCGTCGCCTAGCGACTTGCCTTGCGCGAGCTCTCCGACGAAGCCGAGCCCGCGTGCGAGGGCGCCCCCGAGCCCGCCGGTGGCGATCGTCGTACCCCTGACCTCGCGCGTCGAGGCGCCCACGGTCAGCAGCCACTTCCAGGCCTCGCCGGACGGCGCGAACGCCATGTCGGCCGACGCCTTCATCAGATCGAGCGCCCCGTCATTGGTGGCCTCAAGGCTATTGCCCAGCTGGTAGACCGTCTGGCGGGTCGCTCCCAGGGCGGCGTTCGCGACGGCGTCGTTCACCGCAGCCGCGGGCGCGGCGAGCGAGTACAGCGCCTGGCGCGTCGCCCCGAGCGCCGTCTCGGCCACGGCGTCGTTCGCCGCGCCCAGGCCGTTCCCGGCTGCGTACACCGCCTGCTGCAGCTTGGCCTTGGCGGTGCCGGCGAGGTTGTCCCACCAGTTGCGCGGTCCCGATCCCCCTCCACCGGCGTCACCTGCGAGGTTCGCCTTCGCGGCGGCGGTCGGCTCGCCGGTGGGCACGTACGTCCCGGCGGTGCCTCCGACCGGGCGACCGTCGAGCTCGCCGATCGCGTCCTGCCGCGCGGCGGCGCGCCACGCGGCCGCCGTCGTCGTCGCATCGGCTTGGTCAGCGCTCGCGAGATCGGTGCTCAGCGAGCTTTTCGCGCTCGAGCCTTGGTCCACGACCGTCGCGCCCGTCGGGTCGCCGGTCGTCGCGGCGTCGGCCAGCGACAGGCTGAGCGACAGACCAGTCGTGGTCGCGTCAGCCGTCGCGACGGCCGTTGTGACGTCCGCGGCGGCAGCCGCCGTCGTGCCGGCGACCTGCGAGCCGTCGGTGGTCATCGTCGCATCCGTGCTCGCCGTCGTCTCGCTCGGCCCGGTCGTCGCCGCGACGGTCGTCGTGTCGGCAGGCGCCGCCCCCGTCGCGGTCGCGAGGAGATCCGTGCCCGAGATCGGATCGGT
>Ga0070698_100007478_pt1 | contig 11821 bp, 15 predicted proteins | sample KBSK1502metaG_FD_65477 | JGI IMG/M metagenome (GOLD analysis project Ga0070698, IMG submission 65477) | Corn, switchgrass and miscanthus rhizosphere microbial communities from Kellogg Biological Station, Michigan, USA - KBS K1-50-2 metaG | ecosystem: Host-associated > Plants > Roots >...
GGAGTGAAGCCGAACGGGTGTGCGCCTATCTGGGCTGTCCGCACGAACCACACCTTACGCTTCCTGATCCACTTCTCGACAAGGTCAGTTGATCATGCACTAGGACCACCAAACCGGCCCTTTTTCGCCCTTTTCTGGCGAGTTATTGGCCAATTTCCGGGGTATTTTGAGGGTATTTTGAGTGGTAGCTGTACAGCGTTCATAGAGCACGGAGCCGGGAATAGCCTGGGATCTGGTGTGCGAGAAAGGTGTATCTGGGGAACAATGTGTATTTGGCCAGGTGGGGACACAGTGACAGGGAGGCGGACCAGGTGGGATGGGGCGTCAGGAGTAGTCGAGTCATGGTGAAGCACATACAAGTGCCCATTTGCACCCAGTCTGCGAGCGAAATACCTGTGTAGCTGCCGGGGTGCTGGAAGGGGGGCGCTGCTTCGGTTCGTAGCTTGGCGGGGTGGCGGCGACGGTACTTGCCTTGCAAAATACCCTCCGCCCGGTACTTTGGCCGAACGAGGAGCAGTGAGCGAGCGGAGTCTAGTCGTCCTATCGGAGGACCAGACCCGCCTACGGGTGGGCCGTAGGACGGTGTACCGCGACTCGTTTCACTTCGTGCGGTACGGACAGTCAATCTGATCTGATTCAAGAGATTGAAGGGGCCCCCTCAATCTGCATATGTGTCTGGGGAACTGAGCATCTCCCGACCAGGGAGACCGAGGATCGAGAATGAGAAGGAGGCAGGGCCGCCGGTCCGGGCGCGGCCCTACCCGCCCTGCCTCTCCTAGATTCCCCACGGTCGGGGTCAGTCTCAGATGCACCCTCGGAAGGCCCAGCGTGAGAGCGTCTACACGCTGGCCTCTCCGCTAAACCACATCGCGTCGTGTGCACACCGATGGCGCGCGGGAGCTACGGCGACCTGAGCACATCGGGGGGCGCGGCGGGCGGGTGCGGGCCGTCCGTCCGCTCTGTCTCAGTGAGGAAGAAAAGAAGTGGATGGAGGAGAGTCTGAGAGGAACCATAGGCGCACAATGTCACACAGTAATGTCACACCCAGTGAACCCAGAAACAGCCTGGGACGGGGGCACTTCCAGTCTGTGACATGAGAGCGTGACATTCACCAAAAAGCGTGACATTGGCCCCAAGACCGGGTGACATGGCCAAAACCGTGTGACATTGGCCAATTATGCGGCGTTTCCGTCCGTATCGGGCTGTTTTGGCCGGTTCATGCGTGACACAGCCTGACGGTAGGCCGCTTCATTCTTCCCGGTGCGCCGCATGATCTCCGCCTTGTCCCCGTCGCACTCCGCGTACACCTGCGGGAATGGGACGCGCTGAGAGCCTGCTGTACGCCGCTTCCCAGTCGGCCCTACCCCAGCACCCTTCTCGCTGCTACGCCTGCTGGCGACCTCCTCAGACGCGATGGCGGGCACTGTGAGACCCTTCTGTAGCGTCATCAGGCGAACAGGTAGCGCGATCTCCTTTGGGGTGTCGGCGTCCGTCAGCTTCTTACACGTGAGTACGATCTTGTCACCCTCTCTGAACCCCGGCCCGGTGGAGAAAGTCTTTTCGGCTCCCTCATGCCGCCGCGTCACTTCCCACACTGCTTGCGACCCATTCACCCACGAGCGCGCGCCCATTGGGTTCCTGCCCACCGCTGGGGTATGGTGAACGAGGAGGACCGTTGCGCCTGTCTGGGCGATGATTCTATCCGCCTGTGAAAGCACGAAGTTGGCGTGTGCGTTGTCCAGAGGGTCACCGCCGTCCATAGAGCGGCTGAGGGTGTCATAGATAACCAACTGGGATGGGCCAAGCTGGCTGAGATGCGCGTCTACCTCAGTCGCAGTGTACAGATTGACGGGCGCTTTCCTGAGATAGAACGGGGGATGCTCTCCGTCGTGCTTCTTCGCCCAGCGCCTCCCGCCCTTGTGTAATGTTTCCCATGCTTGCGAGCGGCGGTAGAAGGTGCTGGGGTTCTCGGCTGCCACGTAGTAGACCGCACCTTGTTTGACGGCGCGCCCCTGCCACTTTATGCCGCATGCGATATGTAGGGCCATGTCAAGCGCAACGAAACTCTTGCCTACTCCTGAGTCCGCATACAGCATCGCTCTGGCCTCTCTCGGTAGCACCCCGTCTACCAGCCAGTCCACTTTAGGTTGTCCGCCCATCAGGTCTCTCCACTCGATAAGCTCTACCATGTCTGGTCACCGCGCAATCTCGTGATCTCCCTCGTGATGTCCATTGCGATCCCTTTTCACAGGTCGAAAATCTCCGCACACGCAAAGGGGCCTGTGCTAGGTGGGTTCCCAGACAGGCCCGCTATCGTTGCTCAATTTGTTGTCGAGGGGCACAATACACCCTCACATTGGCATACGCTTGTCAAAAGCAAAAGGCGCAACTCAGTGGACCCCATCCGCCTTCCCAACGACGCCGCCGCGCGGTATGCTGATGGTCACATACTGCGGGCGTTTGAAGTCAGGAAGTGGCGCACCTTGGCAAAGATGCGTGTGTAGGTGTTCGTCACCACCACAGCGACGAGAAGGACGCCTTCACGATGCGGCTGGTAGCCGACCCAGAAGGCCTATGACTGGAGCGGGACGATGTGGTCGAACACACGCGCTCAACAGACTCGGTGGGGCGTCGTCGCCGGTGTAGTGCTCCTTCTGACCCTCGTGGTCTTCTCGGTCCATCGCTCCACATCGGGAAGTTCAGGTGCGGCAATTCCTACCGCGACCGCCTCCGACCTCGCCCCCGACCAGCATAAAGGGCCGCCAGCAGGTACTCCCGTCTACCAGTATCCTCCTGGCCTTCCTGGTATTGCCGTCAAGACGACGAATGGACCCGGTCCCAACTTTACTGAGGCTGATGTCAAGACCTTTGTCGCGACCTACACCATGACCTATCAAACCCCTGGCAGCGCACCGCTCCAAGTGGTCAGCGTGGAGTTCCTGACCAGCGCTGCCGCCCATCAGAAGCTAAATACCGACACGGGTCGCCCGCCTGAAGCGCTGATGTGCCTTGCCTATGTGCACGGCGATTTCACCATTAGTTCTGGCGACGGAGGAAGCAGTGCACATGCGACAGACGGGTGGTTGCTCTTCGACGCGGTGACTGGCAACGTGCTCGTCGAAGCGAGCTGACAGAGAGAGGGGCAGTCGCTATGCCTCGTTATGGTGTACGCGTTCCCATTGGACTGAGCGTCATTGTGGGTGTCGCGTTGATGACGACGCTGGCGCTCATGTCAGGCCCTCACTCCGCGAGCGGCGCGCCACGTGCGGCAGCCACCACCCCTACCGCCTCCGACCTCGTTCCCAATCCTGTGCAGCGCACGCCCGGCGTGGGGCCGGTCTATCCCTATCCCCCTGGCGTCCCAGCGATCGCAGTGAAATCATCCACTGGCCCAGGGCCCAACTTCACCGTTGTCGATGTGGCGGCGTACGTCTCCACTACTCTCATGGCCTATCAAACGCCAGGCAGTGCGCCAAATCAGTTGGTACGCGCGGAGTTCCTGACGGCCGCTGAGGTGTCGCAGCGACTCCATGGCTTTGACGGTCGCCCCCCTGAGACGCTGATGTGCCTGGCGTACGTCCATGGCGATTTCACGGTCACGATGCTCGGCACGACTGGCAAATATGTCACCAGTCATCCCACCGAAGGGTGGCAACTCTTCGACGCCGTCACGGGGAATCTGCTTGCTGAGTCACCATAGCAGTCGGCCATGCGGGCACAGAGCTTGCGTCCTCAATCTTCAACTTCGGTTTTCCGTCTGGCGCGTTCAGTCCCCAACTCCTGAGCCTTCTGCAGCGGTTCTGTTCCTCGCCCCGTCGCATTCCATCCAGGCAGAGGGCCAGCATTTGCTCAGGCAGCAAGGAGATGGCGCATGTACCAGGACACCGACCCGCAAGTGCGGATGGAGATGGCAGCCCTCACCCTGCACATTCAGCGTGGGGACGCCACTGACATCGAGAGGCAGGAAAAGACGCTGCGGCAGACGATGGAAGATCGCAACCGCACGGACGAAGACATCATCTATGCCATCGAAACATGCTACCAGCTAGCAAACGGCGCGAACTAGATGATCCCTGCGCGCCAAGCCTGGTCATTCGGCGTGACCATGTGCGGTTCTTCAGCCCAGGCACCGTCTGCCAGGATGTCCGCACGTTCACTTGAGCGCCTTTCCCCCCCTCTTTGTTGCCTGTCGTAGCTCACGGTCCCGCTGTTGCCAATCGGGCATGTAGGCGCGCATGAAGCTCTTGAAGACGCGACCATGGTTGGGCGCGAGCAGGTGAACCAGTTCATGGACGATGACGAACTCGCCCAAGGGTCTCGGCATGGCAACCAGCTCAATGTTCAATGTGAGCCTCCCAGCGGTCGAGATGGACCCCCACTTGTTCTGCAGCGCACGAAGCTGGATGCGCATCGGCTTGACCCCAATGCGCGCCGCCCAATGCCGCGCCGCCCAACGCAACTCTTCGGCATCCTGCCACGTTGCGGGGTTTGCTGCTGCGGCTGGTGTCGTCATCTCCTGCCCTACCATCGGCTCCCTCATACCCTGCGCAGCTTGAGCAGACCGTTGGCCGCCGCGATTGCCCGCTTGATGTCACCGCCCACGAGAGGACTGAGCGCCTGATAGAGCGCCGTGCGTAGCTCTTGGAGCTGGTGCGCATCCCACTCATGATCAGGATAGCGGGCGAAGACCGCGTTGAGCGTGTGCGCCTGATCCGCATTCAGCCTCTCGACAACGTACTCCTTTAACACGGTGTAGATGGCGAACTCGTTTGGATCAAGTCCGAGTTGCGTGCGTTCCGCATCAGCCTCCACGAACTCCAGGGCGAGCTGCTCGAAGGCCACCAGCGCCTGCTGCGTCGTGAGTTGACGGTCTTCGTAGGCTTGGGCGAGCGCCTCAGCGCGGTCACCAATTGAAAGCAGGAACGGCTGCGAGGCGGCGTCGCGCTCGACGGTGGCGGCGAGGACCTTGCGCAGATTCAGCACCTTCACCGTGTCGCTCGCGTCGCTGTCTTTGAGCGCCTCCAGTTCAGCCGGACCCAACTCAGCGATCTCGCCGGGCAGTCGGAGATTGGTTGCGCTAGTATGCCGCCGCAGAAGCTCGCGCGTCTTGGCCGTCAGTTCCCGGTCCACCATCACGCTCGTGCTGTAGGCGTTGCGAATGAGGGCATACAGCTCCATCAGCGCCTGGAACCGCTCGCTGTACGGTCGCAGGAACGCATCGGCCGAGAGGACCTCGTACAGGCTCTGGAGCTGCTTGGCAAACCGGAAGAACTCGTCCCGCCGGCTCTTGTCCTCGAAGTGGGCAATGGCGCGCTCCTTGGCCTTGTCGTCCCAGCCACTGGTGAACGGCAGGTAGGGCTGCGCCTCCTGCTCCATCCAGCGGCGGAACAGGTCCTTGAGCACATCCACGTTCTTGATGACGCTGGCCACCACATCCGAGTCGAAGGCGAGCGCCGCCTCCAGCTTCTCGAAGATGCCCACGAAGTCCACGACAAAGCCCAGCGGCTTGACCAACCTGTCCTCATCCTCGTAGGTCGGTTGACGCGGGCGATGGTCTGCCCCGGACTAACGGGTGGTGTCTGCCGCGAGCTTGACCGTGGTCAATAGCCAACTCACCACAAGGGCCACGCCCGACCCGACGGCTGAGAGTATCGCACCAACAAACGTGACGACGGTGATGCACCCTGCTGCCCATCTCAGGTTGTCAGCGAGAGAATCGGTCCCGATTCCCGCACCAAACCCAGTTACCTTGTAGCTAATCAACTCGGCGGCGGCAAGGGACATCCCGGCAAGAACGCCTGCGATGCAACCAGCGCCCCATCCGTACCCGAACTTCCCTGTGCGCACCCCGGCCGTGAAGCTGGCCACCACTGGCGTTACAATGAAGAACGCCCCGAGAATCCACCCCACCGCGCCACTGTAATCCCACGATGTTCCAAGAAAGTCGTTGAAGACATAGTAGGCGGGTGCTACTGTCAAGAGTCCAAGACCAAGCCCCCAGCGCCACATGGTCCTGGCAGGGGTAGCCGAAGGCGTCCATGCTGCTGACTGCGACCTGGCGAATGCGCGACCCTCTAGCGTCTTGAAGATGGCAAAGAGAAAGCCACCGAAGATGATGGTTGTGGTAGCGACAACCAACCAGTCTTTCCAACCCACCTGAGTACCCTCACTTTGCGCTATTAGACGTTGCACCCTGGTAAGAGGACAGAGCAGGCGACGAGCGGCAGAATGAAGTCCTTGAACTTGGGCGCGTCGGTGGCTCCGCGTATCGCACAGGCGGCGTCCCACAGCCATGTCTCCAGGTCAGAGACCGTCAGACGCTCGTCATCGGACGGCATGAAGGGCAACGTCGAGCTCATCGGAGACTCCATATCACGGCTGCAATCTCAGGCGGGTAGTGGCTCCATGGTACGGCAATGGACCAGCCCATGTCCACGAACTAGGACACGCCGCCTGGTCCATGTGCAGCAGTCGGCCCTTGATAGGTCAGGCACCGAATGAAACTAGAACTGGTCGAGCACTGATTTCCCGCGTCTGGCATCGCGTTGCTGGAAGTCCTTGAGATAGCCCTGAGTGGTCGAAACGCTGGTATGGCCCAGCAGTAAGCTCAGGGTGTAGATGTCACCGCCTGCTTTAAGGAAGTTCACCGCGAAGGTGTGACGGAAGGTGTGGGCTGAGACGCGGACCCCTGTGAACTCCTCCGGGCCTGCCCATGCTTTAAGGCGATAGAGCAGTTTATCAAGGCCGGAAACGGTGAGCGGTTGGTGATAGCGAGAAACAAATACGGTCGCATAGTTACGCCCACGCAGGTGCCTTCGTAAGTTCTTCTGGCACTCGACACCGAGCGGGCCGATCTCACGCTGCTTCTTGCCCTTCCCCTTCACCAGCACATGAGCGTCATCACCGAGGTGCAGGTTCTCGGAGACCAGGGTGCAGAGTTCCTGAGCGCGCAGCCCCGTCTCCAGCAGCAGACACAGGATGGCCCGGTCGCGTAGCTGCATCGCGCGGGTGCCCTCGTACTGGGTGGCGTCCATCAGCAGGTCGAACTGTTGTCGGGAGATGGTCCGTAGCACCTTCTTCTCGACGCGGGGCAGCACCATGCGGTCGCGGACCTTCTGCTCGACGAGTTCCTCGGCTGCGGCCCAGGACATGAAGTTGCGGATCACCTCCACATAGCCCTTCACTGTGTAGGAGGAGCGCGTCCCCCGACCGTTGAGACTGGGAGTGGAAGCGAGGAAGACCGAGAAGGCATTGATGTGGCGCAGCTGGAGACCTTCCAGCGCGTCGAGGTCGTACTCGCTTTTGAGCCAGGCGAAGAACGTGCGGAGCTTCTGTTCGTAGCCGCGCCAGGTGGACGGCGATACGGGGACGGCGGCACAGGTCATGTGGTACTCCGTCAATGCCACTGCAAAACGCATTCATGAACTCCTGCCCTGAGGCAGTGTCGGGGGCCGTGAGTCCTGAAATCAAGCCTAAAACGGGGACCGCATATTCGTAAACAGCAGGCCGTGGGTTCAAATCCCACCGCTGGCTCCCATAAGAATTCAGAATTGAAGCGGCTTTCATCAATATTGGTGAGGAGTCGCTTTCTTGTTTTGTACGCGCTTGACAGCCAACTTGACAGCCAAATCGTCCGGAGTCATTCTCGCAGCAGCGCGTCCAGTTTCGACGCGGCTTCTTGCTGCAGCTGTGGGATCACATGGCTGTAGGTGTTCATCGTCAGGCTGATCTGGCTGTGCCCTAGGATCTCCATCACCACTCGTGGGTGGACTCCTTGCGCCAGCAGTAATGACGCACAGGTGTGCCGCAGATCATAGAAGCGGATATCAGGCAGCCCTGCTTTCTGCAGGATGCGCTTGAAACTCCGCACGACGTTCCGTGGCTCAAGCGCCGTGCCAAACCACGTCGTGAACACTAACCCTGTGTCCTTCCACTCCGGACCGAGCAAGGTGCGCGCTTCCTGCTGTCGTGCTTGGTGGGCACGGAGCAGATCGAGGACACTGCTCGGCAGCGAGATGGTCCTGCGACTGCGACGCGTTTTCAGTTCCTGCAGGCGCAGCTTGCCCTCAAGGCGCTGCACTCCTTGAAAGACACTGATGGTTCCCGCCGCAAAGTCCACATCTTGCCAGCGCAGCCCCAGCGCTTCACTTGGCCGGAGTCCTGCCGCCAGCGGTACGGCAAAGAGCGCTTGCAGTCGCTCCCCTTCCAACGCCTCCAGCAATCGGCGCGCCTGCTGTGGATCCAAAGGGTGCCACCTCACTGTGTGGCACACGTGGCGGATCGACGAGCGCGGCGACATTGCGTGGAACGATGCCCCACTTGACGGCTTGATTGAGCGCGCCCCGCAGACGAGCGTGCACATGGCTCACGGTGCGTGCGGATAATCCTCGCTCGACCAGGCGATTGAGCATGGCCTGCACGTCGTGTGGCTCCAACTTGCTCAGCACGATGCGCCCGAGCTCCGGCTTGAGATAGAGGCGAACGATCTGCGCATAGCCGTGATAGGTCTTGGAGCGAATCGCTGGACGCGCCGACTCCTGGAGCCAGCGATCCAAATAGGTGCCAACCGTGAGCCGATCACTCGAGAGCGACACGCCTTGTTGCTGTGTGCGGAGCGCTTTGATCAGCTGTTCTTGGACCTCCCGGCGCGTATCGCCATAGAACGTCTTGCGATGCCGCTTCCCGCCCCAGTAGCCTAGGTGAATGGTTGCGGCCCAGCGGCCATCTGAGCGCTTGTAGATGGACCCCTCATGGTGTCCACGTCGGGTCATTCGCGCCTCCCTTCAACAATGCTGAGCTGTGTGTTGATGAACGTCTCCAGTGCGCCGACAGGCACGCGGCGAAGTCGTCCAATCTTGATACTGGCGAGCTGCCCGGTGAGGACGAGCTCATAGACGACATTGCGACCAACCCCCAATGCCGACGCGACCTCAGGAACCGTGAGCAAGAGTCGGACTGGAGCAGATGGTTGAGTACCAGCCACCGAGCTCTCCTTTCAGGGCGTTCATCTCTGGGGCGCTCCTCATGTGGAGAGCTCCAGCACTGTGTGTTGGCATGCCGCGATCGGCTGCCCAACTCAGTTTCTCCATGTGCGAGCGCTGCTGCCGCTGATCGACAACATGGGCGTTATTCAGTTGTAAAGGTGCGACCTCACCTGCTCAAAATCGTCCAGATCACCCTTCTTCCTTGATTATATCAAATCGGAAAAAGTGTCTGAATTGTCTGATAGCACGATATGCTTATCATATGTCTTTAGTGGCTGTCAAGCTTATCTTGCCAGGATCGCTCGATTTGCATACAATGGCATTAATGTGTGGGTGCGCACTTTGAGAGACGATGGGGGTGATCACCATGCCAGAGCCCACAGCTGATGAGGTAGGACAAGCCGAAGCCTTACTCGGCACAATTCCGGAGTATCGTCCCTTAGTTGATCCGACCAATCGGGGGCGTGTATTCAAGACAGGAGAGGCCGCTCGCCTAGCGCATCTGTCTGATCATGCTATTCGCACCTATGCTGAAAAAGGGCTCTTTCACGGTGCCATCCACTTTCCAGATACTGGGTGGAGAATTCCCTACTCTTCCTTAGTCTGTTTTGTTGCAGATCAGTATCGACGCTCTCGGAATGCTGGATGAGTTTTGTTCTTCTGCGAACAGTGGGGTTGGAACATCGGTTCGGATACATATGTACCCGGAAGGGCTTTCTGTAGATGAGTAGCAACGTAACTCGGCAATTGTTCGAAACATTGCGATTTCATCTAGGAGAGTGGGGCCTTACGTTGCTCCTTGTGAAGACGCCCGACGTCAAAGAACCAAAGGACTGTTGGTTCTCGATACGAGCAATTTGCGATCAGTTGGGCCTTATTCCCACAAGGCAACGTGAGAGAATTAAGTCCGATCAACGTTTTCACAGTTCGTGGCGTGAGCTACCCGTTCAGACTGATGCTGGATATCGCAGTTCGTTTTGCCTGCGCATTGAGAAGATAGGCCTTTGGTTCACGCTCATTAACCCTCAAAAGGTCAATGCCCGATTTCGCGATCGGTTAGAGGTGTTGCAGGCTGATATAGAGCGTAAGGCTGCGGAAGCAGTCTTAGGCGAGGCGGCGGTGCATCTCTCGGCTCCATCCTCCACTGATGCGACTTCGTCCGATCAACTCATCTCGGTAGCACGCGGCGAGATGTACTTTCATTGTCCAAGGTGCAATACGCCACTGTGCCTCATCATGGACGGATCTGGAGTTCATGTAATCGCCGGAGACGAAGTGCCGTAATGTCCTAACAACTCGCTTTTTATCGTTGCCTCCAGCGCGATTGGGGAGAAGTGCGGCGGTTTGTTCCACCGCTGCGGCGCGCACAGCCAGTATGGTGCGCTGGCGTTGTGCGCCTCTCCTCCTGCTGCTTCTGCTCCTTTGCGCTGACGGCCCCTACAAAGGACCGCTTGGTGGTCTCTTTGCCCTCGCTTCCTTGACACAAGGTGATCGCCATTCGGTTCCCTGCTCGACTACCAAATTGAGTACCCGGCGCCCTCTTCAGCGGCGGGAGCGTGAGCAGGCGCCTCCTGGCGCAGTATGCCCCACGCGGCGCTGTTGGCCGAGCTGCTCGGTGGGTGTCTTCCCTGGTGTGGTGAGTGTGCGGCGAGTCGATTTCCGTCGGTTCCTATCGAAGGTGTCCCAAATGGATCTCCTCGCGTGTCTAATACAATAGAGCGCTATCCGCAGGGCCCGGCGGGGCGAGCGCAGTCCAGTGAAAGTAAGGTACACGCATGGTGATCCCGTTGACTATTGGCGGTCGGCCTCGCCCATGGGTCATGCCGGCCGGCACCCGAGACATCTGGGAGACCTGGGGGCGGCTCTGGCGCCGCCTGCTCGCCGCGGTGGCCAGCCGCCACCCCGAGCCAGATCCTACGCCGCTCCCCAGACTCGCCCCCCTGACCGCGGACGGCAGCTCTGCCTTCGTCGATCTCTTCGCGCGGTACCACGTGCCCCTGCTCGACTACCTTTACGGCATGACCCGCGACCGCGAGCTGGCCGCCGACCTCGCCCAGGACACCTTCGCGCGGGCGTTCGCCGCCGCACCCACCCTCGCCGGTATCGACCAGCCGCGGGCCTGGCTCTACCACATCGCCACCCACGTCGCCCTCAACGCCATCCGCCACCGAGGGCACTTCGAGTGGCTCCCGCTCAGCCGGGTCCATCCAGAGGATGGCGGGCCGGCTGAAGAGGCCTGGGGCGCGCTCCCGCCCGTCGAGCTCCCTCCGGCCGCAGGAGACCTCGCGGCCAGTGTGGCCGAGCGCGACGCCATCTGGAGCGTCCTTGCCGAGCTGCCGGCGCCCCAGCGGGCCGTACTGCTGCTCCAGGCCGCAGCCGGCTTCGAGGTGCGCGAGATCGCTGCCCACCTCGGGCTCTCGGAGGCCAACGTCCGCAAGTGCCTCTTCCGGGCCAAGGAGCGCTTCCGCGCGCGCTACCGCCAGCTCGACGAGGGAGGAGCCGAGCGATGAAGCACCTCGTCACCCACCCGTGGCTGCAGCGCGTGTCCGACTACCACAGCGGCGGCGTCTCGGCGGCTGAGCGCGCCGCCGTTGAGGCCCACCTGGCCGAGTGCGCCGAGTGCCAGCGGGCACTGGCTGCCTACCAGCGCTTCTACATCCTCGCCCATTCGCCGCTGCGCCTGGGCGACAGCGAGGCAGCCGCCTTCGCCGCGTATCGTCCAGAAGATGACCTCGCCACACTGGAGGAGACGGTGATCATCGGCGACTCCGACCGGAATACCTGGAGCAACACCACCACCCAACTGCGGCACCCGCGCGCCGCGCTGACAGCCCTAG
>Ga0070698_100007479_pt1 | contig 11820 bp, 8 predicted proteins | sample KBSK1502metaG_FD_65477 | JGI IMG/M metagenome (GOLD analysis project Ga0070698, IMG submission 65477) | Corn, switchgrass and miscanthus rhizosphere microbial communities from Kellogg Biological Station, Michigan, USA - KBS K1-50-2 metaG | ecosystem: Host-associated > Plants > Roots >...
AGTCACCGAATATTTACAGGTAGCACACCTCACTCCTTCTACCCTGGTTCCTTTCGCGCTTTCCCTCTGGTTCCCTGGATTTGGCCTCCTCGCGCTGGGACTGCTTTTTCTGGCGACGAGCGGAAGAACTTACCTAAAAGCAAAGCATCAACTGGCTGAGAGTACGAAAACACATGTCCACCATGGAACTACTATGCTGCATTGTGCAAAAGGGGCAACAGGTGAAAAGAGCTCTGCAAGAGACTCAAAATATACAGGAATAGCTTGAAAGTCGCTGCAAGCAGCAAGTTTTCGAAGGTGGCGTGGAATGATGTCAATAGTCAGTTCTGTAAGTGATGCCTATAAGGCATTGTTGGTCACACGTACTACTACAGCAGCAGCGTTTTCCAGCAACGAACCACATTTCGCAGAGGTCCTGGATACACCACAAGCCAAAACCACTTCGAAGCGCTCCACCGAACAGTGGGTTGAGATGGAGCCGCTCTTAGACAGAGTACCTGATTCATTACCTCGCGAAACGGATGATGTGGAAGACAATGGCGAGGCCGATACATTAGCAGCCTTTATGTTTCGAGGCCAGGCTGATGATGCCACGACCTCGCGTAGGATCTGGGGCCGCGTGTTCAGTACCGCCAGCACCATAACTCCTTTCTTGTTCGGGGCCGCCGCTGCGGCAGTGGCCAGCGGCCAGGTTCGCGTGGAGGCAGGTCGTGTTCAGACCGATCTCTTGGCCGGCTGGACAACACCCTTCGCACTGACTATCGGCGCTTTAGCGCTCTCGCTCTGCGCCGTTCTCGCGGCCGTTAATCCCATAGTAGAGGCTCAGAACAGCAATGAGCCTGAACTCGTGGAGGCGTTTCGCCGCCGTGCCATGATTGCGGGCGCCATAACGCTGGCACTGGATGTCGTTGCCTTCATCCTGTCACCGTTCCAGGCTCCACTTTTGTGGCACGGCGCGCTCGACCATGCTCTTCCCCTCATCATTGCTACGGCGCTGATCGGACTGGGAGCCGCCGCCTCATTGTTACTGAGGCGCTATCGCCTGGCTCGTATGCTGTCCTTTACCGTCACGGCCTTCATTTTTGCTTCCTGGGGCTTGTCGTAATTTCCTTACCTGGTCCCGGTTGCTGTGACAATAAGCAATGCTACCAGTCCATCTTCCACGCTCCTGGCGCTGCTTATTGGCACTATTATTGGTATGGCTTTGCTCTTGCCCTCGCTCTGGGTTCCTTTTCCATGTCTTCAGGGGCAAGCATCCTACGCTGAACGTTCAGGAGCAAGCGGCAGAGCCAGCATCCACGCAATACTAAACTTTTTATGTGCGGTTTGTTTGCTTGTGGCATGCACGACAGGCACACAGTTTTGAAAAGTACGGGCATAGGTGCATACGTTATGAAGCAAACGAGACGTTCACCAGTATACTTAATGGCGCTGACCATTTTTATTGACTTTGCAGGCTTTGGTATCGTCCTCCCCTTGCTCCCATTCTGGGCGGAGAGACTGGGGGCAGGGGCTGTCGGAGTCGGGCTGATTCTTACGATATATGCGCTAGCGCAGTTCATCTTTACGCCAGTGCTGGGAACCCTTTCTGACCGGTACGGTCGCAGGCCAGTCATCCTCGTTTCGCTGTTGATCGAAGCGCTCTCATTGGCGCTCTCGGCACTGGCCGGTTCGCTTGCAATCTTAGTAGTTGCACGATTCATTGGCGGTCTTAGTGCCTCGAATATCGGCTCAGCGCAGGCGGTTGTTGCTGATGTGACCCCTGTTGAGAGGCGGGCACGAGGCATGGGCCGTATCGGCGCAGCTATTGGATTGGGATTCGTCGTTGGGCCAGCCATGGGAGGCTTATTAGCGCCTCTTGGGCCAGCCGTACCCTTCTGGGTTGCAATGATCGCTGCGCTTATCAATGCCCTGCTCGTGCTGCGCTTCCTGCCGGAAACACGCCTTAGGGAAATTGCTTGTGCTACAGTTCCTCTTACCACTCATGGTATGGGAGGAGTACTCGCTGGGTGGAGGCGGGTCCTGCGGAATCCAGCGGTTGGACGATTGGTGGTCATTAACTTGCTCTTCACCGTTGCCTTTACCGCCATGGAGGCAGTCTTCCCGCTGTTTACTCAGCATTCCTTTGGCTGGAAAGCCATCCAAAATGGGTACATCTTCACGTATGCAGGCGTTGTTATTGTGCTCATGCAGGGTGGTTTGGTCGGGCAACTCGTCAAGTGCTGGGGTGAACGTAGCCTGTTGATCACCGGCCTAGCAATGCTTGCTGCCGGGCTAGCATTACTCTCATGGAGTACGAACCTGGCGCTGTTGTTGGTCGCTCTGGGCATAGTAAGTATAGGCGATGGAGCCGTGACGCCGGTGGTATCGGCACTCCTCTCATTTGCCAGCCCCTCCACGAGGCAAGGCGAAACACTGGGTCTTGCACAAGGTGTCGCTGGGCTGGGACGAGTAATAGGTCCACTGGCCGCAGGAAGCATCTTCGCGATTGGAGGCCCGGGCGCACCTTTCATCCCTGGTAGTGCGCTCGTAGTGCTGGCAGCATTGATCGCGTTACCTGTACTTTCAAGCAAGCACGAGGTAGCCCTTACGCATTCCAAGCCTGATGTTCAAATAGTCTCTACTGCGCGAGATGGCTCCTCCTAAAGAAAGGTCCTGTCATGTTCTTCCATTTAGGTAGGATAGTCACCCGCTATCGCTGGTTGATTGTGGGCTTGTGGATGGTCGCAATTGCGATCGCTTTGCCATTTGCCCCGCAGGCAACCCGGGTACTGCATGCCGGCGGATTCGTCAGCCCCGATTTCGAGTCGGAACGGGCGATTACTCTGCTGGTGCAGCAATTGCATTTCAATCCGACCATCGTTCAGGTTATCTTCACGAGTCAACGCTATAGTGCTGATAGTCCAGCATTTGCGCAAGAGGCACAGCAAGCTCTTACACAGGTGCGCGGTTGGTCGGAAGTCTCAGGTGTGATAAGCTTCACCGATAATCCACGCCAAATCTCATTGGATCGCCATGCCGCTTATGTGAATGTACTGCTTAAGCCTGATCCCGATACCGCCCCGAAGTTGCTGCCTGAACTGGAGCGCCGTTTGCAGGCCGTTCCGGATTTGCAAACACATATTGGTGGTGGACCTGTCTTTTTTGCAGACATACAAGTGGTCAGTGAGCGTGATCTCCGTCGTGCAGAAATCCTGGCTTTTCCCTTTGCCATCATTGCACTACTACTCGTATTTCGGTCGGTCGTCGCTGCAATCCTTCCCGCTTTGGTGGGGGGAAGTGCGGTCATCGTGACGCTGGCAATCATCTTTGGTCTCGGACACCTCACAACACTTTCCATTTTCGTACTGAACATCACCACCTTGTTTGGCCTTGGACTTGGTGTAGATTACTCACTGTTCATGGTGAGTCGCTTCCGCGAGGAGCTAGCCCGCGGGCGCACTATTGACGATGCTGTAACCATTACCGTTGCCACGGCAGGGCGTGCTGTAACATTCTCAGGCCTAACCGTCTCGATTGGCTTGCTGGGGTTAACCTTCTTCCGTATCAATATGCTTCATTCAGTAGGGTACGGTGGCATCCTCGTTGCTGTTTTGGCAATGCTCGCCGCGATTACATTGTTGCCGGCTACTCTTGCCATTATTGGCACGAGGATAAACGCCTTTCCGGTGCGCATCCCGCATCTTTGGAAACGCGAAGAGGCTAGCAGCGCCACTACAGCGTATGCAACATCAGGGCTGGTTGAACATCATGGCTTCTGGTACCGGCTCTCTCACATTGTGATGCGCTACCCGGTACAGGTGCTTATCCCTGTCTTCTTGTTGTTAATCACGTTGGGATTGCCCTTTTTAGGTGTGCGCTTTTCGGCACCCGATGCCTCCATTCTTCCCGTCGATGTGCCATCTCGAGCGGCATTCGACCTGTTAGCCAGGCGCTTCAATGATCGCGAGACAACGCCTGTTCTCATAGCTGTACAGACTCAGGGCGATGTCCTGTCTGCTGATAACATCCGCAAGCTCTATGCCTATGTGCAACGCATCCAGGCTGACCCACGTGTTGCGCGGATAGACAGTATTGTCAGTGCTGACCCTCGGTTCACGCTCGACCAATATGAGCTACTCTATACACATCCTCAGCTGATTGCGGATCCCTACCTGTCCGCACTGGTCAACGCATCGGTTGCAGGAAATACTATGGAGATGCTGGTTATCAGTAAGTATGGGATGCTCGATCAGCGTTCACAAGCGTTGGTGCAGGCGATTCGGAATACACTCCCTGGTAGTGGAATCACTATCCTTGTCGATGGCGGGACGGCCGGGGATATCGACTACGTCAACTCGCTCTACACGGACTTTCCAAAGGCCGTACTGATTGTGGCCCTCACTACCTATCTTGTCCTTTTGCTCCTGTTCCGGTCACTCGTCCTGCCCCTGAAGGCTATCTTGATGAATACGCTTTCCATCCTGGCAAGTTATGGTGCGCTCGTTGTCATCTTCCAGAACGGCTTTTTGCACCAGGTACTCGGCTTTACCCCGCTTGGTTTCGTCGAGGCATCGAGTCCCATTCTGCTCTTCTTCGCACTGTTCGGTCTCTCCATGGACTACGAAGTGTTTTTGCTCTCGCGGGTGCAAGAAGCTTTCTGGCAAACCGGCGATAACACCCGTGCCGTCGCGCTCGGGCTGCAACGGAGCGGTGGCATTATTACCAGTGCAGCCTTGATTGTGATTGTGGTGAGCGCTTCTTTTGCCACAGCCGATGTGATCCTGGTCAAGGCGCTTGGCCTGGGAATGGCCCTGGCTGTCCTGCTCGATGCCACCTTCGTGCGCGCGCTGCTGGTTCCTGCTACGATGCGACTCCTCGGTAACCTGAACTGGTGGCTTCCTTTCGCGGGAGTGCAACGTCATCCGCCTGCACTTGCAGAATATATGGGCGAGGGAGAGTCAGAAATAGATACAGCGCAAGCTACGGAGGATGAGTTACTAAAGGATGCCAACGTAGGAGGCAAGCAATGAAAAACCGTAGGGACAACACTGCTCTCATGCACTATTCAGGCTATTGCGTCCACCTCTGTAGCCTGATTCTATTCCTGCCACTCGTACTTGCTTCCTGTGGCTTTCCAGGTATCGTCACAACGGCCGGGCAATTACCCGTGGTAAAATCGACGCCCCAGGCACAACCGCTGTCACCTGTGCGCTTCCCGCAGGATGAGGCCGCACACCGCGACCTGAACGAGTGGTGGTATTACACAGGTCATATGAACGCAGTAACACCTGATGGGAAGACACACCATTATGGATTTGAACTGGTTTTCTTCCAGGCCTTGCGGAGTGATCTCCCGCCATTCTATGCCGCGCACTTTGCCATCAGCGATGTCACGCGAGGCGAATTCCATTTTGACCAGCGGCGCCTGATTGAACCGGATGCGGTCATACCTGATGGTACATCGACCAGTGGCATTCGAGTCTCCATTGGCGATTGGTCGATACAGGGAGTGAATGGGTTGGACCACCTGTCGGCAGAGATGGCAAACTACACGCTGCACGTTGACCTGCTTGGCCTCAAGCCAGCTATCCTACACAATGGAAATGGCCTGATCACCTATGGTCTGGGTGGTTTCTCCTATTACTACTCACGCACGAGAATGGCGCTCTCTGGCCTCCTGATCGATCATCACCAGCCACTACAGGTGAATGGTGTGGTCTGGATGGATCATCAATGGGGCAACTTCCTCACGCTTGGTGGAGGTGGCTGGGATTGGTTCAGCATTCAGCTCAATAATGACACGGAGATGATGCTGTACCTCATTCGTGACGCCACAGGCAAAACTATCTCCATCTATGTTGAGTATGTTGGACCACAGGCGGATTTCCACCTGCTACCGCCTGGTGCCCTACGTGTGGATGTGCTCGCTTGGTAAAAAGTTTTGGTTCAGAAATTCCGTCTCATCTTCCTACCATTGATTTAGGAGCCTGGTTATTGGGCTTTAGCGAACGGTGGGATTTTAGAAAATTGCAACAGGAAGCAACAGCTAAAGATACGGGTGAGGGATCTAGATGGTTAGTAAATGATTCTTCTTTAACCGAAACACAGCGTGATATTATTAAAGAATCTGCCAAGGAGCTTGGTTTAATTGGTATAGAAATTCCAAGTAAGAATACTTACGATTTTCTGTGGGTATTGGGAGGAGCAAGACTCTCATGTCGTTTACGCCCACGACTTGCCGCTCACCTGGTTACTGAACATGCTCTACATTGTGATATAGTAGCTCTATTGGCTTCAGGACGTCCAATCTCTTTAACAGAGAGGAATGCAACAGATACCTATGCCCCAAACGCAAAGACAGAATTTGACTTAATAAATTACGGAGCAGAAATAGAGTTCAACATACCCTCCTCCTTTATCGAGGAACGAAATGATGATGCAGCGAATACAAATAAAAGCTGGATCATTCGTCGGTATGATAAAACGGGAAGTTTGCCGTCTATTATGTCAATGTGTGCTCCATCCTCTGAACCAGAGAGGCTGTGCTGGCTACTTGGGATATCCGTTCCAACATTAGGTGGCTGTATGAATAGCACCTGGTATTTCAATCGAAGACGTCATGGTGTTCGAAGGAGTAGAGACTGTGAGGCGAACGGTATCGTCTTCCGGCAGCTGTGCTGGCTACATAGCACGTCCGTTCTCAAAAGACACAGTTTTTACCCTCGAATTTTGCCGGTGCGATCCGTCTTTTCCCGCCTCTTACCAGAGTCTCGCAGCCTGCAGGAAGGGCATGGTTGTCCAGATCACGACGGCTTTTCCGTCTGTTCCCCAAGTGCAATCCGCCATGTGTCCAGGTATGACCGGCCCTCACCTGCTATGCTGCTGTGTGTCAGTGAGGTGGTGTTCCGCTATGCTGGTTCCTCAACTTGCAACATCCATTCCTGAACCAGCAAGCAAACACGACCGGCGTCCTTCTCACGATCGAGGGTACCGTTAAGTGCGTCGTGAGGCACAGCAGCTTCCCGTGATGGGTCTGCTCTCCCGTGATACACTTGTCGTGTGAAGATGGACCTGGAGCACACGACCGACCTGTTTCGTCTGTTGCCTGCCCCTGCTGACGCTGCGCGAGGTATCCTGGCTACGTGGCTGATCCGGCTCACACGTACCACTTAGCGGCGACGAGCGGCCCGCAGCACACGCCGGACCGTCTCATAGGACACGCCGTAATCACGCGCGATGTGACGGAGCGGTTCCCCCTGCTCGACCCGCTGCAGCACGGTTGCCCATGCCGAGGGCGGGATCTTCCAGCGAGGATCAGGTTCGGCTTGAGAATGGCCAGGCAGAGACAAAAGCCTCGGATGGTCAAGGGCAGAGGCGAACGGATCTTCTCCGGGTGATGAAGTGGCGGCATGTTCCTGGTAGACCAGCAGATCGCCTCTTCTACCAGAGAAGAGTTTGTCAAGCGGGATGCGGGCCAGGTGCGACCGATGGTTCGAAGCCCGTCGGTTCCGGTCTTGCCAATTTTCTGTCACAAGTATTCCTTTCGCTTCGTCGTACTCAACAACTCCTGTCAGCATGCGTAAAATGGGTAAAAATGCTGGTCGGGGTTTGAGTGCGGCGATTATTTTTAACTCAAGATCGTAGTACAGTCCTCCTGGCTCTAAGAGTAGCATGACCATCTCTCGCCTCTCTTCAGGTGTTGCCTCATCCCATAACGCTGCCATGCCAGGAATGTGTTCACCTGCCGCGATAACATCATCAAACTTGACACCGTTGACCTCTGGCGTCTGAAGCCGATGGAGAGCCAGTTCTACTGCCGCTATTTCTCCGTAAAACTCATCATCGTCAATGTATCCCTCTCGATACTGTTTGAGAATGCGCGTTCTCTTGAGCTTCAGACGCTCCTTTTCCCGCTCCATCGAGTCAAGCATGATGCCTTGACTTTGAGCTTCTGCAATCATCTGGCGAAGTATCTCCTCGCGCCAATTGTCAGGCAAAACCAGACTCTTGAGCATTTCCCCAAACTGCGCTCTCACCAGATCACTACGAAGCATCAAATGTCCTCCGGCCGGGCAGGGAATGCGCCGCTCCTTTGCGGTATCCCGGTAGTACTCATAGTCGGTGGTCGAACTTTTTCCCTGTGCGCGAAGTGTCAGACCACAATGAATATCCGCGAGGTAGCCTGCGAACTCGTAAAACCGTTTTGCTTGCGTCTGCCGCTGTGGCGCATGAGTCATTGACTGCGTGATTGAACGTATCTGCTTCCATTCATCATAGGTGAACGCTGCCTGATGCAACCCGCGATGTCGTTGTTGGTGATACCTCACCGTTCCCCTATCATCATCTGGGGCAAAGGCCGCATAAAACTCAGTGCGAAGCATGGCTGTTACCGTGTCACTGGTGAACAGCCTATCACCAAACCGCTTGCTCCCCGTGCGATAACCTGCCTGATTGAGCTTGTCAGCGATCTCATCAGCGGTAAAGCCTTTCATCCTAAGCTCACCTAACATGCGTAGGCCTGGGAATGTTTCGGGGTCATGCTCTGGCGGAGTTTTCGGCCCAGTCCAGTGATAGCCAAAGGGTACATCACCATTGTAAAGTCCTTGTGCAGCCCTCTCCCCCTTCCCCTTACTTGTGTGTTTGGCAAGCATATCTGAGAAATATGCTGCGAAGGCTGCGAGGATTGTTAACTGCAACATCCCTTCGGGAGTGCTATAGTCGATGTTTTCGTTGAGGGAGATAAAGGGGGTCTGGTTTTGTGAGAGGATGCGGAAACTCTGGAGCGTCACCATGACGTTACGCGACCAACGGTCGAGCGTATGCACCATGACGACCATGCGACCTTTGTTCGCTTCTACATCGTCGAGCAACCTCTTAAAATTGGGACGTTTGGCGATCTGCTCACCACGTGCGCTACGCTCATCGTCTTCATAGAAGACTGGTTCGGGAAGGCCGCGAATTTTGGCCGCTTCAGTAATAGCTCGCTTCTGTGCGTCAATGCTAAAATTGTCCTTCTGCATCTCGCTTGAGCGACGGACGTATCCCGCAAGGATGACGGTTGAGGGGTCGTAGGGTTGACGAAACATAATAAATACCTTTCTATTTACAGATATTGCGCATCATGATATGTGCAAGTAATGGGCAGAGTTTGAGGACATCTGACGAAAGCTGTTCAGATCGAAGTGGTGTATCAGTGCTTTGCGCTGCATTAACGGCGTTTTCTTCTGCCGTAGTCCAGCAGGAAAGAAGCCTGGTGTGTGTTGGTGCGTGGCATTCCCATTCTCATCGATAGAGATAGGATACGTTCTGATTTTACTTGAAAATAGCATTTTCCCTACCTATTTGAATATGAAATGACGCACGCTAACCGGATTCCACTGCGCTGTGACAAAGAGCGTAATGACCACGTTTTTGACCCCCACTATGCTGAATTGTACGTGCGTCAATGTTCCCGTTCCGAAATGCTTGCTATAAAGGCTTATGGCTTCTTTAGCTGACGAAACGGAATATGATAACGCTTTACACGTTTCTGTTATCCTGAGAACTGCGTTTACTGTCTTTTTCCCAACGCCCGGTGTGGAAGTAGTAACAGTGGTACAAGTGGGGTTTAGTTGGGGATTTGGGAGAGTTAAGAGAGTTTGTGCTTGAAGCGCTGGCAAAAGAGAAGCTGTTTTATTCTTTACATCCTGGTCTGACAGGTAGGTAGAGGTATAGGCATCTCTGCCTCCGTGAAACAACGTGTTCTGTGCAATGACGGAAGTGAGACAGCAGGCCTCGTTGATATCACCTGCCTGGATGTTGCCTACCTTTCCTGAACTAAGTGCATGTGCTGCCACGTTTACATGTCCGTAGGTTGGAGGTGTTGTCTGCGCTGCTGGCGGGATGACTGCTTGTTCGTCGGTCACAACCTTTATGCCGTCTGCGCCTTTGAGAAATGTACCGAAAGGGATAATCTGAGAGTAAATAGCGCCGTTATAAAAGGTGATCGTTCCCGTAGCAGTAGTCGCTGGTACATACTGCTTGCCTGTAGCAATGGCGGTTACTTTGATGGTCCTGGTAACAGGGGCAAGAGCATACCCCTGGATGACAAGAGAAAAGGATACTTCATGGTCTGGTGATGGCGCAAGAATGGAGATCGCAAGAATACTTATGAGAACGAGTAAACAGAAGATGACCGTAAAAATTGCGAGATAATCCCGTTTGGGTGGCAACTCGTCTTCAGGCACTACATACAGGTGTAGCGTTTCCATTGGTTCTTCATCAACTACTCTCATATCATCCTCCTATGAGGGGGATTTCTCCCCCTCAGCTACTTGGGTGTCTTAAACTGCGTTCCATCATTGAGAAAAACGATGGTTTGATCCTGCACATGCAACAGAAGATCAGGCTTCCCATCGCCGTTCACATCCTGAAAAGAAAGCGTGACAGGGGTCAAAATGGCATTGTCTCCGAAGAGTTGTGGGCCGATGTAAATTCGGGCATGTGACCCATCGCCTCCTGGGAACTCAATGACGTCAATGTGCCCGTTCAAATTAAGCGCAATGAAATGACTTGGATGTGCAGTCGAGTCAGCATGTCCCACAACCTGATCTGTCTGGTAGGTACGAGGGAAACCATACGACCAGGTGTTTTGTTCGTTTACCCACCACGTACCAACGGAAGATAGCAGTATCCATCCTGCAATCATAATTATCATGCCGATCCCTACCCAGAGAAGCCAAGGAGTATGGTGTTTCTCTTTCGGCGGGGGTGCGCGGTGAATGACGATCCGGCGATTTCCTTGCGTGATGACCTCTTGGTCTTGTCCTCTGTCGTATCGTCGTGTGCTGGTAGGCATACGTTGTGGGTAAAAGGAGTCATCATCCTCTACTTCATAGTCAGTCTGTACTGCGGGCTGGCGCGTGGTCTGGTAGGCGGTTGCCCTGCGTGGTATTGTGTGATGCGCAATCTGCTCCTTCATCCTTAAATCCCCTTTCCAGCAACAAAATCCGTTGCCTCTTGTGGGGTAAAAAGGCCGTCCTGTACCTGTTGGGCGACAAGGGAAATATTGTCCTGATCCTCACGGCAGAGGCATGAACCATTCCAGCAGAACGGCTTTTCATCCGTATGTTCGAGATAGTCTAGAGGGATGACAGGTATGAGAGCCTTGCTACCTGACAGGGTTTATTGGTCTCTCGCTCGCTGGCTTCTGTGGTGACACACAGGAGCCAGTTCAGTAACACCCCCTTTAAAATAGTTATATGCAAGACATATATGCACAAAGTGCCTATATCTTATATAAGCATAAAGTGTATGTATGAAATTGTCAAGGCTTATAGTATACTGGTGCAAATATTTTGGAGGGAAATATGCCTAGAACAAGGCTGAAAGTGAAAGAGATCGCGACAGAAAAGGGATTTACGCAAACAAAGCTGAGTAGAGCTGCTGATCTTAACGCACGGACCATCCAACAAATATTTCACGATCCCTACCGAGATGTCACCTATAGTACTCTTTTGAAAATTGCCAAAGTCTTAGGGGTAGAAGTCTCCGACCTCATTGAAGAGATTCCTGACGAATAGGAACGGGTGCCAGAACCACTCTTACTGTTGGCCACGCTCAGATAAGCCACCAAACTGAGCTGGAACTAGCGAATGCGTCAATTACCACAAAATAGGTTTAGCTATCCAGTTCTTACAAGAGTCCGGTCGTATTTACAAGTGGGGCTAGCCCTCTACAGCCTCCTTTCACTTACTGCTGCTGCTGTGACACCCATGTCGCCGAGCGTGTGCCAGAGGACGCTCCCATTGCCGACATGGAGTGCATAGAGTCCATCAGTAGCACCAATGCCAACGTAAA
>Ga0070698_100007480_pt1 | contig 11820 bp, 13 predicted proteins | sample KBSK1502metaG_FD_65477 | JGI IMG/M metagenome (GOLD analysis project Ga0070698, IMG submission 65477) | Corn, switchgrass and miscanthus rhizosphere microbial communities from Kellogg Biological Station, Michigan, USA - KBS K1-50-2 metaG | ecosystem: Host-associated > Plants > Roots >...
ATGCCGGTGGACGATCTGGAAGCCATGCTGCCGGCGCTCGGAGTAGTGCTGCCTCCCAAATCTAGTTTGAAAGGTGGCACCCTCGCCACCAACCTGACCATTGCGGGCCCAGTGGACAAGTTAGTCACGACCGGCACAATCAAGTTGGAGAACTCTGCGCTGGCGGGATTCAACCTGGGATCCAGACTCTCTGCCATCTCGGCGCTCTCGGGCAAGAGCGCGGGAGGCAATGACACCTCCATTCAGAACTTCAGCTCCGAGGTGCACGTTGCGCCTGATGGCACGCGGGCCGAGAACATCAATCTCACCATTCCGGCCTTCGGCGTGCTCACCGGTTCCGGCACCGTCAGCCCTAACAATGCGCTTAACTTCAAGATGAACGCCAACCTGAGCGGAGGCGCCGTCACCGGCGTTACACAGATGGCCGGGTTCGGCGCCAAAGGCGGCAACGTTCCATTCATGATTACGGGCACAACTTCGGACCCCAAATTTATTCCCGATGTGAAGGGCATGGCGGGCGGGATGTTGCAACAGGCACTCAAGGGAACTGGCGCTCCTGGAGCGACGGGCGCGCAGAATCCGCTGAGCGGGCTCTCGGGAATGTTCAAGAAAAAGAAGAAGCCGTAGTAACAGTCGCGCCCTCTCAACTCGGTGAGGACTACTGTACCGTATCGAACGGTCATTCCTTACGGTCCGCGTGTCCAGGGAAAAAGCCCGCTCTGTGAGTCAAAATCTTTTCATCAGGCTCCGCTGATCTGATTCGGGAGCTTACGTTGGCGTTCTCTAAATATATTGTTTTCCGCCCGTTGCGCTCGTCTGATCGGCATCGCGGTGGAATCTAGAGTGCAACCTCCGTTCCGTTGACAACCCCTGGGTTCCAGCCCATACTCCGGCCAAGCTGCAAAAGATTGCAGACTTACGCTCATTCGCCATGGCTTGGCGAGGTTGTGCCTGGCGAGGTTTTTGTTGCTGACGGTGTCTCGACGCCGAGTCTTATCTCACGGATCAGTGTTTCAGGGATTCATCACAGGAGGAGTCGTCGTGTCTAAACAATCTGCTAGAAGATCAGTTCGCGCTTGCTGGGTGGTCGTCACTCTCATCGCCGTGGTCGCGGTCGTATTCGCGGTTGGCCCAGCCAAGTCGTTTATCCGTCACGACGATGCCCGCACCGCACAGGTTGCTCGGCACGCGTCGCAGCCGGCGGCAGTCACGCCTGCAACGCGAGCCCGCATCAACGCCAGCTTTGCCGCGCTCCCTTTGGCCTTTGAGGCCAATCAGGGTCAGACAGACCCGCAGGTTAAGTACATGGCGCGAGGGAACGGGTACACGTTGTTTTTGACCTCGGGTGATGCCGTCCTCTCATTCGCGTCATCTTCTTCCTCAGTTCAATCTCGTCCTAAGGAGATGATGCAGCGCCGACTGCTTGGCTATGCGCGCGAAACGAAGCGGCTGATTCGGCGGAGTCAACCACAATCCAAGCCCAGACCATCCTCGGTGGCCATGCTCCGGATGCACGTGGTCGGCGGCAAATCGGGTGCTGAAATCGTGGGCAGCGACCGGCTATCTTCCAAAGCGAACTACATAATCGGCAATGACCCCAGCAAATGGCACCGAGGAGTCCCGCATTACGCCCGAGTGTCTTATCACGATATCTATCCGGGTATTGATCTGACGTACCATGGTCAGCAGAACCAATTGGAGTTCGATTTTGTTGTTGCTCCCGGATCGACCCCTGATCCTATCAATTTGAGTTTCAGCGGCGCGAGCCGCATGAGGACCGACGCGGCGGGAAATCTCGCTCTCTCATCTTCCGCAGGCGAGCTCACGCTGAACAAGCCGGTTGCATATCAGGAGCGCAACGGCATCCGCCAACTGGTAGATGCACGATTTGTTTTGAAAGCGAATCGCCAGGTTGGTTTCGAGCTGGGAGGATATGATCGCACCCGCGAACTCGTCATTGACCCCTCTTTGGCGTACGCCTCATACCTCGGTGGAGTAAGTGAGGATGTCGGATTCGGGATCGCCGTAGATACATTCGGCGACTTTTTGATAACCGGCCACAGCAATTCCGCTGCCTTTCCTGGTTTTTCGGGTACGGTAACTGGTCACAGCGGCGGGTTCAGCGCATTCGTGACCGAACTCGATCCTACAGGTGCGTTAGTTTACACGACGTTCGTTGGCGGCTCCGGCGACGATCTCGGAGCGTCCATTGCCGTGGATGCCAACGGCGCCGCGTACGTTGCAGGAATCACATCGTCTACAGATTTCCCGACAACGCCTGTAGTAGTTCAGCCTTTCTCGGGCGGGGGCGGCAGTACGTGCGGTACTGCCAGGAACGCGATATGCCTCGACGGCATCGTGTTTAAGCTAGACCCCACAGGCGCGAATCTGGTTTACGCGACCTATCTGGGTGGAAACAATGACGATGAAGCATTCGGGATCGCAGTAGATGGATTTGGAAATGCTTATGTCGCGGGAGATACATTTTCGACGAACTTTCCGACGCACCTCCCGTTGTTTCCCTTACTCAACAATGGGGCTCCGGCAAATGGCTCCGATGATGCTTTTGTGGCGGAACTCAATCCCACCGCAACCGCCTTTGTTTATTCCACCTATCTCGGCGGAAGTTTCAGCGACTTCGCGAATGGCATAGCTGTAGACAGCAGCGGCAACGCCTACGTCACCGGCGAGACGCTTTCCACGGACTTTCCGGCCACACCCGGATCTTTTCAACTCACATGCGGAACTGACGCGAAGTGCAACGCGGCTGGCGGCGTAGTTTTCAGCGATGCTTTCGTAACTAGAATCAATGCGGGCGGCGGCAGCCTGCACTATTCCACGTACCTGGGCGGCAGCTCGGATGACACAGGTCTCGGGATCGCTGTTGATGGCTCAGGAAATGCCTACGTGACGGGCGAGACCACCCATACCAACAAAAGCATGACCACCGGCGACTTCCCAGTAACCCCCGGGGCTTTTCAGACTAGCTACGGCAACGGCTCTGCTGCGGCGGGATCGAATGCTTTCGTCACCAAGCTCAACGCTGCCGGTTCGGGGTTGGTGTATTCCACATACCTCGGCGGAAGCACTGCCGATGTAGCGGTAGGGATATCGCTCGATCCTTCAAACAACGCCTATGTCACTGGCACAACCCTGTCTACGGATTTCCCGGTCGTTAAGCCGTTCCAAAATGCATTGAGTGGAGGCTCGGACGCCTTCATTACAGAAGTCAATACAAGTGGAACCGGTTTGGTCTACTCCAGTTATCTTGGAGGCGACGGGGATGAGGATTATGACGTGGCCACCGGTTCGTTCTTCGGCGGCGGCATCGCCGTGGATCCCTCTGGCACTGCTTTCTTGACGGGCTCCACGACATCTGTATCTGGCTTAGCTATCACGGGTGCTCTTCAGGCCAGTTACGGTGGCAATCCGTTCGATGCATTCGTCGCCGTTGTTCCGTCAGCCCTCTCGGTGGACTTTACGATCACGGCGAACGCTGACTTAGGCGCCGTCAATCCCGGTAGCTCCGCAAGTTCCACCATTACGGTCACCGGGGAGAACGGCTACAGCAAGACCGTGAATCTCTCTTGCAGCGTTTCGGGTGGCGGAGCACCTGCACCCACATGCTCGTTCAGTGCGAATTCTGTGGCCGGGTCTGGGACCGCTACTCTTACCGTGAATACGACCGGGCCCACCGGGGCCCTGTTCCACCGATCGAACATCTTCTATGCAGTATTTCTGCCCTTCCCGGCGTTGGCTTTGGTCGGGCTCGGCTTCGGCTCCGCAAACTCGCGACGGAAGAAAGTGCTGGGTTTCCTGATGCTCTATGCCATTCTGGCTGCGCTGCTCCTCCTTCCTGCGTGCGGCGGCAGCAGCCACACTAATCCCCACGGCGGAACCCCAGCCGGAACCTACACGATCACGGTCACAGGAACTGACGGAACATTAAGTCACTCCGTGGCGCCGCCCCTAACGCTAAAAGTTAACTAACTGAATCACGATCGGCGCGACCGTCTCCACACGGAGACGGTCGCAGCTTTTTAAGCTCTCACTTGCACACATCTCTACTCGACTGGCGTTCCAAACAACGGTAGTCTAAGATTCTCTCTGGTGATGGCGCGAGTAGGGCTCGCATATCCTTGACAGACGAGAGCACGTCGGGCAGCCTTTCCTCTGCTCCGCGAATCGAACCACAATAATTGAGAGAACCTAATCAATCTGCTCATGTTTAATTCCAGGCGCGTCGCGCAGCACATCGTCATAGCTCTATTTTCCGTCATCGCAGTCCTGGTCATTCTTCCGTGCGCGTACGGGCAAGCTAATTTCACGCTGGCGGCATCGGCGGCCTATCCCTCCGCTGTAGATCCGGGCGGATCTTCGATTTCGACGATAACGGTCGGTACCATCAACAACGTCTCCAGTGGTTCGGTTGCACTGTCGTGTACGGCGGCGCCGCTGCAAACCAATGGCGCGACGTGCTCCATCCTCAGTTCGGTGACGCCTCCCGCCAGCCCCACGCTGACGATTACAACCACCAGCCTCACTCCACCGACGCTCTACGCCATCACCGTAACGGGTAGCGCAGGGGGTTCGACCTTGACCGTGCCAGTGAATCTTAGCGTGCTTGCGGTGACGCCCGCCTACACGCTCTCCGACACGACACCCAACCCCAGCAGCGTTCACGCGGGCAGCGCGGCTACGGCGACCGTGACGGCGACGCCTATCAGCGGCTATTCTGGCACCGTCACCTTTTCCTGCAGCACGATTTCGCCGACGGTCACGCCCGCACCGGTTTGTTCGTTCAATCCCGCCACAATAACCGTGACCAACAGCGCGGCGGCGAGTTCGACTCTCACAATCTCCACCACTGGCCCGTCGGCAACGAGTCTGCACCGCTCGACCATTTTTCATGCCTTGTGGCTGCCGCTTCCCGCACTGGCGCTGATCGGAGCCGGGCTGTCCACGACCCGCAGACTCTGGAAGAAATTGCTGGGTTGGCTACTGCTTGGCATGATGGTCTCAGGGATCATGGTCACGATCGGCTGCGGTAACAGCACTAGCACCAGCAGCAGCGTCACCAGCACACCCAAGAACACATACACGTTTACGATTTCGGCCATTGATCAAAACAAGGTGGCTCCGAGCAACGGGACACAGTCGATTAGCCTCACGGTGAACTAGTCGCATTTTCAAAGTTGCCACCGAGTTTGAAGCCCGAATTCAAGCCGGCTATATACTTCCCTCGCATGCATTCCTTGCGGCATCTCGCGCGTCATTGTTTCGCGTTGCTCTTCTATGTCTGCATGGTCCACGTTGCACCCGCCTGTGCGGCGGCGGGCAAGGAGAAAGCTCAGGTCCCGAGGTTGCGCTGGGACGAACAGCGACCAGGGTGCACATTCTCGATCACGCAGGACGGCAAGTATCACTACGGTCTATGGGCGGGCGACGTAGGCGTCACGCTGGCAGTCGATGCCCAAGAACTAGCGAAGGTTCGCCGGCGGCACCAGCCTATCTTCGGGGTTCTGCTGACTGTCCGCTACCGCGGACGGGGCTCGCTCGATGTAAGCGATCAGAACATTTCGCTTGAATTTGTAAAACACTTCCATGTCATCCAGACTTCGCTCAATCCGGACGGTTTCTCGGCGCGGATCCAGAACGACGCTGACGAACTTGACCACCAAACCATGCGCGAGATTGAAAAACATCCAGAACGCAAAGAGACGAAAGAGGCCTATCTGCGCGCGTTTCAGAAGGATGTGAGCGAACTATTGGAATTCCTTAGCAAGAACAGCCTGCGGCCCGCCGAGCTAAATCCGGCGAATCCGGAGATTAGCGGATGGGTTTTCTTCAATACCAACATCAAGTGGATCAGTGAGTGGAAAAAGCAGGAGGAGTTCGTAGTGCGCCTGCCGCTCGACGAAAAGATTTTTGAATTTCCCTTCCGGCTCCCGCCCAAGCAAGGCGAGTTGTTGCTGCGGCGTCGGGAGTGAAGGGAGGCTTCGGGCTTTGGGTCCAGGCTCGGCGATTCGGAGACTTAGCACTTCAAACTCGGACGCTTTCGGCCTCTGAACCTGAAGCCCAAAGCCTGGAGCCCGATGCCTACCCTATGACACTGCCCGACGCGCTTCAGTCTCGATTTCCGCGGCGCGGCGCATCAGAATATCGCGCAGCGACACCAGGCCTTTCAACTCCCGCCCATCCACAATTGGAAGATGACGGAAGCCAAACTCGCGCATGATGAAGAGGCACTCCTCGACAGTCTCATCCACGGGCACAGCGCGCGGATTCGGGGTCATCACTTCCGACACCGCAGTCGTTCCGGGAGTGCGCCCCACCGCCACCACGCGATTCATAATGTCGCGCTCCGAAAAAATGCCAGCTAGTTCTCCATCGCGAAGCACAGGCAGAGCTCCGATGTTGTGCTCCATCATGAAGCGCGCCGCCTCGAGCACGGTGTTCCCTGCGTTAATGGAATAAACTTTGCGCTCTTTGATAAGGTCGCGGAGTGTGGACATGGCAGACTCCTTGTTCCACGATTGGGAAGTAACGCGGATGCCCCGCCCTGAACCAAACGGCCCGTACCGTTTGTGCAGGCTGGCAATAATGTATCACACAGCGAGCTGGTTAGCAGAGTAAGGATCGCTCACCGAGAAGCACGCAAATAAAGCCGGCGGCCCACCTGGCCGCCGGTTGACTACTACCACTTCGCGAATCGCGGATCGTCAAAAACGGATCTGGGGCCCCAAGGTCACGCGTAGATTGTTGTGGCTGCCCTGATCAAAGTAGACATCGTCGCCGGCTTCCAATCGAATGCCAATCGGCCCGGCGAAAGCTTCGATCCCGGCCGCGGGATACAGGGCAAAATCCGTCTTGCCGTTGTCCAGGCCTACGGTAATCTTGAAACCGGCTGGGGCGTTCTGGTTGTTGATGGTGAAATTGTCAAAGCCCACTTTGCCAGTCACGAAGAAGCGAAACGCTCCCGAGCCGGTTTGGAATTTTGGACCAAAGAATCCATGCAAAGTGCGGAACTGTGTGTTCACCAACTGCGTGGTCACGCCATTCGAGAAATCCTGGGTGAAGTTCCGTTTGAAGTCGTAGGCCATTTCCGCTTCCAACTGTACGTCTCGGTGCACGTTGAAGGCGGCCCGGCCTCCCACCCCGATGAAATTTCGTACAGGAGATGTCTGGCTGAAGCGAAAATAATCAGCGAAGGCGCCGACTTCGATGTGGTCAGAATGCTGTTGCGCCAGCAACATAGGAGCAGCAAAAAATAGCGATGCTATGAGGAGGCCTATACAACGTTTCATTATATTTTTCTCCGTCGATCGACTGAATTTCTGCCGACACTTATCCCCTTCGACGGCAGAGAGCGAGCGGGAATACAGGGCAGGACTTCGAAACATTTTGATGCCCATCAGGGCCCGAGGGTTGGTTCGAACGAAAGGCCCAATCAGGGTTTTCCCTGCAAATATTGGGTAAAAACGCATGCATGAAATAAGCGCGGCGCGAATTCTGGAGAATCCGCGCCGCCGAAATCACGACACAAATGTTTTGTGAACGTTCTCTGACGCAACCGCAAATTTCCGCACTGCGAGCCGATTATTGCAGATGATTCAAGCGGAGCGTGCTGGCTCCCGCTTTGTCATCGCCGCGCGGTGTCATCGAGACCACCAAGTAGACGTGCTCTCTGTCAAGCAAGCCTTCCACACGCAGGAGCATCTTGTCTTTTTCCAAACGAAATTGCGCGCGCTCACCTATCGGCAGCAGCACCGGATGCTTCTCGTCTTTAGGCCGAATACGATAGATGACCCTATCGGTCTGAAGTACATATTCCTGGCAGAGTAGCTCGTGCGTCTTCTTATGTCCGGAGTCGGTGCCCAGCATTTCGCCGGCGACACTCTTGGCATCTTTTTCGTCCACACCGCACGCGACTGAATCCATTTGCAGCAACTTGCCGGTCTGGTAGACCTTAGGCTCTTTGGCGTAAGCCAGGGAGCACAAGAGAGCAGTCAATACGATGAGCTTGCGAGGCATGGTTCCTCCTGCAACAGAAACGTAGTGCGGCCGCGGGCGGCCGGAGACGCAATTTCTCCACACACATGTATTGTTGTTGTTTAGCGGCGGGGTGATTAGATCACTACGGTCATCGCCCGAAGGTAACCGCGCCGCGGGACTCGACGGTATTGACTCTGCCGCTCTCTAGCGCTCGACCAGCCCTTCAAGCGTCGGAAAAAAAGCCGGGTAGGAGACAGCGGCTGCCTCGGCGCCGCGGATAAGGCTTTCGCCCTCAGCCCGCAACGCCGCCACGGCAAATGCCATGGCGATGCGGTGATCGCCGAATGACTCGAGCTCAGCGCCTCGCAGATTTTGCTGGCCGGGAATCGTCAGCCCATCTTCGTTCTCTTCTAGGTTCGCGCCCATCAGGCGCAGGTTGGCAGCGATGGCGGCGATGCGGTCTGACTCTTTTATCCTCAGCTCCTTTGCATCCCGAACCTCAATCCCCTGCTCCGTATAAGGGGCGATCGCGGCCAGCACCGGAATCTCATCAATCAGCGCCGCTGTAACCGCACCGGCGATGGTCGCGCCTTTAAGCCGTCCCCCGTCAACTTGGATTGTGCCCACCATTTCTCCATGCACCTCATCGAGTTGCGTCACTGAGATTTCGAGCCCCATCTGCATGAGAATATCGAGCAGGCGTGCACGTGTTGGATTCATCAACAGACCATCAATCAGCAGGTGTGACCCGGGAAATAGCGCCGCAGCGCACAAGAAAAATGCCGCGCTCGACAAGTCTCCCGGCACCCGCACCTCGATACCCCGGAGCGTTTGACCACCACGGATACGAATCTCATTTCCGCTGCGCGCCACTTCAGCACCAAATGCCCGCAGGGCCAGCTCTCCATGATCGCGAGTTCGAACCGGTTCTTCGATGCGCGTTTCGCCATTTGCCAGCAGACCCGCGAATAGAAGGCATGACTTCACTTGGGCGCTGGCCACCGGCATCTTGTAGTCGATGGCTTTCAGTCCAGCGCCGGTTATGCGGAGTGGTGGCTTTCCACCTTGCGACTCAATCTTCGCGCCCATAGCCGTAAGCGGCTTGATGACCCGCTCCATAGGACGGCGGGTAAGCGACGCGTCTCCCACCATCTCGCTGTTGAACTTTTGCGCCGCGATAACGCCACAGAGCATGCGCATAGTCGAACCCGAATTGCCGCAGTCGAGCGGTGCGGAAGGCGCGGTTAAAGAAGGTCCGAGCCCTCGAATCTCGATCACGCTCTCCGCGCCGTCTGTGCGCTCAGCCAACACCCCCAGCGATTTCAGACAACCCAGGGTACTGGCACAGTCAGCCCCGGTGGAATAATTGTCCAGCCGCGAGCTTCCATTCGCGATCGCCGCCAGCATGGCGTAGCGGTGCGAGATAGATTTGTCCCCGGGCAGGCGCACGCTGCCGCGCACGGTGCGCGCTGGGCACACGATTTCTGACTGGCTGACCATCCTGAATCAATATAGCGGAAGCATCAGAGATGCTGCTGCCGCGCAGCGGCCATTGCGGTGAGAATATTGATTGTTGATTTTGGAATGAAAAGCTCAGGGTGCCAAGCTCAAGGGTATCCACTGAAGTGGCATACGGGACCGACGTTGAGTGGATAATCGTCGAATGTCGATGGTTGATTCTGACTCGAATCGCGGTCTACACCCGAGGAAGACCGCCGAACCCGATGGGATTTTCATTCAACCATCAAAAATCAACAATCAACAATTCTAAGCCAGCGCCTTGGCTTCGGCCGTGACTTCTCTCAAAATCTCTGCCGGCACTTCCTTCAGCCTTACGCTGAATTCGAACATCGGCGTTTCCGTGCCTCGCCCCCAGCGTGCCGCCTCCCAATGCGCACGTACGAACTTCACGTCGGGATGCGCGGTCAGGTCCAGCAACATCGGCGATTGCTCGCAATAGAATTTCTGCGGAAACGACGCGATTGGCTTCGAACTCCATGTGGTTCCGTCGACGGAACCATAGACGCTGACTTCGAGGGACTCCTGTTCGATGATTTTGGTAATCTCCAGGCTCAACAGAAAGACGCGGTTGAAAGCGCTACTCACGTCCACCACCGTGCCATCTCCGTTGGCGTTGACCAAGGTTTTTACAGGGACTAGAAATGTATCAATCATGGTTTTGGGGATTGTAGCAAAACAAAATAGCCAATGCTTACCAGGAGAACTGCCAGGTGCTTATAACACGCCTCACGGCCTTTTTTTAATTTCAGGTGACGTCAGACTCCATCGAGGAACTGCCTCAGCAATCTCCCCACTGCTTCGGGCTGTTCCCAAGGCGAGTAATGGCCAGCTTTCGGAAACACTGTCAACTCACTGCCCGCAATGTGCCGATGCATCAGTTCCGCTTCGTTCACTCCAGTCAGGATGTCTTCGTCTCCGGTCACGAGCAGCGTAGGTACATTGATGGTCTTCAATGTATCCACTGAGTCCGGACGCTCGGCCATGCCGCGCTGCACGGCGGCAACGTCGGCGGGCGACATTCCTCGCATCATCTGCAGCGCGCCCTCGACCAAGTCCGGACGCGTCTCGCGCGTGGTTTTGCCTAGCAGACGCGGGATCATAGTTTGGAAGAACGGCTCGGTCCCGCGCTCCATAACTTCTGCCGCGGCTTGTGAGCGTCCAGCTTGAGCTTCAGGGGAATCTACGGTCGCCTTGGTATTGCAGAGACCCAGCGCAGCCACGCGTCCACGCTGCTGCCGCCAGAATTCGAACAACGCGTAGCCGCCGATCGAAACCCCAACTATCGGCGCGCGGCCTACATCCGCATGGTCCATTACTCGGGCAATGTCGGCCGCATGCTTCGCCATAGTGGCCGGGCCTTCGCCAATATCAGAGTCGCCGTGCCCACGGAGATCAGGCACGATGAGGCGGTATCGCGTGGACAGCGATTGCGCGACTGGCAGCCAAAATTCATGATTAGCGGGAAAGGGATGCAGAAGGACAACCGAAGGCCCATCCCCAAGGATCTGATAAGCAATTTCCGCGTCGCCGCTCTTGATTCGCTGCATGCAGCCGATTTAATCACAGAGCGTCGCGAGCTGTCGCCAGAGCGGTCCTAGGAATTCGTCACGCTCTGCGCGCCAACTGCCGGCGTCAGCATAAGCGGCTCTTCCGGCATTACGATCCAGGCTATGGGATATGACAGCAAGCCAATCCCCGTCATCAACGATACGATCAGCCACACCAGCCGGACCACGGTCACGTCGATGTCAAAATACTCGGCGAAGCCGAGACAAACCCCAGCAATCTTGCGTCCCTGGCGAGGCCGCACTAAGCGCTTGCGGGCCACCGACGCGCCCACTCGGATGCCGCAATAGGCACAGACCGCTGCGTCGTCTTGAATCGCTTTTCCGCAATAGTTGCAGTACATAGTTCCGCCTCTCGCACGACGTCTTAAAGGACAATACGTAATTGTAGACCGAAAGTTCCATTCACCTGACTTTACTCGCGATACGCCTCCCGCATATGCTTCCTTGCCGCTTCTGCTGGAGGCGTGCTGCCGTTCTGTGCCAGCACCGTCCGGTATTTCATCAAAGCCAGATCGCGTTTCTGCATCAAGTCATACATCTCGCCGGCGGCGAGATTCGCTTTCTGCAAGGTTTCCGGATCGGGTGCTGGAGCCTCATTCACCAGTTCGTACGCTACTGCCGCGCCGCCATAGTCTTTCTGGCTGCGCAATAACTCTCCAAGACCCCACGCAGCCGTTTCGTAATGCAGGCTCCCGTATTTCCCCTCGCGCCCGCTCTGCCAAACTTTTCGATAGGC
>Ga0070698_100007481_pt1 | contig 11819 bp, 9 predicted proteins | sample KBSK1502metaG_FD_65477 | JGI IMG/M metagenome (GOLD analysis project Ga0070698, IMG submission 65477) | Corn, switchgrass and miscanthus rhizosphere microbial communities from Kellogg Biological Station, Michigan, USA - KBS K1-50-2 metaG | ecosystem: Host-associated > Plants > Roots >...
CCGGCGCTTCGGCTCCGCCAGGGGCTGCAGCGTGCGCATGTTGTGCAGGCGGTCGGCGAGCTTGATGAGGACGACCCGAAGGTCCTCCGCCATCGCCACCATCATCTTCCGGATGTTCTCCGCCTGCTGCTGCTGGTCGGTCCGCAGCGAGATCCGGCCCAGCTTCGTCACCCCCTCGACGAGGCGGGCGACCTCCGGGCCGAACTCCCTCTTGACCTCGTCGGCGGTCAGGTTGGTGTCCTCCACGGTGTCGTGGAGCAGAGCGGCGGCGATCGTCTCGGCGTCCAGCTCGAGGTCGGCCAGGATGGCGGCCACCTCCAGGGGGTGGTTGACGTAGTCCTCGCCCGACAGGCGGCGCTGGCCGGAGTGCGCGCTCGACGCCCTCTCGTACGCCTTCCGGACCAGCAGCTGGCCGGTGGGGTCGAGGTGGTCGGCGATCCTCAGGAGCTCGGAAACGGTCATCTGGTGCCTGGCATGAAGTTTAAGTTCGGTATCTAGCTTCCCCGTCCGGGCACGAACCTAGACTTAGGCGCCGCGAGATGAGCTCGGCACGAGGGGCGACGGCGTTGCGGACAGCTTTTCTGGCCGCCGCCGCCATGCTGGTCCTGGCCGGGGCATCGCTCAACGCCGCCGGCCACGATGGAGTTCCGTTCGTGCTCGCCGGGCTTGCCGCCGCCCTCGCGTTCGGTGCTGGCGCGGAGTATCGATCCTGGAAGCTGGCGGCGGCGCTCGCGGCGGCCTCCCTGATCCTCACTTTGCTGGTCACCCAGTTCGACCCGCGCCAGGCCGACCTCGCGTTACAAGCACCGGGCCTGGCCCTGCTCGCGGCGGGAGGGGTCCTCGGCGCCCTCGCCTACCGCAGCTTCCACAGGCAGCTCGACCGGCAGGCGGGCGAGCTGCACGGCCTGAACGCTCGGCTCGACCAGAAACACCGCGCGTTCGTGGCCGCCACCTCCGATCCCGACGGAACCCACACCGGGGACACCGCGGCCATGACCTCGAACATCGCCTCTCATGTCGGCGCCGATTTCGCCCTCTGCTACCTGACATCGGCTGACGGCCGGCGTTTCGTTCCCCAGCCTCCCGGCATCGGGGTCGACCACCTGCGGCCGCAAGCGGTGAACCGGGCGCACGTGAACGCGGGTCCGCTGCTGGCCGCGGTCGAAGCCCGCGCTCCGTACGCGGCCGGCGACGAGAACGGGCTGGCCGAGCTGATCGGGTATCTACCCGAGGACTTTCACCTGGGGAGCCTGCTCGCGGTCCCGATGCCAATCGGCGACCACGTGGGCGGATTCGTGTTGCTGGGCCGCAAGACCGGCCAGTTCAGCGACGACGACCGGCGACTCGCGGGGACGCTCGCGTCCAGAGCCGGCGCCCAGGTGGCAAGCGCGGAGCTGGTCGCCCTTACGCGACAGGAGTCGGCGCGGTACTCGCTCATGAACGAGCTCGTCAAGGAGGCCTCGGGCAGGCCGATGGGCGAGGTGCTCGAGCTGGTCATCGGACGCGGCTCGGAGGTCGTGCGCTACGACGCCGGCCGTGCGCTTCTGTTCCAGCCGGACAACACGTTCATCGTGCTGGATGGCAGCGCGTCCGTGACCGAGCCGATCGACGGACCCCTCGTTCGGGTACGGGACGGCGAGGTGATGCTGCGCAACCTAGTCACGGAAGAGGAAGGCATCTACAGCGGCCTCCACCCCGAGCGATTCGGAGGCACCGTGAACGAGGCGCTGACGCCAATCCGTGCCAAGTCCGGCGTGATCGGCGCACTGTGCCTCGGCCGGCGCGGCCAGGCGGGCTTCAGCCAGCAGGACGTCGGCGCCCTGGACGACCTCGGGTCGATGGCAGGCGTCGCGGTCGAGAACTCGCGCATCCTCCAGGTGGTCACCGGGCAGGCGACGCGGCTGGACACGGCGCTCGACGCCCTGGGCGAAGTCTCGGCCGCGCTGACCACGGTGACGCAAGGCTCGCGCGTCCTCGAGCAGAAAACCCTGGAGGCGGCGATCCGAGTCGTCGACGGCACGGCCGGGCTGCTCACCCGATCGACCGACGAAGGCCACCAGGTCGCGATCATGGCGGTCTGGCTGGCGGAGGACCCAACCGGAACCGTGTTCCAGAACGGCCAGGGAGTCGTCGGCGCGACGATGCTCAGCCAGCGCGCCACCGTGGTCGGCGATCTCGCCTGGCAGCCGGACCTCGCCTCACCGCCTGACCTCACCGGCTTGAAGGCGGCGATCTGCACGCCGATGCTGGAAGAAGGCAAGCTCTGGGGCACCCTGTCGGTCTTCGACGACAAGAAGCGGGAATGGACTGCCGACGACCAGCGAGTGCTGGCGACTCTTGCCAACCAGGGCGTGGTGGCGGTGCGCAACGCCGAGCTGTACGAGAAGAACGAGCGCATCATCTGGGAGCTGCGCAGCCTGCAGGAGGCGCTCCAGGCCGCCACGTCGACGCTCGACCTGAACCAGGTCCTGCAGCAGGTGCTGGCTGGCGCGGCCAAGGCAGCCTCGGCGCAGATCGGCTGCCTGGCGCTCGATGACCGCGGCAAGCTGACCCTGAAGGGCGGGTTCGGCACGGACCACGTGACGGCGGAGCGGCTGGCCCTCGGCCTGGGGGGCGAAATCTGCCGCCAGGTCATGGAGACCGGCAAGCCGGTGATGGAGTCGATGTCGACGCAGACGTCGGCCGACAGCCCGCTCAACCCCCGGGCGGTGCTGTGCGTTCCGATCACGCTGCGCGGTACGCCGCTCGGCGTGGTCTTTCTCGCCAACTACAAGGCCGGCCAACCGTTCACGGAAGACCATCGCAACCTGGTCACCGAGCTGGCGACGCAGGCCGCGGTGGCCATCGACAACGCCAGGTTGTTCAAGGACCGCGAAGAGGTGATCCTGGCCTCCCTCGAGGCGCTGGCCAACGCGGTCGACGCCCGCGATCCATACACGGCCGGTCACTCGGAGCGGGTCACGCAGTACGCGCTGATGATCGCGCGCCAGATGCACTACGCGCCCAATGACCATTCCGCGTGGGTGCGCCTGGAGCGTGGCGGGCGGCTGCACGACATCGGCAAGATCGGAGTGCCCGACGCCGTCCTGCAGAAGGCCGGCAAGCTCACGCATGACGAGTTCGAGAAGATGAAGAGCCATCCGGTCGTGGGGTTCAACATCCTCAGCGGCCTGAAGATGCTCACCGACGAGCTCGTCATCGTGCGCTCGCACCACGAGCGCTACGACGGCAAGGGCTATCCGGATCGCAAGAAGAGCGACGAGCTGCCGATCTACGCCTGGATCGTCAGCGCGGCGGACGCGATCGACGCGATGACGTCCGACCGGCCGTATCGCAAGGGAATGTCACTGCAGGTTGCCGTGGAGCAGGTCCGTGAAGGCGCGGGCACGCATTTCCATCCCGATGTCGCCGAGGCCGTGCTGGACGCCGTCGGCGCCGGAACATTGAAACTCATTCCCCAGACGTCGCTGCACCCGGATGCGCCGAGGATCGGCGCGTTCGAGAATCCCACCGGCTAAGAGCGCGGGGGAGGCAGGCCTCCCCCGCGGGCCCCCTCCGTGGCACACACTGCCTGGCGGCGCCTGGAAGCAGGAGCGCCTGGAGACGGCCGGAATGAATCCGGCCTGCTGCCGCACTCCGGCTTTAATCAGTAGGCCTTGGCTAAGGCGACCCGGTACGTCGACGGGCGGCCGCACACCACGCACTTGCCGGTGACCTTCGCCTTCTCGTCGATCACGCGGATCGTCACGCCTCCCGCCTCGGCCTTGATGCGCGCCTCCTCGTCCGCGTCGCCGCACCATTCCGTCCACACGAATCCGCCGCGATCGCGGAAGTGCGCGACCACCTCGTCGAGCGTCCGCAGCTCGTACGAGTGGTCACTCTGGAACTTCATGGCGCGGTCGAACAGCCGACTCTGGAAGTCCTCGAGCTCCTTGCGCAGCCGTTCCCCCAGACCGGCCACGGGGACCGACACCTTCTGCCGCGTCAGGCGATCGACCATCTCCACCTGGCCGGCGTCCGCGTCGCGGGCACCGACGTTCAGGCGCAGAGGCACGCCCTTCAGCTCCCAATGCGCGTACTTGTCTCCCGGCCGCTCGTCGCGCCAGTCGACGCGGTGCCGTACCCCCGAGTGCTTCAGGTCGCCCGACCAGGAGTCGATGAAGCGGCGCACCTTGGCCTGGCCCTCGTCGTCGCGAAAGATCGGCACCACGATCACCTGGATGGGCGCCACCCTGGGAGGCACGATGATCCCCGAGTCGTCGCCATGCCCCATGACCAGCGCGCCGACCAGCCGCGTGCTGATGCCCCACGACGTCGAGTAGCACAGCTCGCGCTCGTTCTCCCTGTTGGAAAACGAGATGTCGTAGGCCCGTGCGAAGTTCTGGCCGAAGTAGTGCGACGTCCCCATCTGCAGCGCGAGCTGGTCGCGCATCAGCCCTTCGACCGTGAGCGTGTGGACGGCGCCGGGGAACGTCTCCGAGGGTGACTTCTTGCCCGCCAGCACCGGCACGGCGAGCCAGTCCTCGGCGATCGATCTGTAGTAACCGAGGATGAGGTCGGCCTCGTCGATCGCCTCCTGCGCCGAGGCGTGGAACGTGTGGCCTTCCTGCCACCAGAACTCGCGGCTGCGCAGGAACAGGCGCGAGCGCATCTCCCACCGCACGACGCTGTTCCACTGGTTGGTCAGCTTGGGCAGGTCGCGGTGGCTCTGGATGTAGCGCCGGATGATCGCGCCGATGATCGTTTCCGACGTGGGCCGGACCGCGAGGGGCTCGTCCAGCTCCTCCATCTGTCCGCCCGCCTTGGTCACCCACGCCACCTCGGGCGCGAAGCCTTCGATGTGCTCCGCCTCCTTCATCAGGTAGCCGCGGGGGATCAGTAGTGGGAACGCCCAGTTTTCGTGGCCGCTCTCTTTGATCATGTCGTCGAAGGCGCGCTGGATCGCCTCCCACATCGCCCAGCCGTAGGGGCGCACGACCATCATCCCTCGCACGCCCGACCAGTCGGCCAGCTCGGCCTTGCGGACGACGTCCGTGTACCACCTGTCGAAGTCGTCCGACATCTTCGTGACTTCTTTCACGAAGTCCTGCTGCTCTTCGGTTTCCTGCTTCATGTTTCTGCTCCCGTCCACGAGTAATTAGATCGGATCGAGACGCCCGGACGCGAGAAGTCGCGCCGGGCTAGGACGGGACGCGCTCGGCCGCGATCGCGTCGATCTCGGCCAGCAGCACTGTGAGCAGCTCTTCCTGAGGCACAGTCTGGAAGAGCTTACCTTGCTTGAAGATCACGCCCTTGCCGCGGCCGCCCGTCACCCCGATGTCGGCATGCCGCGCCTCGGCGGGGCCGTTCACGACGCAGCCCATCACAGCGACCGTGATCGGCACCTTCAGCTTGGCGATGTACGCCTCCACGGCCTTGACGGTCGGCACCATGTCGTACTCCAGACGGCCGCACGTCGGGCACGCCACGAGCGTGGGGCTCTCGTTGCGGAAGGCGAGCGTCTTCAGGATCTCGTGCGCGACGCGCACCTCCTCGCGCGGATCGGAGGTGGCGAGCGAGACACGGATGGTGTCGCCGATCCCCTCGCTGAGGAGGATGCCGAGGCCGACCGAGCTGCGGATGCTCCCAGCCTCCACCGGCCCCGACTCGGTGACGCCCAGGTGGATGGGATACGCGCGCGCTTGGGCGAACTTGCGGTTGGCCAGGATGTTCGTCCAGACGTCGGTCGCCTTCAGCGACACCTTGACGTAGCCGGGCCCGTAGTCCAGGTCCTCGAGGATCTTGCAGTGGCCAAGCGCGACTTCGACCATCCGGTCGGCCGTGCGCTCGCGGTCGTCGCGGTCGATGTGGTGCTGCTCGCGCAGGCTCTTGTGCACCTCTTCGGGCAGCGACCCCGCGTTGACGCCGATGCGGAACGGGATCTCGCGCTCCTTGGCCGCGGTCACGACCTTGACCACCTTTTCGCGGTCGGGGATGTTGCCGGGGTTCAGACGCAGGCACGCGACGCCGGCCTCGATGGCCAGCAGCGCGAGCGTGTGGTCGTAGTGGATGTCCGCGATGACAGGCAGCGGCGACTGCTTGACGATCTCCTTCAGCGCCTCGGCCGCTTCCCTGTCCGGCACCGCGGGGCGGACGATCTCGCATCCCGCCTCCTTCAGCTCGTGGATCTGGCGCACGGTCGCCTTGACGTCGCGGGTATCCGTCTTCGTCATCGTCTGCACCGCGATGGGCGCGGCCCCGCCGATGACGACGTTGCCCACCTTGACGGGGATCGATTTGCGCCGCTGACCAAGTGACATCGGTGTGGGCCTCAGCGCAAGCCCGGGAACTGGCCGGTGGCGATGCGCTCGACGTCGAACGCGCTGATGACCACGGCCAGGCCGAGCAGCGTCGCCAGTCCAACACGTTGGAAGTTCAGCTCCGCGGCGCGGTCGAACGGCCGGCGGCGCAGCACCTCGAGCAGGACGACGACGATGCGGCCTCCGTCCAGGGCCAGGAACGGCAGCACGTTGGTGAAGCCGAGCGCCACCGACAGCAGGGCGACGAACTCGATGTACGTCTCCGGTCCGAGGCCCACCGCCTGGCCGGCGACGTCGGCGATCCCGATGGGGCCCGTGACGCCGTTCGGGCCGAACACACCACCCGGAACCTGGCCGGTGACCAGCTGGCCCAGGCCGCCAACGATCTGGCCCACCGTGCGGAACGGCCACGTGACGCCGTCTTGAACCGAAGACTGCACGGTGGAGGTGCGCATCGTGCTGAGCCCGACCACACACTTCTGGTCGGGCGCGCAGGTCGGCGCCACGACGTAAGAGAAGCGCTGGCCGTTGGCGTGCACGCCGGCGAGGATCAATGGCTGGCCCTTGGTCGAATCCTCGATGGCGCGGATGGACACCTTGCCGATCGGCTGGCCGTTGACGTTGGTGATGCGGTCGCCCGCGACCAGGCCGGTGCGCGCGGCGGGTGACCCCGGCACGACCTGGACGATCTTGCCCGGGTCGTTCCCGATGAGCGTCAGGTCGAGGCCAATCACGCAGATCATCGCGACCAGGAAGTTGGCGGCCGGACCCGCGATCAGGATCAGGATCCGCTGCCAGGCGGGCTTGTGGTGGAACCCCTGCGGGTCGTCGAAGTCGCCGCCCTCCATGCCGCCCATCCGGACATAGCCCAGGATGGGAAAGGCGCGGATGGCGTACAGCGTGCCATTCCGGGTGGTCGACCACAGCTTGGTGCCCGCGCCGATCGAGAACTCGAGCACCCGCACCTTGAACACCTTGGCGAGGGCGAAGTGCCCCGCCTCGTGCGGGGCGATGAGCAGCAGGAACATCCCCGCCACGCCGAGGACCACCAGAAGGCCGTTCATGGGGTCCTCACACTACCGGACGGATCCCGAACATAGCCCCTCGCCCAGCGGTCCGCCTCGAGGATCTCCTCCAGCGAGCTGCCGCCGCCTGGAAAGGCGCCGAGCGCCCTCTGGACGGTCGGGATGATGGCGCTGAACGGCAGCTCCCGGGCCAGGAAGGCGTTCACGGCCTCCTCGTTCGCGGCGTTCAGGACGGCCGGGTGACCGCCGCCGGCCGACGCGGCCTGGCGGGCCAGCCGGACGCTCGGGAAGCGGGCCTCGTCCAGGGGATGGAACTCGAGGCCGCTCAGCTCCTCGACGGGCGTGCGCGGCACGGCGTCGGGTAGCCGGTCGGGGTAGGCCAGCGCCACCGCGATCGGCAGGCGCATGTCGGGGCGGCCGAGCTGGGCCTTGAGGGAGCCGTCCACGAACTCGACCAGCGAGTGGACGACGCTCTGGGGGTGGATGCAGACCGCGATGGCCTCGAGCGGGACCCCGAACAGGTGGTGGGCCTCGATCAGCTCGAGACCCTTGTTCATGAGCGTCGCCGAGTCGACCGTGACCTTCGGCCCCATCGACCACCTCGGGTGGTTGAGCGCCTGCTCGACCGTCACCTGGTCCAGGTCGAGCTCCGGGTGGGCCCAGAACGGACCTCCGCTGGCCGTAAGGATGAGGCGGCGGACGTTCTTCCGCTCCTCGCCCCACAGGCATTGCCAGATGGCGCTGTGCTCGCTGTCGATCGGCCTGATGCCCCTCTCCCCCGCAGCTTTCATCACGAGCGAACCCGCCATCACGAGCACTTCCTTGGTCGCCAGGGCGACGTCTTTGCCGGCGCGGAGCGCGGTCATCGTGGGCGCGAGCGCGCGCGCGCCGGGGATCGCCACCACCACCAGGTCGCAGCGAGGGTCCGAGATCATCGCGTCGACCTGGTGGTCGAAGTCAGGGTCGCCGGCCTGACCGTGCACGACGTGCTCGGCCTGCCGGTTGCTCACACGCGCGCCTTCGGTGAGACCGAAGAGCTTGAAGCGACCCGGATTGCGGTCGATGACGTCCAGGGTCTGCTGACCGATGGATCCGGTCGCGCCGAGGACCACGACGTTGAGGGGACGCATCGCCTACAGGAGGTGGAAGAGCATCACATAGAAATAGACGAGGATCGGCGGAAAGAGGATCGAGTCGATCCGATCGAGCACGCCGCCGTGGCCAGGGATGAGGCGCGACGAATCCTTGACCTCGGCGATGCGCTTCATCTGCGACTCGACCAGGTCTCCCACCTCGGCGCTCGTGCCGACCAGGACGCCGAGGAGCAGGCCGTGCAGCGGTGAATGCCCCAGCACCGCCGAGACGCCGATCAACATGACGATCATCGCGCCGACGACGCCCGCGATCGCGCCCTCCACCGTCTTGTTCGGGCTGATGGTCGTGAAGAACGGGTGACGGCCGATGCGGCTGCCGACGAGCAGCGCGGCCGCGTCGCTGACGACGACGGCGAAGATCGTGAAGAGAGTCCACACGAGCCCGTTCGGCTTCGAGGTGTAGAGCAGCAGGTAGAAGTTGAACGGCATGCCGATGTAGAGCGCGCCGGCCAGACCCATCGCCCACCGGCTGAGCCCCTGCCGGCGACCGGGCAGGAACAGGAAGGCGCCCAGGCCACCGACCAGCGCCAGCGCGAGGACGAGAGTGACGTCGACCTCCTTGAGCACCGTGCCGCTGAATGCGAAAAACGCGCCCAGCGGGAACAGGAGCCAGGCCGGGGCGCGCGAGCCCATGCGGTCGGAGAGGCCGTAGAACTCCCACAGCGCCAGGCCGCCGAGCACGATCACGAGGACGTAGACGCCATACAGACCGACGAGGACCAGGCCGATGACCGCGCCCAGGATGACGAACGCGCTGAGGATCCGGACCATCAGCGGGCTCAGCTTCCAGCCGGCCATCAACGAAGCATCGCGCGTCGTCACACCGCTGCCTCTTCCGGCCGTCCGCCGAAGCGACGCGTGCGCGACGCGTAGTCGTCGATCGCAGCCTTGAGGTCGGCCGCGCCGAAGTCCGGCCACAGCGTGTCGGTGACGAGCATCTCGGCGTATGCGCCCTGCCACAGCAGGAAGTTGCTCACGCGCCGCTCGCCCGCGGTTCGGATGATGAGGTCGGGGTCAGGCAGGTCGGGCACGTACATACGGGCCGAGATCGCCGCCTCGTCGACGGCCTCGGGCGCGACCCCGTCGGCCATCAGCTTTTTCACCGCGTCGACGATCTCGGCCCGCCCACCGTAATTGAGACAAACGTTGAGCACGCCGTTGCGGTTATTCGCCGTGCGCTGCATCGCCTCATCGATGCGCTCGCACATGCGAGGCGACAGCTCATCCCTCCTGCCGCTGACGACGATCCGGACGCCACGGCGGTGCATCTCGTCGATCTCGCGCTGCATCGTCTCGTGGAACAGGCGCATGAGCGCTCGGACCTCGGCCCGCGGGCGCGTCCAGTTCTCGGTCGAGAACGCGTAGATCGAGAGGTAGTGGACGCCGAGGTCCTCGCATGCCTGAAGGACCGTCTTGATGGCGCGGACGCCGGCGCGGTGGCCGAAGCTCGCCGGGTGGCGGCGGCGGCGGGCCCAACGGCCGTTGCCGTCCATGATGATCCCGACGTGGCGGGGGACCTGGGAGTCCACGGGTGAGTGAAAGCGTACCGGGAGGCCCCTCCGCCGGCTGCGCCGGCACCTCCCCATGAATGGGGAGGTGAAGTCCCGTCAGACCTCCATCTGTACAGATTCTTTATCTGTACAGATTCTTTGGTTCGCCAGGGCGGCCGAGTTCACCTCGGCCGCGACACGCGTCCACCTGGAGCCACCGGGCGATGCTGGTGGAAGGCTAGTCAGACAATCCCAACCGTATACCGGAGGGTGAGCAGCCCCGGCGCGAAGCGCCCGGGCGATGAGCGGGAACCATCCGGGTTCCCGCTCATATCTACACTTCCATGACCTCTGTTTCTTTGCGGGCGGCCACGGCGTCGACCTGCTGGGTCTGGGCCTCGGTGATCTTCTGCAGCCGGGCGTGCGCGCGCTTCGAGTCGTCTTCCGCCACCTCGCCTGCCTTCTGCATCTGGTCGATGCGGTGTAGCTCGTCGCGGCGGACGTTTCGGATCGCGACCCGCGCCTCCTCCGCCTTCTGGCGCACGAGCTTCACGTACTCGCGGCGGCGCTCCTCCGTGAGCGGCGGGATGGGCACGCGGATCACCTGGCCGTCGCTGGCCGGGTTCAGGCCCTGCTCGCTCGTGCGCAGCGCCTTCTCCACCGCCCCGATCTGGCTCTTGTCGTAGACCTGCACGACGAGCAGGCGCGGTTCCGGCGCGCTGATCTGGGCGAGCTGGTTCAGCGGCGTCGGGGTGCCGTAGTACGGGACCATCACGCGGTCGATCAGCGCGGGATTGGCGCGCCCCGTGCGAATCGACGTCAGCTCGTGGCTGAGATGCTCGACGGATTTCGCCATCTTGGTCTCCGCCTCGCGCAGTATCGGGTCGATCACTGGAAGTGAGCCCGGAGGGCCGGCCTTGAGATTTGGCGGATCGGCGGCCGAGATGGGAGGAGCCGACGAGCACCGGAGCGCGCGCATCGGCAAATGCGTAAGCGAGGAGCGCACGAGGCGACGCTGCAGATCGGCCGCCTAGACGCCAAAGATCTGGCCGGCATCTCCGGGTTCATTTCCCAGCTCCGGCTCCTACCAGCGTGCCGATCTCCTCACCCAGGACCACGCGCTCGATGTTGCCCGGAGTCAGCAGGTTGAACACGACGATTGGCACGTCGTTGTCCATGCACAGCGTCAGCGCCGTGTTGTCCATCACCTCGATGCCGCGGTTGAGCACCTCGAGGTAGCCGAGGTGTTCGAACTTGGTCGCGGTTGGGTCTCGCTTGGGGTCGGCGGTGTAGACGCCGTCCACCTTCGTGGCTTTCAGGATCACGTCCGCCTCGATCTCGACCGCGCGGAGCGCCGCCGTGGTGTCGGTCGTGAAGTACGGGTTGCCGGTGCCGGCGGCCAGGATGACCACGCGCCCCTTTTCCAGGTGGCGCACCGCGCGCCGACGGATGTAGGGTTCGGCGACCTGCGGCATCTGGATCGCGGTCATGGTGCGCGCCGGGATGCCGGTGCGCTCGAGCGCGTCCTGCAGGGCCAGCGCGTTGATCACGGTGGCGAGCATCCCCATGTAGTCACCGGTCGCCCGGTCGAAACCGCGCTCGGTGGCGGCCAGGCCGCGGAAGATGTTGCCCCCGCCGACGACCAATGCGATCTGCACGCCCATCTGGTGCACCCGCTTGATCTGCGCGGCGATCGACTCGATGACCTCGAGGTCGATGCCGTAGTCGCGGTTGCCGCCAAGGGCTTCACCGCTCAGCTTGAGCAGTACCCGGTTGTACTTGGGCGACCCGTTGAGCTGGCTCAGTTCTCTCTGATGTTAAATCGCGCGAACCTGCGGACCGTGATGTTCT
>Ga0070698_100007483_pt1 | contig 11818 bp, 10 predicted proteins | sample KBSK1502metaG_FD_65477 | JGI IMG/M metagenome (GOLD analysis project Ga0070698, IMG submission 65477) | Corn, switchgrass and miscanthus rhizosphere microbial communities from Kellogg Biological Station, Michigan, USA - KBS K1-50-2 metaG | ecosystem: Host-associated > Plants > Roots >...
CGGCGCTGGCCTGGGTGCCGTCGGCGAAGTGCGCGGTGACGGCCTCGCCGGTGTCGGCGACGTCGACCAGCCGCTTGCCGTGCTCGCTGCGGATGCCACGGCGGGCCGCCTCGTCGTGGAGCGCCCGGTACAGGTCGGCGCGCCACACGAACTGCATGGTCGGCAGGCCGGGCAGGCCGCCGAACTCGGCGAGCCGTTTGCCGGTCCAGCTCTGGATGACCATGGCGGTCATCGGGATGCCGATCCGCCGCACGGTCTCGTCGGCTTCGAGGACTGCCAGCGCGTTCAGGCCGTTGGGCGCGATGCTCAGCCCACCGCCCACCCCGTCGGCGGTGCTGTGGTAGGCCTCGTAGACGGTGGAGCGGATGCCGGCCCTCTGCAGCGCCATCGCGGCCACCGGGCCGGCGATCCCGCCGCCGATGATCAGGGCGGTGCCAGTGTTCGTCATGGTTGCTTCCCTTCGTTGACGGGAGCGGGCTCGCCGTGGAACTCGGCCCACATGCGGCCCCAGTCGCTTCCCGGACTGGTGATCTTCTCGATGAACCGCTCGACGAACGACGACTCCGCCGCCAGCAGGTCGAGCCGGTACTCCTCCTCGATCAGGAACAGGCCCGGCACGCCCTGGGCGAGCGTGTCGTCGATCAAGGTGCGGATCTCCGCCCGCTGCTCGGCGAGCCGCTCCAGCCGATGGCCCAGCAGCTCCAGGACCTCGCTGGGCGGCAGCGCCCCGATCAGCGAGAGCGCGGCCACGAAGTGCGGGTACTCGTGCTGCGGCACCTCGACCAGCTCGCGGAGCCAGTCGCGCAGCTCGTGCCTGCCGGCCTCGGTCAGGCCGTAGACGGTGCGTTCCGGGCGCTGCCCGGTGCGGTTGGTCTCCAGCTCGGTGACGAACCCGGCCTTTGCCAGCTGCTGGACCACCATGTACAGCGAGCCGTGGTTGAACTTGATGCTGCGCGCGTCGCCGTGGTCGCGCAGCGTGCGACCCAGCTCGTAGGGGTGCATGGGCCGCTGGCTCAGGTACGACAGCACGGCCAGCGCGAGCAGGTTGCCGACCTTCCGCTTGTTGGCCATTCTCCGACGCTCAGGCGGTCGCTCAGGCGGTCGCTCAGGCGGTCGCTCAGGCGGTGCGGGTCAGGTCGTCCACGGTCGGGGAAGCCGCCGGCCGCGTCCGGCCCTCCGGGTCCTTGACCGGGACGGGGGAGGTCTGCGTGGTGCTCATGCCGGTTCCTTTCTCTGGAGCTGGGTGCTGCTCAGTGGTTGTTCCTGAGTATCCATATCTGAATAGTCAGTGTCAACTATTATCTTGCCAGCGATGGTGTCTGGGCCACCTGACCGCGCCAGGGGGGTGGGGACAGCCGTTTGTGCGGCCTTGCGGGGCGAGCTACAACCCCGGTGTGGCTTGATCGACCGGATTCCGAGGAGGGTGCATGGCCACCACGATCGTGGTGAGTCCCGAACGGCTGCGGCGGGCGGCCGCGGCTGCCCGGACGCTCGGTGGCCGCCTGCTCCAGGTGCGGGGCCAGCTCGCCGCGACCCTGGAGGGCGTGGACGCCGCCGTGGGTGACGGCGAGGCGCGGGCTGCCTTCGCCACGCTGCGGACGCGCTGGTCCACCTCGGCCGAGCGGCTGGCGGCGGCGGTCGACGACCTGGCGGCCGCGCTGGAGGCGGCAGCCGACGGCTACGAGCGCGCCGACCGGGAGGGCGTCCGTGCTCCCAGCACAGGGGCCGTGCCGCCGCTACCCGCCGGCGGGGCGCCGAGGGGCGGGCCCGCGCCAGGGGGAGGGGCCGATGCGACCGCACGGTGATCCGGACGGCCTGGCGGCGGCTGGCCGGCTCCTGTGGGCGGCGGCCGCCGAGATGGAGCACATCGGCGACGGGCTCGGCGAGCTGGGCAGCCTCGCCGGGCCGGACGTCTGGCAGGGGCGGGCGAGCGAGGCCTACCGCGCGCGTGACGGGCTGCTCGAAGGGGAAGTAGGGCATGCCGCGACCGCGCTGCGCCAGGCCGGCACCGGCCTGTCGGAGCTCTCCGCCGGGCTGGCCGCCGCGCAGTCGCTCTGGGACCGTGCCAGGTCACTGGCGGCCTCGGCCGGGCTGGTGCTGGACCCGGCCGCTCCCGATGGTCCGCTCGCGCTGCCGCTGCCCTCCGTCGACCCGCGGGTGGCAACCGCCGCCCGCGTCGCCGAGATGGCCCGGGAGGCGACCGAGCTGGCGACCTCCGCGGACCGCTCGGCCGCGCGCCGCCTTGCCGAAGCGGCGACTACCGCCGGACGCGCGGTCCCCTCCAGCGCGGGGTTCGGCGGGGCACTCGGAGCCGCACGGGCCGGAGGTGGCGACCGCCGGGGGCACGACGAGCATGCGGGGCGGTCGCTGCTGGCACGCTGGCTCCGGGTGGCGGACCGGATCGGTGTGGCGGTTGGGGCCGGGCTCGCGGCGGTCGAGGGTCGGGCCAGTGCCCTCACGCGGCTGGTGCAGTCGGGGAGGGAGCCCGCCTCGACGCTGGCGGCGGTGCGGGCGCTGGCCGCGTTCGAGCGGGCGGCGTTCACGGACACGCTGGTGGCGTTCCTGCCGCTCGGCGGCCCGGTGATCACCCTGGCGGCCAACCTCGCCGGCGCCGAAGGAGAGGAGCCGCTGACCAGAGCGCTCGCCCGCTCGCTGGGTGAGAGCCTCGGTGCCGACGTCGGCCAGCGGGTCGGCATGATGGCCTGCGGCGTGGAGTCGGCGGCGACCGAAGGGGCCGGCGCCATCCTCTGTCCGGCCGTCACCATCGCGACCACCACGGTCGGCGCCTCGCTGGGAGGCACAGCCGCCGTCCGCGTCTACGACGAGCTGGGACCCAAGCCCTCGCCCCACCCGGCCACCGTCGACCCGGGGAGGCCGCCGTGAGCCCGCTCCAGTGCTCCTCAGTCCCGGAGGCTGCGCTGCTCGGTCGCGTCGGCTGCGGCGATGGCGCGGGCCACCAGGGTGGGCGGCATATGGCCGTGGGACAGCACCCGGTCGTGGAACCGGCGCAGCCGGAAGGCGTCGCCCAGCCGCTGCTGCGACTCGGCCCGCAGCCGCTCCAGCTCCAGGCAGCCGACCAGGTAGGCGAACGGCTGCGTGGGCTCCATCGTGTAGCGCGCGATCTCGGAGCGGGAGGTGGACTCCGACAGGTGCGCGACCTCCACCGCGCTGGCGACCGCCTGGCCGTAGGTGAGGTCGCCAGACTGCAGCCGCATGTCGAGGACGATGCGCAGGGCGCGGAACAGCCGTGCGGCGAGCTGGCCGAGCTTGGCTTCCTCGCCGTAGTAGCCGACGTCGTTCATGAGCTGCTCGGTGTACAGGCCCCAGCCCTCGATCATCACCACCGAGCGGGTGACCCGCCGGACCAGCGAGCCGAGCCGGTGGACGCTCATGATCTGGAGGTGGTGCCCGGGGTAGCCCTCGTGCGCCGCCACCGACGGGATCAGCGCGTAGCTGTGGTCGCGCAGCCCGTTGGGATCGTCGGGGGGCGTCACCCAGAAATACCCCTGCTGCGAGCGGTCCAGCGGGCCGGAGTGGTAGTAGGCGGCGAAGCCGAGCACGGTGCGCAGGAACTCCGGCGTCGCGTCGATGGCCGTCGGCGAATCGGGATTGGTGGCCAGGTCGTGCTCGAACACGAACGCCTCCAGCCGCTCGACCTCCTTGCGGTAGGTGGGCAGCAGGTCGGCGCGGCTGGGGTGGCTGCGCTTCAGCTCCTCGAGCTTGGCGGGCCAGTCGTCGGCTCCGAGGCTGGCGGCCTGCTCGCTCAGCTTGGCCGAGATCTCGGCGATCTGCGCCTCGCCGATGGCGACGAACTCCGCCGGGGTGGTCTCGAAGCAGTGCGCCTCGCGCAGCTTGCGGGCCTGCGCCTGCTCGCCGATGGCGAACGGAGCCTCGCCGGGGAAGCGATCGGCGTGGTCGCTCTCCAGCCAGGAGGCGAACTCGCGGAGCGCGGCGGCGGCCCTGCTGGCCGCGGCCTCGGTGCGTGCCGCCATGGCAGTGTCCACCGACAGCGCACCCAGCGCGCCCGTCAGGAAGCCCGCGCCGCTGTTGGCCGCGGCGACCGCCATGCGCCGCCACATCGTCGGGCAGGGCTCGTCGAGCAGGCCCTTTGCCTGCGCGAGGAATCGCGGTGTGGCTTCAAGGCGCAGCGCCACGTTGGAGAGCCGCTCCTCGAGCGGCGCGAAGTCGAGCGAGATGAGCCCGAGGATCGCCTCGGGGATGGCCGCGGCGGCTCTGAAGGGGTTTCGCCGCCACGGCCGCTCGACCTCCTCGATGAACAGGTCCTCGGCGACCGTCGCCGCCAGCGCATCGCGGTCGGCGATCTCCTCGGGGTCTCCAGGCGCCAGGGTTTGTAGGCGGCGATCGATCCCGGCCAGCTTGCGGACCCATTTGTCCAGGTTCGCCTCGGTCAGGTCGTCGAGCAGCCCGTCGAAGTCGTGCACGCCGTACGAAGTCGCCGCCATTGGCGAGAAATCGAACGTGAGATCCAGGTATTCCCTGGCGAGGCGGTCGACGGCGTTGGCGACGGGCACGGCACCCTCCTTGCTCATAGTGGTCTCGTACAGCCTAATCCGCCTGGGCGTCCGGCTGGCAGGTCTTGCGCTGACCGAACCCGCCGCGAAGCCCAGCGATTTCTACGAGTTCCGTCCATATAGTCCCCGACAGCGCCGCTCGCGTACAGCCGACCAATACGCCGTATGAGGAGCTTTTGCCCGGAAAGCTGCTCCGTGCCCCTGAAAGTCTGGGGGGAGACCGGTCCCGCCCGCCCAGTCGCCTGCGCCCAGGGCCGGCCGGGGCGCAGTGCGGCTCCCGGCCAGTGCGGCTCCCGGCCAGTGCGGCTCCGGCGGGTCCGGCTCCGGCGGGTCCGGCTCCGGCGGTACCCTCGGCGGATGGATCCTTCCGGGGCGCTCGACCTGCTCTGGTCGGCGGAGGGGCTTGAGCTGCTCGACCTGCTCTGGGCGCGGGGCAGGGTGGAGGCGGGCGCCGAGCTGGGCCTCGCCGAGCGGCTGCGGGCGCGCTACCGGGCGGAGCTGGTGCGGAGCGCCCTGGCCCAGCACGAGCTGCGCGAGCGGGCGCGGGCGAAGTTCGCTCATCCCGAGCGCATGTACTTCACGCGCGAGGGCCTCGAGCAGTCCTCCGCCGAACCCGTGGCGCGCCACCGGGCCGCCAGGTACCAGCCGTTCGAGCGCGTCGCGGACCTGTGCACCGGCATCGGCGGCGACCTGCTGGCGCTGGCCGCGGACCGCTCGACGCTGGCGGTCGACCTGGACGGGGCGCACCTGCGGATGGCGCTGCGCAACGCCAGCGCGTTCGGCGCGACCGACCTCGCCGCGGCCTGCGCGGACGTGCGGGACCTACGGTTGGGGGCGCTGCCGCCGGTGTTCATCGACCCGGCGCGCCGAGCCGGCGGCAGGCGCCTGCCCGCGGGGGTGAGCGAGCCGCCGCTGCCATGGTGCCTGGCCCTGGCGGACCACGTCGCCGAGGTCGGCATCAAGGCGGCGCCGGGCCTGCCGCTGGAGCTGGTGCCCCCCGGCTGGGAGGCCGAGCTGATCGCCGACGGCCGCGAGCTCAAGGAGGCGGTGGTCTGGTCGCCGGCGCTGGCGACCACGCCTCGCCGGGCGACGCTGCTGCCGGGCGGCGACAGCCTGGTCGCGGCGCCCGGCCCGGCGCTGCGGTGCACGGAGCCGGGCGCGTTCCTCCTGGACCCAAATCCCGCGGTGACCCGCGCCGGCCTGGTCGAGGAGCTGGGTCGGGCGCTGGACGCCTGGAAGATCGATTCCCGGGTTGGCTTCCTGTCCGCCGACCGCGCGATTGCCACGCCCTTCGGCCGGTTGCTGGAGGTGGAGGAATCGCTGCCGTGGAGCCTGAAGCGCCTGCGCGCCGTGCTGCGCGCCAGCGGCGCCGGCGCGGTCGAGATCCGCAAGCGTGGGTCGGCCGTTGACGTGGCGGACCTCCGCCGGCGCCTGGACCTCAACGGCGAGCGCCGGCTCACTGTCGTCCTCACGCGCGTCGTCGACCGCCCGTGGGTGCTCGTCTGCCGGGAGCCGTAGCGGTCGCCCGTGTCCTGACTCAGCGAAGTTGCTCTGACCTCAATGAATCTGCTCCGATTCGCCCTGGCGTTCCGCTGAACCTGCTCCGCTGCTGAGCGGAAACGCCGCGATCGTCCAGCGGCGGCTGCAGGCGCTCTGGCTCGGCTGAGCCGCTACGCCGCGCCGCGATCGAACGCTCCTCGCCGGCCGCGACCGCGACGACGTGCTCCGCCGCGGGCATGGTCGACAATGTATGAAACGGATATCCTGTGGCCATGGCACCCCACTTGTTCCGGGCCGCCGTGGAGGTCCGCGACCTCGACGCCCTGACCGCGTGCCTCGCCGAGGACGTGGTCTTCAACAGCCCGGTGGCCTTCAAGCCGTTCCAGGGCCGCGACAGCGTCGGCCAGGTGCTCCACTTCGCCGCGACCACCTTCGAGGATTTCCGCTACGTCGACGAGGTGGCCGACGGCGACCGGGTGGCGCTGATCTTCCGCGCGCGCGTCGGCGACAAGCAGCTGCAGGGGCTCGACCTGCTGCACACCGACGACGACGGCCTGATCGACGAGCTCACCGTGATGGTGCGCCCGCTCAGCGGCGCGATCGCGCTGGCCGAGGCGATGGGCCCGAAGGTCCTCGGCGCAGGCCTGAAGGCGTGAGCGCCGCGACGGACGCTCGGCTGCCGTTCGTCGACGAGCACCTGCGCCCGGTTGCGGCGTCGGTCGAGGCCACCTGGCAGGCGGCCGACGACATCATGAACGCCCCGCCGGCCGGTCCCGCCGAGCGCTACGCCCGGCTGTCGGCGCCCGCGACGGCCGCCCGTTCGAGGTCGCCGAGTCGGTGCCGCCGCACCGGCTCGTCCTGGTCGGCGAGTACCGCTTCGCCCGCTACTCGCTGGTGCTCACCGTGGACGAGCTCGGCCCCGGCCTCACCGCGCTGCGCGCCCAGACGTGGTGTGTAGGCACACGAAGCACGAGCGCACAATCATCGTCTGACTTAGTCAAGTAGTGGGTTCGGCCGGCTGCATGCCTACGAGCTGCGGAACCCGAGAAGCGCCGGCCGGCCTCCTGCTGGACAGTCCTCTCGTCTCGCGCCACCATGCCCGGTTCGAGCCACGTGGCGGGACGTGGTGGATTGTGGACCTCGGCTCGCACAACGGGACGTTCGAGGACGGACGGAGGGCGACCAGCTCACCACTCGTCGCCGGGAGCCGGATCCGCATCGGGGTGGAACTCGTGATCGATCTCCGCGACGCGCCCACCGCCGGGTTGGCTGCCGAGTGGGGACGGACGCCTCGACCGACAGACGTGGGCGGTTTCAAGGAGCGCACCGAGCAGACCCTCACCCGCCAGCTGCGCATCATCTGGACGCTCCGGGTGGAGCGCTACGATACGGAGGGCAACAGGCTGCGGTCCGTGCCGGTCACGATGCAGGGCCGGTCGTTTCTCGGTTCCCTGGCCGACGGGAACCGCGGGCCCCGCGCTCGCCGGATGGTGTGATGCCCGCTGACGACGCAGACTCCAGGCTCCGGCTGGGGGATCTGCTGGCCGCATTCTCGTTGGCCACCGACCTCGGTCTCGGCCAGCCGATGGAGCATGTGCTGCGGTCGTGGTTGATCGCCAGCCGGATGGCCGATCACCTCGACCTTGGCGAGGACGCGCCGGCGTCCCTCTTCTACGTCATGATGCTCGCCTGGGTGGGTTGCGTGGCCGATACCCCTGAGGTGGCGAGCTGGTTCGGTGACGACATCGCGTTTCGACGTGACGGCTACGCCGTCGACCTGGCCGCGCTCCCCTTGCTCGGATTCTCCCTCCGCCGCGTCGGGACAGGCAGTCCGCCGCTGTCTCGGCTTCGCCTTGCCACCAACCTCATCGTCACCGGCGGGAAGGCCGTCGAGCGCGGTCTCATGTCACACTGCCTCACCACAGGACGGATGGCTGACCGACTCGGCCTCGGCGGGACCGTGTGCGACGCGCTCCAACAGGTGTTCACCCGTTGGGATGCCAAGGGTGTTCCAGGCGGGATCGGCGGTGAGGAGATCTCACCACTCATCCGGCTGTTCCACTTGGCAGACGTCGTCGAGGTGCACCACCGGGCCGACGGCCTCGCCGCCGCCGTCGACGTCGCGCGGACCAGGCGGGGCGGCAGTTCGACCCTACCTTGGTCGACACCTTCTGTGCGGTCGCCGACGACGTTCTCGAGGGCGTGGACTTGCTGCCCGAATGGGACGCACTGATCGAGGGCGAGCCACGCCTGCAGCAGCACCTGACCCAGTCCGAGCTCGATGCCGCGTTGGAGGCGGTGGCCGACTTCACCGACTTGCGCTCGCCGTCAAGGGCCGGCCACTCCCGCGGCGTCGCCGCGCTGGCCGCCAAGGCCGGCGACCTGCTCGGCCTGCCAGGCGACGAGGTGCGCAACGTGCGCCGGGCGGGGCTGGTCCATGACATCGGCTTGCACGGGGTACCGGCCACCATCCTGGACAAGCCCGGTCCGCTCACCGGCACCGAGCGCGAGCGGATGCGCGTGTCCGCCTACTACACCGAGCGGACCCTTGCCCGACCTCCCGCGCTGGCCCGGATCGGCGTCCTCGCCGCGCTCGCTTCCGAGCGCCTGGACGGGTCCGGTTACCATCGCGGCCTGTCAGGAACCGCCATCCCAACCTCAGGGCGGATCCTTGCCGCGGCTGACGCCTACCACGCGATGATCGAGCCGCGCCCGTACCGGCCGGCGCTGACAGCGAAGCAGGCGTCCCACGAGCTGCGAACCGCGGTTCGAGCCGGCAGGTTGGACCCGGATGGCGTCGACGCCGTATTGAGCGCGGCCGGGCAACGCCCCGGCAAGCGTCGTCGCGGTCCCGCAGGCCTCACGCCACGGGAGCTCGAGGTGCTCACCCAGCTCGCCCGGGGGGCCTCGACTCGGCAGGTCGCCCACGCGCTGGGCATCACTCCAAAGACAGCCGGAACGCACATCGAGCGCATCTACGCCAAGATCGGCGCGTCCACGCGCTCGACCGTCCTGACGATTGTCTGGCACCTGCTGGCTGACCCCGAGGCCCGCTACCACGACCTCGGGCCCAACTTCTACGAATCTCGGATCAACCAGCAACGTCACCAACGCCACCTTATCCACCAGCTCGAGCGTCTCACCGGCCAGAAGGTCATCCTCCAACCCAGACCCGAGCAACCCGCCGCGTAACCCCGGACGGTCGCGCACCCGAACTCACCGACAAGGACCCGGCTCCGCTGCGCTCCGCCGGGTGCTGCCGCCTGCCTACTCACCGTCCGAATTTTCGAGTCAGGACAGTCCGTGGTCGTCCGTGGTCGTTCGTGTGCCGGGGCCGTGGCGGCGGGTCTCCGTTTGAAGTACGGAGGTAGCTGCAACGGGTCTCTTGAGGTCGGCTCGTAGGGCGCGGTACGGTGTCTGCGCGAGGTTCGATCGACCATGGCGGTCTACACTCGGGGCGATGGCAGTCGACAAGGCGACGTCCAAGGCGCTCACCCGCCGTCGGGCCCGGCCGCCGAGTGCCGTCTTGCGGCTGGCCGGCGTTGCCTACGGGGCGGTGCTGCTTGCGGTCACCGTGCTGCCGATCCGCTGGAGTTATTTTCCCTCCTCCGGTGAAGCTCGTGGAGATTCCTAAGCCTGGTGGCAAGGAGGTGAGAATCCTTGGCGTGGCGACTATCGCGGACAGGGTGGCGTAGACGGTGGCCAGAATGTATCTGGAACCGAAGGTCGAGCCGATCGTCCATCCGGACTCCTATGGTTATCGCCCGGGCCGGGTTGGCGCTGGATGCGGTGGGGGCATGCCGGGAACGCTGTTGGCGAGCGGACTGGTTCATTGACCTGGACATCAAGAAATTCTTCGTGCCATATGACCTTGTCCTCAAGGCGGTGACCCCTACCTATCTTTCGAGGAACCGCTGGAGGTCCAAGACCGCAAATTCATCAACTGCGTGCACACCGGCGGACGACCGCCCACCGGCGGTGATAACGGCCTGCGAGTGGTTCAGACCCTGGAATGTGCCACCCTCTTACTTCAGACCGGCCAGCCAGTCCGCCTCGACGAGCTCACCCACGATCTCACTTCAACCGCCCAACCTGCCGGCATCCTATGACCACCATCACATATCGAACCCGGATTGCAACCGGTCCGGCCGTGCGTTCAGTGATCCTGTGGCGATGAGCGGCCAGGTCGTCGTCCCGCGCAACGTCAGCCGGGCGACGCTACGCCCGTCCTTACCATATGGACCGCCGTGATTGTCGTGGTCGGTCCTCATTCGATCGATGCCCACCCCTGTTATTCAGCCATGAGGCCTGCTGACCCATGCCGCGAGTGTCGTGCTGAACGCCGCCGCAAACGTCAGCGGGAGGCCGGCGACCGGACTATCCGCTTACTATACGCTATAGCATAGAATAGACAATCCGAACTTTAGGAATCTAGCCCCTGATTGTCTTGTCGGCTCTTGCGGGAGTAGTCCTCTAATCTAGCTCGAAGATGAATGGATGGCCGATCCAGCCAGAACGGGTGCGACAGCCGGGTTGGCGCTTACGACAGGAGGCGAACCCACGCGGCTGTGATTGCGGCCGGCTGCCAATGTCAACTCCGTTCAATCATGTGGCGGCTTCTGCGTAGTACTGTGGTTGCGCACCTCCAGGGTGAGCGTTGCAACCTGATAAGGTGATCCGATCGGCTTGGTGCGTCGGCCGGACAGGGATCGCGCCCGATCGATCTGGGAACACGAGGAGGAGCCGGTGAGAACCGGGCTGAGAGCTGGCTGGATCCGCCGTCGCTGGTGGATTCCTGTCCTCGCGGTGGGCGTGGCGATGACCGTCGGGGGAGCCGTAGCAGCCAGTCACCCGGGGTCGTACACCGCCACCATGGTGTTCGTCGTCCCGAGCACGCAGAGCACAGGCATCTCGCCCGACGGGGCTCAGCGGCTGGCGTCGACATACGCGGCGCTAATTCTTGATGACGACCTGATCGCCCAGGCGATCGGCGGGGAGGTGAAACGCGAGCCAGCTGACGTGAAGCGCAGGGTCACTGCCGTCAACCCCGTCAACACCGCTCTGGTGCGGGTAACGTACGCGGGGAGGAGTAGAGCGGAAGCCCTTACCGCAGTGCAGGCGCTGAAGATCGCCCTGACCTCCTCACAGCCTGCATCACCGGCCGTGAGACCACACTCCATCGTTACCGTACAGGACGTGGCCCGGGTTACGGCTCCCTCCAGCAGCACGACGTCCTACATGCTCGCCGCCGTGTTCGGACTCTGCGCCGCAGCCGTGCTCGTCATCGCTCTGGAGCGCTCTGATATCCGCGTCGACAGCACGGTCATCCTGGAGGAGCACGTTCCGGACATCCCCATCCTCGGCACGGTAGCGCCGGTGGGCCGCCGCAGCGATATCCCTGTGCTGAACCATCCCTTCACTCCAGCCGCCGAGGGATTCCAGTCTATTCGGATTGCGCTGGAGCGAATCGGGCTTGGGAGTGAGATCGAGACTATCGTCGTCATGTCGGCGGACAAGCAAGAGGGCAAGACGATGTTTGCGGCGAATCTTGGTATCGCGCTGGCTCGGAGGGGACAGATGGTGCTCCTCGTCTCCGGGGACATGCGACGGCCAGGTCTCGAGAAGCTGTTCAACGTGACGCCCGCAGTTGGTCTAGCCGACCTTCTTGACAACGAAGCCAGCGAGCCGCTGAGGGCGCTCTTCTCGATCACCCCGGACCTGTGGCTGCTGCCGGCCGGCCGCCCGTCTGGGAACCCGGCGGAGCTATTGGAGCCTAACAAGATCCG
>Ga0070698_100007484_pt1 | contig 11817 bp, 12 predicted proteins | sample KBSK1502metaG_FD_65477 | JGI IMG/M metagenome (GOLD analysis project Ga0070698, IMG submission 65477) | Corn, switchgrass and miscanthus rhizosphere microbial communities from Kellogg Biological Station, Michigan, USA - KBS K1-50-2 metaG | ecosystem: Host-associated > Plants > Roots >...
TACGTCCGCCTGCTGGCGCGCATCGTCAACGGCGACCTGGCCCGCACCCTCCAACCGGAGGCCGTGCTCAGCGGCGAGATCGGCCTCCTCGCGGCCGTGATCGCGGTGGTCGGCGGCGTCTCGATCGGCATGATCGCGGCGCAGAAAGCCAACACGTGGTGGGACCGCGGCCTCGTCAGCGCCGCGCTCCTCGTCTACTCGATGCCCAACTTCGTCTGGGCCTTCGTCCTGATCATCGTCCTGACGGGGTTCCTGTACCAGTTCACCGGCGGCGTCGTCTACTACGACCCCGGCCCGTGCTGCCAGGGCGCCCAGATCCTCTTCCCGTCGCTCGCCCTCGGGCTCCCCTTCGTCGGCTACATCGCCCGGCACACGCGCGCCAGCATCCTCGACGTCTCCCGCACGGACTACGTGACGGCCGCGCGGGCCAAGGGCTTGACCGATGACCGAGTCCTCTGGGTGCACGAGCTGCGTAACGCACTCATCGTCGTGCTCTCCATCCTCGGCCCTGTCATCACCACCCTCATCACCGGCTCCCTGGTCATCGAGCAGTTCACCGCCGTCCCGGGGCTCGGCCACGAGCTCATCGGCTCGATCCTCAGCCGCAGCTACACGACCGCGGTCGGGGTCGCCATCTACTACATCGTCCTCATCGGCCTGGGCAACCTGCTGGTCGACCTGCTCTATCCCCTGATCGACCCGCGTGTCCGCGTCTAGCGGCGACGCCTAGGCTCGGTGCTCGACCTTGATCACCAGCCCCTGCTTCACGCCCGCCAGCGCCGGCAGCAGGTGGTTCAGCACCTGCTCCGCCGTGGCGCGAAAGATCCGTCCGCGAGCTGATTCCTTCACCCAGCCTTCCGCGTCGCGGTAGTAGGACTCCGTCCAGCCGTTGCCGGCGATGGAGATCACATAGCTGGCGTTGGTCAGGTCCATCGCAAAAGGATCGACGGCGCCCGATGGCGCCGCGCTACGAGGCGATCGAGCTCTTCTCGCGCTCTGGCGGGCTCCCGGCGGCGACCAGCTCCCGCAGGCGCTCCCGTGTGAACCGGCCCACAAACAAAGGTACGAACTGTGGCACGCGTGAGTCCTTCAGGCGCTGGATGGACTCGCCCGCCACCATGTCGATGGACTCCTCGGGAACTCGGCCGTGGTATTCCGCCTTGATCGAGCGGACTTCGGACTCGATCTGCTTCAGGACAGTCGCGTCGAAGGCAGCCTGCATTCCGAATCTCCTCCGCAAACCAGCTACCCGGGCCTCCCCAGGCCCGGACATCGCGCACCGGCCAAGGCAATCATAGGGCCTCTCTGGCCGGAGCCTCAGGCACCCTCGACGGGGCCGCGGCGGGCGCCCGCCGGCGCGTCGCGAGCGTCGAACCGGCGAGCACGAGCATGAAGCCGAGGCCCATGCCGAACGTCAGGCTCTCGCGCAGGACCGTCACGCCGAGGATCGCCGCCACCGCCGGGTTGACGTACGTGATCACGGTCGCGCGCACCGGTCCGATCTCCGCGATCAGCGCGAAGAACAGAAGGAACGCGAGCGCGGTGCACACCACCGCGAGGACCGCCACAGCGCCGATCACTGAGAGCCCAGGCAGCTCGTGCGGCCGCTGCACGAAAGCCGCCGGCGCATACGCGATGGCGCACAGAGCGAGCGCAGCTCCGATCACCGTGACGGACGGCACGCCGCTCAGATAACGGGACAGGATCGCCGGCCCCACCGCGTAACCGACCACCACCAGCGCCATCTCGCCCAGTGCCACGGTGCTGGACGCGCGCAGGTCGAAGCCGACGATCAGCGCCACACCGACCAGCCCCAGCAGGAGACCGGACAGGCTCGCCACGCCCAGGTGCTCGCGGTTGCCGAGCGCGGTCGCGATAATCACGCCGACCAGAGGCACCGCAGATACCAGCAGCCCGGCGAGCGCGCTGGTGATGTGCGTCTCCGCGCTCGACAGCATCAGCCAGGGCAGGGCCACCTCCACCGCGGCGAACGCCACCAGCGCGAGCCATCGGCCGGCGAGCGGCCGCAGCCCGCCCCGCGCCACGACCAGGGGCAGCAGGATCACAGCAGCGACTGCCGTCCGCACGAAGACCAGCGTCGCGGGCGACATCTCGCCCACCGCGACCCGGATCAAAAGGTACGGAATGCCCCAGATCACGCACATGGCGGCAAACAGCAGCAAGCCGCGGCGAGTCACTGAGACCAGAACCTACCCGATCTGGGGGTGGCTTCCAGATTCCGAGTTTGTCTTCAGCATCCCTTCATGGTTAGACTGCCCGGACAACATCCGTCGGCTCGGTCATGTTTGGGGGTGTGTCCATGACGAAGCTCTCGGCAATCCCGGTCGCTGCGGCCTGCCTGGTCCTCGCAGCGACCACAGTGCTCGCGTCCGCCGACACGAACGTCACCAACGGCAGCCCAACGACGCCGTTCTCGCAGAACAAGCAGAACGAGCCCGCCATGGCCAACGACGCCCACGCGCCGAACGTCCTTGCCGCGGGCAGCAACGACGAGATCGACGAGCAGGGCTGCAACGGCACCCGCTGTCCGTTCACCCCCGGCATCGGAGTGTCCGGGATCTACTTCTCGTTCGACTCCGGCCAGACCTGGACGCAGCCGACCTACACCGGCTGGAGCGCGCGGTTTTGCAAGTCCGGCCCGTGCACGCCGGCCGTGGGCCCCATCGGCACGCTGCCGTTCTACTTCGAGAACGGCCTCGTCTCGGACGGCGACCCCGGCCTCGCCTTCGGGCCGCGGCCCGGCGCCAACGGCTTCAGCTGGGCCAACGGCTCGCGTCTGTACTACTCGAATCTCACCTCCAACTTCCCCACCGCCAACGGCGAGACCGCCTTCAATGGCTTCGAGGCCATCGCCGTTTCGAGGACCGACAACGTCCAGGCCGCGGCGGCCGGCGTCCAGAGCGCCTGGAAGCAGCCGGTGCTCATCTCCCAACAGAACCAGACGACCTTTTCTGACAAGGAGCAGATCTGGGCCGACAACGCCTCCTCCAGCCCGTTCTTCGGCAACGTCTACGTGTGCTGGGCGGACTTCCAGGGCCAGGAGATTAGTCCCAACGCGGCGCCTGCGCAGCTGAAGGTGGCCGTTTCCAGCGACGGCGGCGAAACCTGGAGCTCGCCGCACCCCATCGGCGCTGCGGCCAACAACGGCCAGCGCAACCCGGTCGACGGATGCACCGTCCGCACCGCGAGCGACGGCACCGCTTACGTCTTTGGCATCGGCACGGTTTCGTCAGGCGGCCACGCGAGCTTCGAGCTCATGTCGACGTCGACCAACGGCGGCGGCACCTGGTCGAGCCCGACCCCGGTCGCGGGTCCCGTGACCCAGCCGGGCCTCTTCGACCCTGTCCTCGGCCGGCCGACCATCGACGGCATCGCCGGCGCGCGCAGCGACCTCGCTCCCGCGCCGAGCGTCGACATCGCCAACGGCGCTCCGACCGGAGGCGACGCGACCAACCGCATCGTCATGAGCTACGTCAGCGGGACGATCAACCTGCAGCACGTTTTCTTCACCGAGTCCGCTGACGGCGGCAACACCTGGTCGACCCCACGCGCGGTCGAAACTGGCGCGAACGACCACGGCTACTACGCCGCTCCCGCCATCTCGCCCGACGGCAAGAACGTGTACGTCGTCTACAACGCGTTCACGACGCCGTACCGCAACAACACAACCGACTCTCGCACCCTGGTCGGGGTCTTCGTGAAGGCCTCGGTAGGCTCGAGCGGAACCGGAGCGTTCACCGAGATCCACCGCGGCGCCTCCGGCGACCCGCGAGGCTCGAGCCAGAACAACCTCGTTGGCGAGTTCCTCGGTGACTACGTCTACGCGACGGCCAGCCGCACGTACGGGGCGGCCGTCTGGAACGACGCCCGCAACGCGGCCGACTGCCCGGCGATCGACGCCTGGCGCATGTCGCTGCGCTCGGCTCCCGGGACCGTGGCGCGGCCGTCCCCGCTGGTCGACTGCCCAGCCGCGTTCGGCAACTCGGACATCTTCGGCACCGCCTAACCCTCAGGCAAACGGCAAAAGGGGGGCGCCCCGCGGCGCCCCCCTTTCTCACCGATCACGCCCAGCGAACTCGCGTCAAGTACGCAGTGGTACCGGACACGTTCTCTTAGGTGATGTTCCTGAGATACAGGCCTGCGCGCCTGATGATGTGGATGGGCCTGGCGGCCGCGGCGACCTACTACCTGGACCCCGACAGGGGGGAGCAGCGCCGCAAGGACCTGCGCAAGCGGTTCGCCAAGGTGCGGAAGGCAGGCGAGAAGGCCAAGCTCGAAGCCGGCCTCTAGATCCTCCCCATACATGGGGAGCCGGCCCCCATGTTCCTCCCCATTCATGGGGAGGTCGCGCCGCAGGCGCCGGAGGGGCTGAAATGATGCCGTGCCTCCGCCCGCCCCGACACTCGACCGCCGGGCGCTGAACCGCGCTCTGCTAGCGCGCCAGCTCCTCCTCGAGCGCCGCCCCGCCTCCGCCGCCTCCACCATCGAGCGCCTCGTCGGCATGCAGGCGCAGGCGCCAAACCTCCCCTACATCGGCCTGTGGACCCGCCTCGAAGGCTTCCGCCACGAGGAGCTGTCGCGCCTGATCGAGACGCGGCGGGCCGTGCGCATCTCGCTCATGCGCAACACCATCCATCTCGTCACCGCGCGCGACGCGTTCGCCCTCAAGCCACTGTTCACGCCCCTGGGCGAGCGCGGCTTCCTGCGCGGCAGCCCGTGGGGCAAAGGCATGACCGAGGCCGACCTGAACGCGATCCGCGAGCCAGGCCGCGAGATCATGGCCGAGAGGCCGCGCACCGTGGCCGAGCTGGCCCGCATGCTGGGCGAGCGCTTCCCCGGCCGCGACTCACTCGCGATGGCGTACGGCGTGCGCTACATGGTGCCGCTAGTCTTCACCACGCCGCGCGGCATCTGGAGGGCTTCCGGCCCGGTGACGCTGACGACGTTCGACGCGTGGCTCGGGCGTTCGCCGGGCCCGGCCATCACGCCCGAGCGCTTGGTCACGCGCTACCTGGGAGCGTTCGGCCCCGCCTCGCCGGCCGACATGCGCGCGTGGTCCGGCCTGGCCTTCCGCCCGGTGTTCGAGAAGCTGCGACCCAAGCTCGAGACCTTCCGCACCGAGGGCGGCGTCGAGCTCTTCGACCTGCCCAGCGCGCCTCGTCCGTCTGGCGACACGGCGGCGCCCGTGCGTTTCCTGCCCGACTACGACAATGTTCTGCTCGCCCACGCCGACCGCACGCGGATCATGCCGCACGGCCGGCACCTGGGCATGTTCAACAGCGCCGGCGTGCTCCAGGGCGGTGTCCTGGTCGACGGATTCGTCCGCGCCATGTGGACGCCGAGCCGGCCGGGCCTGACCGTGTCGCCGTTCATGAAGGCGTTCGCCCGGATCGAGAAGCAGGCGGTCGAACAAGAGGCGCGGCGCCTGCTGGAGTTTCTCGCCCCGGGCGATGAGCAGGACGTGGCGTTCGGAGCGGTGCGGCCCTAGGCCATCGCGGCCGCGGTGACGATCGCCTTCACCGGCACGTCCTGCCGCAGCGCCGCGACCGCCGCCTCGACCACCTGCGGGTTCCACTGCGTCCCCGCGCCGCGGCGCAGCTCGTCGAGCGCCGAGTCCCACGCGCGCGCCGGCCGGTACGCGCGCGCCGACGTCATGGCGTCCAGCGAGTCGGCAACGGGGATGACCTGCGCGATGAGGAGCAGACGGCGCCCCACCGTCGCGTTCGGGTAGCCGAGACCGTCGTACCGCTCGTGGTGGCTGAGCACGAGGTCCAGCACCTTCTCGTACTCCGAGAAAGGCCGCAGGATGTCGTAGCCCAGGCGCGGGTGCTTCTCCATCACGCGGCGCTCCTCCGGCGTCAGCTTGCCGGGCTTGAGCAGGACGCTGTCGGGGATGCGGATCTTGCCGATGTCGTGCACCTTCGCCGCCACCTCGACGAGCTCGATCTCGGACGCGCTCAGCCCGAGCTTGCGCGCGATCGCGTGGGCGTAGACGGCGACGCGCTGCGAATGCTGGAACGTGTATGGATCCCGCCGGTCGACCTCATCGGCCATCCTCTCCATGGCTCGCAGCGCCTCTTGGCGCATCTCGATGTGCTGGCGCAGCGAGTGGTACACGAGCACCGCCGGCACTATGCCGAGCAGCGGCAGCCACACGAGCCGGACGGACAGAAACGCGACCGCCGCGCCGAGCACGTACAGGCATGCCGACTGGAACAGCAGCGCGAGGTGCGTGGTGCGAACGTGCGCGATCGGGTTGCGCGACGTTCCGAGCGCGACCGCGGTCGAGACCAGCCCGATGTTGACCGCGTACATCACCAACGCGGCGCCAATCAGGGCCAGGTCGCCGGCCGACCCGCGCAGCCCACTCCAGGCCGACACCCCACCCGCGCTCAGCACGAGTCCAGCGGCGAGCGCCGAGAGATACGCCTGCCCGCCGTTGAACAGAAGGCTGAGCCCGATGGCGCGCAGGGGCGGACGCTCGCGCGTCGCTCGGGTGCGCTTGATCGCGGTGCGCACGATGTCCACGTCCTGCAGCACGGCGACCAGCGCCGCCGCCTGCCACACGGGCAGCACCAAGACCGCGGCGAAGAAAACCGCCGAGGCGACACTCATCTTGGTGCTGAGGTTGAGCTGCAGGGGGAAGGCCAGCGCCAGGACCCCGGCGACGGCCAGCGACGCGATGACCCACCAGTCGAGGTGGCTGTGCAGCAGCCGGCCGAAGGTGGCGGCGAGAATCCCCGCCGCCACCGCTCCCACACCCAGCCGGTACAGCTCCGACCGCTGGCGCGGCGCCATGGCGACCTAGGCCGTAGGCAGGACGAACTTCAGATGGACGGTGCTGCCGCTCGTGCCGCTCTTGATCGCATAGACCGTGCCCGTGCCGAGCAGCCCTGACGTCACCTCGTCGGTCACGTTGAAGCTAAAGAGCAGGCCCGTCGGAACGTAGATCGACATGTCGACCAGCGTCTGGGGGGCGCCGTTCGACGCGTAGACGCGAGACACGGTGTAGCTCTCGAGGGGCAGGCCCAGGTCGATGGGGCTCGACGTCCAAACGCTGTCGTAAACAGGCACGACATGGCCCCCGGGCGTGACGACGAGAACGAGCGGGTCCCAGTCGCAGAAGCTCGCCCACGCGCCGGCCGACGCGGGCGACGCGAACATGATCCCGACCGCCAGCACCGCCGCCACCAGGCCTTTCTTCATCTTGCTTCCCTCCCGAATCTGAACCCCAGGCGCACCCCTGGCTGGGGAGGCAAACGCTAGTGCGGCCCCGATGGAGCCGCTGTAAGAAATGTGTAAGTTCCCGGCGGTCTTAGACCGCGATGTCCTTGCGCGCGAAACGGAGCGACGCCAGCACCAGCGCCACCGCGCCCACCGCGACCACGACGGCGATGTTGCCGAGCTGCAGCCCGTGCAGCAGCGGTGTGCCGTAGTAGTAGAAGGGCGACAGCCGGAGCGTGGTGTCGGACCACCTCAGGTCCGGGCCGACGAAGCTGATGAAGAACCACGCCGCCAGCAGCAAGCTGATGAGCCCCGTATCGGCCGCGGTCCTGAGCCATCCCGCCGCCAGGTAGCCGATGGCGGCGATGAGGAGGCCCAGCGGGATCATCCCGAGGATCGCCTCGGCCAGGTTCGCGGCGTTTAGCGAGACGCCGCTGACCGCGATCGCGACCGCGGACGCCGCCAGCGTGACGACCCCCACGACGACGGTCGCCGTGGCGAGCGCGGCAAAGCGCCCGAGGAGGACGCTAACCCGCGGCTGAGGCGTCGACAGCACGATCTCCAGACGGCCGTCGTCCTGGTCGGCGGTCCACCCGTTGACCTGGGTGACCGCGAACGCCATCAACAGCACCGGCAGCAGCTCGAACAGCGCGCCGAGCAGGAGCGCGTCCAGCCCGTTCGCCTTGCCGCCCAAAGACTGCAGGACCTGGAGCGTCCGCCCGTTGGGGCCGCTGGCGAGGATGGTCGTCAGCTTGCCGGCCAGCTGGTGGACGGCCACGATCTCCCAGGCCGCAAATGCTGCCAAGCCCAGCGTCCACCAGAAGGTGGGCCACGCGATGGTGCCGAGGCTGCGTGCATACACGGAGCGCAGCGACCAGTCAGTTGCGGGCAGCGCGCTCACCGGCGCGGCCGCTCCCTGCGGGACACGCGCCCACGACGGCAGCCTGACCGTCGCGCCCACGTCGCGCCTCGCGAACAGCCAGATCGCCACCGCGTTGAGGACCACCGCCAGCGCCAGCAGCACGAGCAGCCCGTCCACGCTCACGCCGTAGCTGGGAATCAGCGGCTTGCTCAGGTTGTAGTAGTAGATCGGCGACAGCCGCGAGAACCAGTCGGTGTTGGGAATCACGCGGTGGACCATGTCGACGACGATGAAGATGCCGAGCAGCGCTCCGGTGATCCCTGCCGCCGGGCCGCGCTCGGGCGTGAACTGCGACACCAGCAGCGCGATGCTGCCGAACACCGCGCAGATGAGCGCCAGGTCGAGCCCGAACAGCAGGCCGCCTTCCAAACCGAAGTCCGCCTTGAAAGCGCGGCCACCGAGATCCGCCAGGGCGCCGATGATCACCGCCATCGCGAGGAGCGCCGTCCACATCGCCGCCACCTTCTCGACGGCGACCTGCACGCGGCTTCGAGGCACGGAAAGCAGGACGTCCAGCGACCCGCGATCTTCCTCCCCGCGCAGCATTCGGCTCGCCGCAAGCAGCGGCCACACGCAGATGAGGAAGATGAAGATCCCGATCTTGAACGTCGCGTATCCCCCCACCGTGTCGGCGGCGATGGGGTCCGCGTTCCACGCGAACTGAGCGGCCAGGCCGGCCAGCGCCGCGCGCTGCGCAGGCGTGCTGATCAGCGCGGCCACGCTTGCCATCGGCGACACGATGATCAGGCCCATGCCGATGCCCCACCCGAGGATCGCGACCCGATAGTCGCGCAGCGTCTTCAGGAAGATGCTGCTAAACACGAACCACCTCTTTCGGGGCGCTGCCGTCGCTCTCGTAATAGCGAAGGAAGATGTCCTCCAGGCTCGGCTCGTAGCTGGTCAGCGACACGACGGGGTACTGCGCCGCCGCCTTGATCACGGCATCGGCCGAACCCTGCATCGCCAGCCGCACCGCCGACCCGTCTCCCAGCTTCTCGACGTCAGCGACCCCGTCCAGGCTCGCGAACGTCTCCGCCGGCACCGGCCGCGCGAAGTGGATCGTGATCTCGTAACGCTTGATGTCCTTCAGGTCCGCGATGTCGCCGATGCGCACGAGCGTGCCCTCGCGAATGATGCCGACGCGGGTGCACGTCTTCTCGACCTCGCTCAGGACGTGCGAGCTGAGGAACACCGTGCGCCCCTCCTGACGCGCCTCCTTGACCAGGTTGTCGAACTCGAGCTGGTTCAGCGGGTCGAGCCCACTGGTCGGCTCGTCGAGGATGAGCACGCGCGGCCGGTGCATGAAGGCCTGGATCAACACCACTTTTCTCTTGTTGCCCGTCGAGTACTGCCGGAACTTCCGGCTGGTGTCCAGCTCGAACCTCTCGACCAGGCCCTTCAGATACCCGTGGTCGACGCCCCCGCGCAGGTGCGCGAAGTACTCGAGGATCTGCCCGCCCGTGAGGTTCGGATCCAGGGCCGGCTCCCCAGGCACGTATCCAATCAGGCGCTTGATCGCGACCGAGTCCTCCCAGCAGTCACGCCCCGCGACGCGGGCCGCGCCTCTGTCGGCGCGGATGAGCGCCATGAGGATGCGAATCGTCGTCGTCTTGCCCGCGCCATTCGGTCCGAGAAAGCCAAAGACCTCGCCCTCCGCGACGTCGAACGACACGTCGACGATGCCACGCTTCCCGCCGTAGCTCTTGCTGAGGTTCTTGACTTCGATGATGGCCGCCATGGCCCCTCCTTACCCAAACCAGGCGTATAGAACAGGGCGGTCGATCAACTTGATGGACCCGGCGGGAGCGCCGAGCACTCGCTCGAAAGCCTCTGCGTAGCTGGCGAACGTTCTCTCCACGTCGGCCAGCTCGATGCGTCCCGCCTGGCGATCCAGGAAGACCTCTGTGGCAATGTCCTGCAGCCCGAGCAGCAGCATCACGAAGACGTGCGCCGTCTGATCAGGCGACCCTGTCTGGAACACGCCCTCTTCGATGCCCTGCCTGATGATCGGCGCCAGCGTCGGCTCCATCCGGCGGACCATCGTCCGTCGAAACTTCTCGCGCACGATCGCGTTGTCGTCCGACATCCAAACCGTCAACAGGGAAAGGACCAGCTGCTTTCTATCCGTCTTCCACCGTCCGATGGTGCTGAACACGCCCTGCAGCTTCTCGATGGCCCCGAGCCCCGGATCCTCGACGACCGGCTCGACCGTCGCCAACGCCTGCTCGACCATCCGCTCGATCACCGCCTCGAGCAGCGCCTGCTTCGAACCGAAGTAGTGGTAGAAAGCCCCGCGCGACGCCTCGAGCTCGTCGAGTACATCCTGGACGCTCGTCTGCTCCCAGCCCCTGAACTGCATGAGCCGCTGGGCCGCGTCGATGAACGCGTCCCGCCTGACCATGTGGACTTCCCGGTTCAGCGTCCGAGCCATGCCGCGATTATAACCGACCGACAGTCGGTTTATTAATGCGGCCTACGCCGCCCAGCGAGATTCGCCCCACCGCCGCCGGGTCAGCGCCGGCCGGTCCGGCGGGATGAACTCCAGGCGCTGGGACGTCTGCACCACCTGCCAGCCGCCCTCGTGGACCAGGCGGTGGTGGTGGTGGCAGAGCGGGATCATCTTCCGCAGGTCGGTCCTGCCGTCCCTCATCCAGAAGTCGAGGTGGTGGGCTTGCGTCCATCCGATCGGCCGGTCGCATTCCGTCCAGGCGCATGTCTTGTAGCGGGCCTTCAACCCTCGCCACTGCGCCGGCTGTGCGGTGCGCTTGGCCCGGCCGACGTCGATCACCATGGAGTCCGCCTTGAGGACCCGGTGCAGGACGCCATCGCAGGCCAGGCGCTGCACGGTGTGGCTCGAGATCGCTGTCCCCTCGGCCAGCTCCGAGGCAGCGGCCCCGAGTTCGCCCTTCAAGCCCTCGATAGTGGTGTGGACGCTGATCTGCGGGTGGGCGCCGTGCTGCGCGAGCTCGTAGAACGCGTCCGCGCGCCGCTGCCTGGGTGAACGCCTGTCATCGCCGCCAAGCGGATGGGCAAGCGACTCGATCGCCGCCTTGACGACGACGCCCGCCTCCACTTCCAGCCAGCCGTCGACGCGGTACATGTCGCCGCACTCGCTGATGTAGAGCTGCCGGCGCTCGTGCGCCTCTTCCACTTTCAGGTTGAAACCCGCCGGGTCCAGGCCATGCCAGGTGCTGGCCGCCTCCGCACTGAGCGCCTTGAGCGGCCACTGGCGGCCCATCCGCACCCACTCCTCTTCGTCCACCCGGCAGCCCACCTCGGCGATGCGCTCCTGCAGGTGGCAGACGATGGAGGCGGCCTGGTAGCCGATCTCGCCTGCGCTCAGGGCCTGGGCGATGCGGGGCAGCTGCTCCAGCTGCTTGCCCACGCACAGCCGGTCGGCGGCCGCGGTCTTGGACATCTGGCAAGTGCCGGCGACCCAAGAGCAAGCGCTCTGCCCGGTGAGCAGCTGATCGCCCCGCGCAGTCGCGCGACTGGCGGCCCGGCAGCGCACGCCCTCGAGGCGATTGATGGCCACGGAGAGGCGGGCCAGGTCTACAAAGTCGAGATCGACGCTGGTCTCGAACTGCGCCACAGCCGCCTCGAGCTCTTGCATTTCGAGCACACTGTGATACTATCGAACATTTGCTCTA
>Ga0070698_100007487_pt1 | contig 11815 bp, 9 predicted proteins | sample KBSK1502metaG_FD_65477 | JGI IMG/M metagenome (GOLD analysis project Ga0070698, IMG submission 65477) | Corn, switchgrass and miscanthus rhizosphere microbial communities from Kellogg Biological Station, Michigan, USA - KBS K1-50-2 metaG | ecosystem: Host-associated > Plants > Roots >...
CGCGCCACCCAGCAGACCTGGGGCCTGGCCACCGGCACGCTTGCCGTCGGGGCCGCACTCGGTGGGGTGATCGCGCTCGTGGCCGCCGGAGCGATGGGCCGGCTGGGCCGCTTCTCTCCTGGTCAGTCCACGGCACTCGTCTCCGCGCTGGGGCTGCTCAGCGTCTCGGTGGTGCCGTTCCTGAAGTACCCCGCAACTCCGCCGGCCGTCGGCAATCCCGACACGATCGGATCCCGGACCGGCCTCTACTTCGGCTTCCTGGCGATCTCGATCGTCGCGGCGATCGGCGCAACGATCCTGGCCCGCCGGGTCTGGCCGAAGGTCGGGACCTATACAGCGGTCCTCAGCGGTGGCGCTGCCTACCTCCTGGTCGTCGGGGTCGCCGCCGTCGTGATGCCGAGCGTCAATGAGGCCGGCGACTTCCCGGCGGGGATCCTGTGGTCGTTCCGGGTCTCGTCGCTGCTGACGCTGGTCTCGCTGTGGATCACGCTCGGGGTCGTGCTCACCGGCCTGGTGCTGCGCCTGCAGCAGCGGGAATCGGCTGTGGTGGCGCGACGCGAGTTCGCCGCGTCGCTCTAGCGGTGAGTCGGTCCGCCGGACTCGCGCTCGGCTTCGCCGCCGACCGCGTGTTCGGCGACCCCGCGCGGTTTCACCCGGTTGCGGGTTTCGGCCGGGTCGCCGCCGCTCTCGAGCATCGGATGTACGGCGACAGCCGCGCCCGCGGGGCGGCGTACACCTTCCTGCTCGTCGGCGCGACCGCCGCGTTCGGGGCGGCCGTCGAGCGCGGCACCCGCGATCGGCCGATTGCCCACACCCTGGCCACGGCCGCCGCGACCTGGACCGTCCTCGGCGGAACGTCCCTGGGCCGCGAATCCTCAACCCTGCAAGGGCAATTGGAGTGCGGCCACCTGGCCGCGGCTCGGGTCCAGCTCACCCATCTCGTCGGTCGTGACACCACCCGGCTCGACGCGCCGGAGATCGCCCGGGCGACGTTGGAGTCGCTCGCCGAGAACACCTCCGACGCCGTCGTCGCGCCGCTGGTGTGGGGGGCCGCGGCGGGCATTCCCGGTCTGCTCGGCTATCGCGCCGCCAACACGCTCGACGCCATGGTGGGGCATCGGAACCCTCGCCATGAGCACTTCGGGTGGGCCTCGGCGCGGCTGGACGACGGGCTCAACCTGCCCGGCTCTCGCCTGAGCGCGGCCCTTGCCACGGGTCTCGCGCCCACCGTCGGCGGGCGTTCGTCAGCCGCTCTGCAGGCCTGGCGGCGCGACGCCCGGCACCATCCGAGCCCGAACGCCGGCCCGGTCGAGGCAGCCTTCGCCGGAGCCCTCGGAGTGCAACTGGGCGGGGTGAACACCTACGCCGGCCGCGTCGAGGATCGGCACACCCTCGGCGACGGACCGCCGCCCACCGTCGCCGACCTGGCACGAGGGGCGACGCTGGCCCGCCGGGTCGGCCTGGGCGCACTGGCCGTCAGTGTGGCGGTCAGGGTGGCGGTCAGGGTGGGAGTTGGCGCGGCTTTCGCGAGTGCCCCACGGCGGCGGACCTAGGTGTGATGCCTAGGGCGGTCGTCACTCTGCCATCCGGCCACGTGGCCCCGTCTGTGGAAAGACGCCGGGTTCTCCACAATCAAGGCCACGTGGCCGGATGGCAGAGCTCCCGGCGACCTAGCCCCCAGCCCCGGGGGCCGGAGCCGGTTGGTTGCTGGCGAGCCAGTCGACAGCCGCGGCGGGCAGGGTGACCGTCTGGATCGTCCCCTGGGTCGGCCGCTGGCTCGGCCGCTGGGTAGGCCGTCGGCGTACGACGACCACCGGGACGCCCAACTGTCGGGCGGCGACCATCTTCTGCCACGTGTAGGAGCCGCCGGAGTCCTTGGTCACCAGGACATCGACGCCGTGGGATCGCATCAGGGCCAACTCGTCGTCCAGCGGATACGGGCCGCGGCTGCGGATCAGCGTCCAGGCCGCCGGCAGCTCGATCTCGGGCGCGTCGACGACCCGCACCAGGGCGGGCGCCTGACGCAGAGGCTCGACGAAGCGGTCCAGCGACTGACGGCCGATGGTCAGGAACGGGCGGGTGCCGAGCACCGCCGCGAGGGTGGCCGCTTCGTCATGGGTGTCGACCCAGTGCCAGGTCTCCGCGCCGGGAGCCTCGCCCCAGCCCGGGCGTTCCAGCCGGAGCAAGGGCACGCCCTGTGCCTCGCACGCCGCGACGGAGTTCGCGGTGATGCCCTCGGCAAACGGGTGGGTCGCGTCGATCACCGCGGTCACCTCGCGGTCTTGCAGCCAGGCCCGGAGTCCGTCGACCCCACCGAACCCACCGATCCGTACCTCCCCCACCGGCAGTCGCGGTTCAGCCACCCGACCGGCCAGCGACGACACCACGGGGATCCCCCGAGCGACCAGCAGGGCCGCCAGCTCGCGGGCCTCCGACGTGCCGCCCAGCACCAGGATCATCGGGAGGCCCCCGGCGGCAGCACCGGCAGCCCAGCCGGCGCACCACCAGCCACGAGATCGAGGAGGGCTGGCACATCGAGGTGCTCCTCCACCAGATCACCGAGCAGGTCGAGCCGGGCCCCACGTCGCCCGGCGAAGGACTCACCTGACGGCGTCCACGACCGACCAAGCAGAGCGGAGACCTCGGCCAGGAACGCCTGCCGGAACCCGTCACCCTCCAGCGACCCGTGCCACATCGTTCCGAAGACCGGGCCGGACCGCGCACCACCGAGGAACTCGTCGACGTCACCCGCAGAGATCCGGCCGTGATGGATCTCGTAGCCTGTCGTCTCCGCACCCAGCGCCGACCCACGCGGCAGTCGCAGCACCTTCTCGGCGCCGAACGTGGTCGACACATCGAGCAGCCCGAGCCCCTCGACCTCGGCGCCGGGCGCACCCTCCACGCCGTCAGGATCGGACACCCGACGACCGAGCATCTGGAAGCCACCACAGATGCCGAGCACCGGCCGTCCCACCGCAGCATGCGCCACGATCGCCCGGTCGAGGCCGCGCGAACGCAGCCACGCCAGGTCGCTGATGGTGGCGCGGGTACCGGGCAGCACGACCAGGTCGGCATCGGCGAGGTCGCGCGGATCCGAGACGAACGCGACATCCACCCCTGGCTCGATCCCGAGCGCATCGACGTCGGTGAAGTTGCTGATCCGCGGCAGCCGGACCACGGCCACCCGCAACGCACCACCCGTGGACCGCCGTCCCTCCAGGTCGAGCGCGTCCTCGGAGTCGAGCCAGAGGTCCGGGTGCCACGGGAGGACGCCGTACGTCGGCCGGCCGGTCAGCCGGGTCAACTCCTCGATGCCCGGCGCCAGCAACGAGACGTCACCGCGGAACTTGTTCACCACGAATCCCGCGATCAGCCGCTGGTCCGCCGGCTCCAGCAGCGCGACCGTGCCGAAGAACGCGGCGAACACGCCGCCGCGGTCGATGTCGCCGACCACGACGGTGGGCATCGACGCATGCCGGGCCAGACCCATGTTGACGTAGTCGCTCGCGCGCAGGTTGATCTCCGCCGGGCTCCCCGCGCCCTCCGCGACGACGACGTCGTACCTCGAGGAGAGGTCGTCGTACGCCGCATGCGCGGCCGCCGCGAGGTGCCGCCGGCCGTCGACGAAGTCGCGCGCGGAGACGGTGCCGGCCGGCTGACCCATCACCACCACGTGCGACTCCCGGTCGCCACCCGGCTTGAGCAGCACCGGGTTCATCGCCGCCTCCGGCTCGGCACCGGCAGCGAGCGCCTGGATCCACTGCGCCCGGCCGATCTCGCTGCCTTCGCTGCACACCATGGAGTTGTTGGACATGTTCTGCGCCTTGTACGGCGCGACCTTCAGGCCACGTCTGGCGAACGCCCGGCACAGCCCGGTCGTGACGATGCTCTTGCCGGCGTCGGAGGTGGTGCCGGCCACCAGGAGACAGCCGCTCATGTCGGCCGCTCGATCGTGGTCACCGAACAGTTGGGGACGTCCTCGACTCCGTCGACTCCCAACGCAGCAAGGGCTTCGACGATGAACCCTCCGTGCGTGACGAGCACGGTCGGTTCCTGATCGAGCTCGGGCAGCAGCGCCAGCAGGCGACGGCGTACGTCGTGCCGGGACTCGCCGCCCTCGACCGGCTGGTCCGGCGGCAGCGCGGCCTCGACCGTGCGGGCCACGTCGCGCGGACCGCCCTCGTAGATGCCCCAGTCGCGCTCGCGGAGCAGCGGGGTCGACGCGACCGGCAACCCGAGCCGCTGGCCGATGATCGCGGCGGTCTGCTGGGCACGGACCGCGTCGGACGAGACGATCCGACGAACGCCCACGGCCTCGAGCCGGGCCGCCACCTCGTGGGCCTGGTCGACGCCCCGCGCGGTCAGCTCGGGGGTGAGGGTCTGTCCCTGGATGCGCTGGGCGACGTTCCACGTCGACTCACCGTGCCGGACGAAGTGTAGGACTTTGGGGGCGAGGGTCATGAGGTCACTCCGATCGCGCGACGGGTGCGCAGCCCTGCGAGCACCAGGCTCGACGCCAGCGCGGCGCCGACTCCTTCGCCCGCCCGCAGCCGCAGGTCGAGGAGCGGCTCCAGGCCGAGGTGGTCGAGCACGGCTTCGTGGGCACGCTCGCGGCTGCGCTGGCCGGCGATGAGGTACGACGCGGCCCCGGGCTCGAGGAGCACCGCCACCAGAGCGGCCACGGAGGTGGCCAGCCCGTCGAGGACGACGACCGCCCGCTGATCCGCTGCGCCCAGCACCACGCCCGCGAGCAGGCAGAACTCCGGTCCGCCCAAGGCCGCCAACGCACCCAGGGTCTCGGTCGAGCCCACCCGCTCCAGCGCCCCAGCAACCACGGAACGCTTGACCGAGAGCATGTCGCTGTCGGCCCCTGCCCCGAGGCCGACGGCCTCGGCGGCGGGCAACCCGAGGAGGGCCGCGGCCAGCGCGGCAGCGACGGTGGTGTTGCCGATCCCGACCTCACCGAGCGCGATCAGGTGGTGCTCCCGAGCCAGGGACCGGCCGAGCTCGCGACCGCCTGCCAGCAGGTCGGCGACCTCGGCAGCGCTCAGCGCATCGGTGCCGAGCAGGTCTCCGGTCGACGAGCCCGCGTCGACGGAACGGAAGCCGAGCCCCGCAGCGGCGGCCGCGGCCGCGCCGGCCGACTCGCCAGCACTGGCGGCGGCCAGAACATCGTCGGTCACCGAATCGGCGAAGGCGCTCACGCCGAGAGCGGTCACCGGGTGCCGGCCGGCGGCGACCACCAACACACCAGCAGGCGCATCGGTGCGCCCCGCGGTCACCGACACCAGCCGGTCGACGGCCCGGTCCAGGACCCCCAGCGAGCCAGTAGGGGTCAGTCGCGCGTCGGCCTCGTCGCGCGCGCCCACGACCGCGAGCCGGGTCGGCGCGCGCAGGTGCGAGACCGGCGCAGCCGACTCGCTCCAGCGCTCCTCGAGCACGACCTCCGAGAGCGGCTGACGCTTCGACCAGCCGGTGCGCTCCAGGCCGGGTGCGGGCGGACGCTCGTCGGGCCAGCCCAGGCACAGCCAGCCGAGCGTGACGACGCCCTCGGGCAGCCCGAGCAACGCGTGCAGCTCGTCGGGATCGAACAGGGTCACCCAGCCCAGCCCGAGCCCCTCGGCGCGCGCGGCCAGCCAGAGGTTCTCGATGGCGCAGGCACACGACCACAGATCGGCGTCCGGGAAGGTGGCTCGGCCCAGCACTCCCCCGGCCGGCGTCCGCCGGTCGCAGGCCACGACGACGCCGTACGGTGCCTCGCGGATCCCCTCGAGCTGGAGGTCCAGCAACCGTCGCGCGGAGTCGGGCGCGAGCTCACGAGCCTGGCGCAACCGCTGCTCGTCGGCCATCCGGGCGCCGCGCTCGCGGGTCGACGGCTCCGTGACGACGATGAAGCGCCACGGCTGGCTGTGCCCCACCGACGGTGCCTGGTGGGCGGCCATCAGCACGCGGTCCAGCACCTCGCGGGGCACCGGATCCGGGCGGAACCGCCGGATGTCGCGGCGCGCGCCGATCACGTCGTACAAGGAGTCGCGCACGGCCTGCGGGAAGGCCCAGGCTTCGGGATCTGCGGCCCGCTCGAGCGCCGAGGTCCGGTCCCCGATGAGTGGGGTGGGTCGGGGCCAGGTCACGGGGTCGAAGTCTAAGTGGTGCCGGGCTGCCACGATGACCTGATGACAGCGGTGAGCTCCGACGCGCGGCGGATCATCGCCGCCCAGGGTGTCCGGGCGCTGGGCTATGGCTGCACGGCCGTACTGCTCGGTGCACTCATCGCCGCGCGCGACTATTCACCGCTCCGGGCCGGACTGCTCCTCGGTGTGACGGTCGCGGGGACGGCCGGCTCGGCTCTCGTCGTCGGCGCGGTGGCCGACCGGGTCGGCCGCCGCCGCTGCTTCATCGCGTTGTACGCCGGACTCGCAGCGGCCGGCGCGGTGGTGGCCGCAGGAGCCGGATATCCGCTGCTGCTCGCCGTCGCCGCCACCGGACTCCTCTCCACCGACGTCGTCGACAACGGCCCGGCCACCACGCTCGAGCAGGCGATCCTCGCGGGTGAGTCGACCGCGGCGGCCGGCAAGTCGGGCGCCCGGGTCTACGGCCTCTACAACGCGGTCGCTTCGGTCTGCGGCGCGCTCGGCGCCCTGCTCGCCGCGGTGCCCACGCTGCTCGGCGGCGAGCCGACCGCCACCTGGCCGTTCCTCATCCTGGTGCCCATCGGCCTGGCCGGCGCCGCCCTTGCCGCTTCCCTGTCCCCGACCGTCGAGGGCAGGACCGTCGAGGGCGGCACCGGAGCCGCCCGGGGCCGCCTCACCGTCTCCCGGCGTCGGGTCCGCGCGCTCGCCGCCCTCTTCGCGGTCGACGCCGGCGGTGGCGGTCTCGTCACGGCCAGCTTCCTGGCCTACTACCTCGCCCAGCGGTACGACGCCTCCGCCTCCACGCTCGGGATCCTCTTCTTCGGCACGTCATTGCTCCAGGCGGGATCGGTGTGGCTGGCCCCTCGGCTGGCGGACCGGATCGGCCTGGTGCCGACGATGGTGGCCACGCACCTGCCCAGCAACGTGCTCCTCGCCTCGGTGGCCTTCGCACCGAACCTTCATGTGGCCGTCGCCCTGCTGCTGGCCCGAACGAGCCTCTCCCAGATGGACGTGCCGACCCGGCAGGCGCTGGTGATGCAGACCGTGACACCCGAGGAGCGGACCCCGGCCGCGGCGCTCACCAATGCCGCCCGCTACACGGTCCGCCCGGTCGGACCGCTGGCCGGCGGAGTGCTCCAGCAGGTCTGGATGGGCCTGCCGCTGCTGGTGTCCGGGACGGTCAAGGGTGGGTACGACGTGGCCCTGTGGGTGTGGTTCCGCCGGACCGAGCGGTCCAGGGTCAGCTGACCAGGCTGGCGCCCAGGCCCAGCACCGCGCACACGCCGAGCGTCTTCAGCGGCGACCAGCCGCGCGCAAATATCAGCACCAGCGCGACGGCGGTGATCGCGAAGGCCACCGGATCCCACGAGGACAGCACCGGCAGGTCGACGTGCGCCCAGCCTCCGCCGACCCGGTGGGTGTCGTCGAACAGCGTGTGCAGCGCGAAGAACACGGCCAGGTTGGCGATCACGCCGACCACGGCTGCCGTGATCCCGGTCAGGGCGGCGGTCAGGTGCTGGTTGTGCCGCAGCCTCTCGACGTACGGCGCACCCAGGAAGATGAACACGAAGCAGGGCACGAACGTCACCCAGGTCACCAGCAGCGAGGCGAGTACGGCGGCCACCCACGGGTCGAGCGAGCCGGGGTTGCGATAGGCGCCCAGGAACGCCACGAACTGCACGACCATGATGAGCGGCCCCGGGGTCGTCTCCGCGAGCGCCAGGCCCTTGACCATCTCGCCGGGCGCCAGCCAGTGGAAGACGGAGACGGCCTGCTGGGCGACATAGGCGAGCACCGCGTAGGCGCCACCGAACGTGACCACGGCCGCGCCTGAGAAGAACAGGCCCTGGTCGACGAACACACTGTCGCGCGAGAACACCAGCGCGGCCAGCAGCACCGGCGTGAACCAGAGGACCAGGCCGACGCCCAGGATCGTGAGGGTACGACGGCCGGAGGGTGCGTCGTGGTGCAGCGCGTCGTCACTGATCAGGGGCTCGGGTCCGTCACTGGAGGCGTGCGAGGGAGCCGAGCGCAGCGCCGGGAACCGCCGGCTCAACAACCAGCCAAGGAGGCCGGCCGCGACGATCACGATCGGGAAGGCGATGTGGAAGACGGTGAGTGCGAGGAACGACGTGACGGCGATGCCCACCAGCGCCGGATGGTGCAGGGCCCGCTTGCCGACCCGGTGCACCGCCTGGATGACGATGGCGATGACGGCCGGCGCCAGCCCCGCGAAGATCCCGGACACCAGGTCGGTCGAGCCGGCACCGACGTACAGGGCGGAGAGCCCGAGCAGCGCGATCATGCCGGGCAGCACGAACAGGGTGCCGGCGATCAGTCCACCGCGCAGCCCGTTGAGCAGCCAGCCGGTGTAGACCGCGAGCTGCTGCGCCTCCGGGCCCGGCAGCAGCATGCAGTAGTTGAGCGCGTGCAGGAACCGCTGCTGGCCGATCCAGCGCTTCTCGTCCACGAGCTTGTGCTGCATCACGGCGATCTGGCCGGCCGGTCCGCCGAAGGTCTGCAGCGAGATCGAGAACCACGCTCGGGTCGCCTCCCGCAACGGGATCACGTCGCGGGAGGACATGCCCCGCAGCCTAACGACCGGGTTTCGAGACGCTCGCTGGAGCTCGCTCCTCAACCAGCGGAACGTGAGATGCCTAGGCAGTTCCTAGGCGTTGTCTCTAGAGTCGCTCCATGCGTTCGCTCACCATCCTTGCCCCGTGGGGAGTCCTCGTCCTGCTCGTCGCCGGCTGCGGCGCCTCGGGCGACGAGTCCGGCAGCGATCCGGCGCACACGCTCACGGTGGTCGGCACCAGCGACGTGTACGACTCCAACCTGGTCCAGGACGTGATCAAGCCCGGCTTCGAGGCGGCCAATCCGGGCCTCACCCTCAACTACGTCAGCAAGGGCAGCGGAGCCGCGATCGAGTACGCCGAGGCCGGCACCGCGAGCGTGCTGCTCGTGCACGCGGCTTCGTTGGAGAACCAGTTCGTCGCCGACGGCTACTCCACCGAGCCCTACGGCCGCGCGGTGTTCTGGGGCGATTACGTGCTGCTCGGGCCGAAGGACGACCCGGCCGGCGTGCTGCACGGGACCGATCACGACATCGTGGGGGCGTTCGAGAAGATCGCAGCCGCGGGCGAGGCCGGCACGGCCGAGTTCGTCTCTCGTGGCGGCAACCCGGGCACCACCGTCGCCGAGCACAAGATCTGGGACCAGACCACCGGGGTCAGCACCTGCGAGGTCGGTGACGACGACGGCGGCTACGTCTCCCCGAGTACGACGACCGGTGCCTGCAGCACGACCATCGCCTATCCGGACTGGTACCACGCCACCGGCCTGACCCAGGGCCCCAACATCGTCAGCGCGGACGCCTGCAACTTCGGGCACGGCAGTGACTGCTACGTGCTCACCGACCGCGGCACGTTCGCCTTCCTCGAGGCCACCCAGGCGATCACGAACCTCCGGATCGTGACCCGCGACAACGCGCCGGCGGCCCGCGGCGGTGCCAGCCTGCTGGTCAACTCCTTCCACGCGTACGCCGTGAACCCCGACAAGTTCGGCGCCGACGCCGGCCTCAACCCCACCGGCGCCACTGCCCTCCTCGACTGGCTCACCTCGGCCGAGGGCCAGCAGGCCGTCGGGAGCTACCTGGCCGACGGTGGCGACGCGCCGTTCCTGCCCAGCGCCTCGCCGTCGATCACCTGGCTGCGCACCCCCGGACCCCTGCGCGGCGTACTCACCAATCCCGTGCCCGGCACACCTCCCCTTGCCGGGGTCAAGCTCGACGCGACGCTGAACGGCCGCACGGTGCGGGTGACCACCGACGCGGACGGCACGTTCAGCGTCCCCGGCCCCTGGAGCAGCCCGGTCAAGGTCGACGTCCCGGCGATCACCCAGATCGAGAACGACACGCTCGACCCGGTCTTCGGTGACCTGCTGACGGCCACCACCGTGCGGTTGGACTAGGGCTCGGTCGCGGGCGGTCGGTCCACCAGGGGATGCAGCCCAACCCGCACATCCCTCGGCACACAGACCAGGGGATGCAGCCCGCCCTACATACCCTGATGAAGCGTCAACGGCGCCCTATGATCCGACCATGTCGGACTACCTGCGGATCGGCGATGTGGCCAAGGCCCTCGGCGTCAGCGTCGACACCCTGCGCCGCTGGGAGGCCGACGGGAAGATCGAGTTCGAGCGGCAGAAGAACCAACGTGTCCTCGAGGCGTCGAAGCTGCCGGCACTGATCGGCTCGCTGTCGGGGGCGACCAAGACGTCCAGCGCGCGCAACCGGATGACCGGGACGGTGGTCTCGGTCAAGCGCGACACCGTGATGGCCCAGGTCGAGCTCGCCTGTGGCGACTACCGGATCGTCTCGCTGATGAGCCGCGAGGCCGCCGACGAACTCGGCCTGGAGCCCGGCGTCGAGGCCACGGCGATCGTCAAGGCGACCAATGTGATCGTGGAGCGCTGATCGTTCCTGCGGGTGGCGTAACTCCCGATGGATCGGCTCGTTGAGACCTGAACAAAGTTCATGTTTTCTGCGATCCGCCCCCCTGAAGGAGTCCGCCCGTGCGTCGAGTCGTCCTCGCTGTCCTGCTGGTGCTGGCCGGTCTGGCGCTGGTGATGGTGCCCCAGTCCGCCATGGCTCACGTGGAGCGGTCGTCGTACTGGCCCGATCCGCGCCCTGACTGCAGCATCTCGCCGTGTGCCGGCGGGGCGGTTCCGAAGGCGCGGACGCTGGCCTCGGCGCTGGACGACTCACGGGTCGGCCGGACCCGGGTGGTCTGCAAGGCCAACTCGCTCGATCTCCTGCGCGGCTCGATCGCCCACGCGCTCAGGCAGGGCTACTACCTGCGCCCGACCGACCACCGGTCGCTGAGCGTCAAGCGCGCCCGGACCCTGCTGTCGGTCAACACCCGGCTCTTCAAGCGCTGCGGGTACCACCAGATCCAGCCCGCCGTGACCGCGTCGCACAACAACGACCGGGTCGTGGTGATGCCCGGCCTCTACACCGAGCCGCACTCCCGCAAGCAGCCCACCCACGACCAGGCCTGTGCGAAGTACCAGGTCAAGTCCGACAGCGGCGATCCCGGCGCGCTCTCGCACGACTACCAGGTCCACTGCCCCAACGACGCCAACCTGGTCGCCGTCATCGGCCGCGGCCCCGACACCGCTCCGGTGCCCGACCCGCCGCTCGTCGACCGCCACGGCATCCCCAACGTCGGGAAGTGCATCCGCTGCAACCTCCAGCTCGAGGGCTCCGGTGTCAGCGCCGACGACGTGATCGTCGAGGCCGGCGACGCCGCGGCCGGCAACGGCGGCCCCTCGGCGGTCGGCAACAAGAAGGACGTCGGCATCTACGTCGACCGGGCCGACGGCTTCGTGCTCCGCAACGTGACCGTACGCCACGCCCGCGAGCACGACATCTACATCCTCGAGACCGACGGCTACCTGTTCGACCGGTTCAAGACCTACTTCGCCGGCGGGTACGGCGTCCTCACCTTCGTCGAGGACCACGGGGTGATGCAGAACTGTGAGGCCGCCGGCAACGGCGACTCCGGTCTCTACCCCGGCGCCGGCGCGGACAGCACCGACAAGCGGTACAGGAAGTTCTATCCGAAGTACCGCTACAGCCAGGTGGTCCGCTACTGCGACAGCCACCACAACACCGGCGGCTTCTC
>Ga0070698_100007488_pt1 | contig 11813 bp, 10 predicted proteins | sample KBSK1502metaG_FD_65477 | JGI IMG/M metagenome (GOLD analysis project Ga0070698, IMG submission 65477) | Corn, switchgrass and miscanthus rhizosphere microbial communities from Kellogg Biological Station, Michigan, USA - KBS K1-50-2 metaG | ecosystem: Host-associated > Plants > Roots >...
TGGGTAAATGAAAACGATTCGCCTTATACAGAAATAAAACCTTTTACATGGTGGCGGGTGTATAGAATGGGTGGCCGCTCTATTTTGTGGGGTCGTCATAGTTATCGATGGTCCGAAACAGATTTTGAGGCAAATGCAAAAGACGGGCATGGCATTGACTGGCCAATTCGTTATAATGATCTTGCGCCATGGTATGATCATGTTGAAAAATTTGCAGGCATCAGCGGTTCACTGGAAGGTTTACCTCAGTTGCCCGATGGACAATTTTTACCACCTGTACCATTGAATATGGTAGAAAAAGATGTAGCCGAAAAAATAAAAAACTTTTATAAAGGTCAGCGTCATCTTATCAATAGCCGTGTTGCAAATATTACGGTGCCGCATAATGAAAGAACCAATTGCCAGTTTCGTAATCGTTGCTGGGAAGGTTGCCCGTTTGGTGGCTATTTCAGTACACAATCTTCAACCCTTCCTGCTGCAATGAAAACAAATAATCTTACAGTAAGACCTTTATCTCTTGTTACAAAAATTTTATACGATAAGGATAAAAAGAAAGCAACTGGTGTTGAGGTGCTGGATACAAGCGATAATAAAACTTATGAATTCAAATCAAAGATTGTTTTTCTTTGTGCTTCTGCGTTAAATTCTACATGGGTACTTTTTAATTCTGCTAATGATATATGGCCGGGAGGTTTAGGAAGCAGCAGCGATCAATTAGGACATAATGTGATGGATCATCATTATAACCTTGGTGTATATGGTGAAATAGACGGATTTACTGATATACAGGAACAGGGTCGCAGACCTTGTGGCTTTTATGTTGCCCGGTTTGCAAATATTCCAGGTGATACAAAACAAAGAGATTTTGTAAGAGGTTTTGGATATCAGGGCAGCGCCAGCAGAAATGGTTGGAGTCGTGAAATTGCCGAATTGAATGTTGGTAGTGATTTTAAAGAGGCATTATGTGAACCGGGTGGTTGGAGAATTGGTGCTACCGGTTTCGGTGAAATACTTCCTTATCATGAAAACAAGATCTACTTAGATAAAGACCGAAAGGATAAATGGGGATTACCAGTGCTGGCGATGGATGCTGAAATAAAAGACAATGAAATGAAGATGCGGACAGCTATTAAGGAAGAACTCAAAGAAATGTTTGATGCGGCAGGAGTTAAAAATATCGGTACATACGATAGTGGTCACGCTATTGGACATGGTATTCATGAAATGGGAACAGCAAGAATGGGAAATGATTCAAAAACAAGTGTTTTAAATAAACATAACCAGGTATGGGATGCAATGAATGTATATGTAACTGATGGTGCATGCATGACAAGTTCATCTTGTGTAAACCCATCATTAACATATATGGCGTTTACAGCCCGGGCTGCTGAGCATGCTGTTAATGAACTAAAAAAACAAAATCTTTAACTCATAAATACAACCAAATGGACAGAAGAGAACTCTTAAAAATGGTCGCATTGGCAACAGGTGGCGTTGTAATTGGCGGAGAATTTTTTCTCGCCGGCTGTAAAAGTAAAGATGCCGCAGTAGCAGGAACAACATTTTCGGAGAATGATATTGCGTTTCTTGATGAAGTGGCAGAAACCATAATACCCAAAACAACTACTGCCGGGGCTAAAGAAGCAGAAGTTGGTAAGTTCATGACGGTAATGGTGAATGATTGTTATGAAGAAGCTGATCAGAAAACATTTCATGAAGGCATGAAAAAATTAGATGAAGCTTGTAATAAAATGCATGGCCATAGTTTTATGAAGGCTGAACCAGCTCATCGTAAGGAATTGCTGTCCTCACTTGATAAAGAAGCAAAGGAATATATGAAGAATAAAAAGAAAGAAGATCCAAATCATTATTTTTTGATGATGAAGCAACTTACTTTGCTGGGTTACTTTACTTCAAAACCGGGATTGGAACAAAATTTCAATTACCAGCAGACACCAGGCAAATATGATGGCGCCGTGCCTTATAAAAAAGGTGATAAATTATTTGTTTAACAGTTAATCAATATACACATGAAAAGAAATGAGTTTTTGAAATTAAGTGGCGGGCTTGCATTCGCAGGGCTTGCTTCCAGGTCAGGTTTTGCTTCACTTGTAGGGGAAAATGCTAAACTTAAAAATTTTGGTATACAGTTATGGAGTGTTCGTGATGATTTGGGCAAAGATCCTAAAGGAGTTTTAAAACAATTGGCTTCTTATGGCTATAAACAAATAGAAAGTTTTGAAGGTGGTAAAGGAATATTTTGGGGAATGAGCAATACTGAATTTAAAAGTTATATGGATGAATTGGGAATGAAAATAATTTCCAGTCATTGTGATATCAATAAAGATTTTGAAAAGAAAGTGGCAGACGCTGCTGCCATAGGAATGAAGTATTTGATCTGTCCATATAAAGGACCGCAGAAAGATCTTGATGCATTCAAAAAATTTGCAGATGAGTTTAACCAGAAGGGTGAGATATGCAAGAAGAACGGGATACGTTTTGCTTATCACAATCATGATTATTCTTTTGCGGTGATGAATGGTGAAATGGGACAGGATATAATGATGAAGAATACAGATGCTAACCTTGTAGATTTTGAAATGGACATGTATTGGGTAGTAGCTGCCGGACAAGATATCGAAGCATGGTTAAAAAAATATCCAAAGCGTTTTCGTTTATGTCATGTAAAAGACCGTAAGAAAGGCGCTGCTGCAACTGATAAAGATGCAAGCTGTGATCTTGGTACTGGTAGTATAGATTATCCAAAAATCTTAAAGTCAGCAAAGAAAGCAGGTGTGCAATATTTTATTGTTGAGCAGGAAAAATGGGAGGGAACTACACCATTGCAGGCAGCAGCAACTGATGCAAGGTATATGAAGAGCTTGTCAATTTAATTTTAATTTAAAGCATTACTTAAGGCCCTGACTTCGTCGGGGCTTATTTTTTAAGTTTTCGAATTTGTCATAACTTTCCTTAAAATCAAATTGCCATGACTACTAAACGTGTTTTGCTTGTTGTGTTATTATTTACTGCAATAACAACACAAGCTCAGAAAAACTTTACCTACATTCCCGAAAAACCTAAGCCCGGAGATGTCATTACGTTCACTTATGAACCAGCAGGTGACATTGCCAATACTATAAAACCTGTTGAAGGTGTATTGTACCAAGTCGGTAAACGGGCAAATAAAGCTGATGATCTGGTGATGGAAAAGAAAGCAGGAAAATATACGGGGACATTCACCACCGATACAGCAATGGGCTTTTTGTACTTAGGTTTTAAGTCTGATAAAAAATTTGACAACAATTTTAATGAAGGCTACTATATTCAACTCTACGAGAATGATAAACCCCGCGATGGAAGTTATTTCAGCAAAAGTGGTTATTATCAATATATGGGCAGGCAGGTTGGGCTTGATCCAAATAATGAAAAAGCGTTGGAGGCTATCGAAAAAGAAATCGAATTGTATCCCGACAACAGAAAAACATATCTTTTCACATTAGTGCGACTGCAAACACTGGTTAAAAAAGATGATGCACAAAAAATCGTTCAGAAAGAAATAGAATCAATCTTAAAAACTGGGTTGAAAGAAGAAACTGATTACAGTAATCTTGAGAACCTTTATTCAATAGCAAAGCTACCCGAGCAGCAAAAATTTATTACAAGCCTGAAAAAAGAAAAATTCCCTAACGGCGCATGGATTATTCCAGAAACATTGAGAAAATACAGCCAGGAGAAAGATATTGAAAAGAAAAAAGCAATGTTACAAGATATTATTACAAAGACAGAAACCGATCCAAACTGGAAAGGAGTGAAACAGAGTTTAGGCTACTATAAAACCCAGATACCACAAGCATATCTAACGGCAAAAGATTACGACAATTTCAAAAAAACAGCTATTGATCTAAATATCACTGAAAAAACAGACATGGCTTCCCTGTATAATAATAAAGCCTGGGATATGCAAAAGAACGGCGAGAACCTGGCGCTTGCAGAAGAAATTTCAAGGTTTGCTACAATGTATGCGAAAGAGACATGGCAAAACCCGGGGAAGAAACCTGACTATTTTACCCAAAGGCAATTTGTCGAAAACAACAAATATACTTATGCTATGTATGCTGATACATATGCAATGGTACTGTACAGAATAGGGCAATATAAAAAAGGTCTACCCTACGCAAAAGAAGCTGCGCTAACAATAAACAATGGAAAAGATCCTGATCAGAATAACACCTATGCCTTGCTCGTCGAAAAGGTGTTACCAAAAAAACAATACGTAAAAGAACTCGAGCAATTTATTAAAGATGGCAAATCAACATCGGAAATAAAAGACGTGCTGAAAAGAGCTTATGTAAAAGATAAAAAATCAGATGCTGGTTTTGATAATTATATTACTGCTTTACAGAAAGAAGCGACGATAAAAATGCTTGAAGATCTACGCAAATCAATGTTGAATGAAAAAGCTCCTGTATTTGCTTTGATAGATTTGGATGGAAAGAAAATTGACCTGGCAGAATTAAAAGGAAAAGTTGTTATAGTTGATTTTTGGGCAACCTGGTGCGGTCCCTGCAAAGCAAGTTTTCCGGGTATGCAAAAAATGGTAAGCAAATACAAAGAAGATCCGAATGTAAAATTTGTGTTTATTGATACATGGGAAAGAGGGGATGAAAAACCAAAAAATGCTTCCGATTTTATTGTCAGCAATAAATATACATTTCATGTATTAATGGATAATGATGATAAAGTGGTTGCGGAATTCAAAGTGGAAGGAATTCCTACAAAATTTGTGATCGACAAAAACGGAATCATACGTTTTAAAGCAATTGGTTTTGATGGAAGTGATGATAAATTGATGAATGAATTAACAGCAATGATTGAAATGGCGTCCAAAGAGGCGGAACTAAAAGCTTTTTAAGTTTCATCAATATTTTAAATCAATGCATTTCTTAAAGCCCTGACTTCGTCGGGGCTTATTCCATTATTAGAATAACTTTCTTCAGAATTTGCAAAAGCAGGATGAATAAATTGCATGGGGCTTTTTGTCTTTCCACGAAGTGAAGAATGAAATTCGATGCAACCTGTTTTTTCTGCAAGCATTTTAATATTGTCTTTTCTTACACCACTGCCTGGTAAAATGATGATACGGTCATCAGCTTTTTTATTAAGTTCAGCAATCAGATCAACTCCTTCACTTACTATTGGCTTTTGCCCGGAAGTAAGTATTCGCTGGCAACCGATCTCAATCAACTCTTCCAATGCTGCAAATGGATCTTTACACCGATCGAATGCACGATGAAAAGTGACTTCTAACGGATAAGCAAGCTCTATCAATTCAGAGGTTCTTGTCATATCGATCGTTCCATCCATATTCAGCAAACCAATTACAATTCCTTCACATCCTAATTCTTTACATAGCTTAATATCATTTTTCATTATTTCAAACTCATCTTTAGTATATAAAAAGTCTCCGCCCCTGGGACGAATGATCGGGAACAATGGAACAGTAAATGCTTCGCGACATTTTTTTATATGAGCATAAGAAGGAGTAGTTCCGCCTTCAGCAAGATTGGCGCAAAGTTCAATTCGGTCAGCGCCGCCTTCAACAGCGGATTTGGTTGTGAGAAAGTCGGACGTAGCTATTTCGATAATAAATGACATGATTAAGTTTTAAACACTTCTCAAAAGTCCCCTTTAGGGGATTTAGGGGTAATAGCTTTTTGCCTTTACCAATTTCTCCATTTCGTTTGTCCTGATCGCATATTCAAATCCAGGATGAATTGCAAATGTTCCTACCTGTCCTTTTTTATTGACTGCAAGAAAAGCAACTTGTATTTCTTTTACTTTCTCTCCTTTGATCTTTACAATACGTTCTACAATTTTTTTACATGCTGCTTCAGGTGATAATCCTTGTCGCATCATTTCAACAACTGAATGTGAACCAGCAACACGAATAACATCTTCGCCTTGTCCTGTAGATGTACAGGCTCCTATCTCATTATCTACATATAACCCGGCGCCGATGATCGGCGAGTCTCCTACCCTTCCACGCATTTTAAAACCAGCACCACTTGTCGTACAACTGCCGCTTAGGTTTCCCATTGCATCCATTGCTACCATTCCAATGGTATCATGATTCCATTCACCACTTTCCAGTTTAGCTGGTGCAAATGGCCCATGACCTTGTTTGTTTTCTACATTGATCGCCGGTGGTTTGTACTCTGATTTCTTTAACCAATTATCGTAAGCCTTTTGTGCGTCTGGTGAAAGTTTTTGTTCTTCCAATGGAAATCCTTCCGCAACTGCAAACTGTTGTGCGCCTGCTCCAACTAACATTACATGCGGTGTTTTTTCCATCACTCTCCTTGCAACTGAAATGGGATGTTTTATTCTTTCCAAGAAAGCAACACTTCCGCAATTGAATTTATCATCCATTATACAGGCATCGAGTGTAACAAACCCATCACGATCAGGATTGGCATTAAGACCTACACAACAATTTTGTGAATCTTCAGTAACCATCACTCCTTTTTCCACGGCATCAATTGCTTTGCCCTTTTTACTCAAAACTTCCCAGGCAGCTTTATTAGCAGCAAGTCCTGCGCCCCACGTGGAAATGACTATTGGTTTGCCTGTGATTGTTCCATACAAGGGAACCGCTACCATCTTTTTGCCCAATAAAGTTGCGAAAGAAGTAAATGCTGAAGTTTGTATAAACTTTCTCCTGTTGACCATTGTTTATAGTTTATGCAGCCGAAATTAAAGGATTCACTCAAAACTTTCCTTTAAAACTGACAAAACGATGTTTCAATTAACATACATCAACCCCTGTCCTGTCATAAAGCCGGAACTTTGTCAAAACAGTAATAGCTAATTAAACAGGAACGGATTTTGACAAAATACATTCATTATGAAAATAGAAATAATATCAGGTAGCCCAAGAATAAATAGTGTTACGAGAAGAGTTGCGATAAATCTTAAAAAATGGCTCGATAATAATACAAACCATGACACAGATATTATTGATATGAAAGACTGGAACCTGCCGCCGGTGCAATCTGTTTTTGTATCCGTTGACAGAACACCGGATGAATTCAAGCCGCTTGCTGAAAGAATTTTTAATGCCGATGCTTTTATTCTTGCCACACCTGAATACAATGGCAGTTATTCGCCGGCGATGAAAAACTTATTGGATCATTTTCCAAAACAACATCATAAACCATTTGGCATCGTAACAGCATCGCCTGGAGTAATGGGTGGCATCAGGGCATCACAACAATTATTACAATTGATACCGGCTTTGTTTGGATTTGTATCACCCTATTTACTGATTGTCCCAGCAGTTGATAAAAAATTTGATGAGCAGGGAAATTTGCTGGATAGTAGTTTTGAAAAAAGCGTTCACAACTTTATTTCAGAGTTTTTGTGGTTAGCGGAAAAAGTTGTGACAGAAAAAGCTGTTGTGTAGCCCCCTGTCTCCGCCTGAGGCGGATGACTTAGGTGGTATAGTTCTTTGGATATTTGATTTTTTTTAATAAATGAATTGCGTGATTGTGCTACCAGCATAGGTAATTCTATTCAGCTCCTGTTGCGTCGCACTCTTGTACATTCTAAAATTTATTCATCAATAAAGGCTCCGCCTCAGGCGGATTTGGGGTTTATGAAAACAGTTCTTCATAAAGCAAATACGAGAGGCCATGCGAATCACGGCTGGCTCGATAGTTATCACAGTTTTAGTTTCGCAGGTTATTATGATCCTGAAAGAGTTCATTTTGGCGCCTTAAGAGTTTTGAATGACGATACGGTTGCCGGCGGTATGGGTTTCGGTACACATCCGCATGATAATATGGAGATCATTTCTATTCCAACCAGCGGTGATCTTGAACACAAAGACAGCATGGGCAATACACAGGTGATTCGGCAAGGTGATGTGCAGGCGATGAGTGCAGGAACCGGTATTCAGCATGGTGAAAAAAATAAGAATCCTGATAAGCCGGTTAAGTTTTTCCAGATTTGGGTTTTTCCCAATAAGAAAAATGTTGAGGCGCGGTATGATCAGAAAAATTTTTCTGATGCCGATAAGCATAATAAACTATTGACAGTTGTTTCACCGCTTGGAACAAATGATGGGGGTGTGCAGATACACCAGGATGCATGGTTTAGTTTGGGAAAGTTGGATAAAGATTTCAGTACAGAGTATAAATTAAGGAATGGTAACAACGGAGTTTATGCATTTGTGATCGAAGGTTCGGTTTCTATCAATGGAGAAAAATTGGAAAAAAGAGATGGGTTAGCAATTTCAGAAACAAGTGAGTTAAAAATTAATGCCGATAGCGATGCAGAATTATTATTAATGGAAATTCCACTTTACAATTAAAAATATTATGAGTAATCAAAGATCAGTTGAAGCAGTAATAGCCCCGCCGCTACCACATATGGTTGGTGATGGTTTCAGGGTGCATAATTTTTTTCCCGGCACAAAACAGATCGGGAAAACAAGAATGAGTCCTTTCTTTATGCTGGATTATGGTTCTAAAATAGAATTCAGCCCAAAAGAAGAGCCTCGTGGTGTTGGTGTACATCCGCATGCAGGATTTGAAACAGTCACAATTGCCTATCAGGGTAAAGTAGCGCACCATGATAGCGCAGGTAACAGCGGTATCATTGGCGAAGGCGATGTGCAATGGATGACTGCGGGTTCAGGACTTTTACATAAAGAATATCATGAAGAAGAATTCAGCAAGAAAGGTGGGCTATTTCAAATGGTGCAGTTGTGGGTGAATCTGCCGGCAAAAGATAAAAAAACAAAACCCAAATACCAGGAGATCACCAATAGTAAAATGGGCAGGTATCAATTACCAAATGAAAAAGGTTATGTTGAAGTAATTGCTGGTGAATATGGCGGAGTAAAAGGTCCTGCATCAACTTTCACTCCAATACATGCCTACAATGCGAGATTGAAAAAAGATGCAAAGTTGGATTTGAGTTTCCCAAAAGAATACAATACTGGTTTGCTAATAGTAGAAGGAAATGTAAAAGTGAATGGCATTAATGCTCGTGCTGACCATTTTATTCTATTAAAAAATGACGGAGAAGATTTTTCTATTGAAGCGACTGAAGATTCAATTGTATTAATTTTATCCGGTGAACCTATTAACGAGCCTGTGGTTGCTTACGGACCATTTGTAATGAATACATGGGAAGAAATAGAACAAGCAGTGAATGATGTGAATGCGGGGAAGTTTGGAGTGCTTGAAGATTAAAATACTCTCTATGAAAAACAATTGAAACGTCAGCTTTGGCTGGCGTTTTTCTTTTCCATAAAATTCAAAAGATTTTTTCTCGCATTTTTTTGTATAGCTCTTTTCATAAAACCAGTCCAGCCAAACCATACTCCTTTCCACCCAAGAGCTTGCCCTATCCAGGTACTTAATCGAAATGCATCACTATGTTCAATGATCTTTCCATCCTTTATTCTCATAAAGGCTTTAATGTTATTAGTTACCTTATTCCCGGTTTTAGAAAAAGTATATTTAGCAATCCATTTGCAGGTTGCATATTCTTCATCGATCAATTCAATATCAGAAAAGGTCAAAGAAAAATCTTTTGCATTCTTACATAGCATTTCCCACATGCATCTTACTTCATCATCTTTTAATGTAAGAAATACTGGATCACTGAAAATTATATCCTCACTGTAGCAATCATTCATGGTTTTATGATCTAGTTTTTGAAAAGCAGAATAAAATCCTTCGATGATCTGTTTATTATCACTCATAAAATAATTGATTGGGGTAAGACGAGAATATTTAAATTTATACCCCCCGAAGGGGTTCTTCGGACAAATCTAAATCATCATGCTACGCAAACTTCTTCTTTTTTCGTTTTTATTTTCTTTCTTATTTACAAACGCACAAACAGACCAGGATAGCCTCTGGATCCGTGAAAATTATACAAAGAAAGAAATTTACATTCCAATGCGGGACGGTATTAAACTTTTCACTGCGGTTTATACACCAAAAGACATGAGTGAGAAACACCCGATATTAATGAACCGCACTCCTTATTCATGTGCTCCTTATGGCGCTGATTTTTCCGGTCGACTCTTTTTTAGTCATTGGAAATATTATTGTCGCGAAAATTATATCATCGTTATCCAGGATGTAAGAGGAAGGTGGATGAGTGAAGGTGAGTTTGAAGATGTTCGTCCGTTTATTAAAGACAAAAAAACAAATAAAGACATTGATGAAGCGAGCGATACATATGATGCTATTGATTGGTTAATAAAAAATTTACCCAACAATAATGGCAATGTTGGTGTGTTCGGAATTTCTTATCCCGGCTTTTATTCAACAATGGCCGCTGCTTCAGGTCATCCTGCATTAAAAGCAGTGAGCCCGCAGGCACCAGTTACAGAATGGTTTTTAGGAGATGACTTTCATCATAACGGTGCATTTTTTCAAATGGATGGATTTAGTTTCTATTCAGGCTTTGGCAAACCAAGACCTAAACCAACAACTGTAGGCCCATCCGGATTTGATTTTAAGATCAGGGATAATTATCAATTCTATCTGCAGGCAGGTACATTGAAAAACCTTGCTAAGATGATGGGTGATAGTATAAAATTCTGGCATGAGTTATACAAACATCCTAACTATGATGATTGGTGGAAAGCAAGAAATGCGAGAACAGCCATGTATAATATTAAACCTGCAATGCTTACTGTTGGTGGTTTGTTTGATGCAGAAGATTGTTACGGCGCATGGAATTTATACAAGGCGATTGAAAAACAAAATCCCGGTATTCATAACAAATTAGTGATTGGTCCATGGAGCCATGGTCAATGGAGCAGCCGCGATGGCACAAGAATGGGCAATATCCAGTTTGGTTCAAATACTGCATTGTGGTATCAGAATAATATTGAAATACCATTTTTTAATTATTACCTGAAAGGAAAAGGAACTGATCCGAATTTACCGGAAGCAACAATTTTCTTTAGCGGAGAAAACCAATGGCATAATTTAAACCAATGGCCACCGGCAAATACAACAAATCAATCTATCTATTTACAGGCCAACGGCGGTTTATCCTGGAATAAACCAACTGTGGCTAAAAGTGCAAGTGAATATATCAGCGATCCTGCACATCCTGTTCCTTACACTGAAGATGTTCATTTTAACCGTACTGCTGCTTACATGAACGATGATCAGCGTTTTGCTACAAGAAGAACAGATGTATTGACTTTTCAAACTGATGTATTAAATGAAGACCTGACTCTTGCTGGTCCTGTAGTTGCTGACCTTGCAGTCAGCATAACTGGAACCGATGCAGATTTTGTCGTAAAGATCATTGATGTATTTCCCGACGACTTTAGTTATCCGGGAGCCGCAGCGCAACAAGGACGTGCAGGTGGTGGCAGTTATCCAATGGGTGGTTATCAAATGCTGGTGCGTGGAGAAATTATGAGAGGTAAATTCAGGAATAGTTTTGAAACACCAACTCCATTTACGCCTAATAAAATTGAAAAAGTAAAATTTGATCTGCCTGATGTGGCACATACATTTAAAAAAGGCCACCGGTTGATGATACAGATTCAAAGCAGTTGGTTCCCATTGGCAGATCGTAACCCGCAGAAGTTTGTAAATATTTATGAAGCAGATATTACAGATTTTCAAAAAGCAACGATCAGAATTCATCATGATGCTACAAACAGCAGCAATATCATTTTACCTGTGATAAAATAAAGATGAAGCGATACTTATTTTTCCTTATAATGTTTTATACATCTGTTTTAGTTGCACAAAATGAAAACTATG
>Ga0070698_100007489_pt1 | contig 11813 bp, 10 predicted proteins | sample KBSK1502metaG_FD_65477 | JGI IMG/M metagenome (GOLD analysis project Ga0070698, IMG submission 65477) | Corn, switchgrass and miscanthus rhizosphere microbial communities from Kellogg Biological Station, Michigan, USA - KBS K1-50-2 metaG | ecosystem: Host-associated > Plants > Roots >...
ATGATGGAGCAGCCACCAGCATGACAACAACTGTTCCCGCTTCAGGTACATATAAGCCAACCAACCTCGTAGGAACCATAGGTGTTGAACCAGATAATTGGGTAGCTCCTGGTCCGGGTGCAGTAAGTCAACCTAATCCCACACTATCATCTTTTGGGAACGGGAATCATAATGGTGATTGGAAACTATTTATCCTGGATGATGCTGCCGGTGATTCAGGCAACTGGGGCAGCTGGAGCATAACATTCACTGATCCTCCTACTGTTTGTTTTCCAATTAATCTTACTGGTCAACCGGCAAATGCAACAGTGTGTGCCGGTGGCAACGGATCATTCACAGTAACTGCAACTCCTGCTGGTGTAAGTTATAACTGGCAGGTAAATACCGGTTCAGGATTTACATACTTAATCAACGGCGGTGTTTATTCGGGAGTAAATACAGCAACATTAAATATAACAGGTGCCACTCTTGCAATGAATGGTTATCAATATCGTGTTGTTGTTACTTGTTCGCAGGGAGGGCTACCTGAAATTTCAAACCCGGCTACTCTGACTGTTAATGTATCTCCATCACCACCGGTAGTTACACCATCTGCTGCAGCAATTTGCCCGGGAGGAAGTGTTGCCCTTAATGCAGCGCAACTTACCACTCCATCTATCTTTTCATCTGGTGCAATCAGTATTCCTATAAATGATTTTGCAGTAAGCACCAGTACAATTAATGTATCAGGCTTACCTGCAGTTCCTATTGCAGCGATAAGTGTAAACTTTAATATAACGCATACATGGGATGGTGATGTAAGAGTAAATCTTGTTGCTCCGAACGGCGCGATTCTAAATCTTGTAAATGTACGTGGTGGTAGTGGCGACAATTATACAAATACAACAATCAGCTCTACCTCATCTACTTCTTTAGGAACAGGCACAGTTCCGTTTACAGCCACTTTTGCTGCCGATGCAGCAAGTGCAGTAGGTATTGCTCCTTATGTTTCAACAACAACTGCATGGTCATCTCTCTATTCAGTTGCTAATGGTAACTGGATATTGGCCGTTTCGGATCATGGCTCAGGTGATGTCGGCACACTTACATCGTGGTCAATTACGCTTACACCTTCGTCCACTGTTAATGCTGTTTGGTCTCCGGTTACAGGATTATTCAATGATGCAGGGTTAACATCAGCATACGTTGCGGGTACATATCAAACTACTGTATATGCAGCGCCCGCAACTACCACTACATATTCAGCAAGTGTAACAAACGGCACGTGTAGTTCTCCTGCGGCTACCGCGGTCGTAACAGTAAATACTGCTCCGGTGATAACAGCGCAGCCAGGTAATGCAAATGCATGTGTTGGCGCAACAAAAACATTCTCCGTATCGGCAACGGGTACAGGATTAACTTATCAATGGCAGGTGGATATGGGAAGTGGTTATGTAAATATTACAACAGGTACACCAACAAATCCAGGCGGATTTATTTATACAGGTCAAACGACCGCGACATTGAGCATTAATGATGTGATGGCAACGCTGAATGGTTATAAATACCGCGTGCTCGTTTCAGGAACATGTATTCCTGTAGCAACTTCAAATGAAGTCGTGCTTGTTGTAAATGCGCTGCCTGCTATTTCTGTAGTAAAAAGCAGCCAATGTGCGCCAACTACATTAACCGCTTCCGGCGCCACAACATATGCATGGGCACCTGCTGCCGGTTTGAGTGCAACAACGGGTGCAGTAGTTACTGCTAACCCAACTGTAAATACAATTTATACGGTGACAGGAACTGTTACGGCCACTGGTTGTTCAAATTCAACTCAGGTCGACGTTAAGTTTACACCGCCGGTGCCAACGGTGGCTCCTGCAGCTCCTATTATTTGTTTGGGATCAGTACAACAGTTATCAATCACTTCATCATCATTGCCACCGGTGGCCAATACAACTTCATCGGGTGCTATCAGTGTAGCAATACCGGATAATGAATTCGTCACGGGTGCAAATCATGCATTGACTGTTTCAGGTGTTACCGGTGCTGTGCAGAGTATCAGCGTTACATTTACTATTACACATACCTGGGATGCAGATCTTGATATCAACCTGGTTGCTCCTAATGGAAATATTTTGAATCTTGTTGGGGCAAGAGGCGGATCTGGTGATAATTTCACCAACACAACGATTAGTTCGGCATCCACGACTTCTTTAGCAACAGGGGCTCCACCATTTACCGGAACATTTGCAGCAGATGGAAATATTGGTTGGGGACCTTCTTCTCTTGCTTCTAACGTTTCCAATTTTGCAAGCTTATTCTCAGTGCCAAATGGTGTATGGAAATTAGCAATGGCTGATTTTGCCGGTGGCGATTTAGGAACTCTTACTTCATGGTCGATCACTATTAATTATGCTACTCCTGATGCAGGAATATGGACACCTGTTACAGGTTTGTTTACTAATTCAGCGGGAACTACTCCTTATGTAGCGGGTACAGCTGCAAGTACTGTTTATGCAAGTCCGGCAGTTACTACCACTTATTCTGTTTCAGTAACGAATACGAGCACTGAAAAAAGAGTCTTTTCTTCGGGTGGTTCAGTTACCATACCAGGAACGGCTCCGTTAAATAATGCCCCAGGTGCCGGCGCTCCTTATCCGTCGACAATTGCTGTTTCCGGACTGCCTGCAAATGCAGTGATACAATCAGTGACTGTAAAAGGAATTAAACACTCATGGCCTGCAGATATAGATATGTTATTACAATCGCCAACAGGAACTAATGTTGTTTTGATGTCTGATGTGGGTTCAAGTATTGATCTTACAGGACAGGATTACACATTTGATGATGCAGGTGGCGCTATGTCTGCAAGTGCATTAAACGGAACAGGCATCTATCATCCTACGAATAGCGGGTCTTCTGATACTTATCCTGCTCCTATCGGAGCTATCACGCAAGCCAGCCCTGCGTTATCATTGTTTACAGGTGATCCAAACGGTACATGGAATCTTTACATTGCTGATGGAGCGTCGGGTGATATTGGTTCTATCAGCAGTTGGGAAATTACATTTACAATCCCAACTGCTACTAACTGTACTTCGTCGCCACGTACAGTAACTGTTACAGTTCATGCGCCAATTGTATACACCAGTCAACCAACAAATAAAACAGCATGTCAGAATAGTACAGTTACATTTACTGCTGCTGCAACCGGTACTATTCAAACAACACAATGGCAAGTGAGCACCAATGGCGGCACTACATGGTCAGATATCTCCGGAGCCACAACAACGACACTGACGCTAACGAATGTACAGCCATCTCAAAATGGTTATCGCTATCGTCTTATGTTGTCCAGCGCAGGTTGCGGACAGGTTCCTTCTAATGCGGCAATTCTTACAGTCAATCCATTGCCAACAGTAAGCCTGAGCTTAACACCATCTGGTCAAACTCAACTAAGACCTGGTTTGTTAACTACAGTAAGTGTGAATTCATCGCCCGCCGGCGCTTCCTACCAATGGTTTATTAATGGAGTTGCTCAGCCATCTATAACTACTTCTTCGTATGCGGTGGATGCCTATCACCTCGGTACATACACTGTTAGTGTAACAGATGTGAATGGTTGTGTCAGCACTACTGCGGGTGTAACATTTACAGCTTTACCAACAAGTCAGCTGTTTATATATCCGAACCCGACAAGCGGTGCATATTATGTTACTTATTACATGCCACAGGTTAATTCACCGGTTACAATTACTGTGATTGATATGATGGGAAGAAGAATAGTTGAACGTCATGAAACAACAACGGCGCCTTATACAAGATTTGATTTCAGTAATTCGAAATTAGCGGCAGGTGTTTATATCATTGAGTTCCGGAACCCGGCTGGCAATAGGTTAGCAGCAGGGCAATTGGTGGTAGTGAGATAATAATAGAAATGGACTAATCATAATTTAGAAGCCCTCTTATTCAGGAGGGCTTTTAAATTATCCGTTATATTCCCACGGAAAGATTGAACAAGTAAGGCAACCGGCCAATAAGATGATACCGGATGATAAGAAAACAGGTTTGGCAGCGCTACGATCAAAGAAAACGATGACAAGACCAACAAAAAATCCAAAAAAACCCACCAGCAGGTTACACAAACCAAATACCGTAAAAAAAGAATGGTTGATGATTCCTCCATTAAATACAAAAGAAACAATGGTGGCGAAAATGATCTCTGATGACAATATTATCCATGTTGTCCTGCTCATGCGGGATAGTTTATTTTTTCAGCCTGTAGTTCTTTTAAATAATTTTCTTTTTCATCCCTGTAAAAAAGATTCATGGTTTCAAAAGGAATGATGCGTCCGTCTTTATGAACAATATGGACACAACTTTTTTTGATAGCTCTTACATCAAAATCGTATGCATCAATAAACCGCATAATGATTATACGAAACAGGTTTTCATAGCTCAAACCGGGTGCATGTATCTCGGGTAAACAACATAGAAGCTGTTTGAAATTTTCTTCTACACGGTCCACCGAAATACCCGTACTGAATATTTTTAAAAGATGACCATGCAACGCTGCATCCTGCTCATATACGATTGTGTTGCGGCTGTTATTCAGTAAATGCGCAGGATCAATGTACCTTGTCATCGGGAATACCTTGCCGGCAACCTTTAGCGCATAGCCCATGACCAACGCATCAGGATTACATGGCACCGGGATAAGATCGTTGGGTTCAAAAATACTTGTTTGTGTCAGAATTTTATTTCTGACATCAGTCATCGTTATGCGATCTGTGGCAGGATCAAAATTTTCATTTCTTCCCGCTATCTGTACCGGCTGAAAAGTTACGCCACGAACACATCTTTGTTGCACTGCAAATTCAATAATCCCGCCGATCTCATCATCATTCAGATCCTTCTGAAGTGTTACAACTAATGTTGTAGAAAGATTGAACTTATTCAGGTTGTCAATTGCTTTGCGCCGGGTATCGGTCAGGTCTTCACCTCTCAATTGTTTTAATGCAGCTGGTTTAAAAGAATCAAACTGGAGATAAATTTCAAAATCGGGCATGTATGATGCAAGTCGTTTTACAAACGCTTCATCTTTGGCAATGCGTATCCCGTTTGTATTCACCATCAGGTGGCGGATAGGTTTTTGTTTGGCAATATCAAGGATGGTAAAAAAATCCGGGTGAACCGTCGGTTCTCCACCGCTTATCTGCACTACATCAGGTGAGCCTTCATTTGCGACAATTATATCCAGCATTCTTTCTACTTCTTCTACTGTTCTGTGTCTTCCATAATGAGGACTGCTCATTGCATAACAAGTGGGACATGTAAGATTGCACCGGTCAGTTATTTCAATAATTGTTAAACAACTATGTTGTTCATGATCCTGGCAAAGACCGCAATCATAAGGACAACCATAATGTGTTTTCGTATTAAAATGCAAAGGCATTTCTGAGGCCTTATTATAATTACGGATATTCTTATAATACTCGACGTCCGTTGCAATTAATACTTTTTTGAAACCATGATCAGGACAATTCTTTAACATATACACATTGTCGTTTTCAAACACGATCTTAGCATCAACCCTTCGGAGACATTCGGGACAAAGACTCAGTGTAAAGTCATAATATGTATAAGGACGCTCAGGCATATGATGCAAGAATTAGTTTTCTTGGTTGAACGATATAAGGCGAATAATAGATCAGGCCGGCAAAACAACTTACCTGTATTGCGGACAACCCGAAGTTAAATGTATAATGAGGTTTGATGAAATCAATAAGGAAGCGGAATAACAGGTAGCTGATCATAAAAATTTTGAACAAAGCTCCCGGTTGAAAAGAAACCCTGGAGGCTGTATAGTGTATGCTTATCCATAAAATAACCAGGAAAACAATTTCATATAAAGCGACAGCGTGTCGAAGCTTTCCATCGCCGAGATCCATTCCTGTAATGAGATTTGTTTCATTACCATAGGTCTCTTCATAAATACCCATAGAAAAACAGCCGATGCGTCCGATGATCAACGCAAGCAGGAATGGATAAACAAACAGATCACCCGACGCTTTTTTTTCATGGATAAATTTTTTCATGATCTCAACGCCTGCAAGACCGCCTAACAAACCACCGACTACCGTTTTATTCTGGTAAAAATAGAGAACAATATTTTCCGCTTTGGAAATTTGGGTCGGGTCTTCCAATCCGCCAAGCAACCGGCTGCCAATAAATGCGCCGAATACGGCTCCGATAAAAATCCATACACGATTTGACGAGTCAATTATATCACCCTGTTTTTTTCTGAGCCAAAGAAAATACCTGAAACCGATAAAAAATGCTGCTAATTCTAAAACAGCATGCAGCAAAATTTTTGCAGAACCAATTTCTATAGTAACAGGAAAGTTCAAAAATGATTTAATGGTTTATTGTTTTATCCATAACTGATGCGTGGGAAATATTTCATAAGCTATCAAACCGGCCCCTTTACTAAGGTAAACTTTAAAAGGTTGCGGAGTCGAAATATCAATTGTTGTATCTCTTGTTATCGTCTGTACATTATTAAACGAGGTTCCATTGACCGAAAGGGAAGGGGAGTAATCACTTTTATAGAGTCCCGGCTGTAATAGTAACCCCTGGTCATTGATATCGTTTGCAGAACAATTGAAGCCCTGGAGAAATAATGAAATTGATTTTGCAGACGCAGATGAACCGAAGGCTGTTTGTGAAAAATAATTGACTGAGAATTTCTGCCTGAAATTTGCAGCTACTTCATTTGACACGATTGAAAAATTCTGACTGCAACCATCAGCACCATTATAGCATCCCTGGTTGGCCTCGTAGGCTTCGCTTTTATTAAAACCCGACAGGGTGATTGTATCAGAGGCTGACTGGTATTTAAAGATAATTTGCTGACCTTGCTGATAAGGGAACCAGTCTTGATATTTGATATCTTCGAAAGCCGGGCAGGCAACTTTTTTACATGAACAAATGGAGCAACTGTGAAAAAAATAAATAATAAATAGCAAAATGCAATTGAGTACCACGGCCCTCATAAAGCAGTTTTTTAAATGACAATTGTTCCCGGTAGAATGTTGCGCTGCTTTCTACTTTTTCAGCAGTTTAAAAGCATGTGTCCATTGATTACGAATAAAGCCGGGAATACACCACAATATACATAAAGGTTCGATAGCCCTTGCCGCCTCTATCATGCCCATATCTTCCGTCTCCCAGCCAAAGGAAGTAAGAATGTCTCTAACTGTTTTTTTCGCCGGGTCATCATTACCGCAAATAAACATGGTTGGTATATTACCATTAAAATTTGGTTTGTACATAAACGCATTTCCCACGCAGCTAAACGCTTTCACCAGTTTCGCATCAGGCAATTGCTTTTGAATTTTTTCCATCAATGATTCTTCCAGGGTTGTGAAATATTTCAACACGCCATTCTCCGGCGGCACGGCTGCTATGGGATTAGTGGCGTCAATAACCACTTTATGAGTGAAGTGCTCTTTACCGGCAAGATTAATTGCATCTTCCACTACAAGGCCACTTACTGCTAATACAATTACTTCTCCAAATTGTGCTGTTTCCTGGAATGAACCAAGTAATCCATTCGTATTTTCGTTTTTCCATTTTATCACATCTTCTTTGCTGATGTTGCGGGTGCCAAGCATGACCTGGTGGCCTTCGGTTAAAAAACCTGTTGCTAATACACGGCCAACAATGCCGCTGCCGATTATCCCGATTTTCATATAGATTATTTTATTGATGAAAAGAGTTGTTGTCGCTGAACGGAGCGCCGCAACAGAAGTTTAATAGAATTGTTGTTGCTTGCAACATAAAAATTAATTCGAATTATAAACAGTCGCAAATGTTTTTGCAAAATCTTCAAGTTTTGTTTTGCCAAGCTGCGCAGGACGATGTTTCCAATAATCTGCAAACATAGAACCATCATTTACGGCATGTCCCATTTCTGTATAATTCTCTGCAATATTTTCAGGAAGCCCCATTTGCAGCAAGGCTCCGTATGTTTGTTCATCACTAAAAGTGACCCAGGGTAATTGCGGTTTGTTGATTGAATTGCCTAAAACCTTTGCAATGTCTCCGGTACTTCTTTCATCACTGGCTATATAGCGAATATTGTGTCCCGTAAAATCCAGTTTTGATAATTCTTCGAATGCTGCTTCGGCAATATCGCGGGTATCTGTCAGTAACATTTTGAAATTTGCACCACCAAAATTTCCGCCCAGGATGTTCATGTTTTTTACCATACCTACGTTGGCTAAAAAGTTCGCATAAAAATAAACAGGACGCAGATGTTTAATGTTGATATCCTTTAATTCATTCAGGGCCTGCTCAACACGATATAACCCATTGACGGGACCTACACCATCGGCTAAATGTGCACCAACGCTGCTAAGATTAACCACATACTTCACATTGGTTGCTTTTAATGCTTCTGCATAATTTTTTCCAACTTCAGCAATACTTGCTTTCAGGTCATTGGTTGCGTAGTTGGGCGGCACCATTGTATAAACTGCATCCGCGCCGGCAAATGCTGTCTTCAAAAATGCAATATCATTTACAGAACCGATCGCCCCTTTGGCGCCGAGACCGGTAAGTGATTTTATATTTTCAGTATGGCGGGAGATAACTGTTACTCCATGGCCCGCTTTTAATAATTTTTCGGCTAGTGGTTTGGAGATGTTGCCGGCTCCTCCTGTGATTACGTATTTCATTGTTTAGTATTTTAGTTGTATATACAAATATTGATTGAAATTTTTTTAAACCGGTAATTTATCTATGAGTTTATTCATATTCTGTACTAACCTTGCACTTTCTTCTTTACCAATAATGGATGAATAATTTTTATAAAACTGGTCAAGACAATCTTTGAGATCGGGTAACAATGCCTTTGCTTTTGGAGTAGGATACACATTGGTGAGTTTTCCTTCAGTGGTACGCACTGCCAATTTTTTTTCTTCCAGCTTTTCTATTAAACGTGTAATGGTGCTCGGTGTCAGCAATAATTGTCTTACCAATGCCGAGGGTTGAATCCCCGGTTCTTCAATTGCCAGCATCAGCAAATATGCATGACTGGGTGTAAGCCCTACTTTTTTCCAGGTTTCATTGGCGAGTTTTTCTATTTTCCGGGCAAGTGCGTTGCTGGAAAAATAAAGACACTGACAATATTTACTGTTTGCTGCTTTCACGGGGCAAATATAAGGCAACTTTATTTGTATATACAAATATGTATAAAAAATATTTTGTTAAGAGTTACGAATTGCTATTATTAAATTTACAGTATGGCTAATTCAAATCTTGATAGCGGAAAAGATTTTTTAACTCCTGCAGATAAAGAATTTGAGAATAATATTCGTCCTGCCCATATTGCAGAATTCTCCGGTCAATCACAGATCATCGAGAACTTGAAAATATTTATTAAAGCTGCCAAGATCCGTGGCGAAGCACTTGACCATGTTTTATTTCATGGTCCGCCGGGTTTGGGTAAAACAACTCTTTCAAGAATTGTGGCGAATGAAATGGGAGTGAATATTAAAGAAACTTCAGGACCTGTGATCGAAAAGCCGGGTGATCTTGCCGGCTTGCTTACGAACCTTGAAACCAATGATGTCTTGTTTATTGATGAGATACATCGGTTAAGTACTGTAGTAGAAGAATATTTATATGCGGCGATGGAAGATTTCAGAATTGATATTATGATCGATAGCGGACCGAATGCAAGAAGTGTACAAATTAATTTGAACCCGTTTACCTTAATTGGCGCTACAACAAGGAGCGGTTTATTAACAGCGCCCTTGCTTTCGCGGTTTGCGATCAAATCAAGACTGGAATATTATACTTCAGATGTATTGAACAAGATCATCCAGCGCTCATCAAAAATTTTAAATACATCAATTTCAAAAGAAGCAGTAGATGAAATAAGCAGGAGAAGCCGCGGTACACCGCGTATCGCAAATGGTTTGCTGCGAAGAGTAAGGGATTTTGCACAAGTATTAAATGATGGTGAAATTGATCTCGGCATTACTCAACATGCACTAAAAGCGTTGAATGTAGATGAACATGGGCTGGATGATATGGACAATCGAATTCTTGCGACAATCATAGAAAAATTTAAGGGCGGACCTGTTGGTATCACCACTATTGCCACTGCAGTAGGCGAAGAAGCAGGAACATTGGAAGAAGTGTATGAACCCTTTTTAATACAGGAAGGGTTTATTCAGCGTACGCCAAGAGGAAGAGAAGTGACTGCAAAAGCTTATGAGCATTTAGGAAAAAAGCCAGGGTTAAACAATCCACAAGCCCAGCTTTGGTAAGCAACGTAAGTCGAATTCTGATTGTCAGGAGAAAAAGACATGAAGACATTAATTATCCTACTGAGTTTGATTAGCGTGACAGGTATTGCATGCAAAAAAGATCCCAATTGCGGTTGTACATTACCTTATCAGATTTATTATCTTAAAGCAATAGTGATCGATACGTATAACCTGGATTGCCACAAACCCCTTCTTGATTTTACTGAAGACAGCGCAAGAATTCACGCAATATCACAATTAAGTACTGAAAAATTTATAATGACAAGCCTGAATTCTGATCTTGACATCCTTAATAAAAAGCTATATGTATCCGTGAGGGTGCTCCAGTCTGGGGAGTATTTTCCTTGTACTGCAATGGGACCTTCTTATCCGGCTTTAAAATTGATTGATGCAAAGCCAAGAGATTAAAAAAAAGGATTACAAGTTTCCTCATAATCCCTTTTAATCTTATTAAATCGTGGTTCTACTGTACCACCAGCCTGAACCCATTTCCATGAATATTTACGATCTCGATCTTAGGATCATCTTTTAAATATTTTCTTAGCTTGGCAATATATACATCCATGCTGCGACCATTAAAATATGTATCGCTGCCCCAGATCTTTTTTAACGCTGCTTCTCTTGGTAACAGGTCATTAAGATGCTCAGCCAGCATTTTCAGCAATTCGTTTTCTTTGGGAGATAAAGTTTGCGTTATGTTATTATGTGTCAGCTGGCGAAGCTTTGGATTGAAATGATAAGTGGAAAGATCAAATTCTTTATTTTCCGCCTCTTTATTGAGTTCTTCGTTGCGTTTCAATATTGCTTTTATTTTTAAAAGCAAAACTTCGCTGTCAAAAGGCTTAGTGATATAGTCATCGGCGCCAAGCTTGTAGCCCTGAATCACATCTTCTTTCATCGTTTTGGCGCTAAGGAAGAATAAAGGAATGTCCGGATCGACATCCCTGATTTCTTCTGCCAGTGTAAAGCCATCCATATTGGGCATCATTACATCCAGCAGGCAGATATCAAATTTTTCACGTTGAAAAGCGGCAAGACCAAGACGACCATCTCTTTCAAGCGTTACGTCGTAGTCATTCAATTCAAGATAATTCTTAAGAACAGTTCCGAGGTTCTGATCATCTTCGCAAAGTAAAATTTTTGGTTTCTTTCCTTCCATAACTATAGATTTTGTAGCGAATAAAGTTAATTCATTTAAGCTATCATACCATCACGACGTAATTTTTTGTTAAGACGAGCAGGATTTGCCTGACATTGTACATTTGGGGTAAATTGTCAGCATATGGCTATGCATTTGACACCGGATAACCGTTTGAAAAAATTAGTAGTGATCGGCGACAGGGTATTGATAAAACCTACCAAACCTGACGAACGTACTGCAAGTGGTCTTTATTTGCCACCGGGTGTGCAGGAAAAAGAAAAAGTGCAGCAGGGTTATGTTATCAAAACCGGGCCAGGCTATGCGATACCAATGCCTGTTGATGATGAACC
>Ga0070698_100007491_pt1 | contig 11810 bp, 14 predicted proteins | sample KBSK1502metaG_FD_65477 | JGI IMG/M metagenome (GOLD analysis project Ga0070698, IMG submission 65477) | Corn, switchgrass and miscanthus rhizosphere microbial communities from Kellogg Biological Station, Michigan, USA - KBS K1-50-2 metaG | ecosystem: Host-associated > Plants > Roots >...
CCGGAGCGATGTTCGATCGGCTGGCGTGCTACTGGCGCCACCCGGCAGTGGATTCGAAACTTGAGATAGGCTTTGTTCATTTGCTCCCACACTTGTTCTACCCGCTGGTCAACTACTTGTTCGCTGGGATCCAACCAACACTCTCACCTGTCATAGTGGTTGTGTAATTCGGCATCGTGATACTCGAGCTGACTAACGGAAGGATGAATTGAAACTGGTAACTGGTAATGCTGACTGAGACCGTCCCTTTGTTCAGGGCAAAGTTCGAATAATTAACTGACACGTTGGCCGTACTGAGATTCGGAACCAGAGGCTGCGTGCCGCCGGCCGGATCACCGTAGACCACAACGTTTTTGACCTGGTCGATATCACCGGCTGAATGAAGCGTGGCGTATCGGGCGCCGCGTCGCGCAGCATCTGAAAGCGCATTGTGCGTCCAGAGGGCTCGTCCAAATTCGACAACTGCAAACATCGAGGTGAGAAACACAGTCACGCCGATCGCGAATTCAACCAGCGTGCTGCCCCGTTCATTCGAGAAAAACAGTTTGTTTCGCCTCATGATCTTTTCCTCTTCAAACTAGATGGGAGGAGGTTGGGTTAACAGGTAACGCATCGTCACGCTGGGCTTAACGTCGACGTTTGTTGAAAGGCCGCTGATGTTGGTCAGCTTGCCCAAATCGAAAATCGGCTGATGCTTGAAACCGACAATCGAAACCGTGACTGTTTGCGGCAGCACCGGAGTTCCACCCTGTCGAGTGATCACAACGTTTGACGTTGTAAGACCAGTCAGGAGCGGCGATCCGGTGCCGGTTGTATTTCCATAAACCACGATGTTCTTGGCGACGGCATCTTCGGTTCCTGAAACGACAGCCGTGGCGAGATAACGACTTCCGACTCGGCTCGCTTTGGCCAGCGTTGTGTATTCGTAGAAGTACCTGCCAAACTCTGCGGTCGCTCCAAACAACATCAAGAAAATCGGAATGACGATTGCCGTCTCGACGAGCTGCAGGCCACGCTCGTCTCTGCGAAAACGCTGCAAGTCGAGCAATCGTCTCCAGCGACGTCGGTTACGAATTCTTCTGATTCTTGCGTGCATGATTTCACCTACTTGTAGAGCACTGGAACAGCCATGTTGTCGTTTACAGCGCCGGCGCCCGGGTCGTAACTGCTGTTGCCGGCGAATGCGGTGTCAGTGATGTACTCAGCCTTGAGCTCACCACCGTTTCCTCCACCCACAGAAGTCTGCAGGAAGAAGACACCGAATCTGGCGACGACGATCGCATCTCGACCGCCACCGGGTAATCCAGAGGCGATTGGTATGAAAACCACACGCCGATCAGTGACACCTGTATTTTTCGGCGCTTTGAACACGGTCTTATCGCGATACTGGGTGTAGGTAATGTTCTCTGCGACGTTCGTGTCAGGTGGTGATGTAGCAGGATCCAATCCGCCGGAGTAATCGTCAAACCTTGTGTTAATTCCCTGTCGAACCGCACCGGAGGTCACACCGGGTTTTGTCGGAATCTCGGTGCCAACGGAGATGCACCAGTTAACCCCATTCGCCATACCTTCACGATCACCACTACCGCCTGATTGAATTGGAGCGAGCAGTTGATAGTTTCCCGGCGAGATAAATTCGCCTGGGTCAAGACGAAACGTGTAGGTGCCACCTGCCTTGATTGGATCAGCGGGATTGTCGAGCACGAAAGCAGGAAGCCACGGACAGATGACATTCAGCGGTACTGAATAACCCGCCGTTGCCGTCGCCGAAAGATCCCGGCTGCTTCCCAACACGAGCGCGGCGAAGGAGATGCCAACCGGCAAATTCGGTGTCGTAACTCTGACGAACCGAATGTTTGTGGCGGCCCCAGCAGCAGCGCCCTCACCCATGTATGGACCACCAAGATTGACTGCGAATTCAACGCTGGACCGCGGGAAAGTCACACCCGTCTTGTTAAAGTCGTACTTGTTCATCGCCAGGACTGCACGATCGGCAGCTTCAGTAATACCTGCGGGACCGCCGTTCAGTCCGGAGACTCCAGCCAACGCTGCTGCATCGGCTGCGTTTTGTAGTTCGGCTTTAGATAGATACATCCTGCTGATGTCGATCCCCAGACCGACAGCGAGCAGTACTGACAACATCGCAATTGCCGATGTTGCCAGTACTGAACCTCGTTCTCGTTTTCTCTTCTCCGCTTGTTCTAATGTGCTCTTCGTCATGATCCCCCCTAACACTTGCGAACGATGATCGGCTCGAGAAAGAGAGTTGCTATTACTACTGGGGCATCACCACGGTTTGACGGATCCTGGATTGGGATCCATCACTACGGCCTTCGCGACTGGCAAGGCATTTTGATCATTGCGCACGCTTCCGACAGCGCCTGAAGTGCTGCTGGATTGAGTTGTGCCGTTGGTGTTGGTTTTGGTCTTGGGCTCTTCAACTTTGGCTGGCGCCGCGGCTGGTGTCTGCTCGGTCTGGCCCGAGACTTTGTAACCACTCTGGCCCTGGATGCCTTCGCCCTTGGGTTCGAGACCCAATGGTGAGTTGCCTTTCAGACCATCGATACCACGCATCGTCGGCAGGTCGTCGCCGTTGACCGGCTTAACCATGTGCGCAGTCACGAAGAACATCAGCTCGGTTTCTTTCTTTTCGAATGACTTCGACTTGAAAAGAGCGCCGATTACCGGAATGTCACTCACGATCGGAATTCTCGACATCGTCTTGGTTTCCGAATTGTCGAGCAGGCCGGCGAGTGCGAACGCCTGGCCATCACGAAGCTCAACGCCAGTCTTGGCGCGACGTGTGCGCAGTGCAGGAATAACGAAGCCGTTGAACTTAATGCCATTCGCGAAGTCGATGGTTGAAACTTCAGGCTCGAGTTCCAAGCGAATGTGATCTTCGTCGATGATCGTCGGTTTGAAGTTCAGGCGAATGCCATATTCTTTCCAAACGATCGTGATACCACCACCGCCGCCCGAGGTGCCAAAGTTCTGCAGCACCGGCACTGGAAACTCACCGCCGGCGAGGAAGCTCGCCTGCTGTCCGTTCATGGCGATCAGGTTGGGTTCGGCCAACTCGCGGAACGCGCCTTCAGTGCGCAGGACCTTGAGCATCGCGGCAGTGTTCAGCGCGCGATTGAAGAGCAGGACGTTCAGCGCCGGGTTCATAAGAGCACTGGCACTGCCGATTACCGTGTCGCTAATCGTGCTTGGACCACCGCCGCTGTTGGCGTAACCACCGGTCTGTCCATTCTGTAAAAACGAGGTGCCGTAATCGCGCAGTTTGTTCCGATTGACTTCGGCAACACGGACTTCAAGCTGAATCTGCGTCGCGCCGGTAACCGGTGACGACAGCATGTTCACAACTTTCAAGTTTGCGGCTTCGATCACAGCCTGCACCTGTGAAGCCGTGTTCGCGTCTTTCACGCTGCCTGAAATTACGACGGATCCGTTGGCTTGGCTGAGACGGATGTCTTCCTTCGGAAACAGCGCGCGAATCTGCGAGTCAATCAGCGAAAGATTGCCACGCACGAAAACATCGAACGTTAAATACTGACCGCCGGTCTGCTCCCATGCGATGAAGTTGACCTGACCGAAAGCTTTTCCATTAACGAGCACCTGGTCTGGCGTGACGAGCACGGCTTCGGCGATGTCCGGGTTCGAAACCGAGAAACGTCCAACCGGGCGATCGAAATTGATCACGCGCGACTGTCCCACCAGAACGTTGACGGCAATTGGCTCTTTGTTCTGGCTGAACGACGCCTTGTAGGAGTTTTCCTGCGCGTGCGCGATGGAGGTAGCAAAAATAGTAATCAGGGACGCCAGTAAAAAACTCATTCGGCGTGAAATTGGGGAACGGCTCTGCATGATCTTATGCTCCTTTGTTTCAAGCGATCGTCAATGCGATCAACTTCAAGTGATTCAAATTAGGGTTGAGTGATCTATGGAAACTCGACGCTGCGCTTCTTGGCGCCTTCGATCATTTCCACTGACGCACGCGGAGTGGGCTGAGGAGCTGGGGCTGTCGTTGCAACTGGTTTCGGCGCCACTGAGACTCGGCGACTTGGCTTCGACTCACTCTTCGGCTGTTCACTCTTCAGTGAACCCGGCTCTGGAGCTGGCGTCGCTTTGTCGCCATTCAACAATTGACGCTTGTTGACGCCCGGAGTCTGTTCGTCGCCCTGATCGATCTGGCTGCGCATGACGAGCTGGAGTTTGCCTTCGCTGGAAGCGAGTGCGAGTTTTTCTGCCTGCTCCGGCGTAACCTGAAGCGTTACAGCTTTGACGCTGTTTGCTTCGCGCTCATCTTTCGGCTTGTCGATATTCTGTCCGTTGGCCAGGACCTTGATGTTCTGCAGGACGATCTTCGAAATCGGATCCTGCATGCCTGAACCTTCGCGCGGATCGATAACCACGACCACGTCGACGAGCGTGCCCGGCTGAATGAAACCGGAGATGCCGGCAGCGTCATCGACCTTGACGGTCATCGCGCGATAGCCTTCAGGAATGATTGCCGAAAGTCCGGCTGCCGTTCCTTCCGGTGCTAGTCTCGATTCGGTAATTGGCTCGCGCGCAGCGATGTTCATCACCGCTACTCGACCTGCGAGTTTGTCAGGAGATTCGAAAGCGCCGTCCGGAGTAGATTCCTTTGGAAACTGAACCACCATGATCTGCTCGGGAATGATCTTGCTCCCGATCGGAATGGCCACCTTGGCCACCGCAATCTTGTTCAGGTTCTTCGAGTAGGCCTGTGCGCTCGATAGATACTTGCTGACTGAAACGGCAGCGAGCACTCCGAAAATGAGTGCCCCTACCAGAACTATGAAGAAACGTTTGTTTCGCATGGGAATGAACTCTCCGTTCTGCCAGGTCAAGCCTGGGTGTTGACCGTTTAAGGGTGAAATATCGCGGTTGCGATAATGGCGCCGATGGTGATTGCCACACCGTAAGGGATGGTTAGACGATGATCAGCAGGAACGCTGAATTTGGGCATTGGCCAGCCCGGCAGTAAGCCAACCAGAATTTGCAGCACGCGATGCATGGTCGTTTTGAAAACTCCCGATCGCACAACCGATACGAGGGCCAGCACACCACCCGTCAGCACCACGACTACAAATGTCGGCAGTACAAGTTGAGCACCGATTACGGAGCCGATCGCAGCGAAGAGTTTCACGTCGCCCGCGCCCATTGCTCCGAAGACGTGCAGGATGAACATCAGGATAAAAGCAAAAACACAGCCGCTCAGGCTGTTGAGAGCACCGCTAAATCCGAACAGTGATAAGTTCAATATGAATCCGGTTATGAGTGTGGCCAGCACGAATGGATTGGGAATACGGCGATAGCGCACGTCGTGATAGATAATGACCACGGCAAGCGGCACCAGAAAGAGTTCAAAAGCAATTGCTGTTGGGCTAAGCATTTCCATGTGGTCCTGGAGGATTCAGCAGAAAAGTGGCGGCGCACCCGTGGAATGAAACTTCACAAGGGCGCGCCACCGACAATGGCAGTTCACTACCTGGCGGTCACTTGAGGTAACCAGCCAACGTGTCAATTCTCGCGCCGATGTTCGTTCCAAGTGTTTGAAACGCCACGACCGCCGCGAGTGCTACGAGAGCAGCAGCGACGGCATACTCAGATAGCTCAAGCCCGGTTTCGTCTTTCAAAAATTTCTTGAACATGGTCCGTTTCCTTTCTTCGAAGGATTTGAAGGCTTGAGCCTTCCCTCAGCCGGCAGCGAATTGCCACTGCCGGATCAACTGAAACTTCAGAAAACTTATTTAAGCTTGCCCGCCAACTCGTCGATCTTCGCGCTGATGTTGGTTCCCAGCGTCTGGAAAGCGACAACGGCTGCGAGCGCTACGAGCGCTGCCGCAACGGCGTACTCTGAAAGTTCAAGACCGGTTTCATCTGCGAAAAATCTTTTCAACATTGCGTTCTCCCCCGATAATTTTTAAGGCCCGGGCCTTCCCTTCAGCCGGCAGCAACCCGCGAAACGTGGCGCTGCCGGTGCGATTGATGCAAAGAACTACTTAATCTTGCCGGCGAGTTCGTTGATCTTCGTGCCGATGTTGGTTCCCAACGTCTGGAAAGCGACGACCGCTGCCAACGCGACGAGCGCTGCGGCGACTGCGTATTCAGAAAGTTCAAGACCGGTTTCATCTGCGAAAAATCTCTTAATCATTTTGTTGCTCCTTTTAGATTCGATTAGGCGTTGTTGCTCGAACGAGCGGACAGATGAAGGCGAGGGTCACTAGTTGCTTTCGCTGTCGTAAGTGGAACAGCTTTGGGCGTGCGACGCCCGAAGCCATTGATCCCACTGAGAACAGCACTCAGCAACGTGAGCATCAGTAACAAGACCTCGTTATCCCTGATCCCTGCGGTCTTGATGCTGACGAGAATTGCCAGCGCCAGGAACGGGGTAAGGATTGCGAGCATTGCGACTGATACAACGTTTGTAGTGGTGTTAGCTTTCATTTTGTGTTTGTCTGCTCGACCAGTGATGCGATGCGATTGCTTCGCGACGACAATCACGTTTACAACCGGTGTGCCAGTGGTCTAATTGAGGTTTTGCGGTGATCTGTGAAAGTTTTTGTCGCCCGCAGTTGACAAGCGCTGATGGTCCACCTCGAGCAGAAAGGCGTAATCGAGTTTAAGAAGTGGTTGTTTTGTTAGGAATTGTGCGGTGTCGCCCGCAGGCTACAAGTTTGAAGCAACCGCGCACTCTGAGTTCACAAGAAGGGTTTCTCACGCAACGACGCAACGGCGCAACGGGAAGACCTCGGGTATCCGAAGGGCTTTCCGTTGCGCCGTTGTGTCGTTGCGTGAGAAAAAGTTTTTACGCCCGGTACTGCATCCCGGGCTCAGTGTCTTCCTGTAAAAAATCTCCGATGTCGATCGCCAGGCGCTTCAGTTTCTTATAAAGAGTCTGTCTCGACCCCAACCCAAGTGCTTCGCTCGCTTTAGCTACATTGCAATCGTGGCGCTTGAGTGTCTCGGTGATCACGCGACGCTCGTAACTTTCCAGTAAATCGTCCAGCTTCTCGCCAGTGGCTTCGGTTTGCCCATTGCGGGGATGAATTCGATGGCTGATGTTCTCAGGACGGATGTAGCCATCGTCTTCCGCATAGAGCACGAGACGTTCGATCTCCGCGGCGAGCTCACGAATATTGCCGGGCCAGGAGTAGGTCTCGAGAATCTGGATCGCTTCCGCAGTGATTCCAGAAATCGGGCGCTCGTTCTTCCGCGCGTAGTGACTCACGAAATGCGAGATCAACGTGGAGATGTCTTCGCGTCGCTCTCTGAGCGGCGGCACCTTCAACGTCAGCGTGGCGATTCGATAATAGAGATCTTCGCGAAAGAGTTTTTCGCTGACGAGTGTCTCGAGGTCTTTGTGCGTGGCGGCAATCACGCGCACATTAACTTTGCGCGGCGCACGCTCACCGAGAGTATGAATCTCACCTTCCTGAAGAAACCTGAGCAGCTTTGGCTGTAGCGCAAGTGGCAGGTCGCCAATCTCGTCAAGAAACAGCGTTCCATTTTCCGCCGAGCGGATCAATCCAGCCTGGTCCGACATCGCGCCGGTAAACGTTCCGCGGCGATGGCCGAACAGCATGCTCTCGATCAGTTCCGAAGGAACAGCCGAACAGTTAAAAGGAATGAACTCACTTTCAGAACGCCGGCTGAGACGATGAATCGCACGAGCGATGAGTTCTTTTCCGGTCCCTGACTCACCAGTCACGAGAATTGTGGAATGCGAGTCTTTGATGCGCTCGACGTTTCGCGCTACGTCAGCCATCGCCCGGCTACTAAAAACCATTCCGGGCAGTGAGCTAACCGAAGTGACAGTCGCCGGCCTCGCTGGAGCGGGAATGTTACTGGCTGACTGATGTGAATGGGCCAGATGTGCGACGTCACTGAGCGCGTTGAGTTCCTTTGCTTGTTCCGGTGTCAGTGGTCGAACACATCGTCCATAAAGGGCAGCGCCCTCGCGTGCAGCCGACGGCAACGCCAGCAACAGACAGATCGCCTGATCGCCTTCCTTTGCAGGTTGCGGCCGGCCTTTGCTGGTAAAAATTTCTGCAACTGCCGTTTCGCCGATCGCGATCTCCGTCTCCTCAAGCCCCTCGGCCCAACGGAGCGTCGGTTTGCCTGAATCGGACGTGGCCCAGATCGATAAGCCGTAGGTTGGCGCGGTCGCCTCGACCATCAGGCTCATTTTGATCATTACTTCGTAGAGCAGATCGGGCCCGCCAGTGGCAGCTTCGCAAACAGCTCTAACTATGGAACTGATAGGCAGTTTAAGTGAACTTGACTCGGAGGCAGGGGCATCCGGGCCTATGACCAAAGAGTCAGACATCAACACCGTTCCTTAAATTTGCTCGAAAAAACCGTAATGATTCACGATTCAGTGAGGCGCCGCAGGGACAAGAAAGTTCAAATCGTAGAGCCATGGGCTTTGATAGCCCGCAGGTGTTACGAGTCTAGTTTGCCCAGCCCGGACTGTCAACAAGTTTTAACTCCTCGGATTTCCGCCGGTTGGGGCCCATTTTGGGCATAGATTTTCGTTCGCCGCCTGTTCGCCAATTTCTGAGCTTAAGCGCTCTTAGTTCAAGTAAATGTTCAACTTACGGGGTTAAACCATTGAAGAGAAATATCTTTACTCCCTTAAGCACGGATGCTACAGTCCGCCAATATCGCCGCTAAGTTGTTGAGCGGCAACACATTGACAAACCGTAAAGTACATTTAGTTGGGGCTGCTGGTCGCAAGGTATCGACTATATTGTGGCCAAACCCACAGAATTCTATTAAGCAGCCTCTTAACTTTGAGCGCATGACAATCTGCTCGGCGGGATAGGGGTGGCAGGCACCCGACGCGTAAGCCTTCACCTTTGCCACATTGGCATGAAGCTGAAAAGTACGACCTAAGCGAAATCTGAACGGCAAAGGAACTGGGAGGTGTGAGGTGAGCAAGGTAGCAAACACATATTGGGTGGATGAACGAATCAGGGCGCAGCGTGTGACCCCCCGCACGAGTTCTCTTGCCTCGGTACAGCAGATCTCGGTTGAGATCCTCGGCTCGCGCACGGAGGTGCGGCGCCGGGGCGGAATAATTCCTTCATGGGTAGTTTTTGGAATGATTTTGTTGGCGACTCTCGCCGTGTGTGTCACGGTAAACATGCGCACACGGGCAAAAGTTCAGGTCGCGGCGCAGCAGCTTACGTCGATGCAAACGGACGTCGAGGCGCTGCGCAGCGTAAACCAGTCGCTGAAATCCGACGTGCAAAGACTGCGAACAGATCCGCGAACTATCGAGCTTGCCGCTCGCTCGCGTTTGAACATGGTTCGCAGCAATGAGTTTGTCGTACCAGTGGAATAATGATGATTCATTACGCAAACATCGATTTCTATGCCTGCCCAAACCTGCCCGTAGTTTTTCTCTGCTCGACATCCACGCAAAAGGGTTAACCCTTCCGAGCCAGCGCGGCTGTGACTGCCATCGCAGCCGCGCCCCCCTCTAAAGCCCGGCCACAAAAAGCACAAAAAGAAATTGATTGATTCAGCGGTATGCTTTTGTGCCTTATGTGCTTTTTTGTGGCTAAATTTGCATCTTGTGCTTTCTTGCGGCTAATATCCGAGGGATGTCTGAGATAAAGGAACGTCAGGAGCGGAAAAAGAGTTTTCAGAGTGTCTCACTCGAAGAAGTTGAACGCCTCTATACTCCCGAAGATGTCGCCGACATCGACTTCGAACGCGACATCGCTTCCCCCGGTGAGTTTCCTTACACACGCGGAATTCACGAAACCGGCTATCGCGGCAAACTTTGGACCATGCGACAGTTCGCCGGGTTCAGCACGCCGGAAGAGACAAACGCCAGATTCAAATATCTGCTCGAACAGGGTCAGACAGGTCTCTCAGTAGCCTACGACCTGCCCACTTTGATGGGCTACGACGCGGATTCCCCTCTCTCTGAAGGTGAAGTAGGTAAATGCGGCGTGGCGGTGTCGTCGCTGGCCGACATGGAAGTGCTGTTTGACGGTATTCCACTCGAGCAAGTCACTGTCTCTCAAACAATCAATGCGCCGGCATCGGTTCTGCTTGCGATGTATCTCGTGGTCGCGGAAAAACAGGGAGCGCGTTGGGACAAGATCTCGGGCACGCTGCAGAACGACATTCTCAAGGAATACATCGCGCAGAAGGAATGGATCTATCCGATCAAACCGGCGATGAAGCTGGTGATCGATACCTTCGCATTCTGCACCGAACACGTGCCTCGTTATAACCCCGTTTCAGTTAGCGGTTATCACATCCGCGAGGCGGGCGCGACGGCAGTCCAGGAGCTCGCGTTCACACTGCGAGATGGTATCGAGTATGTGGCGTGGGGCGTGGAATCGGGTTTGGACGTCGACCGCTTCGTGCCGCGCATGTCCTTCTTCTTTAACGCGCATAACGATTTCTTCGAAGAGATCGCGAAGTACCGCGCGGCCCGTCGCATCTGGGCTCGCGAGATGAAGCGACGTTTCGGCAGTAATTACGAGCGCACGCTACAAATGCGTTTCCACACGCAGACCGCCGGCGTCTCGCTGACGGTGCAACAGCCGCTCAACAATATCGTGCGCGTCGCAATTCAGGCACTCGCCGGTGTCCTCGGCGGCACCAACAGTTTGCATACTGATGCTTACGATGAAGCCCTCGCGCTACCGACCGATCGCGCCGCATTGATTGCGCTCCGCACACAACAGATCATTGCCGAGGAAACAGGCGTCGCGAACACCGTCGATCCACTCGGCGGCTCTTACTTCCTCGAGTCGTTAACCGAGAAGATGGAGCAGGAAGCACTCGAGTATTTCCGCAAGATCGATGCGATGGGTGGAATGGTTTCGGCAATCGAGAAAGGATTTCCGCAACGTGAGATACAGGACTCCGCTTACCAATATCAAAAGGCGGTGGAACGAGGCGAACAGGTAATCGTCGGCGTCAATAAATATACGATGACTGACGAACCCTCCCAAGTTCCGATCCTGGTAATCGATGAATCAGTGCGCACGCATCAGCTTGAACGCCTCGAAGAAACTCGCACACGCCGCGATGCCGGCGCCGTCGCAAATGCGCTCGATAAGCTCAGAGTCGTGGCCCAGAAAAATGAAAATACGATGCCGGCGACGATTGAAGCCGTAAGAGCCTACGCGACGCTCGGCGAGATCTGCTCAGCACTCAGAGACGTCTACGGAGTTTACGAAGAGCCCGCGTTCTAACCCGCACTTATGTCCAGTCGAAAGATCAGAGTTCTTGTCGCCAAGCCCGGACTCGACGGCCACGATCGTGGCGCGAAAGTCATCGCTCGTGCGCTCCGCGATGCAGGTATGGAAGTGATTTACACCGGCCTGCGACAAACGCCGGAAATGATCGCGGCTGCTGCGCTTCAGGAAGACGTCGATGCGGTGGGCGTTTCAATTTTGAGCGGCGCACACAACACTCTCTGCCCGCGCATTGTTCAATTGCTTCGCGAGAAAGGAATGGACAACGTTCTGGTCCTCGTCGGCGGCATCGTTCCGCAGGAAGATCTTCCAAAGCTTAAGCAGCAAGGTGTCGCCGAAATTTTCCTCCCCGGCACCTCAACCGAAGACATCGTCAAATTCCTCCAAGCCAACGTAAAGCCTCGTGACTAAAGGAACTAAAGGACAAAAGAGTTCTAAGACCCTCTGATCCGTCCATCTTTTTCCACGCCTCAACCTACGAATTTCTGGAGCGTCTCCCATTTTTTGGATGCGACTTAAGCGCTTTAATCCTCGACGAGTAAAAAAACAGGCGGA
>Ga0070698_100007492_pt1 | contig 11808 bp, 15 predicted proteins | sample KBSK1502metaG_FD_65477 | JGI IMG/M metagenome (GOLD analysis project Ga0070698, IMG submission 65477) | Corn, switchgrass and miscanthus rhizosphere microbial communities from Kellogg Biological Station, Michigan, USA - KBS K1-50-2 metaG | ecosystem: Host-associated > Plants > Roots >...
GGAGCACGCCCGCGTGACTTCGGCCGGGTGGCCGCTGGCCGAGGAACTCGCCGACCGGCCGTGGGGGCAGCGCGATTTCCGGCTGCTCGACCCGAGCGGCTACTACTGGCGCATCACCGGCCGGGCGCCGCATCCCCAGTGAGCGAGCTGCGCGCCGCGTCCCGGACCCTGCGCTAGCCGGAGCTAACAGGGGGTGAGCGAATAAGTCAGGATAAGTCGGGTAGCTGTGGGGCCGTGGCAAGAGCGAGAACTGTAGCCGGGTACGCAATTCCCGGGATTGTCGTGTTCTTCTTCTGGTTGGTGGTGGTCATCCTGGTCATCATCCTCCTGGCGTTCATCGTCCACTGGGCGGGCGGCGGGGCCCTGAACCTGCGGCTCGGGCACTTCTTCTTGAACGTCGGATTCACCTAACCCGCGACAACAGAAGCCGGGCCGGCCACGTTCGTGGCCGGCCCGGCTGCGTCCCTGGATAGGAAGTAACAAACCGTGCCGGACGCCCGCTCCTCGCTGAGGAGGTAACTGGCCTGATGAATACTGACCCGCTGAGCACTGGCACTGACTCGCTGGCCTTCTCGGTCTCGCGGGAAGCCGGCCATGCGGTGCTTTCGGTAACCGGGAACGTCGACGCCGGCACCGAGCAGCGATTCCGTGACGCCCTGACATCGGTGCTGGCGCACGGGGCGGCGCGGATCGTGGTGGATCTGTCACGGGTGGCGTTCATGTCATCGGCCGGGATCGGCGTGCTGATGGGAGTGCGCCGGGTACTGGCGGACGCGGGCGGGTCGCTCGCGCTGGCAGCCCCGCACGGAGAGGTCGCCCAGGTGCTGTCGATTACCGGCGTGGCCGAGGCAATCCCGGTGGCCGCCAGCGTGGCGGACGCCGTAGCCGCGCTGGGTTCCTGACGACCGGGACCCCGCTAAGTGTTTGTCTTACAGTGGTCGTATGACAGCCGTGACTATCAGCTTCCGCGCCGACGAGCAGACGATGGCTGAGCTTCGTCAGCTGGCCGGTGACGGCAACCTGTCTGATGCGATTCGAGAGCTCATCCATGCGCAGTACGCCGCCCGGCTGTACGCGGAGGCCGCGCGCGACGCCGAACGGCTCCGCAACCACCCCAGTGACCTGGCCGAGATCAAGGCCGTGAACGCGGAACTGGACGAGATAAGTGCGTGGTGACCTGTATCGCCTGCGCTCCGACAAAAACACTGCCGGGCACGAGCAGCGTGATCCCCGGTACGCGATCGCAATTCAGAGCGACGGGATTCTCCTCTCGACGCTGGTCGTCGCCCCGACTTCCACCAGCGCGCAACCGGCTATCTTCCGTCCGGAGATCGAGATGGATGGAGTGCGCACTCGTGTGCTCATCGATCAAATGCGCGCCGTCGACGCAAGCCGACTGGGCGAATTGGCAGGACGCCTCGACGCGGCGGAAATAGGAGAAGTAGACCGCGCCATCCGGCTGATGCTCGGCATCCTCTGAAGCCGTCTGATCCGCGGCCCTGGCTTCAGTAAGGCAGGGCGGGCGCGAGCTGTTCCAGCTGCCCGACGCCCGTCATGAGGTCGCCGCCGCCGCCCGCCGGCGGCAGCAGTATCACGTGATCCGCTCCGGCGGCCAGGTGCGCCGCCACCGTGGCCGGCTTCCCGGCTACGCTGAGCTTCCCGGCTACGCTGAGCTTCTATGCTGACGGGAACCGAGCTAAGGAGCAGCTGATGACTCAAGCCTGGCCAGCGGTTTCTTACGATCGGTGGGCCCCGACGTGCGACACGCTGCACGCCCATATCCAGGTTCTCGGCAAGCTGGCCATCGCGTTGTCCCCGCCCGAGCCGGAGCTGCAGCACGCGGCGCTGCGGCTGACAGCCCGCGGCTGGGAGACCGCGCCGCTGCCCGCGCCCGACGGGTCGGGCTCGCTGGTCGTCACGCTGGACCTGCGCACGCACCACGTGGTGGCGGAGCATAGCGACGGGCACGCCGAGCGGGTGCCGCTGACCCCTGACCGGCCGGTCGCGGACGTGACCAGGGAGGTGCTGGCCGCAGTGGCCCGGCTTGGCGGCGCGGTGCGGATCAACCCGGCGCCGCAGGAGGTCCCGTGGAACGTGCCGCTGGATGAGGACTACGAGCACGCGCGGTATGACCCCGGCCTCGTCCGCGACTACTTCGCCGCCGCCACCCAGGCAGCGCTGGTGCTCGCCGCCTTCCGCGCGCCCTACCGGGGCCGGTCCACACCGGTCAACGCCTGGTGGGGCGCCTTCGACCTCGCGGTGGCGCTGTTTTCCGGCGCGCCGGCCGAACCGCCGGGAACCGATTTCATCATGCGGAACTCCGGGGACGCCGAGCAGTTCATGGTCGGCTGGTGGCCTGGCGATGCCCGGCACCACGGCGCGGCCTTCTTCGGCTACGCCTACCCGAAGCCACCCGGATACGAGGACGGCACCTTGTCCCCCGCTGCCGCGCACTGGGACGAGAATCTGGGCGAGTTCATCCTGGAATGGGACGATGTCCGTGCCGCCCGGGACCCGCACGCGGCGGCGCTGGAGTTTGCCCGCTCGGCGTTCCGGCACTCCTGCGTGGTGTGCCAATGGCGCCCCGGCCTGCTCGCCAGCACCGAGGGCAACCCGCCGCCCGTCAGGTAGGGCGCCCTTTCCCGGCAGGTTCGCGGCAGGTTAAGCTCCGCCGTGTGAATTCGCACGGGCGCCGGGACCGGGCGACGGAGCTGATGGACCGGTTCGCCGAACGCGACGCGCTCGGCCGGCTGACCGAGGCGGTCCGGGCCGGCCAGGGCCGGGCACTGGTGCTGCGCGGGGACCCGGGGGTGGGCAAGACCGCGCTGCTGGGCCACCTGGAGCGGCAGGCGTCGGCCGCGGGGTGCCAGGTGGCGCACGCGATGGGCATGCAGTCGGAGATGGAGCTGGCGTTCGCCGGGCTGCATCAGCTGTGCGCGCCGATGCTGAGCCGCGCGGAGCGCCTCCCAGGACCGCAGCAAGACGCGCTGCGCACCGCGCTCGGCCTCGCCGCCGGGCCGCCGCCGGACCGGTTCCTTGTCGGGCTGGCCGTGCTGAGCCTGCTGTCCGCGGAAGCCGGGGAACGCCCGCTGGTCTGCCTGGTCGACGACGAGCAGTGGCTGGACCGTGCCTCGGCGCAGGCGCTGGGGTTCGCGGCCAGGCGGCTGGCGGCCGACCCTGTGGGGCTGGTGTTCGCGGCCCGCGAGCCGAGCGCGGAGCTGGCCGGTCTGCCTGAGCTGGAAGTCACGGGGCTGCGGCACGAGGACGCGCGGGCGCTGCTGACGACCGCGCTGGCCGGGCCGCTCGACGCGCGGGTTCTCGACCTCATCGTCGCCGAGACCCGCGGTAATCCGCTGGCGCTGCTCGAGCTGCCGCGGGGGCTGAGCCTGGCGGAGCTCGCGGGCGGTTTCGGCCTGCCCGCCGCCACGCCGCTGACGGGACGGATCGAGGACAGCTTCACCCGCCAGCTGGACGCGCTGCCGGTCCAGACCCGGCGGCTGCTGCTGCTGGCGGCGGCCGACCCGTCCGGGGACCAGTCGCTGGTGTGGCGCGCGGCCTCCCGGCTGGGCATTCCCGTCCAGGCGTCGGCGCCGGCCATGGAGGCGGGGCTGGCCGAGTTCGGCGGCCGGGTCAGGTTCCGGCACCCGCTGACCCGGTCGGCGGCCTACCGGTCGGCGTCGCTGCCGCAGCGACAGCAGACGCACGCGGCGCTGGCCGAGGTGACCGACCCGATCACCGATCCTGACCGGCGGGCCTGGCACCGGGCGCAGGCCGCGCCCGGTCCTGACGAGGACGTCGCCGCGGAGCTCGAGCGGTCGGCCGGCCGGGCGCAGGCCAGGGGCGGGCTCGCCGCCGCGGCCGCCTTCCTGCAGCGCTCGGTCGCGCTCTCCGCCGATCCGGTGCAGCGGACCGGGCGGGCGCTGGCCGCGGCGGAGGCCTGCCTGAGCGCGGGGGCGTACGAACCCGCGCTGGCCATGCTCGCGGTGGCGGAGTCCAGCCCGCTTGACGAGCTGCAGCGCGGCCGCATGGAACTGCTGCGCGGCATGGCGGCCTACGCGCAGCGCCGGGGCAGCGACGCGCCGCCCTTGCTGCTCAAGGCCGCCAAGACGCTGGAGGCGCTCGATCCCAAGCTCGCCCGTGACACCTACCTGGACGCCTGGAGCGCGGCGCTGTTCGCCGGGAAACTGGCCACCGCCGGCAGCATGTACCACATCTCGGCGGAGGTGCTCCAGGCCCCGCCCGCCGCCGAGCCTGCTCGTCCGTCCGACCTGCTGCTCGACGGTCTCGCGCTGATCCTGACCGACGGGCGCCGCGCGGCGACGCCGTTCCTGCGGCGAGCCTCGGCCGGCTTCGCGCATCCCGACGCGCCGGCCGGGGAGGTGCTGCGCTGGGGATGGCTGGCGACGGTGGGCGCCGTGCTCGTGTGGGACTACGAAAGCTGCCTGGCCATCTCGAGCCGCACCGTCCAGCTGGCCCGCGACCTGGGCGCCCTCACCGTGCTCGCGGTCGCCCTGAACATCCTGACCGAAGCGGTCACGATGAGCGGGGAATTCGGCTGGGCCGAGCGGCTGATCGCGGAAGCCGACGCGGTCACGGAGGCGACGGGAACCCAGGTCCTGCCGTACGGGGCGCTGTATCTCAAGGCGTTCCAGGGTCGCGAAGAGGACGTGTCGCGGATCAGCGACGTCACGATCAGGGAAGCGATCGCCGGCGGCCAGGGCACCGCCATCGAGTTCACCGACCATGCCCGGGCGGTCGTCCTCAACGGCCTCGGCCGCTACCGCGAGGCGCTGCGACCGGCACAGGATGCCGCCGATGCCACGCCGGAACTGGCGGTCGCCGGGTGGGGGCTTTTCGAGCTGGTCGAGGCGGCGGCGAAGTGCGGTGAAACGGAACTGGCCCGCCGCGCCCTCGAGCGGATCGAGGAACGCAACAGCGTCATCGAGACCGACTGGGGCTACGGGATCCTGGCCCGCTCGCGGGCGCTGCTCGCCGCCGGGGAGGAGGCGGAGAGCCTCTTCCGTGAGGCGATCGACCGGCTGGGCCGCACGCCGCTGCGTCCCGATGTCGCCCGCGCGCACCTGCTGTACGGCGAGTGGCTGCGCCGCGAGGGCCGCCGCGCCGACGCGCGCGAGCAGCTCCGCACGGCCCACGACATGCTGGCCGCGATCGGCATGGACACGTTCGCCGAGCGCGCTCAGCGGGAGCTGGTCGCCACCGGCGAGCGGGTGCGGAAGCGCAGCGTCGAGACCGTCGCCACGCTCACCGCGCAGGAGGCCTACATCGCCCAGCTCGCGCGGGACGGGCTGACGAACCCGGAGATCGGCACCCGGCTGTTCCTGTCCGCGCGGACGGTCGAATGGCACCTACGCAAGATCTTTACCAAGCTCGGCATCAGTTCCCGGCGGGAGCTGCGCGCCGCGCTGGCGCAGTCCGGCGAGGACCGCCAGCCGGCCTAGCCGAGGCCAGCCGGCCTAGCCGAGGAATGCCCCGACGTCGGCGGCGAACTCGGCGTGATGCTGGAACAGGAAGCCGTGCGCCGAGTCGGGGTAGATCTTCAGCCGCGCGTCCGGGATCAGGCCCGCGAGCACGTAAGAGTACCGGGGCAGGATCATCGGGTCGCTGTCGCCGTTCGCCACGAACACCGGCATGCCGATGGCGCTCAGCCGCTCCAGCAGGGCGTGCTCGGGGATTCCCCAGGCGCAGACGGCGTCGTACTGCGCCTCACGGGTAGCCCACGTGGTCGCCTCGTCCCGGTCGTCGGTCCTGGCGTACATGCGCCGCAAGGCTTCCCTGCCCGCTTGCAGGCTGGACGCCGAACGGGCGAAGAACACGTCCAGGTAGGCCTCGGGGGCGGTGTGCGGCGTGCCGACCGCGCCGATCACCTCGGCCGCCCAGCCGTGCATGCCGGCCGCGCCCTTGGGCGCCGAGGAGGCGAGCACCAGCCGGCGGACGATGGCCGGCCGGACGAGGGCGATCTGCTGGGCGACGAAGCTGCCGATGGAGAAGCCGAGCAGGTCGGCCTGGCCGAGCTCCATGGCGGCGAGGAACGTGATCGCGTCGCGCGCCATCTGCTCGATGGTGTCCGGGGTGGTGCCCGCCGACCCGCCGACGCCGGCGTTGTCGAAGGTCACCACCCGGCGGCCCGTGGCCAGCGCGTCGATCAGCGCCGGGTCCCAGCCGTCAAGGTTCCCGCGGAAATGCTGGAACAGCACCAGCGGCACCGCCCCCGCCCCCGCGCCGGCGCCGGTGTCGCGGTAGGCGTACTCGACGCCGTCGGCGGCGCTGACCCGCTTGTTCGGCAGCGCCGCGTATCCCCCGGCCACGCTACAGCGCCGCGATGTGCAGCTCGTCCCGCATGTAGCGCCCGGCGGCCTCCGCCGCCTCGTCCGGCGTGTGCCCCTGCTCGCGCGCGTCCATGTAGGCGGCGTACCAGTCCCACCAGTTGTGCGGAGCGTGCGACTTCTCGAAAGCATCGTGATGCTCGGCCGTCTCCTTCAGCAGGCCGGCCCGGGACGCGATGGTCCCCGTCAGGTCCTCCCACTCCCGGCCGGGCAGCCGCGTCTTGATCTCCTGGAGCAGCCACCCGTTTCCGTCGGGGTCGCTGAACGACGCGTACGTCTGGTAGGAGCGGCCCTGCGGGTCCGGACCGGGCACCGGCCCGCCCGCCAGGTGGAACAGCTCGCTGACCTCGACGCCGCGCCGGACCAGGTCCGCGCGCGCCTCGTTGATGTCGTAGACGGCGAGCAGCAGGCGCCTGATGGAGCCGGGCTCGTCCGTGGTGACGCCGATCCCGAACGACACCGAGCACGCCGAGTGCGGCGGCGTCAGCTGGACCACCCGGAAGGAGTCCCCCACCGCGATGTCGGCGTCCAGCCGCCAGCCGAGGCTCTGGTAGAAGCGCTTCGACCTGTCGACGTCCGAGACGGCTACCGTCACCACCTCGAGCTTCATGTCGATGGTCCCCACGTCGGTCGCCTGCGTCGAGGCGGCTGCGTCTGTGCTGGTCATGCTGTCCTCCGCGCGGGATCGGCTCCTGTTAACGCCAGCCTGCCGCCTCCGCGGGCCCGTCGCGCCCGTGGAGTCCCTGGTCAGTACCCTGGCCGTCCTCGTCAGGAAAAGTCGCTCAGGAGCGCGAAAATCACCCGGATCGCCTGAGGCGCGCTCACCCGCCCCGGGGTCATGCTGCTGTCATGCAGCAACATGACCTCGCTCTTCTGCTAATAGAGCTTTCCGGGGGCGGTCAGTGGAAGCCGCTAGCGGCGTGCGGGTCCGCCGACCCCGACCTGTTCTTCCCAGTGTCGGCCGCCGGCTGCAACGAGGCCCAGGTAGCCGAGGCCAAGGCGGTCTGCGCGCGCTGCCTGGTCCGCCGTCAGTGCCTTGACTTCGCGATACAGACCAGGCAGATGCACGGCATATGGGGCGGAACGACCGAAGAGGAACGCTACGCCGCCATCAGGCCCGGCCTGCAGGGCGTCCTCACCGGTTAGAACCCTGCTGGTCAGAACCCTGTTGGTCAGAACCCGGCCGGCTGGCGGACCAGAACGATGTGGATGCGGCCGGGGAGTTCCGCGTGGATCTCGAGGATCTTCCCGACGTAGCTGTGCTGCCCGTACGCGGCGACCGCGCGGCCGTCTTCGAGCACCAGGCTGTGCGAGTAAATCCGGTCCCGCGCCGCCTCCACAGTCGGGACGAGCTTCTGCGCGCCGACGACGAAGATGACGTTGGCGGCGCCCCAGGCGTACGAGGCCAGCTGGCTGCCCGAGGCCGACGCGATGACCAGCACCCCGTCCCTGGTAATGGCGTGCACGCTGCCGAGGGCGTAGTCGGGCTGGCCGCCGATCGCCTTCATCTCCGGCAGCTGGGTCGCGAAATCGAGCCCGGCCATCTTGGCCCGAGCCGAATCGTAGTGCCCGCTGTCGTTGACCGCGTCGGTAATGCCGGCCTCCTGCAGGGTCACCGAGGTGTTCGTCATCACCGACGAGCCGTGCGGGATGCGGGCCAGGACGGCCTCCCGCGCGGCGTCGAGATCGTCCACGACCTCCACGCTGAAACCGTGCTCTTCCAGGGCGGTGACGGTCGCCGCGAGCGTGTCCTCATCGGGCAGCGCGGCGAACTTGTCCGGGGTCTTGGTTGTGTTCATGGACGAAATAAGCGGACTTTACCCCGTTTATATTCCCGGCCGTAGAGTTAGGCCCATGAGCCAGCCCGTCGCATGGGGACCACCGCCGGCCGAGCGCGCCGACGCCGCCCGCAACCGGCGCCTGCTGCTGGCCACGGCCCGCGAGATGCTCGCCGCCGACGGCGCCGACAAGCTGACCATGGACGGGCTCGCCGAGCGCGCGGGCCTGGGCAAGGGCACGGTGTTCCGCCGGTTCGGCACCAGGGCCGGGATCTTCCAGGCGCTGCTCGACGACGACGAGCGGGCCTTCCAGCAGCAGGTGCTGTCCGGTCCCCCGCCGCTCGGGCCCGGCGCCCCCCCGCTGGACCGGCTGATCGCGTACGGCCGCGTCAGGATCGGCTTCCTGATCGGCGACCGGGAGATCGCGCGGGCCGCGCTCGACGGCAGGGACCCGGTGCCCGCGGGCCGGCGCGGGCCCATGAACTGGGAGCACGTCCGGCTGCTGCTCGGCCAGCTCCGGCTCGGCGCGCCCGACCTCGACGTGCTGGCCACCCAGCTGACCGCCGCGCTGGACGGCCCGCTCCTGCTGTACCTGTCCTCCGACGCCCTGGCCGGCGACGCCGCCGACCACGTCGCGGAGCGGCTGGCCCGCGGCTGGGAGGACCTCGTCCGGCGCGTCGGCCGGCCGTGAGCCGCGGCGAGCCCGGTCAGCCGCGCAGCGCCCGCACCCGGCTCCCCGGGCCAGGTTCCACCCGCAGCCGCGGCCGCTCCCCTAGCTCGTGCCCCTCGTCGCAGGTCAGCGAGACCTGGATCCTGCCGCCGCAGCCGGCGTGCCGCACCACGGCCGGCGGCCCCTCCGGGCCGGCGAGGTGACGGTCGCCCCACGCCATGAACGCCACCAGGACCGGCATCAGCTCGCGGCCAGGCTCGCTGAGCCGGTACTCGTGCCGCTCCCGCGCGCCGGGCTCGCGGTAGGCGGCGCGCTCGACGAGACCCGCCTCCGTCAGCCGGGCCAGCCGGCTGGCCAGGATGTTGCGCGCGATCCCGAGGTGGCCGGCCAGCTCGTCGAAGCGCCGGACGCCGTTGGCCACGTCGCGCAGCACGAGCAGCGTCCACCGGTCGCCGATCAGGGCGAGCGTCCTGGCGATCGAGCAGGTGTCGCTGTCGTACGCGCTATACGGCCTCATGTCCGGCATCCTCATGTCCGGAATCGTACGCGTGCTAGGTTGCTTTTAGAAACTCAGACGTGCAAGCGAGGTGGCCATGACGACAGCGACCGATACCGAACAGCCCGGCACTCAGCCCCGGCAGCGCACCTTCACCTGGGACGACCCGGTCGAGGGCGCCGCTACCGGGGCGGGCCTGAGCGGCGCCGAGTACTTCGCGGGGATCGCGGACGGCACGATCCCGCCGCCGCCGATCCTGCGGGCGCTGGACTTTGACGGCGTCTCGTTCGGTGACGGGCGCGCCGTGTTCCGGCTGACGCCGCGGGAATTCCACTACAACACGCTCGGCGGCGTGCACGGCGGCGTCTTCTCCACGCTGCTGGACTCCGCGTGCGGCTGCGCCGTGCACACCAAGCTCCCGGCGGGCGTTTTCTACACGAGCCTGGACCTGTCGGTGAAGTTCCTGCGGCCGGTCACGGTTGCCACCGGCCCGATTACCGCCGAGGGCAACGTCGTGCACTTCGGCCGGCGGACGGCGCTGGCCGAGGCCAGGATCACCGACGAGGCGGGCAAGGTGTACGCCACCGCGACCAGCAGCTGCCTGGTGCTGCGGCCGGAGTAGAGACGGCGGAGGCCGCGGAGTCGGTACCGTACGTTCCGAATATAAATGAACTTCTAATTTCCGAACGTAAGGTGGCTACTCTCCCAGCACCACCGCACCATAAAATGCTGAATGCACGAACATCTGCACGATCATTTGGTTGAATGTGACAGACGGATGCACGTGCATCTCATGTGCTGGGAGTGGAGATGGCTAAGGTGTCTGAGCTTCAGGCTTACAACGGCATGCCAGCCTCCGGGCTGGCGGGAGTCAGCTGGCGTAAGAGCGCCCACAGCAACCCGAACGGAAGCTGCGTCGAGGTCGCGGAGCTCGCCGGCGGCGGCGTTGCCGTCCGCAACTCGCGCGACTCGGCCGGCCCCGCGCTGGTCTACACGCCGGCCGAGATCACCGCATTTATTCGTGGTGTTAAAGACGGGGAATTCGACTACCTTTGCGGCTGATCCACCGCGGGGGACGTGGTGCACCACTTTGCTCGTGCGTGCCTTTTGCGCGTGCAAAGCTATGCACCACTGGCAAACCGATGCGACACTATGTCCGTCTACCACGCCGGGGGCGGCGGCAGGGAGTGTCGATGAATGTAAATCATGGGAAAAATGCGGGACCGGACCATGAGCCGGAGGGCAGGGGAGCGCTTGTCGGCGCGCAGAGCGGGCCGACCGTGCTGCGTATCGCGCTGGGTGCCCAGCTGCGCAAGCACCGTGAGGCCAGCGGGCTGACCACGGCGGAAGCCGCCGAGGTGATCCGGGCGACGCACTCCAAGATCAGCCGGCTGGAGCGGGGGCGCACCACCGCCAGGCAGCGGGATGTGGCCGACCTGCTCACCCTGTACGGCGTCACCGACGAGGCCGAGCGCGACAAGCTGCTGGAACTCACCAGGGAGGCCAGCGTCCCAGGCTGGTGGCAGCAGTACAACGACATCCTGCCCCGGTGGCTCGAGCTCTACATCGGCCTGGAGAAGGCCGCGTCGATCATCCGCAGCTACGAGATGCAGTTCATCCACGGCCTGCTGCAGACCGAGGACTACGCGCGCGCGGTCATCCTCATCTCCAACGCGAGCGCGCCGACCGAGGAGGTCGAGCGCCGGGTCAGCCTGCGCATGCAGCGCCAGCGGCTGCTCACCCAGCCCGACGCGCCTGACTTCTGGGCCGTGCTCGACGAGGCCGCGCTGCGCAGGCCGCCGGACGGCCGCTCGGTGACGCGCGCCCAGCTCGAGTACCTGCTGGAGGTCACCGACCTGCCGAACGTCACCCTGCAGATCATCCCGTTCAAGGCGGGCCCGCACCCCGCGGCCGGCGGGCCGTTCACCATCCTGCGGTTCCCGGAACCCGACCTGCCCGACGTGGTCTACCTCGAGCAGCTGAGCAGCGCGCAGTACCTCGACCAGCCGGATGACGTCATGACCTACCTTGCCGTCATGAACCAGCTGTGCGTGCAGGCCGCTAACGGCTCAGCCAGCAGAGACCTGCTTCGGGCGCTGCTCAAAGAGACTTAGCTTAAAAGAGACTCAGACAGGAGAATTCGCGCGTGACCGAGAGCTCGTCCACGCCCGGGGGCAACGGGCCCGCCATCGACTCGTCCATGCCGCATTCGGCGCGGGTGTGGAACTACTGGCTGGGCGGCAAGGACTTCTACCCGGTCGACCGCGTGGTCGGCGATCAGGTCATGCAGATGTTCCCGGACATCAGCAGGCTCGCCCGCGCCGACCGGGCATTCCTCGGCCGGGCGGTGCGGTTCCTGGCCGGGGAGGCGGGCATCCGGCAGTTCCTTGACATCGGCACCGGGTTGCCAACCGCAAACAACACCCACCAGGTGGCGCAGGCGATCGCCCCTTCCTCGCGGATCGTTTACGTCGACAACGACCCGCTCGTACTGGTGCACGCCCGCGCGCTGCTCACCAG
>Ga0070698_100007493_pt1 | contig 11806 bp, 16 predicted proteins | sample KBSK1502metaG_FD_65477 | JGI IMG/M metagenome (GOLD analysis project Ga0070698, IMG submission 65477) | Corn, switchgrass and miscanthus rhizosphere microbial communities from Kellogg Biological Station, Michigan, USA - KBS K1-50-2 metaG | ecosystem: Host-associated > Plants > Roots >...
GTCTTTTTTGTTTTGCAATTAACCGGTTATTTTATTCTCTTCAAAGAAGTATCATCTCATGGATGGTGGGATAAAATGAACCATAGAATAGATACACATGATCATGTAAACTTTACTCTCTTTAATACGATCAACAGGTATGACACTTTTGATAAACAGGTAGCCGGAAATTTTATAATGCTTTTGCCTTTGGGCATTTATTTGCCCTTACTTTATAAAAAACTCAGAAAGCTATCAGGATTTTTTGCAGTGCTGTTAATTTCTTTTCTGGTATCTGTGGGAATTGAAATCTTGCAGCTCGCAACAAGCTACCGAAGCACAGATGTTGACGATATTATGCTTAACACAATGGGTGCCTGCCTCGGCTTTATTATTTACCAACTTATAAAAAAAATTGTGACGGCTGGGGCTAAACAAGCAAAATAATTTATTCGCTTATCACGTCCCAGGGAGTTAAAGTAGTATTGTCCTTTTCTGAATCCTTAGGTCTTTCTTTAACCTTTTTTATTGGTAATGGTTTATGAGCTCTGTCTTTGGGAATAGACAGATCAATCTTCAAATGTTTCAGATCGTCTTCCGTTATTTTATCATCTTTATTACTTAAATGTCTTTTTACGATCTCTTTTGCAGTTTTTCCTTTTGAAGTCGATTTGATGTTATTATTTTTTGTTTGTTTTTTTTCACCTGTTGAAGGTGATCTGTTTACAGATTTAGACATAATAGCGTTTTATCCCTATGTTGAAAAATATATGCCAGATTTCAAAAGAAATTTCAATGGCACTCTTTTTGCCAACCTGTTTTTAAGAGTTTATTAGTGTTGTGAAGATGAAAAACCAATAAACAATTTAATTAATTAATAAAACCATCTATATGAAAAAGATCAGCAGGTTATGGATAAGATTTACAACATTATTTATTCTATGTTTATACAGTGTATTGGCATTTGCACAGGATAAAGGAGTAGATATTGATATCAATGTTAAAAAAGAATCACAATGGTATCAAAACCCAATAGTCTGGGTTATAGGAGGAGCAGTATTTATTTTATTATTGGTTGCCCTGTTGAGAGGTGGTCAAAGAAAAAGTGCTTAGGCAATAGCGTTGAGGTGGATATATTGAAGACCGGATAATTATCCGGTCTTCTTTTTTATTAAAAAATCTGTGATTAAAAATTGTTTACTCATTGAAATAATAATGTGGTATAAATGCCCCAATATATTTTTCGTTTTTATCGTAAATCTGCGCATTGCTCTTGTTGGTATGGACTTTGACCTATTATATACATTATAAACTATTTAATCAAATCAATGCATTATGAAAAATATATTAATATTATTAGTTAGCAATATAATGGCTGTATCAACAATAGCACAGACCGTAAGTACTGTAACAATAAATGTGAGAAGCAATACTAATGAAGCAATTATTATTGACGGTAAGGAATATGTTGTTACCAGTGATTATACAACTAATACAAATACGCCAATCGTAGTTTCTAATCTGCAGGCTGGGCAGCATACATTAGCGATCAGGCGTAGTAATGAAGTAAACCCTTCATCAACCGTATTTACTACAAGAACAGGTTATGATCTGCAAATAACTATTACTGCAAACGGCAGTGTGCAGTCGAGGGAAACTAAATGGAGATCAGATAACAACACTGCTCAATATGCAACTCCAATGAGTGATGCGGATTTTACTAATTTATATAATAGTGTTCGCAGACAGTGGAGATCCGCTAACAAAATGAAGTTGGCAAGCGATGCATTCGCAAATACTAATAATTATTTTACTACAGAACAGGCAAGCGCATTGATCGAACTGATAAATAATCAAAGTGACCGTTTTACTTTGGCCAAAGCATCTTATAGGGGCATTACAGATCCTATAAATTTTACACAGATATATAGTTTGTTCAATAGTCAATCTTATAAGGATCAATTAGCGGATTATGTGAGCACTTATAATGTGGGCAGTTCATCAACTGCAATGACAACAGCAAGGTTTAATACGATTTACAAAACAGCTCAGCGCCAGCCAACAACGAATTCAAAAGTTTCTTATATCTATAACATATTTACAAATACCAATAATTATTTAACTGTATCGCAGGCAAGACAATTGGTTCTGCTAGCTCCTGATGAAACAAACAGGCTTTATTTAGCTAAAGTATCTTATAGAAGTATAATTGATAAAAACAGTTTTTCTCAAATGTATACGGTACTGAATAACCAGGCAAGCAGGAACGAGTTAAGCAATTTTGTAAATACTTATAGTGATAGTAATAATCCTGTTTATACAAAAGTGGCAATGAAAGAAGCCGATTTTAATGTACTGTATCGAGATGTGCAGAATAGATATGGTCTCAATGCAAAGATGTCAGCACTTGAAAGCATTTTTGCAAATGAAAATTATTATTTCACAGTTGCCCAGGCAAGACAGCTTATTCAATTAGTAAGTTCTGAAACCAACCGGCTTGAACTTGCCAAGGCTTCTTATAATAATATAGTTGACCAGGTTAATTTTAATCAATTATACGATGTGCTTTCCAGTACTGCAAGCAGGAATGAGTTGGAAAATTATGTAAGAGGTTATCAAACAACTCCGGGTTCTACAAGCCCGGTTTACACACGAACTCCAATGTCAACTAACAGCTATAGCGCTTTGTATGACGATGTAAGAAATACATTTGGTTTAGGGGCAAAAATGTCCAGACTAACGGAGATCTTCGATAACGAGAATTATTATTTTACGGTAGCACAAGCAAAGCAAATGATCCAATTGGTAAGTGCAGAAAGTAACCGTTTGCAATTAGCAAAATCTGCTTACGGTAATATTACAGATCCGGAGAATTTCAACCTGATGTATGATCTCCTGACATCTCAAAGCAGCAAGAATGAATTATCATCTTATGTAAACACATATTCCTACAATCGATAATAGGAATCAAGTTCTGTTTTCAATACCCGGCCTTTCCGATGTTGTATAAGTTAAGGAAAGGCTGGGTTTTTTAAATTCAGATATCTATCACATAATTTTTTTGTTGTTTGATCTCTTTGAAACCTAAATGCTCATAAAATAAATGTGCTTCTGTTCTTTTTACATTACAATGAAGAGTTAGTTTATCATTTCCTTTTTCTTTGGCCCAATGTTTTACTTTTTCAACCAATAATTTCCCAATCCCTTTTCCTCTGTAGTTTTCATCGATCACCAGTCCATTTATTTCACAATGAGGCATTACTTCGATCATAATAGCCTGGGCAGCGCCTACCCAGCCGGCTATTCTATTTTCAATTACCGCCACAAAAGCTGTATGGTCTTTACTTTTTACTACTGCATTTATATTCTGAAGTGTTTGCTGTATTGATAATAGATAACCGAGTTGTTGAGAAAGCCGATTCACCCCTTGTACATCTTCGGCATTCACTTCTCTTACTTCAATTTTCATAAAAATTATTTTTTTATTTGTTTCACTGCATCAATAAATTCCCCCAGAATATCAGTTGTTTTATCGATCAGCTCTGGATCGAGGTATTCATAAATATCGATCGCTTCACCTGTATTGGCTTCGGCAATAGCATCAAGCAATTCAGGAATGGTAATTTCTTTAAGACGTGCAATGATATAGGCTTCTTCCATATTTCAAAAATAGCTGTTAGAAATTGCTTACGAAACCTTTTTGAATCATTTAAAACTTAATATTATCTGATGAAACTAAATTGTAGCTTTAATCAAAATCTAAGATATGAACCTCCCGGTTTTAATTACTGTTGGGATCATGGCCGTTCTTTTTATTGCCTATCTTATCATCCGCAATCAAAAAGATAAAAAAGAAGTGATCGATCAAATGAAAAATGATTTTCCGAAATCAAAAGACGAAGAAGGTGATGCAGATGTTGACAACAAGTCACAAATGCATTGAACTATTTGATACCATCGATCTAAACGATGAATTTCAAGGTTTGAACTGTAGAAACTATTCCCCGCTATACGGCTTGCAAGTCTCTATTATTCGTTTAAATATTTTGGCCTGATTCTTATCTAGGTTATAATGATAATAATTTTTTAATCAAAAAATTTATCATGAAAAAGATTAGCATTCGCTGGGGATATAGAACTTTCCTGGCCTTTTTATTTTCTTGCATACAAATCATTCTTTGGGCACAAACTACCGACCAGGTTACAACAAAAACAACTACTAAAACAACGACAGAGTGGTACACATCTCCCTGGGTATGGGTAGCAGGTGGTGCAGTATTTATCATCATACTTGTAGCCCTTATGCGTGGTAATTCCAGCACCAGTGAAACAAGAACAACTGTGATAAAAGATAATTAGTAGTATATAGATATTGAGTTATTCGACACTATGAAATCCTTCCAGGTCTTGGTTCCGTCAGCACGAGCCAAGACCTTAAAAATTAATTGATCTCAGACTTTTTGAACAACTTCTTGAAATAATAATGGTATACGAATGAATCGACTTCTTTCATTGGAAACGCATTGATCAATGTCCATCCCTGTGCACCCATATAATTTAAAGCATCTACGGTTGAATTAAATTTTTTCAATTTGCCGGTCATATCATCTCTCAGCCTGTTGTCTCCTGAAAATAGTTTTCGCTCCTCCCCAAAGTCAAGATCAATATTCACTTTTGTAGATAGCACACGACCAGTAACGACCATTTTGCAATACTGCTCAATCATAGTAGTGTCTTGTGCTGGGGCAGCTAATGCAACGGAAGTAAATAACAAGATTGTAAAGATTAATTTTTTCATATATAAAAGAGTTTGATTTGATACTCAAATATCAATTAGATTTTTTAAATAAAGATTTAATAAAATGTGAACAGGAAGGAATAAATAAAGTAACACCGGGAAAACTCCAAATGCTTCATCCATGAAAGTGATAAAAAAAGGCAGGATAAAAATCCCGCCCGCCGCATAGAAATTCATAATCCATGATCATTCAGAAAATCTATTCTAAAAATTATGCCTGCCTATGTATACTGATTATCCAAACTTTTAAATCTCCTGATCCTTCATAAGGCACGATTGCATTTTAGAACCAAACTACTTGATACCAATACAAATCTTATGCTAATTGTTGTACAGCCATTAAAACAGTAGTCTTACTATTAAGTAGTTAAGAATTGAGTATATTCTTCCTCGAAATGAGGCATAAATAGAGTTTAATTTATTTAAGCCTTGCAATAAACTAACTTACCTTATCCTCCTTTTGCAAAAACTGATCCTGAATTTTTTCTGCTACGCCACCACTTCTTCAACAAATGTCCTTTCCATAAATAAAGACCTGACAAAACAATTACGGGGAAAAAGAATAGCCTGACCATCATTGAAGCCTCAGGTATTTGGGCCACGGGTCCGTAGATATATCCAATAACAGGGATGCTTAAAAGAATATGCACCCAGCGAATAATTTTTCTTTCTGTTGATGCTTTCATACCACATATCATTTATTAATGTAAAGAATAGTTACTCCGGCAATTTCATGTAAAACTGAAAAGGCAAAAAGAAGTGGTAGGTTAACAACGGATAAAAAAAGGTGAATGGGGCAAAATCGCCGGTAAATATTTTTTTCTGACCCGGACAGTTAAGTAGTACCTTTCTTTAGTTCCTGGTCAATACCCATAAAAAAATTACAGTTTAATATTTGGGAATGATAGTATGTCAAAACTGTGGTCATGAAGGCGAGTTTGTTTATTGTTCAAACTGCGGGCAGCCTCTTGAAGCCAAACGTATTAACCTGCCTCATTTACTACATGAGGTCACTCATACTTTCTGGCACCTTGAAAAAGGATTTTTATATACATTAAAAGAGCTGGCAATCCATCCCGGCACCATGCAAAAAAGATATTTATCCGGGTTACGATTGCATTATCAAAAGCCCTTTTCATTATTTGCTATTTCCGCAACTTTCGGTGCCCTTGTATTATTCTTTATTTACCGCGATGCAAAAGAAGAAATAAACCAATTTTATAAACACTATTATTATATTGTTCAGGCAGCGATGCTTCCTTTGTATGCTCTTATCACATATTTACTTTTTAAAAGCCCAAAGCTTTATTATGCCGAAGCCCTTGTGATGAATGTTTATATGCTTGGGTTTATGTCTGTATGTATAGCGCCGATCAATGTCCTTTACCTTTTATTTCCCGAATATGTTATCCAGAAATTAGAAGTGATCTTTTTACTCTCTTACAATACCTGGACATACCTGAATTTCTTTAAAGGCAAGCCAAAATGGTGGATCACAATAAAAAGTATTGTAAGTCTGGTTATCAGCTATCTTTTGTTCCAGTTTGCATCCAACCTTGTGATGGATTTGTTTTTATAAGTTATCGTCCGGTCCATTTCATTACGCCTGTTTTATCATAATTAAAATATTGGCATAAACAGTGTTCCGATTACTGTAGATGTATTTCCTCATGTAAATGTGACAGCTGTAAAAAAGGCAAACTAATGAAGGGTCGCTGGTCTGATAGTTGTTTATTTTACTTTAAACAATATTATTATGAAACAGCTATTAATATGTATGAGTTTGGCCACCGGTTTATTGTTGACGGCCTGTAAGCAGCCGAGATATTATGACCTGACAGCAGGAAGATATATAGGTCTTGAAAAAGATGAAAACACAGGTCTCATGGTAAACCCAACAACCCATCAACCGGTATACATGTACGTTGATACAAGAACGAATGATACCATATTAGGTGCAAGTGGGGAAGTGATCAACGGATATGTAGTAAAAACTGATGATGGTAAATATAAATTCGATGAAGAAGAGTATAAATTCAAAAATGGGGATTATAAAAAGAAAGTGGAAGGAGATGAAGTAAAAGTGAAAACTGATGATAAAAAAATTAAAACAGACGATGTAGAAAAAAAGGTAAAAAATGATAATTAAAGTTTTTTCTTTTTCATTAAGATCGGGCTTTCTTTCGGGGAAGCCCGAATCTTTAAACCTTATTTTTAAAACATAAGATCAAAAACAATGATGAAGTATATTATTTTTATTTTGTTATCGGGCAAACTGATCTCCTGCAAGGATAATAGCCAGGCAAATGACCAGCCAGGTACAGGTAAAACTGCAGATACAGGAAAAGTTATTTCTTTAAATTATAATAAAAAGCCTGTTGCAGATGTAAGTGGATGCTATATGAAAATAATAGGTCGCGATACTGCTATATTAATGCTTGAACAAAAAGAGAAAGAGTTATCAGGAAAAATGCTTTATGATAATTATGAAAAAGACGGTAGCAGGGGCACTGTTAAGGGAAAAGAAGAAGGAGAAATTTTAAAACTCTGGTATGATTTCAATTCAGAAGGGATGCATTCAATTATGGAGGTATATTTTAAAAAAGAGAGTGGGAGACTTTTACGCGGAATAGGAGATATGGACGCTAAAACGGATACCGCCTATTTTATATCCGGAATAAATTATTCCGATAAAGAAGCATTTAATAAAGTGGATTGTAAAATAGTTGATTGGAAACTGAAATTCTAAATGAACTGATTCATCATTAAAGCCCTGAGTGATCATAGCAGTAATATCAATAAAATTATTGGGGAAATATTTGAACCAGCTTGTAGCCCCACTTAATTACTACTAAAAGAAGAATAATAGATATAGCCAGCAAAAGTCTCCAATTTCTTCTCCGTATATAATACCTTTTTGAATGATGCATGAATCATCTCTATCAAACTTTGTGCTAAAACAACTCTTAATAAGAAACCCCTGCAGGAATGCAGGGGTGCTACTAATCAAAAACCATTAACCATTAAACCTTATCCTATGAAAATTCGTAATGAATTTAGTTCATCGATACGATTTAAATTAAATCCTTACAATTTGTTGACATTGGACAATCGTGTTTTTACTAATTTGAACATAGGGTTACAAATTCTCAACTTATATTATTTGTGTCACCTTGAATTTCTGGTGTGGATTTAATAGTTGGTTCCTGGAAAACAGGGTTAGGAGTAGTTGTTAGTTCCCTTTCGGATATCTATTATCACTTGTATTTGCTTAATACCTTCCTTACATTTTTCATATTCGGCATCAAACTTTTTTCCTGCTAAAAGTTCTGTAAGTTTTTCTGTCTCATGGGCGAGCAATTCCATAAGACTATCATTACTCATATTTTGGTAATCGAGTAGCATTGAATGCTGATAGTTGGTGCTTCATCCTGGAAGCGCCAACTAAACAACAAAAATCATGCAGCGTTTGTTTAAAAAGTTAACAACTGTTTGCAATGTGAATTTGAATGTCAATAACCTCGGTTCGCAAAAAGCCAGATCAGAATAAAAAAATACGAGGGGAAAATAGGGGACACGAACGGATTTTTTGGCTACCTGTTGGCATGATATTTAAACATACTATGTGAATTAAATCCAAACCCAAATGAAAAAGTTCACTTCAAAGCTTATCACAATAAGCTTGTTCTCAGTTATCATTTTTACATCATGTAGCAAACAAGAAGATATTATGACAACCAAAACGATATTACTTGTTCAAAAAGATTGGAAGATCGAGTTCCATGGGCTTGATGAAAATAATAACAACACAATAGAAGCATCCGAGAACAGCATGCTTCCTTGCGAGGAAGATGATATTTACACATTCAATGTTAATTGTACTGGTGTTTTTTCCGGGGGAACAATGCCATGCAGTGCAGGGGAACCTCCGGTAATTAGTTTCAGTTGGCGTTTTCTGAATAATGGAACTGAGCTGGCCGTATTTGCAGCTCCTGAAAAGATCAACAGGCTTGATGAAAACTTTCTTGAAGTTTATTATATGGATGAAAATTCACTCGGCCAACCAGTAAAATATATAAGAAGATTTAGGCATTGATCCCGCAGATATTTGTGGAAATGAATTATAGCACAAATTTCCTATTCTCTTAATTTAAATTTTATTTATATGAATCCAACCATCCTGATTATTTTGTCAATTGTAGAAGTTACATTATTTGTAATCCTTGTAATGAATAATCTAAAAGATGAAGAAATTTGGTGATGGAGTGATTTATGTAGATTATTCGAACCAGCACACACGATAATCATCTCTGCGATTAGTACTGATAGCGGAAATTTCGCAAGCCAAAAAAGGCAGCAAATAATGCTGCCTTATATATATATTCCATCGAAAATTTAAAGTGATCTTAATAACCCGGGTTTTGGATCATAAGATTATTGGCCTGCATTTCAATTTCAGGTATAGGTAATACAAATCTGAAATTACCCGCTGCAAGTGTTGCACCTGTTGAAGTGGGAGCATCCGTACCGATACGTTGAACTCCAAGAACCCTTCTTTTAAGATCCCAAAATCTATGGCCCTCAAAAGCAAGTTCTTTAAATCTTTCTAACATTATAGCATCAATCGCTGCCGTCTTTGAAGCAAATGTTACAGGCACATATCCATTAATTCGTGCCGCCCTTAGATCATTAATATCAGTCTCGGCACTATTGGCACCTGTAAAGTTTCCTGATTCTGCTCTGGCTTCTGCCCGGATCAAATACATCTCCGCCGTTCTGAATACTTTGGCATCAGCCACATTCTCTCCAGAGGTTCCATAAGCTGTGCCCGCATATTTTGTAATTAACCGGTTTTGCCTGTTAGCCGCTGTAAGAATAGGTTCGGTTTTCATATAAGAAGAGAACCTGACATCATTTGCCTGGTCATAGCTATCCCATAATTTAGATGATGGGATCCAGAACACGGTTCCTATTGTTGAAGCTGTTGATGTATTACGATACAATGATCCGATCTTAGCATAAGGATTATTAGTTGGTGATCTTTTTAATCTCCAGGCTAATTCATTAGTATTTGCATCGGTCCAAATCCCACTAAAAGAAGCTCTTGGTGAAAGAGGGATTGCATTAATATATTCAGTGCTGTATGTGATCGCATTCTGCCAATCTTTTTGATATAAAGCAATCCTTGCCTGTAATCCACTAACGGCAAGCCTGGTGGCCCTGTTGAGTTCAGTGAGGTTATTTGGCAATAGTAATTTTGCTTCAGTAATATCTGCGTTCAGTTTCTGAAAATAAACTGACATCTTATCTCTTGCTATTGGGCCCAAAGATGAAGTCATCACATAGGGCATCGCCAATCCATCAGGATCATAATTCCCGCCATAGTATCTAAACAACTCAAAATGACAGAATGCTCTTATGAAAAGTGCTTCACCTCTAAGTCTTGCCCGTAAAGTATTATCACCTGCTCTTGTGGAATCAGCTGTTGCTACATAAGTTAATACTCTATTCACCCTGTCAATGATAGGATAGTATGATCCAATGGCTGTATAATTATCTCTTATTACTATATCGGCTGCACCATATTGCCACTCATGAGTAGTAATAGAATTGTAAAATTCCCCTGAAGTTTTTAATTCATCGGATAATTCACCATTTAAAAGAATTCCCATTTCAATTTGCAAACCGGCATATGCCCCTATTATAGCACTTTCATTATTTTCTACGGTTTTCAAAGCCTTACTCGCATCTAAAAAATCGGTTTCCTGTATCTCTGTCAGCTTTTTGCAAGAGAACATTGTTACTAATAAAAACGCTGCGAGAAAAAATTTCTTAAAAAATTTATATGCGTAGTTCATCACGATAAGTTTTAGTTAATTAAAACAAGATTTAAAAATTAATATCAATGCCTGCGACAATTACTTTTGGATTAGGATATTCATTTAAACTAATGTTGTTATTATCCTCCGGATCAGGACCGCGCCATGGACTCCATAGAGCTAAATTCTGTGCTTGTACATAAAACCTTGCAGATCTTATAATACGGGTTCCCTTTATTGTGATCTCAGGTATCTGGTATGAAAAATTCAGATTTCTGAATCGAAGAAATTTTGCATCCTGCAAGTCGGCAGAGGTGAAGTCACGATCATAAAGCGGACTTTGATAATAGGCTATATCACCCGGTTGTCTCCATTGCTGTGTCAGAAGTCTTTTTGATTGATTAACTGCAGATGCGTAAGCTGGTGTACCTCTTGTAACCCAACTTTCAATATTATTATTTCTTACAACATCAAACTGGTAAGAGAAAAAAGCAGCAACAGAAAAATTACCTAAACGGAAATCGAGATTAAAGCCACCTAAATGTTTGGGCATGAAAGTACCAAAGTTTGCAAACTTGCCGGCTTTGCTAATGTCTGTTGTAGTCTTGCCGTCCTGCGTTTCATATAAAGGTCTGCCTGTTTGAGGATCGGCACCCAGGTAATGTTCATCATAATGAGAACCATAAGGCAATCCTTTTTTGATCAAAAAAGTACCTGTAACATATTCGTCAACCACACCAAGATCTTCGATCTCATTTTTATTTATTGCATGGTTCATGTTGAGAGTAAGATCAACGTTTTGCTTTTTGATAATATCAATACTTGCTGACAATTCAACTCCTTTGTTACTCATTATTCCGGCATTGATATTAGCAGTCACAAATCCGCTTTCACGTGGCAATGGCTGGCTTACGAAAAGATCGATCGTTTTATTTCTATATACATCTACAGTAAATCTTGCCCGGTTTCTCCACACACCCAGGTCCATACCTATGTTTAATTTTTGTACAGTCTCAATTTTTAGATTCGGATTACCCGGAGTAGTAGGAGCCTGGCCAGTTATTGTTGAACCTGCATATGCATTTGTTCCAAATGAAGGAACCTGAGGGCTTATGTAATTTGTAACTGTTGTTATAGTACTTGTATTCAAAGTTCCATAAGTACCCGTAGGTATACTTCCTATATTGGGTACTGATCCATAAGACAACCT
>Ga0070698_100007494_pt1 | contig 11806 bp, 10 predicted proteins | sample KBSK1502metaG_FD_65477 | JGI IMG/M metagenome (GOLD analysis project Ga0070698, IMG submission 65477) | Corn, switchgrass and miscanthus rhizosphere microbial communities from Kellogg Biological Station, Michigan, USA - KBS K1-50-2 metaG | ecosystem: Host-associated > Plants > Roots >...
CCGGCGCGAGCGAAGCCGTCGCTCGTGGCGGCTCGAGCGTCGGCGTGGCCGCTGCGCGGGACCCAGCGCACGCGCCAACGGCGAGCGCCAGGACGAGGCGCGAGACAGCGCGAATCGAGGTGGCTCGACGCATCACCGGCTATACGGTCGCCTGACGCGCTTCCTTCCGAGCGGCTTCCTCATCCGGCTCTCATCATTGGCCGTCCACGCTCAGGTTCGAACCGATGCGCATCCTGGTCGTCGAAGACGAAGTGAAGATGGCCGGCCTCCTCAAGCGCGGCCTCGAGGAGGAGGGCTACGCCGTCGACGTCGCCAACACGGGCGCGAACGGCCTGTGGGCGGCGACCGAGAACGAGTACGACGCGATCGTGCTCGACCTGATGCTGCCGGACGTGAGCGGCCTCGATGTCTGCCGCCGGCTGCGCAGCGACGGGCGCTGGATGCCGGTCCTGATCCTGACCGCTCGCGACGGAGTCCCGGATCGCGTCGCGGGGCTCGACGCCGGGGCCGACGACTACATGGTCAAGCCGTTCGCGTTCAGCGAGCTGTTCGCGCGGCTCCGGGCGCTCATCCGGCGCGGCGCGGGCGAGCGACCGGCGGTCGTGTCGGTCGGCGACCTGTCGCTCGATCCGGCGAGCCGCAGCGTGTGGCGATCGGGAACTTCGATCGAGCTGACTGCTCGCGAGTTTGCGCTGCTGGAGCTGCTGCTCCGCCACGCCGGCGAGGTTCTCACTCGGACGCGGATCCTGGAGCACGTCTGGGACTTCGCCTATGACGGTGGCTCGAACGTCGTCGACGTGTACGTCCGGTACCTGCGCGAGAAGGTGGACCGCCCGTTCGGGCGGAGCTCGATCGAGACCGTCCGAGGGAGCGGCTACCGCTTCCGCGGTGAGCCCCCGGAGCTGATCGGGTGACGCTGCCGCTCCGGGTCCGCCTCGCCCTCGTCGCGGCGACCCTTGTCGTCGCGATCGTCGCGGTGCTTGGTGCGTTCGTGTACTTCCAGATGGAGGGTGACCTGACCGCGTCGGTCGACGACGGGCTCGCCGAGCGGGCGCAGGAGCTGGTCGCGGAGCCACCCAAGGGATCGACGATCGAGATTGCGTCGTCCGACATCGGCGATGTGTTCGCGGCCATCACCGATCGGAGTGGGAGCGACTGGGTGGCTAGCGACGGCTTTCCGGAAGCGGTGATGGGCTCCCGCTTGCCCGCCGACCTCCCGAGCAATTGGGAAATGACCGTGCCCAGCGATGAGGAGCCGATGGCGGTCCGACTCTATGCCGCCGCCATGGGCGACGGCCGGATCGTGATGACGGGTGTCGCGTTCGACGACCAGCGCGCGACGCTCGACTCGCTCCGCCTCGACCTGCTGCTCGCACTGCCGGTCGCCGGTCTCCTCGCACTCCTCGTTGGCTGGTTCGTCGGCGCCGCGGCACTGCGCCCGGTCGAGCGGATGCGCGCCGAGGCCGCGGCGATCTCAGCGTCGGAGCCGGAGCGGCGGCTGCCCGTGCCGGCCACGCGTGATGAGCTCGCCGCGCTCGGCCTGAGCCTGAACTCGATGCTCGATCGGCTGCAGGCTGCGCTCGAACGGGAGCGCCGTCTCGTCGACGACGCCAGCCATGAGCTGCGCACCCCGCTGGCCAACCTCAAGGCCGAACTCGACCTGGCGCTGCGCCGCGCGCGCACGCAGCCGGAGCTCGAGGCCGCGCTTCGCAGCGCCGCGGACGAGTCCGACCGGCTCTCGCGCCTCGCCGCCGATCTCCTCGTCCTCGCGCGGGCGGAGCGAGGTCGCCTGCCGGTGCAGGCCGAGGATGTGGACGTGGCGGCGCTCGCCGGAGAGGCGGTCGCAGCCTTCGCGGGCCGCGCCGCGGCCGAGGGCGTGTCGCTCACGAGCGACGTGGCGGGGGGCACGCGAGCGAGGGTCGACGCGGCCCGACTCCGCCAGGCGCTCGACAACCTGCTCGACAACGCCATCCGGAGCGCGCCGCCCGGTGGCTTGGTCACGATCGTCGGCGACGCACGGGGGGGCGAGCTCCGCGTCGGCGTCACCGACACCGGGCCAGGCTTCCGTGACGACTTCCTCGAGGCGGCCTTCGAGCCGTTCAGCCGGGCCGACGCGGGGCGATCCCGGAACGACGGCGGCGCCGGGCTCGGACTGGCGATCGTCCGCGCGATCGCCGAATCGCACGGCGGGTCGGTCGTGGCTCGCAACCTGCCCGAGCGCGGCGCCATGGTGGAGCTGCAGCTGCCGGCGGGCCCGGGCGCGGCATAGGCTGGCGCCCGTGGAGACGATCCGGTTCCGGAGCGAGATTCGTCACTGGAACCCCGAGAAGCAGAGCGGACTGGCCGTCGCCGACATCCCGGTCGAGCACATCGCCGCGATTGGCGGCCTCAAGCAGCAACGCGTCCACGGCCGCATCGGCACGGCCCCGTTCACATCGAACGTCATGCCCGCCGGCGGCGGTCGCCTCACGCTCAGTGTCAGCAAGGCCATGCAGCGTGACGCAGGGGTGGCCTTGGGCGACCCGATCGAGGTCGAGATCACGGCAATCGGCCGCGACTGACTGGGCTATCGGCGCCGCGGCGGTCGCCTGAGGCCGAGTGCCGCCAGGGTCCCCATCGCACCCAGGATCAGCACGAGACCAAGGATCGCGACCGGTGGGGCGAGCCCGAACCACGTCGCGGCAGGTTGGATCGGCGGGCTGCCGGGCTGCTGCGCAGCAGCCGTCGGCGTGCCGGCGGTCGACGCCTCCGACGAAGGCGGCCCGGTGGCCGCGGGCGAGGTCGTGGCGGGCTGCCCGCTCGGTGTCGGGGAGGGCTCGTCTGAACCGGTCGGGACCGGTGCGCCCGTCTTCACGTCGACCTGGGTGAAGTGCGACCACAGGTATTCGCGGGTCGTCAGGCCCGAGTCGTGGATCTCCTTCGCCAGCTCCCGTCCGTAGTACCGGTAGTGCCACGGCTCGTAGCTGTAGCACACGACGTCCGACTTGCCCTTCGGGTAGCTCATGAGCCAGCCGTACTTCCACGCATTCCTCGAGAGCCAGCGACCAGTGGGCGTGGTCTCGGACACGAACGTCGATGTCCCCGCCGCCGCGAAGTCGATGGTCACGCCGAGCTGGTGCTCCGAATGGCCCGGTCGGGCCGAGAAGGTGATCGTGCGCTTGAAGCCATAGCCATCCACGTAGCTGTTGAACAGCGCCTTCTGCGTCTTGTAGCTGCGATACGAGCTGACGTTGCCCAGCGGCGTGCCGTGCGCTCGCGCCGCATCCGCCATCGCCCGGAGGTCGTCGAGGGCGACAGCGCGGACCTGCCCGCCGCCGGTGACGCCGGCCTTGCTGATCGAGACCAGGTCCGGTGGCTTGTAGTCGGGACCGACGCTGAGGATCCAGTCAACGAGCGTCGTGCGCCAGCTGTCGTAGTCGCGCGGGATCGTGAGGACGTCGTCGAGGCGGCACTTCGGCAATGGACCGACGCCCAGCGCCGTCGGCGGCGTGGCAGCGGGCCCGGCGAGCATGGCGCTGCCGAGGACGAGGGCGACGGCGACCGCCCGGAGGGAGGGGAGCATCGCCGGGGAGCCTAGACCAGGTCGCCCTGACCTGCCATCGGCCCGACGACCTCGCCCGGCTACCATCGCCGTCGTGCCAGCGGCAGCCGTGCCACCGCTCCGGGCCACCACCCGCCCCCGCCGCAACCTCCAGGTCCTCGCGATGGCGGCCGTCGTCGCGCTCCTGGCGGCATGCGACAACCCGACGCAGACGCCGTCGCCCCAGGGGTCGACGACGCCCACGCCGGCGGCCAGCCCGCTCGCCTCCAGCGCAAGCCCCGGCCCGAGCCCGACGATCGCGGCGGCGACGACCTTCCCGCTCGCCGTCGTGACCGGCCTGACCAACCTGAGGTCGGTCATCTCGCTGGACGAGCTGGAGAGCCTCGCCAAGAGCCCGGGCCTGGTCGTCCCGTGCGGCGTCGCCATCGATTCGCCGGCGATCACGCCGACAGCCGCATGCGTCGCGGCAGACCAGATCGCCGCAGCGATCGAGGCGAAGCAGAAGCTCGTGGCGCTGCTTCCGCCGGGCCTCGTGGAGCCCGCGACCAAGGTGCTCCCGATCGCGGGCGACGGTCCCTACGGCCTGTTCGGTCCGGACCTGTTCGGCGCGCCGGATTCGCGATCGCAGCCGTATCCGATCACAGGGCGAGCCACTGGCGACGCTGCCCTCGACCCGGCCTGGGTCGCCTATGACCCGGCGCAGGTCTGGACGATGACCGAGACCGGGAGCCTGTGCGCCGATCGTGAGGCTGCGCACCAGGCCGTGACCCTCGGCAAGGGCTGGGATTGGGTGTTCGACGGCGGGACGGCGCGGTACCGGGGCAAGCCGATCAGCAACCCGAACCCTCCGTCAGGGATCGGCGTCTACCCCATCGTCCGCCCGATCGATACCGGGCATGACGGTGCCACGGCGAAGCTGATCAGCGGCGCCGATGTGACCCTGGGCAATCTCAAGTGCCCCGTCCTGCGCACGAAGGACTGGGCACCAAGCTGGAACGGTCCGCCGAGCCTGTCCGTGCCGGAGGCCGTGCTGACGCGGTGGAAGAGCTTCCTCGGCATCGATGCCGTCTACCTTCCGGCGGACCACCAGAGCGATCGCGGCGTCCGTGGCATCCGCTCGACGATCGACCTGATCGACAAGCACGGATTCCCGCACACCGGGCTGGGCATGGACCTCGACCAGGCGCTCGAGCCCGCGTACGTCGAGGTTGGCGGGCTGAAGGTCGCCTTCGTTGCCTGGGACAACGTGCCGGGCCCGGCACACGCCGACGCCACGACACCCGGCGTCGCCTGGCTCACGAGGTCGAATGTCAATGCGGCGGTGGGTCGTGCCAAGGCGGCGGGCGCCGACCTGATCGTGTGCGACCCGCAGTGGTGGGGCCCCGACGAGTACCGGCCGGACCTCTCGACGAGCCAGACGCGCGCTGTTCGATGGATGGACAGAGCGGGCTGCGACCAGGTGCTCGCCGGCGGGCTCCACATCTCCGGCGCGGTGTACCTGCGGCCCTCGGCGAAGGGCGCCAGCCTGGTCGACACGGGTCCCGGCAACTTCCAGTACGGGCAGTCCTGGTCGCAGGGCACCCAGGAAGGCGTCGTGATCGAGCTCACCTTCCGGGGCACGAGCCTCGTCAACGTCCGACTGCACCCGTACGTCATGATCCTTGCCGCTCGCGCCGCGCTCCTCGACCCGGAGGGTGACGGCCATTACGTCCTTCAGCGCATCTGGCGGGAATCCGAGCTCGACTACCGCCAGTGAGGATCGACGCCCGCCGAGATCTGCCATGACGCCCGCCGATCTCGCAGCCGTCATCGATCGGAACGTCGCCAGAGGCGCCTTCGACGGCGCCGCGGTCGCGGTGCTGCGCGGTCATCGATCTGTGTTCCGGCATTTCGCCGGCAATGCTGCCCCGGGTCTCCCGGCCGGCCCGACCGTGCTCTGGCCGCTGGCCTCGGTCACCAAGCTGTACACGGCGGCAGCCGTCATGCGGCTCGTCGAGCTCGGCGAGATCACCGTCAACACGCCGGTCTGGCAGATCCTCCCCGACTTCACGGGCGATGGCCGCGAGGACGTGCGCATCCGGCACCTGCTGACCCACACCTCCGGGCTGCCGTATGAGTCCCCGGCGATGGGCGAGCGCCTCGCAGCACACACGTCCACAGACGCGCTCATCGATGAGGGCTATCGAGCGCAGCTGCTGTTCCGGCCCGGGACCGGGTTCCAGTACAGCGACTACGCCTGCGGCCTGGCTGGTCGGGTCGCGGCGACCGTGGCGGACATGTCGTTTCCTGACGTCGTTCGCACGCTCGTGCTCGAGCCCATGGGCCTCACCGATACGTTCATGCGGCCGGCAGATGGTGGGACGGAGCGGATCGCCGTCGTGCGCGGCGTGTTCAACGACGGCACCGATGGTGCGATGTACAACTCGGCATACGGGCGGTCGCTTGCCCACCCGGCCTTCTCCGCGGTCAGCAGCCTCGACGACGCGGTCACGTTCCTGCGGCACTTCGCGCCGGGCGGTCCGCGCGTGCTGGCCGAGGCGACGGTGCGGGCGATGACGAGCATCCAGACGGCCGGCGCACCCGGCCAGCACCCACTGCTCGACGGCTTCCCGGCCGGTGCCCATACCCCGTGGGGGTTCGGGTTCGCGCTCCAGACGGAGGATGCGCCGGCAGTGTTCTCCGAGCTCGCTTCGTTCTCGACGTTCGGACACCCGGGGGCGAGTGGCTGTCAGATCCTGGTCGACCCGGTCGCGGACCTGATCGTCGCGCTGCTCACGAACACGCACATCCTGATCGGCCGCGACACGTGGCTCCGGCGGCAGCAGGAGATCGTGAACGCGTGCTTCGCGCTCGACGCGTCGTGAGTGGGAGTGGAGCCGACACTCGGATTTGAACCGAGGACCTGCTGTTTACGAAGTAGATCGGCCTGAGCGTTGTGGCAAAGGCGTCGGAAGGCGAGCGTAGGCCGCTCAGTTAGCAGGTCTTCGTTTCAAGCCCAGTTCGACCCTGCGCAATTCACGTCCGAGGTGGCGGATCATCTGGCGCCACGATGCCTGGCTCCAAGCTTTGGGCCTCGACCTGCGTGGCCTGGCGCGCACGGCTTCTTCCCGACCGCGCCTAGCGCGATTTCTGGATCACGTTTGACGACGCTCACTTTCGGTGGCCCCGGCCAGGGGCCTCGCTCGCAGTCGTCCTGACGTCGAGCCCTCGTCAAGCGCGCTCACCAAACCGAGCCGGAGGGCTGTGAGCACGATCGCGGTCCGACTCTCGGCGTGGAGCTTGTCCCTGATCCGCGAGACGTGGACGCTCGCCGTCTTCTTGCTGATGAACAGGGCCTGGCCGATCTCTGCGTCCGAGCGCCCTTTCACGACATAGCCGAGCACCTCGCGTTCTCGCGCGCTGAGCTGGATCGCGGAGCGCCTCGCAATCTCGCCGCCGAGCTGATCACGCCCGAATGCGATCGCGGCAGTCAGGCTCAATGCCGGCTCGTCGCCCCGAGCGAGCTTGGAGGTCGTCGCCAGCTGGAGGCGTTCCTCGACGACGCGTCGGACAGGCGTCCAAGGCGTCCGCCTCGCGATTCGCCCGCGCGCCGCCCGGTCGGCAGCGGCGAGGCAGATCGCGCCGACATCAGGCTTGCCGGAGATCGCGAGCCACAACGAGATCGCGTCGAGGACGAGGATCCGCGACATGACCCGGTTGTCGGCCCCCGCTGCCTCGAGAATCATTGCGCGCGAGCCTTCCATGTCACCGGTGAGCATCTTGGCCGCGCTGAGGAACACTGTCGCTGCGACGTACTCCTCGACGTCGCCCACCTCGCGTGCGATCTGGCGGCTGGACGCCAGCGCTTGCTCGGCTGCGTTCGGCTCGTCGGCAATGATCGCGAGCTGCCCCAGGTGCGACAGGCCGTAGGCGACGCCCCAGGCATCGCCGCCGGCCCTCGCGACAGCGGTCGCCTCCTCGATGAGGGATCGAGCCACCGAGAGATTGCCGCGGCCCAACTCAACGAGTCCGAGCGGGATCAGCAGTTCGACGAGGAGATCGGGCCGCGAGCCAAGCGTGCGGGCGACCTCGAGCCCTTGTTTGAGCGTTGCCTCCGCGCCATCCCACTCGCCCATGTGTGCGGCGACGGTTCCGAGGCCCGATAGCGCCTCGACCTGGCCCTCCAGGTCGCCGGCGCGTTCATACTCGGCAAGGGCCCTCCGAAGGACGTCGGCGACGCTGCCAGGCGATGTCTCGATGGCCCACGCGAGCCGCGTCAAGGCGCGACCTCGGAGAATGGCCGGCGCGTCTGGACCCATGTCCAGGCCCGTCTCGAGCCACGAGCGGCATTCCGCGAGCGCGGCGTCGCCGATCGCGAGCCAGAAGCGCCGCTCGAGCGCTGCCGCCAATCGCAACAGCCCGATGGCGTCGGCCGCGTCTCGCGCGTAGCGGAGGGCCTGCCGGATGTTATCGCCCTCGGCCGTGATTCGCTGGAGCCATCTGGTTTGGTCCGCGCCGCGCTCCAGACCTGCCTCGAGCTCGGCGAGGGACAGGAACCAGTCGAAATGTCGACGCGCGAGCGAGCGCTCCACGTCCGCCGTCAGAAGGGAGCTCGCGAATTCGCGGACAGGCTCGAGCATCGAGAATCGAGCGTCGGGACCGGACAGGTTGACCTCGAGCAGCGTCTGATCGACGAGCCGGCCGACGATCTCGAGAGTTCCACCCGGTTTTGGTTCCTCGAGGACGGCGGCGGCCGCCTCAACCGTGAACCCCGCCGCGAACGTCGACAGCGCCGCAAACGTCTCGCGGTCTGCGGGGGAGAGAAGGTCAGAGCTCCACGCGATCGTGTCCGAGATCGTGCGGTGGCGGCGTGGTGTGTCGATCGAGCCGCCGGTCAGAGTTGACAGCGGATCGGCGAGTCGCTCCGCTAGCGCTTGCACACCGAGGAGCTTCACGCGTGCGGCCGCGAGCTCGATCGCCAACGGCCAGCCGCCGAGTCGCCGGCAGATCTCGACGACCGCAGCGATGTCCTCGCGACGGAGCGGGATCTCGAGGCCTCGTAATCGCGCGCGATCGAGAAACAGCGCCGCCGAGGCAAACGTGAGGACCGCCTCGGCGTCGGCGGGTTCCCAGTGCTGAGGCGGCACCTCGAGCGGACCAACCACGAACTCCCGCTCACCGCTGAGCCGCAGGGGCGCCCGGCTCGTCACCACGACGCGCAGGCGCGGACAGGCGTCAAGCAGCGCAGCGAGTTTCGAGGCGGCAGGGAGGAGATGCTCGAAGTTATCGAGTGCGAGGATTGTCTCGTCGCCGAACCGCTCGACAAGCGAAGGCAGGACCTCCTCGGCGGACGAGGGTGCGACGCCGACACCGGAGGCGATCGCTGAGAGGATGAGGTCCGGATCGGCGAGTCCCGCCAGCTCCACGAGCTCGACGCCGCCCGGGAATTGTCCACGGACCCGCGGGATCGCTTCGAGGAGCAGGCGTGTCTTTCCGACGCCACCGGCGCCGACGAGGGTGACCAGGCGTTCCTCTGGGATCAGCTCCGCGAGACGGGTCAGTTCGGCTGCGCGCCCGATGAACCTCGTTCGAGCCGTCGACGCAGGCCGTGGGCGCTCGTTTGAGGCGTGAATTGAGGAGCTCCCCAATTCCACCGGAGGCCTCCTTAGCGTGACGCTGCTCCGCGACCAGCCTACGGGCAACAGTAAAGGAGGCTCAGCAATGGCCGTGACCATGTTCATCCGCCACCGGGTCGCGCAGTTCGAGAACTGGCACCAGGTCTACAAAGACGTGGCGCCGATGCAGAGGGCCGGAGGCGTGCTGGCCGAATCCGTTTACCAGGCGACGAACGATCCCAACGACGTGACCGTCTCGCACGAATTCGCAGGCGAGAGCGAGGCGCGCAGGTTCGCTGCGAGCGAGGACCTGAAATCCGCGATGGAGCGAGCCGGCGTCGTCGAGCAGCCCACCATCTGGATCACGGCACGCGCCTGACCCACGACGACCGCTGGCGGAGGCAGCCCAAGCTCGAGGACGCTCCGCCAGCGGGCTGCGGATTCCTGAGCACGAAATGAGGGAGTGGAGCCGACACTCGGATTTGAACCGAGGACCTGCTGTTTACGAAACAGCTGCTCTACCGCTGAGCTATGTCGGCTCGGGCCCGGGAGTATACGGGATGGCCTCCGCCGGTCCGATCACCCTTAGACTCGCCACGTGACGGAGGCCCCGATCGCGGCGCCCGGCGCCCGGATCAGCGCGAAGACGGCGCGGTTCACCGAATCGGTCATCCGCGAGATGAACCGCCTCGCCATCGCGCAGGGCGCGGTCAGCCTCGCCCAGGGCTTCCCGGACTTCCCGGCGCCGGAAGAGCTCAAGCAGGCCGCGGCGGACGCGATCTTCGCCGACGTGAACCAGTACGCGATCACCTGGGGCGCGAAGCCGCTCCGCGATGCGATCGCGGCCAAGACCGCACGGACCTACCCGAGCTGGAACCCGGATCCCGAGAGCGAGGTCACGGTCACCTGTGGCGCCACGGAGGGCATGGTCGCGGCAATGCTCGCGATCCTCGATCCCGGCGACGAGGTGGTCGTGTTCGAGCCGTTCTACGAGAACTACGGGCCCGACGCGATCATCACCGGGGCCACGCCGCGCTACGTCGCGCTGCGTCCGCCCGACTGGTCGTTCGACCCGGACGAGCTGCGCCGCGTGATCACGTCCCGGACACGCGCCATCGTGCTCAACTCGCCGCACAACCCGACGGGCAAGGTGTTCGACCGCGGAGAGCTGGAGCTGCTCGCTTCGGTCGCGATCGACGGCGATCTCCTCGTCTTCACGGACGAGATCTATGAGCACCTCGTGTACGAGGGCGAGCACATCCCGATGGCGACTCTGCCCGGGATGCGCGAGCGCACCGTCGCAGTGAACTCCATCTCGAAGTCGTACTCGCTGACGGGTTGGCGCGTCGGCTGGGTCATCGCCCCGTCGGAACTGACGAACGGCGTCCGCAAGGTCCACGACTTCCTGACCGTCGGCGCCGCGGCGCCGCTGCAGGCGGCCGCGACCGTCGCGCTGGGTCTCCCGGACCGCTATTACGACGAGCTTCTCGAGGCGTACCGCGAGCGCCGCGACACGATCGTGCCAGCGCTCGAGACTGCCGGCTTCCGGACGTGGCGCCCGGCAGGCGCGTACTACGTCATGACCGATATCGGCGGCCTCTCCAGCGAGGATGACGTCACGTTCGCCCGCCGGCTCATCCTCGACCCGGGTGTCGCCGCGGTGCCCGGTTCGTCGTTCTACTCGCGACCGGAGCTCGGCCGGACGCAGCTGCGCTTCGCCTTTCCCAAGCAGCTCGCGACCCTGCGGGCCGCCGCCGCGCGCCTCGCGCGACTCCGATCAGGCGGGGGGAGTGAGTCGCCGGTTCAGCCAGCGGCGGATCACGGGTAGCCACGCGGCCCCACCGAGGATCTGCAAGGCCACGATCGCGATGATCAGCGCGATCGGGATCCCGGCGATGAGCAACGGCAGGGCGAACCCGAACGGCGAGCCACCTTGACCGGTCTCGGTCGTGCCCTCGACGGGGCCGGCCGCGTCGAGCAAAGCTGAGGTCGGCGACGCTGCCACGCTCCCGCCGGGCAGGTTCGACGCGCCCGGCGCGCCGGTTGGCGCGCCGCTTGACGGAGGCGCACTGCTGGTCGAGGCGGGCTGCGACGCCAGCGGGTTCGATGGGAGCGGCATCGACGGTACCGGCAAGGTTGGCACTGGCAGCGACGGCACCGACACGGTTGGTGCGGGCAGGGTCGGCAACGGGACCGGCAGCGTCGGGAGGGCGATCGTCGGCAGCGGCGGCACGGTGGGCAGCGGCAGCGCGATGGTCGGCGGCGGCGGGAGCGGCAGCGAGGGCAGGTCGATCGGCGGGCTCGGCAGCGGGTCGAGGCCGGCGACCGGGCTTCCGGCAAGCAGCCCGAACAGCGCGGCGGCGCTGAACGCACACGACGTCGCCAGGGCCCGCCGCGAGCCGCGCCGTCGGCCCCGCATCAGGCCGCCCGCGGTGTTGGCTTCCAGAGCGCCCCGGCGAGGCCCGTCGCGCCGAGGAGCGGCGCCTCCGGGTCCTCTTCCATGCCGGTCACGAACGCGTCCACGAGGTCGGCGTCGAGCTGGGCGCCGGCGACGGATCGCAGCTCCGAGAGCGCCCGCTCCACCGACATGCCCTTGCGGTACGGCCGGCTCGTCGTCATCGCGGAATACGCATCCGCGACCGCGAGGAGGCGGGCGATGAGCGGGATGTCC
>Ga0070698_100007495_pt1 | contig 11806 bp, 9 predicted proteins | sample KBSK1502metaG_FD_65477 | JGI IMG/M metagenome (GOLD analysis project Ga0070698, IMG submission 65477) | Corn, switchgrass and miscanthus rhizosphere microbial communities from Kellogg Biological Station, Michigan, USA - KBS K1-50-2 metaG | ecosystem: Host-associated > Plants > Roots >...
TACATAGTCGAAGCGCACCGCCCTGCAAACAAAAAAGGGACTGACCGCGCAGTCAGTTTCGCAATTTTTGCGGGTAGTTGGCTCAGCTGCCGGTTCGCGAGACGTCGTCTGGCTGGCGGACGACCGCCTTCGGCAGCTCCTCGTCGATGGTGGAGCGCATGAACATCGCGCCCTGCGCCACCCAGGCCGGCACATAGATGAGGAGGAGTGACCAGGCGAGGCGGTTCATCTCGCTCGGCACGTCCTTCTGCAGCATGAGGACCGAGACCAGGACGAGCGAGACGAAGCCGGTCAAGCCGGTCTGCACGAGGTTGATGCCGTTGAACATGCGCACCACCGCCGGCATCGACTCGGCGTTGGTGGCGTGGAGCGCGACCGTGTGCGCGGCGAACACGACCAGCCCGGGGAGGAACAGGCCGCCGGCGAGCCGGAGGATGTTGATCCGCGCATCGCCGTCCATCGTGGTCATGAGGCCGTAGAGCATCAGGAAGCCGCCGGCGAGCAGGAGCTGGAAGGCGGCGATGCGGAAGACGCAGATGGCCACCTTGATCCCGAGGTGCGGATCGCCGCCGCCGTGGTCCCGGTAGGTCCGCCAGCGCGCCACGATGTAGATGACGACCGGCAGCGCGACAGCGACCGTCACGATCGGCGAGATGAAGATGTTCATCGCCGACATCATCGCGTAGCGGTACATCTCGTCCATCGTCACCCTCCCTCTGGCTGCCCGATGGTGGCAGCCCCGCCGGCCGACAGCAAGCGCACCAGCCGCGCGAAGGTGGCGAGCTCGCGCGCGGCCGAGCCGAGGCGCAGCCGACCGCGGCCGGTGTGGGCGTAAAGGCCTGTCAGGTGGACGCGCGCGCGCGGCAGGCTGCCGGCCAGCTCCGCCGCCTGTGTGTACGGGATCACGTCGTCGTCGACGCCGTGCAGGATGTCCACCGGGCAGCGGACGTCGGCCAGGGACGGACGCGGATCGACGAAGTCGAGCTGCATGCGGGCGAGGGCAGCGAGGCACTCGGCGTCGCCGCCGGCGCCGACGCCGCAGCCGGCGAGGAAGAGCGGGCGCAGCTCGTCGTCGAGCTCCTCGGCGATCGCGCGCGCGACCGGCTGCCAGCGGGACGGCTCCTTCATCTCCGGGCGGCCCCAGGTGCGCTCGACGTAGCGGCGCCAGGCGGCGGTGAGCGGCGCGCGCTGCGCCGGCGGCGCGAGGTGATCGACGACATTGATGAAGACCACCGGCCGGTTCAGTGGATCGCGCGGCGGCGGGCCGGTCAGGCAGAAGCGGACCGCACCGGCGAAGTCGGCGTAGCCGCCGAACAGGATGGCTCGCTCGACCTCGTGCGGGCGCCAGGCGGCCAGGCGGATCGCGAGCAGCGAGCCGAACGAGATGCTGAAGAGCGCGGGGCGCGTGGGCAAGAGCGGGCGCGCGGCGTCGTGGGCGCGCGCGAAGTCGACCGCGGCATCCGGCGTGACGCGCAGGGCGAGGAAGTCGGGGATCGCGGGAGCCACCACGACCGCGCCGGAGGCGGCGAGCACGGCACAGAAGCGGTCCATCCGCGGGTCGTCGGGGCCGAGGAAGTGGAGGCCGGGCGCGACCAGGAAGCTGCGGCGCGCGACGCCGCGCAGCGGGCGAAAGACGCGCGCGCGGAAGGCAGGGCGACGTTCTGCTGGCGGGATGACGAGCTCGTCGCGACTGACCGGCGGTGCCGCGCGCTCGTCGGCCCACGGGCCCAGCCAGCGGGCCACCACGAAGGCGCTGCGCGTGGAGTCCAGCCGACTCACCGTGCGCTAGAGTACCCGGCGATGGACGATCTGCGGCGCGAGTACGGCGGCCCGGCCCTCGACGAGGGCGCAGCCGGCGATGACCCCTTCGAGCTGTTCGGCGGCTGGTTCGCGGCGGCGGTGGCGCTGCCGATCGAGCTGGCCAACGGCGTCACGCTGGCCACCGCGACGCCGGACGGCAGGCCGTCGGCTCGCGTCGTGCTGCTCAAGGCCTGGGATCGCAGCGGCTTCGTCTTCTTCACCGACTACGGCAGCCGCAAGGGGGACGAGCTGGCTGCGAACCCGGCGGCCGCGCTGCTCTTCTGGTGGCCCGCGATGGCGCGGCAGATCCGCATCGAGGGCAGGGCGAGCCGCATCGACGGAGCCGAGTCGGATGCCTACTTCGCGACCCGACCGCGCGAGAGCAACCTGTCGGCGATGGCCTCGGAGCAGAGCCGGCCGATCGCCAGCCGCACCGCGCTCGAGGAGCGCTTCGCCCAGTGGGAGCGGGCCTGGCACGGCCACGAGCTGGTGCGGCCGGAGGGCTGGGGCGGGATGCGGATCACGCCGGAGCGATTCGAGTTCTGGCAGGGAAGGCTCAACCGGCTGCACGATCGCCTGGTCTATCGCCTGAATTCCGATCGCACCTGGACACGCGAGCGGCTGTGTCCGTAAGATGAAGTCGGTTTCATCTTGTTGCGTTTGCGAAAGGGCTGCCGATGACCCCACAGCGGTTTGGCGAGGAGCACGAGGCGTTCCGCAGGACGGTGCGCGCGTACGTCGACAAGGAAGTGGCGCCGCACGTCCCGGAGTGGGAGCGCGACGAGATGTTCCCCGACTGGGTGTTCAAGCGGGCCGGTGAGCTCGGCATCCTCGGCGCCCACTATCCGGAAGAGCACGGCGGCGGCGGCGGCGACTACTGGTTCAGCGTCGCCAAGGCGGAGGAGTACGTCGGCATCGGGGCCGGCGGGGTGGCGATGGGCCTGCTGGTGCAGAGCGACATGGCGACCCCGTGCATCAGCGACCTCGGATCGCGCGAGCAGATCGACGAGTTCTTGAAACCTGCGCTGCGCGGCGAGCGCATCGCGGCCATCGGCGTCTCCGAGCCGGGCGCCGGCAGCGACGTGGCCGGCATCCGCACCGTGGCGCGCAAGGTCGGCGGCGATTACGTGGTGAACGGCGCCAAGACCTTCATCACCAACGGGACGCGCGCCTCGTTCATCACCTTGCTGTGCAAGACCGACCCCGAGGCCGGCTACGGCGGCATCTCGATCCTCCTGTTCCCGTGCGACGCGAAGGGCTTCTCGGTGTCGAAGAAGCTCAAGAAGGTGGGCAACCACTCGAGCGACACCGCGGAGCTGGTGTTCGAGGACTGCCGGATTCCGGCCAGGAACCTGCTCGGCGAGGAGGGCAAGGGGTTCTACTACCTCATGCAGAACTTCCAGACCGAGCGGCTCATCGCCTGCATCGGCGCGTGCGCCGGCAGTCAGGCGGCGCTCGATCGCACGGTCGCCTACGCGCGCGACCGGGTCGCCTTCGGCAAGCCCATCCTCAAGCGCGAGGTCTGGCAGCACCGCCTGGTCGATTGCTACACCTCGGTCGAGGCCGGCCGCCAGCTCAGCTACCACGCAGTCGACTGCTACAACGACGAGCGCTACGTCCGGAACACCGGGCAGCTCAGCTTCGACACGGTCAAGAAGATCTCGATGGCCAAGCTGTACGTCGGCGACATGGCCGACCACGTCATGGACGAGTGCATGCAGCTCCACGGCGGCATGGGCTACATGGAGGAGACCTTCATCTCGCGCGCCTGGCGCGACCAGCGCCTGCTGCGCATCGGCGGCGGTACCAGCGAGGTCATGCGCTACGCCATCGCCAAGATCCTCGGCTTCTAGCCGGTCAGTTGGGCTGGACGTCGGGCGGGCGGTCGGTGGTGTCGAGCTGTGGGTCCTCCTCCAGCAGGATGACGGCGCTGGCGGCGCCGCGGGCTGGGCTCCAGTGCAGGAGCTCGCCGCGGCGGCCGATCACGCGGAGAAAGGTGTACTGCACCCGCTCGCGGGGCAGGAGGGAGTCGGCGGTGAAGACGGCGATCCAGGTGCCGGTGTTGAAGTACCAGGCCGGCACCTCGGCGCTGGTCGCGAGCCGGGCGATCACCTCGTCGTGGGTGTGGCCGAAGGCGACGATGGGGACGCCGGCGATGCCGGCGATGCGCTCGGCGGCGGCGCGCGGGTGCGGATCGACCTCGGTGCTGGCCGGGCGCAAGAGCAGGTAGGTGAGCGCGACGACGGTGGCGATGAGGAAGAGGAAGTTGAGGGTGAGGAAGAGGACGGCCTTGAAGCCGATGCCGGCGCTCATGCTGCCGATGGCGCTGAAGCCGATCATCCAGAGGGCGGCCGCCAGGAAGGCGCCGAGCGCCACGTACGCGGTCGCCTTGACGATGCGGCCGATGATCTGACGCGCGAGGATCGAGGCCTGCCCGCTGGCCTTCTTGAGCTGGTCGATGGCGGTCAGCCGGTCGCCGAGCCCCGAGCGGGTCGACAGCTCGGCGAGCTCCGCCTCGTGGCGCTCGCGCAGCGCCGATTCGTCGGCGCCGGTCTTGGCCAGCCGCCGTAACACCTGCAGGAAGAAGGGCAGGTGGACGAAGAAGGTGCGCGCGAGCATCCGCGGCCGGTTGAGCACCAGCCAGCGGAAGTAGCGCGTGTTGGAGCGCGCGTTCGGCACGATGAAGGTGATGTTGCCGAACGAGTTGTAGAGATAGCGCTGGAAGAAGGTGCCGAGCGGCAGGTCGAGCTCGGCGCGATGCACCTCGTCCGGCAGATCGGCGTGGCGTCGCCGCAGCTGGTAGCGAAACGCGTTCTCCGGGTCGTACTGGCAGCCGTGCTCGATCCAGATGCGCCCCGGCTCGTGGTGGAACCATCCCTCGAAGGTGAGGTGGCTCGAGGCCCACGCGACCACATCGCGCGCCGACGCCGCCCACGCCCCTTTCGCGACCTCGGCGAGCAGCGCGCGCCGCACCTCCTCCTGCACCGGCTCCCACTGCAGCTCGGCGTCGTGGTTGCCGGCGATGAAGACCAGCTCGTGGCCTGCCGACAGCACACCACCCAGGCCCTGCACGAAGCGGGGATGACCCTCGAGGATCCGGCGCACCATGACGGCCGCCTCGGCCGGCGTCCAAGCCGGGCAGTAGCGCGAGCCGCCGGTCGCCTCCGACTCGAGCCTGAGGAGGTCGAACGTGTCCCCGTTCAAGACCAGCTTGAAGCGCCGCGCGGTCTCGCCGGCGCGCCGCACCAGATCGGCGCAGAAGTCGGCGAAGTCGTCGTCGTAGAAGAACGCCTCCAGCCGCGCGTACCGCCCGGTCTCCGGGTTCTTCCCGAGACCGAGATGCAGGTCGCTCATGACGAAGATGTCGAGCATCAGCCCTTCACCACCGCCATCGGCACCAGCTTGGCTACCTTGCGGGCGATGCCGGCGCCGTGCATCACCTCGATGACGTCGGCGACGTCCTTGTAGGCCTCCGGGATCTCCTCGGCGACGGTGCCGGCGCTGTCGCTGCGCACGTGGATGCCCCTCTCCGCCAGCTCCTGGAAGATGGGCCGGCCGCGCGCCGACTTCTTGGCCTGCGCGCGCGACATGCGGCGCCCGGCCCCGTGGCAGCTCGACCCGAAGGTCTCCTGCATCGCGCGCTCGGTCCCGCACAGGACGTAGCTGTAGCGGCCCATGTCGCCCGGCACCAGGACCGGCTGGCCGATGGCGCGGTAGCGCTCCGGCACGTCGGGGTGGCCGGGACCGAAGGCGCGGGTGGCGCCCTTCCTGTGCACGCAGACCCTGCGCGGCGCGCCGTCCACCTGGTGGGTCTCCCACTTGGCGATGTTGTGGCAGACGTCGTAGACCAGCGAGAGGTCGCAGGACTCGGCGAAGAACTCGTCCACCGCTTCGCGCACGAAGTGGGTCATCATCTGCCGGTTGGCGAACGCGAAATTGATCGCGCAGGCCATCGCGGCGAAGTAGCGGCGCGCCTCGTCGCTGTGCAGGGGCGCGGCCGCCAGCTGGCGGTCGGGCAGCGCGATCCCGTAGCGGTCTGCCGCGCGCAGCATCGAGCGCAGCGAGTCGTCGCACACCTGGTAGCCGAGCCCGCGGCTGCCGGAGTGCAGGAGCACGGTCACCCGGTCGAGCGCGAGGCCGAAGGCGTCGGCTGCTTCTTGATCGTAGATCTCGGCCACGTAGCCGAGCTCGCAGAAGTGATTGCCTGAGCCGAGCGACCCGAGCTGCGGCTTGCCGCGCTCGATCGCGCGCTCCGACAGCTCGGCCGGATCGGCGCCGTCGATGCAGCCACCCTCCTCGGCGAGCTCGAGGTCCTCGCCGGCGCCGTAGCCGGCGGCGACCGCCCAGCGCGCGCCGCGCGTCAGCACGCGCCGCAGCTCGCCCTCGTTCAGCTTGCGGTGGCTCTGCGAGCCGACGCCCGAGGGGATGGCGCGGTGGAGCGCGGTTGCCAGCGCCGCCACCCGCCCGTGCAATTCGCGCCGCTCGATGCCGCTCGACAGCAGCCGCACCCCGCAGTTGATGTCGTAGCCGACCCCGCCGGGCGACAGCACGCCGTCGTCCGGGTCGAAGGCGGCCACCCCGCCGATCGGAAAGCCGTAGCCCCAGTGGATGTCCGGCATCGCGATCGAGTGGCCGATGATGCCTGGCAGGTGCGCCACGTTGACCACCTGCTGCGTGCTCTTGTCGGCCGCGATCTCGCGCGCCATCGCGTTCGACGCATAGATGAGGCCGGGCACCCGCATTCCGCCGTGCCTGGCGATGCGGTGGCGGTAGTCGTCGATTCGCTCGAGCTCGATGCTCACTGATCGATTCTCACACGTCGATGACGACGCGCGCCCGCCACATCCCGCGCTCCTCGCCGAGCGCGAGCTCGTGGTAGGTGGCGCTCTTCAGCTCGGCGACCACGCGCTCGCCGGCGTCCGGCTCGCCCCGGATGGTGGCCGACAGCCCGGTCGGCCCCTCGAGCTCGATGTCAGCCGAGCCGAACAGGAATCCCTCGCTCACCGCCGCCACCACGATCTCGTTCAACCACTGCACCAGGCGATCCTGCGGATCGACCGCGTCGATGCGCACGTGGCGGTGCCCCCGCTCCTCGACGTCGGCTGCGTCCGTCATGATGTCGATCACCCCCTCGGCGCCCGCCAGCAACACATCGATCTCGCTCTCGCCCCACAGCTCGAGCGCGAGATCGGCGGTGTGGTCGAGCTGCCGGTGGCCGCGCTGCACGGCGCCATCCTACAATGGAGTGCGTCGACCTCGACGATCTCGCGGCGGAGCGCGCCCGCTGATACGATCTCCCGCATGGACCTCGACGCCTTCCGGGAGGGACTTCTCGGCGTCATGGAGCGCAAGAAGCACTGGGCCTGGCCGCTGTTCAACTCCGGCGTGGTGCCCGCCGACCTCCTGCACATCCACTTCGAGCAGGAGTACGCCACCTACGTGCGCGACTTCCCCGTCCTGGTCGGCTGGGCCTACGTTCAGTGTCCGATCGCCGAGGTGCGCCGCGACCTGATCGAGAACGTGTACGAGGAGGAGACCGGCGGCCTGGTCGCCGGCCGCCCGCATCCGGTCCTGTTCCTCGAGTATCCGCGCGGCCTCGGCATGGACCTCGGGCGCTTCGACGCTGTCGAGCTCCTGCCGGCGGCCGCCGACTACCGGCGCGTGCTCGACGACCTCACCCAGCATCGCGGCTGGGAGGTGGCGGCCGCGGTCACGACGATCTTCATCGAGGGCACGCCGTACGAGCGCGGCGAGCTCGACGCCAAGGCGGCGAAGCGCCCGGAGGAGGCGCTGGAGGAACACCCGCTGGTCCGCCACTACGGGCTGTCGGTCGAGTTCCTCGCGCTCACCAAGGCGCACCGCAAGGTGGAAGGCAGTCACCGGAAGTCCGCCTGGACGGTGGTCCTCGACCACGTCCCGCCCGACGTTCGCGCCCGGGTGGTGGCCGGCATGGAGGAGGCGCTGGGCGCCTGGCTCCGCTACCGCGATGACGTGGCGCGCGCCTGCGGCTTGACCCGGATCGCGGGGAAATAGACCCGCCGGCCGGTTCCGTGCGTTACAACCGGGTCGTGCGCGGCCTCGCCCTCGTAACCGCGGGATTTTCGGTCGCGCTCGCCGCCCCCGCCCCCGCGGCGGCCCGCACCGCGACCTCGGTCGCCGGACCCGGCGAGGGGGTGCTCCTGGTCGCCAGGGGGGCCGCGCGCGGCCAGCCGCTGCCGGCCGGCGACACCAAGGTGGCCGCTTTCATCGCCGGCTTCGCCGCCCAGGTCAAGGTCCGCCAGACCTTCAACAACCCGTTCGATCGCCCGCTCGAGGCGGTCTACATCTTCCCGCTGCCACACGAGGCGGCGGTCAGCGACATCGAGGTGCGCATCGGCGATCGCACCATCAAGAGCGAGATCAAGAGCCGCGCCGAGGCGGCCGAGATCTTCGCCCGCGCGCGCCGCGAGGGGCACACGGCGGCGACGCTCGAGCAGGAGCGGCCCAACGTCTTCACCCAGTCGGTGACCAGCATCCCGCCCGGGGAGGTGGTGACGGTCGACATCGTCTACGACCTGGCGCTCGACTACCAGGACGGCAGCTTCCAGTTCGTCTATCCGATGGTGGTCGGGCCGCGCCATGTTCCCGGCGTCCCGACCGGCAAATCGCCGAGCGGGCACGGCACCGCGTCCGACACCGACCAGGTGCCCGACGGCTCGCGCATCACGCCGCCGACCCTGCCGGCCGGACAGCGGAGCGGGCGGACCATCCGGCTCGAGGTCTCGCTCGATCCCGGCAAGCGCATCCGTTCCATCGACAGCCCGACCCACGCGATCGCGGTGGACCGCGACCCGGAGAGCACGCTCGTGGCGGTCAAGCTGGTCGGCAAGGACCGCATCCCCAACCGCGACTTCGTCCTCCGCTACCGGCTGGCCGACGCGTCACCGGTGGCGACGGTGCTGGCGCACCGACCGGACGATGGGCCCGGCACCTTCGCGCTCCTGGTCGAGCCGCCGCGCGCCGCCCGCGCCCGGGTGTCGCCGCGCGAGCTCGTCTTCCTGATCGACACCTCCGATTCGATGAGCGGCGAGCCGCTCGAGCGCGCCAAGCGCGCGGTGCGCCGCGCCCTCGCCGACCTCTCGCCGCGCGACAGCTTCCGGATCCTCGGCTTGACGGGCGACGGTGTCGACCGGGCTCTCGCCAGCACGGCGGCAAATCGACGGCGCGCCCTGGCTGCGCTCGACAGGTTGCAGGCGGCCGGCGAGACCGATCTCCTGGCAGGCCTGCGCACCGCGCTGGCGCCGCCGCTCGCGCGTGGCCGCGCCCGCGTGGTCTGCCTGCTCAGTGACGGCCTGGTCGGCAACGAGAAGGCGGTGCTCGCCGAGGTGGAACGCACACGCGGCAGCGAGACCCGGATCTTCACGCTCGGGGTCGGCTCGTCGGTCAACCGCTACCTCCTCGACCGCCTTGCCGAGATCGGACAGGGTGCGGCCGAGGTCCTCTTGCCCGGCGACGATGTCGACCAGGAGGTCACCACCTTCGTCCGTCGCCTGCGCGCGCCGGTCCTCGGCCAGCTGGCGATCGACTGGGGCGATCTCCCGGTCACCGACGTCTGGCCGCGCGCGATCGGCGATCTGGTGGCCGGCCAGCCGCTCATGGTGGTCGGTCGGTTCCGGCATCCCGCGAAGGGCCGCGTCACCGTGCGCGGGCGGCTGCCCGGTGGCCGCGCTGTCACCTTCAACGTGCCGGCGGTGCTCGACGCCGAGACAGGCGATCACCGGGCGCTGCCCCGGCTGTGGGCGCGCGCCGCAGTGTCCGGCCTCGAGCACGATCAGCTCGGCTCCGACGATCCCGCCCTGGCCGCGCGCATCACCGACCTCGGCCTCACCTACCGCATCGCGACCGCGTACACCTCGTTCGTCGCGGTCGACGAGCAGCGGACCCGCGAGGGCAAGCGGCTCAGGACCTACGTGGTGCCGGTCGATCTGCCGGCCGGCGTCATCCACAGCGAGGAGGGCCGCGTCCGCCGCAAGGTCGAGGCAGAGAACCATGAGCTGCCGGACGCCAGCGGTGAGGAGAGCGAGGAGGACGACGACCGCGACGAGGCGCCGGCCGACCGCAGCGCGGCCGCGCCCTCGGCCGGCGATGCCGGCGCCGAGATGGTGTCACTCGATGAGGTCCGCGGCGAGAGCGGCTCCGCCCGCTGGCGCTTCGCGGTCGGCCTCGGCGCCGGCGACCTCGACCGCGGCGACAGCGGAGACCTCGTGGTCGGCTCCGTCCACCTGCGCGCCGACCGCGCCATCGCCGCGCACCTGTCGCTCGGGGCGCGACTCGGCTTGCTCCTGCGCCCGGACCGCGTCCCGCTGGTCGGCATCCTGTTCGAGGTGGCCGGGCGCGATTTCTGGCACGGAGCGCTCCGCGTGATGGGAGGCGCCGGCCCGGTCCTGCTCGACGGGGACAGCGCCGCGCTCGGCCTCGGCGCCGGTCTCGGCCTCGGCCGCCGGGTGCCCGTCGAGATCCGCTACCAGCACGCCCTCCGCTCCGGCGACGACGCCGGCGCGCTCACCCTCGGCGTCGAGCTCGCCTTCTAGCTCGCTTCATTTCTGGAGAGGTCGGCTTGTAGCTCGCAGGCACAGCAGAACCGCGAAGACGCGAAGCCCGCAGAGATCGCCAAGAACAGATTCTTCTGGGTTCAGAAACCAGAAAAAACTCTGCGACCTTGGCGGGCTCTGCGTCTTGGCGGTTCCGGCGCGCAGGCCGCCAGCCCCCGAGGACTCATCGCCTCAGGGGAGCTTGGAGAGATAGGTGATGGCTTCGTCGATGGCGGCGATCATGCACTTGTTGGCGCTGCCGCCGCCGAAGAACAGGAAGCCGCGCCGCCGCTTGCCGCGCGCCCGCTCGAGGGCCGGGATGGCTCGCTTGTCGCCGAGCTGGCGCAGCACCGGCACCGCGGTGGCGCGGTCCTGGCAGCTCTTGAATTGCAGCAGATCCAGCGAGTACGACTTCACCTTGTCGACTTTGTCGCCGAATCCCTTCTCCTCGGCGAGCTTGCGGGCGCGCACGCGGACCGCGTTGCGCTGATCGCCGCTGGCCACCAACCCGATCCGCTCCTGCGCCGGTTCGTCGTCGAGCCCGGCCAGGAGGTCGAGCGCGGCGATGGCAGTGCTGGAGTCGCGTGCGCCGATCAGCGACTCGACGTTGCGCCGCAGCTTCTCGCTCGACTGCGCCAGCTTCTTCTCGAGGTCGACCACCCGCCAGTAGGCCTTGAGGCCCTCCATCGGCCGCTCGTCGGCCATGTAGGCGTGGCCGAGCATCACCTGGGCGGCGGCGTCGTTGTCGGCGTCCGGGATCTGCTTCTTGATGAGCGCGATCGCCTGGGCCGGCTTCCTCTTGTTGATGAGGTCGTCCGCCTGGTAGAGCACCTTGCGGCGCGCGTCGTCGCTGACCACCGGCGCCGGTGGCTTCTCGCCATCCGGCTTCTTGCCGCTCGCTCTGGCCGCCGTCGCCGTGCTCTTCGCCACCGGCTTGCCCTTGGCGCCGCCACTGTTCGACGCGATGAGCGCGATCAGCACCACCGCGCCGAGCAGGCCGCCGATGATGGCCAGCTTGCGCCGCCCCAGCGAGCGCAGCCGCACCACCGAGGTCGAGGTCACCACGCCAGGCTCGGCCTGCGACGTCATGCGCGCCGAGTTCGGACCGCTGAGCGCGTCCATCGCGCCCGACACCACCACCGCGGGCACCGCCATCGGGCCCGGCCGCGCTGGCACCGGCGTCGCCATCGCCAGCCCGGTGTCGGAGAGGGAGATCGGCCGCCCCGCGCTGTCGCTGGGACCGAGCCCATCGACCATGTGGCGCGCGAACAGGTCGTCGATCGCCGCGATGTACGCCGCCGCGTTGGGGTAGCGCTCCGCCTTGTCCTTCGACAGGCCCTTCCTGATCATCTCCTCGACCGCGGCCGACACCACCACGTCGGGCGCCAGGTCCGCCATCGCCGGCACCGGCGCCGACAGGTGCTTGGCGAGCACCC
>Ga0070698_100007496_pt1 | contig 11805 bp, 15 predicted proteins | sample KBSK1502metaG_FD_65477 | JGI IMG/M metagenome (GOLD analysis project Ga0070698, IMG submission 65477) | Corn, switchgrass and miscanthus rhizosphere microbial communities from Kellogg Biological Station, Michigan, USA - KBS K1-50-2 metaG | ecosystem: Host-associated > Plants > Roots >...
GGCGAGCTGGTGCTCGGCCGACGCGGATCGGGTGAGCCGTTCGGGCTGGCCGATCGGCGGCTGCTGGAGGACCTGGCGCGGCAAGCCGCTGCTGCTGTGCACGCGGTGCGGCTGACCGCCGATTTGCAACGCTCTCGTCAGCGGCTGGTAAGCGCTCGCGAGGAGGAGCGCCGTCGGCTGCGCCGCGACCTGCATGACGGGCTTGGCCCCACCCTGGCGGCGCTTGGGCTCAAGTTGGAGACGGCGCGCAACCGGCTGAGTGGGGATCCCCGGGCGGATGCGTTGCTAGCTGATCTCGCCGAACGGACTCAAAGGGCTGTCTCCGACATCCGCCAGTTGGTCTATGCACTGCGACCGCCGGCCCTGGACGAGCTCGGACTTTTGGGTGCGCTGCGTCAGGTGGCCAGCGCGGCGGGGGCCCCGGCTTCGCATGGCTCTGGCGTAGGCCTGGAGATGCCCGATCGGCTGCCGCCGCTGCCGGCGGCGGTGGAGGTAGCTACCTATCGCGTCGCCCAGGAGGCCCTGACGAACGTCGTCCGTCATTCTCGCGCGCGCGCCTGCACGATCCGCTTGCAGGTCGCTGGCGCGGCCCTGCGGCTAAGCATCGAGGATGATGGATGCGGGCTGCCCGCCAACCACCGGGCCGGAGTAGGGCTGGCGTCAATGCGAGAGCGGGCCGAAGAGTTGGGCGGCACGTTCGGCATCGAGCCTCAGCCAGGAGGCGGGACGTGCGTCCAGGTCGTTTTGCCGCTCCATGTTGAGGAGGATGTGTGATTGAACGTGTGCGGAGTGCGGAACCTCTGCGGGTCCTCATCGCCGATGATCACCCGCTCTTTCGCGACGGCCTGCGAGGGCTGCTGGAGTCAGTCGGTGATCTGGAGGTGACCGCGGAAGCAGCCACAGGCGAGACGGCTGTCAACATGGCCCGCGAGCTCCAGCCGGACGTGATCCTGATGGACCTCAATATGCCCGGTCTGGACGGCATTGAGGCGACCCGCCGCATTGTTCACGACCGCCCGCGTGCCAACGTCCTGGTGGTCACGATGTACGAAGACAATGAGTCGGTGTTCGCGGCTCTGCGCGCTGGAGCGCGTGGCTATTTGCTCAAGGGCTCCAGCCAGACTGAGACGCTGCGGGCGATCCGCGCGGTGGCCAATGGCGAGGCGATCTTCGGACCGGGCGTGGCAGCGATGGTCATGAGCTACTTTGCGGCGGCGCGGCCGGTGGCGCCGCTCCTGTTTCCGAAGCTGACGGAACGGGAGCGCGAGGTCCTGCAGTTGATCGGTCAGGGAGGCACCAACGAGGCGATCGCGGACCAGCTGGTGCTGAGTCTGAAAACAGTCCGCAACCATGTTGCGAACATATGCGGCAAGCTGCAGGTGGCCGATCGGGCCCAGGCGACAATTCGCGCGCGCGAAGCAGGTCTGGGCTAGCCACCGTCCGACGGTTCAGGGCGAGGCGGGTGTGACCGATGGGGTCACCGACCGCGTGCGCCGGACGCCGACGAGCGATCCGCCACTCACGAAACCGGTTGCGGCAGCGGCGCCAACGTGGACGAGAGCGAAAACCAGACCGCCAGCCACGCCGGGAACCACGGGTATGACGCTGGCCAGATGGATGCTGTGGTGATAGATCATGGTGGCGAGGACACTGCGACCGCTGCTGTTGTAGAGCCACGTGATCATCACGCTGTGTGAAACCAGCACCACCGCGAACAGCGAGAAATCAATCGCGAATGGCAGTGGGTGGACCTCTGGGAACGCGTAGTACGGCAGGTGCCAGGCCGCCCAGACGACTCCGATCAGCAGACTGGCTCGTAGCGGCTTGAATCGAGGCTGGAGCCGGGGCAGCGCGTACCCGCGCCAGCCGAACTCCTCGCCGATCGCAGCCACGGGGATCAAAAAGTCGAGGCGGACCTCCGGTGTACCTGCTCCCACGATCCTGCCGATCGCCAGCGCAATGGCCCAGAGCAGCGGGGTCAGGAAGATGGCCACGGCATACCAGCCGAGCCCAAACCGCCACCGTATGCCCTGCCCGAGGAGCTCACCGATACCGCGCTGGCCGCTTTCGACCCCTGCCAGAACAATGGCGACCAGCGACGGGGTGACGGTCGCAAGGAGTACCAGAAGGCCGGCTGGACCTTGCATCACGGTGGCCAGTGGCTGGCCGGAGCGAATGGCGGGCAGCCAGAGGAGTCCGGTCAGGACATAGGTGACGACGAAGAACGCGACCGCCCACATGCGCGGCGAGGTTACACCCCCTCCTCGCGCAATGTGGTGGCGGCAGGTCTCCGGAGCCGTGGGGGGCTGTGCTGGCCTGGATGGAAGGACGGCACCACACAGGCCATCGACCACCTGAGCACCTTCGTGCCGAGCGCGCGCGACACATGATACGCAGGGCCTGTCTTTGACGCTGGTCACCCTTGCCGACTGGCTGCTCGCGCTGGGATCGACCTGCGGAGGCAGAGAAGCCGGCCCGAAGGAGCCGACCTGCTGCAAATGGCGGTCGTTGGCAAGCCTTGGCCGGGGTTTGCCGTCGGCGCCCTAGCCGAATCCGTCGTACGCGTTGGTACTCCTGACGAAGAGGACATCCTGGGCAAAGCCGATCGGCAGGTGAATGCCTGGGCGCAATAGGGCCCGGCTGCAGCTCTCACGAGCCCCCGGACAGCTCTACCACAGCGAGGCGAGCGGGGTCGAACATTCGAGGTCCCCCGAATTAGCGCCGGGGTCACCCGGTGCCAACACGCCGTGGTTCAACTCGGGCGGACACTTGCCATTGCGCACCGGAGTCGGCAGCGCTTTGCGGGCGATCAACCCGTCCAGCCCACCTCCGCCAGGAGCGTGCAGGCGGAGTATTGCCGGAGATAGACAAAAATCACCTCATTGAGGAGTTTCAGTAGCGGGCGCGTAAAGAAAGCGCCCACCTTCCGCTCGGGGTGACTTCAAGACTAACGATCCTGAAGCGTACCTCTCCATCGAATGCCGGCGATGATGTGCATTCCGTCTCCAGCGCGAGTGACGCTGCCCTCGCGTGGCCAGGTTTATGAGCAAGAACTTGGGACGGGAAAATGGGACCAGATGTGGGACCCTGGTCCCATGACACTGGGCCCGCCTCGCGAATAGGCTGACGGCGAGCAAAGCACTGGCCAGTGCCGCCACTTTTCGCTGGAGATACGCAATGTCCAATTCAACTCTTTTCCGCCTTAGCGGCATATCGCTGCTGCTGGGCGGTCTGCTAGGCGCCGTTGCCGTCGCACTGCACCCATCCAACATGATCGACCCGGCTAATATCCCGGTCCACCTGGCGCTCTACGCCGCAGTGATGCTCATTGCTCTGGGGTTACCGGGTCTGTACGCGCGACAAGCGGAACGAGCCGGCGTAGTTGGTCTGATTGGCACGGTCGTGCTCTTCTTTGGACTAGTGTTCGCCGATCCAATTCACTCGGTGCTCGAGTTCACCGTTGTGCCCGTATTGGCCGCCGACCCAGCCACTCGGCCCGTGCTGGCTGGCCCACCTCCCGGTCTCATGGGCCCACTCATGATCGCGGTGCCTGTGCTTCTTATTGGCCTGCTCGTAACGGCCATAAGCTCCGTAAGGGCCGGAATCTTTCCGCGCTGGCCCGCCGCGTTGGGATTCGCGGCCGTTGTCATGGTGGTCGTAGGCTTCGCTCTTTCGGGCCCTGGTCCGAGTGAATCGCCCGTGTCGGAGATCGGCCCTGCCTTGCTGTACCTGACAATGGCCGCCTTTGGATATGTTCTGGCAGCCAATCGGGTGCGCACCGCGGCCACGACAGGCGCGGCTTCGCATTCGAACTCTGAGCAGGTACTGGCGGCCAGGTAAGCCAGCGCCAACAATGAGTCAGGAAGCGTGATTCTGCGACCCAACAACGTATCGAACCGCTGGCGGCTGCTCACCACGTCGGGGTGGGCGGCCGCCGCGCTGCTTGCGGTCGTCTTGTATAGCGTGGGCACGCCGGCCCTAGTCAGGCAGATCGAAGAACTCTGCGCCGGCCCGGAATGCCCGTATTTTCGGGTCGATGCCGCGATGGCCGACTCGCTGCGTGGGCTCGGCTTGTCGCTTCACTCGTTTGCGCTGGTCGTGGTCGGCCTCGACACGCTCCCCTTGCTGGTTTGCCTGGTTGTCAGTGCGTTGCTGGTGTGGCGTCAATCAGACGATCGAATGGCGCTGTTCGCGGCGATCATGCTGGTGACCTTTGTCGGCACCGTTCTGCAGTCCAGTGTCACCGCGCTGGCGAACGAGCCCGGCTGGCGTTGGCCGGTAGCCATCGTTCAATTCGTTGGTTCCGCGTCTCTCTTCTGGTTTTTCTGTGTGTTCCCGGACGGGAGCTTCGTGCCCCGCTGGACGCGCTGGCTCGTCGTCGGCTGCGTCGGCTGGTCCGCGTTGGGTTATTTCAGTCCGCGGGATTGGCCGGTCAACCAGAGCCCACCTGGCTCAATATTTCCCGCCGGCGTGCTGCTTTTCTTTCTGGCCACCGTCGCGGCCCAAGTGTTTCGGTACCGACGCGTCTCGAGCGATCTGCAACGGCTGCAAACCAAATGGGTGGTGTTCGGGTTTTCGCTGAGTATCGCCGGCATTCTGGTCGACATCCTGCTGCTGCCGCGCTTCAGTCCCTCCGCACCGGACCCCGCGGCAGCCGCTTACCTGATGCTGAGCGGGGTTGTCTTCGACGTGGCGCTGCTGCTCATTCCCGCGTCAATCGCTGCGGCGGTGCTTCGCTACCGACTGTTCGACATCGATGTGCTCATCAGCCGTGCGCTGCTCTACGGCGGACTGACCGCCACGGTTATTGGCCTCTACGTCATCGTCGTCGGGTATTTGGGCACCTTGTTCCGGTCTGGAAGCAACCTGCCGATTTCGCTGTTCGCCGCCGGGCTTGTTGCGGTTGCCTTCCAGCCCGCACGCGAGTGGCTCCAGCGAGGCGTCAACCGCCTCGTGTACGGCGAGCGCGACGATCCGTATGCCATCCTGTCGCGCCTGGGCAAGCGCCTGGAGGGCACCCTGGCGCCAGAAGCGGTGTTGCCCGCCGTCGTGCAAACCGTCGCGGAAGCGCTCAAACTGCCCTACGCCGCGATTGTGCTCCAAGAAGCTGAGGGCCACCGACTGGTGCCAGCCACGACCTTTGGCGAGCCAACCGGCAGGGTCGAGTGCTTCCCGCTGATATACGGAAACGAGCGTGTGGGTGAGTTGAGGGTGGCTCCACGCAGCGGCACTGCCGGGTTTGGAGCGGCGGACCGCCGCCTGTTGAGCGACGTCGCTCGCCAGGCTGGCGCAGCGGCACATGCGGTCCGCCTGAGTGCCGATCTGCAGCGGTCTCGCGAACGATTGGTCGCCGCGCGCGAGGAGGAGAGGCGGCGGCTGCGGCGCGATCTGCACGATGGATTGGGGCCGGCACTGGCCGCCCAGGCCCTGAAGATTGGCTCCGCCAGGGCGCTGTATGCCCGCGATCCCGACACTGCTGACGAGCTCTTAGGTCAGCTGGAGAACGACATCGAGACCACGCTTGAAGACGTCCGGCGCTTGGCGTACAACCTTCGCCCACCCAGCCTCGATCAGCTCGGTCTCGGCGGAGCGATGCGGGAACTAGCAGCCCGCTATGAACCGCGAGTTTCCACTTCGATTGAGATCGAGGCGGACCTCACGGACCTACCTGCCGGAGTCGAGGTGGCCACGTACCGTATCACCGACGAGGCGCTTACCAATGTGGTTCGACATGCCCATGCTGAGCATTGTCAGATTCGCATATGGATCGACGGCTGCTTGTGGCTCCAGATTGCCGATGACGGAGTAGGGCTGCCAGACCGGCCGCGTCCAGGTATCGGTCTGACCTCCATGCGAGAGCGAGCCGAGGAACTTGGAGGTCGGTTTGGTATCGAGCCCAATGTGCCCCGTGGGACGCGAGTTATCGCGGAACTCCCCTTGACCAAGGCGGCCTCATGACCGATCAACTGCGCGTCCTTATCGTCGATGACCATCCGGTCTTCCGTGATGGTTTGCGAGCGACCCTCTCGGTCGCTCCAGAGATGACGTTGGTAGGCGAGGCGGGCACTGGCAAAGAGGCCCTCGACATGGCGATCAGGCTCCGGCCGGAGCTGGTCGTGATGGACATCCAGATGCCGGATATGAACGGCATAGAAGCGACACGCCGCATTGTCGACGCGAGTCCGGACAGCAATGTCCTGATCGTGACGATGTTCGAAGATGACGCATCGGTGTTCGCCGCCATGCGAGCCGGGGCCAAAGGGTATGTGCTGAAGGGCGTCCGCTCGGCCGAACTTCTGCGCGCGATGCGCGCGGTTGGAAGCGGCGAAGCCGTATTCAGTCCAGTTATAGCCACGCGTCTTACGGAATATTTTGGCGCCATCCGGTCTGCTGTTGCACCCCAGCAGCTATTCCCGGAACTGAGCGAGCGCGAGCGCGAGATTCTCGAGTTGATCGCCCAGGGGTACCGGAACGCCGAAATCGCCCAACGGCTGTCCCTCAGCCCCAAGACTGTGCGGAATCACATCACCAACATTTTCGACAAGCTGCAACTTGCTGATCGCGCCCAGGCCATCGTCCGCGCCCGAGACGCTGGTCTCGGACGGTGACAGACCATCTTCGAACGGGAGCAGTTGCGGTTTTCTTCCGCCTCACGCAACCCACAAAGGACCCGCTCGTGAACATGGAAGCGGTCGAGCGCGGGATTCGCTTGCTCGAGGATCGACGCTGATCATCCGATGCTCGACGGAAACGTGAACACGTGAGTTACTTGGATCCGAGCACGATCCGTGACTCAGAACGCGGAGGTATCACGTTGGCCTGCGTCCTGGTGGTCGAGGACGATCCCTGGATTCAGTGGATGATCGCCGATGATCTGGTGGACCGTGGCTACCAGGTCGTGACCGCTCAGGATGGCATCGAGGCGCTCGAAAGAATCGCCGACGTTCGGCCGGACGTGATCGTGCTCGACCTGATGCTGCCGCGTTCAAGCGGGTGGGCGTTCGCCGAGCAGTACCAGACGGTTACGGGCGGCGAAGCTATCCCGATCGTGGTCGTTACGGCTGCTCCCAATCTAACCCTCAGGTTGGCAGCTCACGGTGTCCAGAGATGCCTTCAGAAACCGTTCGACATCCAGGAGATGGCACGCGCAGTCGCCCAGCTCACTGGGCCAGAGCCTGCCATCATGCCGGTACTCGGCTGAAAACGGGGCCGCCCGACTGGCCCCAGCAGCCTGAGCGACGCCCCGAGATTACTACCCGTGTTCGCAACCGGTGCCGCTCCGCCGGAGCAAGCTGGCAGCGACGATTGGTCTGGCGGATCAGGCCAGCGATGCGGCGCAATCAACTCGTCAGGGGCTCGCGACGGCTGATCCGACCGGGCGGACGGACTCGACCACCCAGATGCCCGAGGGGCCGAGCCGCGCCGGCTGCAACACCTGAATGTCGTAGCTCGCCCCAGCATGCTGGGCGCGTACTCGCGCAGACCCTGTCTTCTGGTCGGCCAGCTGCATCGGATCGGTTGCGGCAAACCCGGGTACAGTCCCGTCCGCTCGCGCGACCTCCAGCGGATCGAGCCGCCACGGCTGGTCGCCTGCGTCCACGGCATGCTGGAGCGGCTGTGTGGTGGTCAGATCAGCCAGCGCAATATCCGCGTTTTCGCCCAGCGGACCTACCCAGGCAACCGCGTCGGCAACAACGACGCCATCAGCCTCGCCCGACAGCATTACTCCCTGGCCTGTGCCTGGGTGGAACGTGAATGTGCCGAGAGCGCGCCACTGGCCGCTTCCGATCTGCTGATTGACGTGCACCGGCGTGGTCCCGTCAGTATCCGTAACCTGGTAGAGGGCTGCACTGGCCCGATTTGGACCACTGCTCCAGCGGGCATATACGTGGTACAGACCTGGCGCGCCGCCAGCCGGAAATGGCCAGCGCGCAGCGGCAGCGCCGTGACCTGGTACGTGGAACAGGTAACCGCCGCCGTAGAACCCGGGCGTCATAGCACTTGGCTGCCACGCGCCACTGAGCTGCACGGCGGGATCAGCGTCGTCAACGATCAACTCATCCGCCCAGGCCGACGCCACGGAGCCATGCAGGCCCATCATCAGGGCAATAGCCAGGACGAACAGCGCACGGACCCGACCTGCGCGTGATCTCCACCGAGCACCGTTGTAGTCCAGCATGCCGGCCGGAGTGCAATTCACGCGCCGGCAATCCCTCAGCGATGGTCAGTGTGCGGCACACTAAACGACACGGCGCGGCTTGACATTGACTCGACGAGGAAGGCGCACACAGCGCCAGTAGGCGAGAAGCACGCCGTCGATGAACTACTTCGCTGACGAAATGTATGAACTGGACCAGCCTGCCGATGTGGAGGAGCGACAGCGGCTCGGTTGGTGGCCACACGCAGCGGCGCTGAACTGCCGGCGCGGGATCGCGGTGAAACGTGTCGACGATTTCGTGGTCGAGGACCTCCTTCAGGGCGAGCCGGCTCTTTCATATGAAGGGACGTGGCTCGCCTTGCCTTGTGTCAACGGCGTTTAACCGTAGAGGCGCAGTGACGTCAGCGTGGCCACCCTGGACCCGTGCTTGTTCGGTACCACTGTGAGTCGCAGATGGGTGAGTCCGTGCAGATCGAGGCGGAGATCTTCCCGCTACCAGGTGGAGCCCCGCGGGCTGAACGTGTACTCCTGCACCAGGATCCTGCGGTAGCTGCGGCCTGCGTCCGTCGACGCTTCGACGTGCACCTCCTGAGTGCGCTCGCGCTCCGTCTCTTGAACTTCGTACACCAGACGGCTAACGGACTGCGGCTGATCGAATGCGAACACGAGCTGCTCGGTGGTATCCGCCTGCGCCGCCGACCAATAGGAGCCACCCGGACCGGTATGCTCGTCCACCAGGTGCTCGACAGGATGAGCCGGGTGTTCGGACGAGTAGTCGATTGTGGCAATGCGGGCGAGGTCAAGCGGAGCCGAGTCGTCGTCAGGGCCAGTTGGCTGGTTCAAGCGTCGCTTCAGCAGCGTGGCTCATGACTGCGTGCAGCTAGTTGGGCGGGGCGACGTCCTCGACGCAGTGCAGCAACTCACTCAGTTCGAATGGCTTACTGAGGCAGCCTGGGCCCGCTGCTCATGACCACCGGCGTGGTCCTCGTCCTGGGCGCCCAGGCTGGTTGGTTTTGGCCGGGCTGTTCGTCGCCGCACATGATCCGGCACCTCCTCACCCAGCTTGAGCTGGCGAGCACCCGTGCAGCAGTGCAAGCCCCGCGTAGGCGTTGCGGGCGATGCAGACGCAATCGTGGCCGCGGGCGGTGCCGTAGCGCGCGCTCAAGCCGGCAAAGACGCCGTTCGAACTGGGCTTACCACGGTTTGATGGAGAACGGCCAGCGGCCGGAGCAAATTGGACGCTCCGGCCGCTCCGTCGCCGCTACTTGACTGGGATCTTCCTTGCCTCAGCCTTGCTCTCGGCCGGCCGCGGAATGCGCACCTCGAGCACCCCGTCTGTCATGGTCGCCTCGACCTGTTGCGGCTCTACCTCAACTGGGAGCGGTATCCGGCGGTAGAAGCTGCCGGAGGTCCGCTCCATGCGGTAGTACGCGTCCTCTTTGACCTCGCTCTCGGTCTTGCTCTCGCCGCGAATGACGAGGCTCCCGTTGTCTAGCTCGACCTCTACGTCCTCATTCTTGAGACCGGGCAGCTCGGCCTTCACGACAATGTTGTTGTCTTTTTCGTAGACGTCCATCCGCGGCGCCCACGTCATTCCCCGTCCTGCGGTCCGCCGAAAGAGTGACGGGAACGCTCCCGTCCAGGACGGACCAGGGCGACGCCAGAAACGATCCATCTCTTCCTGGAGCGTCTCGAACATATCGAATGGGTCCCAGCGCCGCGCCGCGGTGTCTTCGCGCTTCATCGGCAATTTTGTCTGTTCAGCCATGCACAGCATCCTCCGTACAGTTGGCAACTAGATTCACGGCGGGCCCGGGCGCGGCAGGCTTGGGATGAGCCATGCCACCACCTCCTTCCGAACGTCCAGGCTGCCCACCCCTCTGGGCCCAGCACACAGGCTTACGTATCCATGTCACCAGTAGTATCTCTCTGGCGTCGGCCGCCCGCCATAGCGCGAGGCGTGGCAAACGTAAACGTTTGGGCGCCGAATCGTGCCGCTGGTCGTCCCGCGCGCTCGAGGACCGACCTGGCGTCCTGACCGCGCCAGGTCGCCTGCGTGCCGCCGCCCGAGGTGCCACCCCGACCGGTAACAGCCTCGGCAAACCGATAGCGCTCGTCCGTGCGCAGTTCGGTGGGAAGAAGAGCCACCACCGAATTCGGTTCGTTCGCCAGACGGGGCGCCCACGGGCGTCGTGCGCGCCCTGGGACTCAACGTCGCAGCTTTGTGGTCGGCAGCGGGCGGGCTGAAAGAGGGCGAAACAGTCAACAGCGCGAGTCCTGACATCACTTGAAACGTTCTCCACGAGAAGGTGACCCCGCGGAAGCCGCTCCGGACGGAGATCAGCGAGTCTGGCATAGAGTGGCTTTCCCTGATAGGTCCACTTGAACGGCTTGGCCATGGTGCGGCCGAAGCAGTCGATAAACGCCAGCATCTGGGTGCGTAGGTCATCGATAGAGCGGAAGTTGCCGCGCCGTAGGAGCTTGCGAACCAGGATGCTGAGCCAGATCTTCCACCTGGTTCATCCACGACGCGTGAATCGGCGTCTAGTGAAAGACGATCGAATGGGTCGGATCAGCCAGGAACGCGGAGCGGGACGCTCTCGACCGCAGGACGCCGCACACGTATTTGACCCCGAGATCCTCGATGATACCGTCTCGCTCGGCAACGTAGCGCACGAGACTCTCGGAGCGGTGGATATCGAGATTGTCAGCCACAAAGTGCCACTGAGTGGCGGACGGATCACTCCCGACCGTAGGCCGCACGTGTGCGACAAAGTCGGCCTCGGTACGTGTCGGGCCATGCGACGGGCACAGCACCTGTCCCGTGGCCACATCGAAGTTGATCATGAACGACAACGTGCCGTGGCGCTTGTGCTCACACTCCCGTCGCGCACTTTGCCCGGTCGTGGGGGCAGGTCCGGCGCCAGCCGTTCTTGGGCCTGGACGTGCGTCAACTCATCGGTGCTCACGGTGCGCTGGCCTGCCTGGGCACGTTCGGAGGCGGTGCGATACACCGCACACACGTCAGCGATCTTGGTGTCGCGGTCGGCGTCAGCGGCTGGGGTGAGCCAATAGCGCACTCGGTGCGGCTGCAGGTCGGCCACTTTTTAACAGCCGTGCGGCATGGCGCGGCGAGATGCGATCGGTGATGCCGCGGTGCACGATCTCATCGGCGAGCTCGCGGTGGCTCCACTGGCGGATCGGTCGACCCGAACCGTTCGGTTGCTCGCACGCCAATGCCACGATCTGACAGACCTGCTCCGCACTCAAGCGTGGTACGGCGCCTGGTCGCGACGCATCCGCTAGCCGATCCGCCACGCTCAGCTCTTCGATTGGAATGCCGCGCCCTGCCGCCCAGCGACGCCGCCATAGTCCGACCGCCTCCTCATCCATGGGCACCAGCCGCGCGATATCCATGTTGCTGTACCCGGTCGCGGCTAATAGCACCACCCGTGCGCGTCTGACCAGTGCCTGTCCCGTCGTGTGCGCACGCACCAGATTCTCCAGAGCGACTCGTTCGTCTTCGCTCAGCACAATCTCGGGAGGTTTGGGTCCTGGCATGTCGGCCCACCGTTACTGACAACATGGCCCATCCTAGCCGGCCTGCCCCATCGCCCGGTAGACCTCCGCCTTTGTGTACTAGGTCC
>Ga0070698_100007497_pt1 | contig 11804 bp, 9 predicted proteins | sample KBSK1502metaG_FD_65477 | JGI IMG/M metagenome (GOLD analysis project Ga0070698, IMG submission 65477) | Corn, switchgrass and miscanthus rhizosphere microbial communities from Kellogg Biological Station, Michigan, USA - KBS K1-50-2 metaG | ecosystem: Host-associated > Plants > Roots >...
CGGCATGATAAGCTGCCGAAAGTGTTCGGGTACGTCTACTCGCGCCTGAAGACCGCGCTGCTTCCCGAGTTTCGGAAGGCCTGGTCGAAGGATTTCGACTCGTCGGTGAAGACGCTCCAGCGCGACCTCTCGCACGTGCAGGCTGAGCTCGCGGAGCTCCGTCGCGCCCACCAGGCGCTGGTCGTCAAGGAGTGGACGCAGAGCCGCGAGCCGCTGCTCGCCACGCTCGACGCGCGGCTGTCGCTCGAACCGATCCGCGCGCACGTTCTCGAGGCGGTCGGGCGTGCGACGGTCTGCGCCGATCCGACCACGCACGCGGTCATCGAGAACATCCTTCCCGCGGATTTCTACGAGCTGTTGAACGCCGCGATTCCGCCGGCGGAGCTCTTTCCATCGCGCGACCCGGTCAAGCAGGATTTTCATCTCGACGAACATCTCGCGGGTGCGCCGCCGCTGACCAGGCGCGTCTGGCGCTTCTTCGACGAAGACGTCGTGGCCGGCGTGCTGGCGCCCGCGCTGCACCACCGCTTTTACGACGCCGTTGTCGATCACTACGCGGAAACCGCGGGCGGTGACTTCGCCGGGCGGGCGGCGGCGATTCCGCATCGCGGCTTCGCGGGACGTCTCCACCTGCGGCGGCCCGGGTATCACCTCAAGCCGCATCTCGATCCGAAGCGCGTGGTCATCACCGGGCTCGTCTACTTCGCGCGTCCCGGCGACAGCGAAGCCTACGGCACCCAGCTGTTCCGCGTCGGCAAGGCGTTCACGTCCGACACGATGGGGAAGTTCTACCCGGAAGACGAAGGGTTGCCGGTGGAGCTGGCGCGCACCGTGCCGTTCCGTCCCAACACGTTGTTCGCGTTCGTCAATTCGAAGGCCGCTCATGGCGCGACGCTGCCCGCGGACGCACCGCTGCGCGAACGCTACGCGTACCAGTTCTATGTGAAGCCGCGCGACGGCGACCTCAAGAAGCTCCTGCTGGAGCTGCCGCCCGCATCGCGCACCAATTGGGCCCGTTTCCTCGACGAAAAACTCAAAGCACTGGACTAGCGGGCGGCGGTATCATGCGCGCACTGGAGGCGCCATGATTCGACCGCTCGTTGTCTGTGCCGTCGCGCTTGCGCTGGTGGGAACCGTCGTTGCCCAGGCGCCCCCCGCGCAGCCGCGTCCGGATCCGCGCAGCGTCAAGCTGCGGGGCAACCGGTTCAAGCCGCTCACCTACGACGAGATGACGCCCGCGCAGAAGGCGATGGTCGAGCATCTGATCGCCGGGCCGCGCGGCGGGGTCAACGGTCCGTTCAACGTACTTCTCCGCAGCCCCGAGATTGGCGATCTCGGTCAGGAGTTCGGCGGGGCCGCGCGATTCAAGTCGTCGCTGCCGCAGCGGCTGTACGAGCTCGCCATCCTCGTCACGGCGCGCTACTGGACGGCGCAGTACGAATGGCAGGCGCACCATCGCTCGGCGCTGCAGGCGGGCCTCAGCCCGGCGATCTGCGATGCCATAGCGGCAGGCCGGCGGCCGACCGGGATGCAGAAGGACGAGGAGGCGCTCTACACCTTCGTGTCGGAACTGTTGAACACCAAGCAGGTCAGCGACGCGACGTTCACTAGCGCGAAAAACGTATTCGGCGAGCGCGGCATCGTCGACATCATCGCGGTGACGGGCTGGTACAACATCGTCTCGATGATGCTGAACGTCGATCAGTATCCCGTTGCTGAAGGCACGCAGCCGGAGCTGAAGCCATTGAACGCCACGCGCTGAGGCGGGTCCGCGACGCCTGGATTCAGCGGCCCCGCGGCACCCGCCCTACTGCAGCATGGGTTTCACGCGTACATGCCGCGCATCTTCGTGACGGTGCCGACGCGCTGGATCGCGACGATATAGGCGCCCGTGCGCAGGTCCACCTTGTGCCTGAGCGAGGTCTTGAGCACATCCTCGAACGCCTCGCACATCTTCTTCTCGAGCCGCTCGTTGACGTCCTTCTCTTCCCAGAAATAGCCGTACCGGTCCTGCACCCACTCGAAGTACGACGTGGTGACGCCGCCGGCGTTGGCGAGGATGTCGGGGATGACGAAGACGCCCTTCTCGTGCAGGAACTTGTGCGCGTCCGGGGTCGTCGGCCCGTTGGCCCCCTCGGTGATGATCTTCGCCTTGATCTGCGGCGCGTTCTGCATCGTGATCTGGTTTTCGAGCGCCGCCGGAATCAGCACATCCACGTCGAGCGACCACAGCTTGTCCTGCGCCAACGGCTCGCCGCCGGGGAAGCCGTGCACGCTTTTCCCGTGCGAGGCGGAGTATTCGATCAACTTGGGGATGTCGAGCCCCTTCGGGTTGTAGACGCCACCCTTCCAGTCGGTGACCGCGACAATCTTCGCGCCCGCCTTCGACAGGAGATCGGCCGAGACCGACCCGACGTTGCCGAATCCCTGGACCGCGACGGTCAACTTCTTGATGTCGAGGCCGACGTGCTTGGCCGCTTCGGCCGTGACGATCATGACCCCGCGTCCGGTCGCCTCGCGCCGGCCGAGCGAGCCGCCCATCTCGACGGGCTTGCCGGTGACGACCGCGGTCGCCGTGTGGCCGACGTGCATGCTGTAGGTGTCCATCACCCACGCCATGATCTGGTCGTTGGTGTTGACGTCGGGCGCCGGCACGTCCTTCTCAGGTCCGATCAGGTCCACGATTTCCGCGACGTAGCGCCGCGTCAGCGCCTCGATCTCGCGCCGCGACATCTGCGTCGGGTCGCAGACGATGCCGCCCTTGCCGCCGCCGAACGGGATGTGCGCGACCGCGCACTTCCACGTCATCCACGCGGCCAGCGCGGTGACTTCGTCGAGCGACACGTCCGGGTGATAGCGGATGCCGCCCTTGGCCGGCCCCAGCGTGATGTTGTACTGAACGCGGTAGCCGGTGAACACCTCGATCTCGCCGTTGTCCATCTGCACCGGACACGAGACGATGATCTGGCGCTTGGGATGGGTGAGGATGTTCCAGACGCCGGGTTCGAGGTTGATGATGCGGGCGGCAACGTTGAATTCCTGAAGCATCGCCCCGAAGATCGCTCCGTGCTCTGCCATGACTCGTTATTCTGGCATGTGGGCCGACCTAAAGGTCGGCCCCTACGATCGAACGTAGAGGCGGACCTTCAGGTCCGCCTTACAATGGACTGATCATGAAAACGGCTGCGCCCGGTCCCAGCGCGTCGAAAGAGCGCCGTCGATCGCTCACGACGATCTCGGGCAGGCCCATCAATCAGCTGTACACGCCCGCCGACATTGCCGCGCTCGCCTACGACCGCGATCTGGGCGACCCCGGCGTCTTTCCATACACGCGCGGCATTCATCCGACCGGCTACCGCGGCAAGCTCTGGACGATGCGGCAGTTTGCCGGGTTCGGCACGCCGGAAGAGACCAACACGCGCTACAAGCAGCTGCTGAAGGCGGGCGGCACCGGGCTCAGCGTGGCGTTCGACCTCCCGACGCTCATGGGCCGCGACCCCGACCACGAGCTGTCGCTCGGCGAGGTCGGCAAGTGCGGCGTCAACGTCACGTCGCTGGCCGACATGGAGACGCTGTTCGACGGCATCGACCTGGCGGGCATCACGACCTCGATGACCATCAATTCGCCCGCGTCGATGATTTTCGCGATGTACCTCGTCGTCGCGGAGCAACAGGGCGCGAGCTGGGACCGCCTGTCGGGCACGATTCAGAACGACATCCTCAAGGAATTCATCGCGCAGAAGGAATACATCTACCCGCCGCGGCCGTCGATGCGGCTCATCACCGACGTCTTCGCCTTCTGCGCCGAGCGCGTGCCCAGGTGGAACACGATCTCGGTGAGCGGCTACCACATCCGCGAAGCGGGCGCGACGGCCGCGCAGGAGCTGGCGTTCACGCTGCGCGACGGCGTCGAGTACGTCCAGTTCGGCGTTGACGCGGGGCTCGACGTGGACGAGTTCGCGCCCCGGCTGTCGTTCTTCTTCAACTCGCACAGCGACTTCTTCGAGGAGATCGCGAAGTACCGCGCGGCGCGCCGCATCTGGGCGCATGTCATGCGCGACCGGTTCAAGGCGAGCAGCCCGCGGTCGTGGCAGCTCCGCTTCCACACGCAGACGGCGGGCGTCTCGCTGACCGCGCAGCAGCCCTACAACAACGTCGTGCGGACGGCGCTGCAGGCGATGGCCGCGGTTCTCGGCGGCACGCAGTCGCTGCACACCAACTCGCTGGACGAGGCGATGGCCCTCCCGACCGAAGAGGCCGCGACGCTCGCGCTGCGGACGCAGCAGATCATCGCGCACGAGACCGGCGTGACCAACATCGTCGATCCGCTCGGCGGGTCGTATTTCGTCGAGAAGCTGACGTCGGACCTCGAAGAGGAGACGCTCGCGTATTTCGATACGATCGACCGCATGGGCGGCATGGTCGCGGCGATCGAGAAGGGCTATCCGCAGCGGGAGGTCGCCGAGAGCGCGTACAAGTTTCAGCAGGCCGTCGAGCAGCGCGACAAGATCATCGTCGGCGTCAACGACTTCGCCGCGCCAGGGGACGAGCCCATCGGCACCCTCTACATCGACGAATCCGCCGCGGAACGGCAGCTCTCGAAGCTGAACGAGCTGAGGAAGACACGGGACGATGGCCGCGTCCGGAAGGCGCTCGGCGCGTTGAAAGAAGGGGCGCGCGGCTCGGCCAACACGATGCCGCTGCTCATCGACGCCGTGCGCGCCTATGCCACGGTGGGCGAAATGTGCGACGCGCTGCGTGATGTCTGGGGCGAATACGAAGAAACGCCGATAATCTGAGGTAGCCGGACCCGACGTGCAGAAAATCCGCGTCATCATTGCCAAGCCTGGACTCGACGGCCACGACCGCGGCGCCAAGGTCATCGCCCGGGCGCTGCGCGACGCCGGCATGGAAGTGATTTACACGGGGCTGCGCCAGACGCCCGAGCAGATCGTCGCCGCCGCGCTCCAGGAGGACGCGGACGCCGTGGGCCTCTCGATCCTCTCCGGCGCGCACATGCACATCTGCCCCCGCGTGATGGAGCTGCTCCGTGACAAGGGCCTCCAGGACGTGCTGGTCGTCGTCGGCGGCATCATCCCCGACGTAGACATCCCGAAGCTGAACGCGATCGGGATCAAGGGCATCTTCCTGCCCGGGACGCCGATGCAGGAGATCGTCGACTTCATCGCGCGCAACGTGCGTTCGCGGGTGGAAACGTAGGCGCGATGCCGAAGAAGAAGCTCCTGCTCGCCGACGACAGCGTCACCATCCAGCGCGTCATCGAGCTCACCTTCGCGGGCGAGGACGTGCAGGTGCTCGCCGTGGGTGACGGCGAGGAAGCCATCGCGCGCATCTCCTCGGAAAGGCCCGACATCATCCTCGCCGACATCGGGATGCCGAAACGCAGCGGCTACGAGGTGTCGGCGTTCGTCAAGAACAACCCGGAGCTCGAGACGATCCCCGTGCTGCTGCTGGCCGGCGCGTTCGAGCCGGTGGACGAGGGCAAGGCCAAAGAGGCGAAGTGCGACGGGGTGCTCGTGAAGCCGTTCGAGCCGCAGCACGTCATCGCACGCGTGCGCGAGCTGATCGGCGGCGCGAAGGGGAGTCCGACGCAGGCGGTGGCCGACATCCGGCGCCCCGCGGCCGCGCTCACGCCGCCGAGGCCCGTCGAGCTCCCGAGGCGCGAGGACCGGCCGCAGATTCCCGACGATCTGGTCGACATCAGCGACGAGGACCTGTTGCCGCGCGAAGACAGGCTGCCGAGGGTCCAGGACACTGAGATCCAGACGCCGCAGATCGTGCTGGACGATTCGCTCGACGACTACTTCGACAAGCTCGACGAGACATTCGGCACGATCAACCCCGCGACGTCGACGGCTCCGCCCCGCGAGGAGGCGCGCCCGCCGCGTTCGGAGGGCCCCGTGCTCGAACGTGACCTCGAGACGTTCGACGAGCCCCCGATGATCGACCTGCCGCCGCTCGAGGACGAGGCGCCGCGCGTGGATACGTCGGATCCATTCTCGGGACTCGAGGCGATGGACGTGGACGAGTCGATTCGAGTCCCGACGCTCGACGACCTGCTCGCGGGGATGCCGCCGGGGCCCGAGAGCGCGGAGATCGACTTCGACTCGCTGCCGGCTGCGGCCGCGCCGCCGAAGGTCATCGACTTTCCCGCGCCGCCGCCCCCGGTCGCGGTGCCGCCATCGATTTCGCCGCGAGTCGAGGCCCCGCCCATCGAGCCGCCTGACACGACGCCAACCCTGACACCCGCGCCGCCCGTGCCGCTTGTCCCGAGCCACGTCGAGGGGCCTGTCCCGAGCAACGTCGAGGGGCTTGCCCCGAGTCACGTCGAGGGAGTTGCAGGCCGCAGCATCATCGCCGACGCTTTCAGCGCGCTGTTCGCCGCCGAACAGGGAGAGGCAGGGGCCGCGCCGCCGCGGCTGGGGGGCAACGGGTCGCCTTCGGTCGCCGTCACCGACGCGATGATCGACGACGTGGCGCGGCGCGTGGTGCAAAAGCTCGCGCTCGGCTCGTCCGAACAGCTGCAGGCGATGGTCAGGGAGATTGTGTCCAGCGTGGCGGAGCGCTTGGTCCGCGAGGAAATCGATCGGATCAGGCGGCACGCGGCAGGCGGAACCGGGCAGTAGACCGTAGCAAGACGGGCAACACGCGGACGCGAGCAGGGCGCGGACTACACTAGTAAGAATGCCTGACGCGTTGGACGCCAGCCATCCAATCACCCTTCCCGACAAGCCCGCGCTCGAAGGTCTCGAGGACAAATGGAACGCGCGCTGGCAGGAGGCGGGCACCTACCGCTTCGATCGCAGCCGCACGCGCGCCGAGGTGTACGCCATCGACACGCCGCCGCCGACCGTCAGCGGGTCGTTGCACGTCGGGCACGTCTTCTCCTTCACGCACACGGACGTCGTCGCGCGCTTCCAACGGATGCGCGGCAAGGCGGTGTTCTATCCGATGGGATGGGACGACAACGGGCTGCCGACCGAGCGCCGCGTGCAGAACTATTACGGCGTCCGCTGCGACCCGTCGCTGCCGTACGACCCGTCGTTTCAACCGCCGGATAAGCCCGCGAAGCACCCGATTCCCGTCTCACGGCCGAACTTCATCGAGCTGTGCAACCGGCTGACCGCCGAGGACGAGAAGGCGTTCGAGGATCTCTGGCGCCACCTCGGCCTGTCGGTGGACTGGTCGATGACCTACGCGACCATCGACACACGATCGCAGCGCGTGTCGCAGGCGGTGTTTCTGCGTCTGCTGAAGCGCGGCATCGCGTATCAGGTCGAGGCGCCGACGCTGTGGGACATCGACTTCCGCACGGCGGTCGCGCAGGCGGAGCTCGAAGACCGCGAGCAGCCGGGCGCGTACCACAAGGTCCGATTCGCCTTGGCGGATCGGGGGATGGCGGGTCCGTCGCCGAAGGCTTCGGCCGGCGACGGAACCCGCCCTACTGCGTACGTCGAGATCGAGACGACCAGGCCGGAACTGATTCCCGCCTGCGTCGCGCTCGTCGCGCACCCGGACGACGAGCGATACAAGCCGCTGTTCGGCACGAAGGTGATCACGCCGCTCTTCGGGGCGGAAGTGCCCGTGAAGCCGCACGCGCTCGCCGATCCCGAGAAGGGGAGCGGCATCGCGATGATCTGCACCTTCGGCGACATCACCGACGTGACGTGGTGGCGCGAGCTGTCGCTGCCGGTGCGTGCGGTGATCCAGCCGAACGGCGCGTTTCGCCCCGTCACATGGGGACAGCCCGGGTGGGAATCGGTGGACCCGGCGCGCGCGCAGCAGGCCTACGACCAGCTCGCGAGCCTCCAGCCGTCGAAGGCGCGCACGGTGATCGTCGAGCAGCTTCGCCAGTCGGGCGACCTGATTGGCGAGCCGCGCCCCATCACGCATCCGGTCAAGTTCTACGAAAAGGGCGATCGGCCGCTCGAGATCATCACGAGCCGCCAGTGGTTCATCAAGACGATGGAGTTCCGCGAGCAGCTCATCGCGCGCGGGCGCGAGCTGCGCTGGCACCCGGATTACATGCGGCACCGGTACGAGAACTGGGTGAACGGGCTGACCGGCGACTGGTGCGTCAGCCGCCAGCGGTTCTTCGGCGTGCCGTTCCCGGTGTGGTATCCCGTTCGCGGCGATGGCGGGCTCGACTACACGCCGATCGTGCCGGATGAATCGCGCCTGCCGATCGACCCCTCGACCGACGTGCCGGATGGCTACTCCGCCGATCAGCGCGGCAAGCCCAACGGCTTTGCCGGCGACCCCGACGTGATGGACACGTGGGCCACCTCCTCGTTGACGCCGCAGATCGTGAGCGGATGGCTGGCCGACGCCGATTTGTTCGCGCGCGTGTTTCCGATGGACCTGCGGCCGCAGGGGCACGACATCATCCGCACGTGGCTGTTCACGACCGTGCTGCGCTCGCTCCTCGAGCACGATTCGCTGCCGTGGTCGGATACGGCGATCTCGGGCTTCATCACCGATCCCGATCGCAAGAAGATGTCGAAGTCGAAGGGGAACGTCGTCACGCCGTTTACCCTGCTGCAGGAGCACGGGTCGGACGGCGTGAGGTACTGGGCGGCCTCGGCGCGCCCGGGCGGCGACACCGTGTTCGATCCCGCGCAGATGAAGGTGGGGCGCCGGCTGGCCATCAAGATCCTGAACGCCGCGCGGTTTGCGCTGATGCAGGCCGAGCCTCGCGGGCCGATTACCGAGCCGCTGGATCGCGGGATGCTGACGGCACTGGCCAGGTTGGTGGACGAATCCACGGGGCATCTCGAGGGGTACGACTACGCGCGCGTGCTGGAGCGGACCGAGGCGTTCTTCTGGGCGTTTTGTGACGACTACCTCGAGCTGGTGAAGGGGCGGCGCTACGGTGACTTCGGAAGCGAGGCCGCCGCATCGGCCAACAGCGCGATGCTCGTCGCGCTCTCGACGCTGTTGCGGCTCTTCGCGCCGTTTCTCCCGTTCGTGACCGAGGAGGTCTGGTCGTGGTGGCGGCCGGGGTCGGTGCACACCTCGAAGTGGCCGGACGCGGCGGAGGTCGTGGCGTCGATCAGCGGCGCGGACGAACGCGCGCTCGCGGTGCGCGAGGTGACGCAGGGCGCGCTCGCGGAGGTGCGCCGCATCAAGTCGCTGCTCAAGAAGCCGACGAAGGCGGTGATCAACAAAGCCGTCCTGCCCGCGGCGTTCTCGGGTCTCGGTCCGGCGGCGCGCGACTTCCAGGCGGCGACGCACATCCGCGATCTGCGGTTCGGCGACGTCGCCGAGCCGCAGCTCGAGTTCGCGGAGGAACCGGCGGCGTGAAGCCCACCGCCTTCGAGCCGCTGGACCCGGGCGTCTACCGCGAGCTCGTGCGGCGCGCGCTCGCCGAGGATTTCGGCTGGGGCGACGTCACGACGGAAGCCATCGTCGACCGCGAGCAGAAGGCGCGCGGTGTGATCGTCGCCAAGTCCACGTGCGTGATGGCCGGGGTGGACATCGCCGCGGAGGCCTTCCGTCAGCTCGATCCGTCGGCGCAGATCACCATCGCGATCCGTGACGGCCAGCGGTGCGAGCGCGGAACCGAGGTGGCCGAGATCCGCGGTCACGCGTCAGCGCTGCTGACGGCCGAACGCACCGCGCTCAACTTCCTGCAGCGGCTGTGCGGCATCGCGACGATGACCCGCCAGTTCGTCGACGTCGCCGACGGCCGCATCGTCATCCTCGACACGCGCAAGACGACGCCGATTCTTCGCGCGCTGGAGAAGTACGCGGTGCGCGCGGGCGGCGGCGTCAACCACCGCAGCTGCCTCGACGAGGGGATTCTCATCAAGGACAACCACATTCGCGTCGCGGGGAGCGTGGGCGGCGCGGTGACGACCATGAAGAAGGCGAACCGGGACATGCCGACCGAGGTCGAGGCGCAGAGCCTTGCCCAGGTGGACGAGGCGCTCGAGGCGGGCGCGGACATCGTGCTGCTGGACAACCTCTCGACCGAGGAGATCATCGAGGCGGTCAGGCGATGTCGCGGCCGCGCGAAGACCGAGATCTCCGGCGGCGTCACGCTGCAGCGGATGCGCGAGCTTGCGGCCACCGGCGCGGATTACGTCTCCGTTGGCGCGCTGACGCATTCGGCGCCGGCGGCCGACCTGAGTTTCGAGATTGAACCCGCATAAATGGGGTCGGAGGTCATTTTTGGAGGACACTCCCCGCCCCGACGAGATACGCGACGCGCTCGCGCGAGCGGGGGCGCGGCTGGGTCCCTTCGAACACCACCTGTCCTGGCACGAAGAGGTCGGCTCCACCAACGACGTGGCGATCGCCGCCGCTGACGGCGGCGCACCCGAGGGCTTCGTCGTCGCGGCGAACGCGCAATCGTCGGGACGCGGACGGCTCGGGCGGACGTGGGCGTCGCCGCCGGACGCCGGGTTGTATGTCTCGCTGATCCTGCGGCCGCCTCCGCATGCCGTTCCACTCATCACGATTGCGGCGGGCGTCGCCATTGCGGAAGGGGTCGAAGCGGCCAGCGGGCTGAGTCCATGCGTAAAATGGCCGAACGACGTGTGCGTCGGCTCGCGCAAGCTCGCGGGCATCCTGGCGGAATCAGGTTCGTCGGCCGCAGGCGATCACGTCGTCGTGGGGTTCGGCATCAACCTGAGGCCGGCGGCGCTTCCTCCTGACATCTCCGCGCGCGCAACATCGATCGAAGGCGAGCTGGGCCGGAGCGTCGATCGGGGATTGCTGCTGGCAGAATGCCTGGCGGCGCTCGCGGACCGATATCGGCTGCTGCAGGGCGGCGCGAGAGACGCCGTGATTGCAGCGTGGCGCTCCCGTGCGGCAGAACACCTCGGGCGGCCGGTGGAATGGGATGCCGAGCATGGCGTTCGGCGAGGCATCGCGCACGACATCGACGCGCGCGGCGCGCTGCTGGTTCGCGTGGGCGATCGGATGGTTCGCGTCACCTCTGGCGAAGTGCGTTGGCTGGCGTGACGGGCGGCAACGAGGACTATTGCCGTGAGTTGGAGTCGTATCTCTGCCGGAAGAACGACGGCCACCTGATTCGCATCGTCGGCCCCGCGTTCGAGCAGGTCTGCGCGTGGGCGGAGCGCGGCATTCCGCTGAAGCTCGCGATGCGCGGCGTCGATCGCTATTTCGAGCGCTACTACTCGAAAGGGCCGCGCCGCCGGCCCGTGCGCATCGAGTTCTGTGAGGCGGACGTCCTCGATGTGTTCGACGAATGGCGGCGCGCCGTTGGCGTGAGCGGAGCCGCGTCGGGATCCGGGATCCGGGAGCCGGGATCCGATGACGCCGATTCGGCAGGTCATCGCTCGAGTCTCCCGGCGCACCTGGAACGCGTCGTCGCGCGCCTGACGGCCCTCCGTGCGGGCAGCGATCGCTCACTCGATCCGGTGCTCGACGATCTCGTCCGCGAGCTCGACGCCGCCCGCGCGAAGTCGAAGGTCGTTCGCGGCGAGGCGCGGGACGCGCTGATCGAGCGGCTCCGCCAGCTCGACGTCTCGCTCGTTGACGCGCTCCGCCAACGGATCGACGCGCGCGGGCTGCAGCAGCTCGCTGAGGAAGCCCACGAAGAGCTGAAGCCGTTCAGGGCGCGCATGCCGGCGGAGGCGTATCAACAGTCGCATCGCGCGTGCGTCGATCGGCTGATTCGCGAACGAACGGGGCTGCCCGTGATCGCGTATGAGTAGGTCCGCCTGTAGCCGGACTCCACCGATGAGCGATTCGCTCCTGACGCTTGACATCGAGAAACCGACCGCGGGCGGCCGGATGCTCGCGCGGCACAACGG
>Ga0070698_100007498_pt1 | contig 11803 bp, 14 predicted proteins | sample KBSK1502metaG_FD_65477 | JGI IMG/M metagenome (GOLD analysis project Ga0070698, IMG submission 65477) | Corn, switchgrass and miscanthus rhizosphere microbial communities from Kellogg Biological Station, Michigan, USA - KBS K1-50-2 metaG | ecosystem: Host-associated > Plants > Roots >...
TCCCCCGGGCCTGGGCTGACCGGCGGCTTGGCGCTGGATCTGTCGGACTCGGGTTGAGCATTGGACCGGACGTTGCGCGGCCGACTATACACACGGCTTCAAGGCCTGCCTAGAGTGCAAATCCGTGCTCGGACGGCTAGTAGGTCACCGCTTCAGTCTCGCGCGCAGCCATCGTGTAGAAGCGGGTGTTGGTCTTGCGGAACTGGAGCGGGACCTCGCCGATGGGGCCGTTGCGATGCTTGGCCACCTTGGCCTTGATCAGCTCCACGTCGCTGTCCGCGTTCGCCTCTCCATCCCGATACAGGAAGATGACGACGTCCGCGTCCTGCTCGATTGAGCCCGACTCGCGCAGGTCCGAGAGCCGAGGCTCCGCGCTCCCCCGCTGCTCGACCCCCCGCGACAGCTGCGAAAGGGCGATCACGGGCACTTTGAGCTCCCGAGAGAGCTGCTTCAGCCCACGGCTGATCTCGCTCACCTCCTGGACGCGGTTCGGCTCGCGCTGCGAGAGGTTGCCCTGCATGAGCTGCAGGTAGTCGACGATCAGCAAGTCGAGGCCGCGCTGCTCGGCCTCCAGCCGGCGCGCCTTGGTCCGGAGCTCGAGCACCGTCAACACTGGCGAGTCGTCGATCCACATCGGGGCCGCGTGCATCGAGTTCATGACCTGGGCGATCTTGCTCCAGTCGGTCTCGTCGACGAATCCGCTCTGCAGCGGCCGGGGGTTGATCCCGGACTCTGCCGAGAGGAGGCGCAGGGCAAGCTGCTCCTTGCTCATCTCAAGCGAGAAGACGCCGACCTTCTTCCCCTCGTGGACCGCCGCGTGCTGGGCGATGTTCAGGGCGAGGCTGGTCTTCCCGACGCTCGGGCGGGCGGCGAGGATGATCAGGTCGGAGGGCTGGAAGCCGCCGAGCAGGGCGTCCAGCTGCGACAGCCCGCTCGGGATCCCCAGGATCTGGCCCCGGTGCTCATGCAGGTACTCGAGCCGGTCGTACGCCTGGCCGAGCAACGTGGCCAGCGACTCGAAGCCGCCAACCGTGCGGCGCTGGCTGATCTCGAACAGGATCCCCTCGGCGCGGTCGATGGCGGCTTCGGCGTCGTTCGCCTCCTCGTAGCCGACGGCAGCGATCTTGCCTGCCGCGCCGATCAGGTTCCGCAGGACCGCCTTGCGCTCGACGATCCTTCCGTAGTGCTCGACGTGGACCGCGGTCGGCACCATGTTCATGAGGCTGGCCAGGTAGGCCGGACCGCCGATCGGCTCGAGCCGATCCCGCCTCGCCAGCTCGTCGCCCAGCGTCACCAGGTCGATCGGCTCGCGCTGGCCATGCAGCCCGAGCATCGCCTCGTAGATGTCGGCGTGCTGCTGACGGTAGAAGTCAGGCGGATGCAGGAAGTCCGCGACCTTGAGGATCGCCTCGGGGTCGATCAGGATCGAGCCGAGCACGCTCTGCTCGGCCTCGACCGCCTGGGGGGCGAGTTTGTCGATGCTCATTCCTGTCCCACCAGCCTAGGTGCCGCGGCCTCTCGGGGACGGCGATTACCCACCGGCATTCGGCCAGTTACCAACAAGCCGCCAAACTGGTCGGGGATAACTGCGGCGATCGTGTGGACGCACGGGCCACGTGGGCCAACCTGGGGAGACTCCCGGCTCATGCCCGCAAGTGAAGCGTCCCACCGCGACAGGTAGGCCGTCGCGACGGCCCCGGAGGCGGCCCTGAGCCTATCGGCCCCAGCCCTCCGGCGGCCGCGTGTGCCCGCTCGACTGATTCCAGGTGTCGCGTTGCTCGACCACGAGGCCCGCGCCGTCGAAGCGCAGGGTGGAGGTGCCGACAATGCTCGCCGGCTCTCCGTTCTCGAGCAGGGTGGCCCACCACTCGATCGATGCCCGCTCGCCCTCGACGATCGGCTCACCGAACCAGGCGGTCAGCTCGCTCTCCTCCGCGAAGACCTCGGCGAAGTAGCGCCGCAGGTCCGTCGCTCCGTTGATGACCTCGCGAAACGGCTCCACCGCGTAGCGAACGTCGGGGTGGTACAGGTCCCAGACGGCGTCCACGTCACCCTTCGGCCATACCCGCTGCCAGGTGTCGCCCCAGCGTCGAGCCGCGGCGGCGGGGTCCATCGGCCTAGGACTCGAGCGGAACCACGCTGACGGTCATCTCGGCCGAGACGCCCGGCATGACGTGGACGTCCACCTTGAAGTCGCCGAGCGTCTTGATCGGCTGGCGCAGGTGGATATTGTGGCGATCGACCTCGATCCCCTCGGCGGCGATCAGGTCGGCGATCTCGCGGTTGGTGACGGATCCAAAGAGCCGATTCTTCTCCCCCGCCTTGACGGGAACCCGCAGGTTCAGGGCGCCGAGGCGCTCGGCAGTCGCCTCGGCCTCGGCGCGCAGCCCCTGTTCGCGAGCCTCGCGCTCGCCGCGGTGGCGCTCCCAGTTGGCCAGGGCCCCCGCGTCGGCGAGCGCAGCGGCGCCGGTCGGGAAGAGGAGATTGCGGGCGTAGCCGTTCTTGACCTCTTTCACGTCGCCGGCGTGGCCGAGCCCCTTCACGTCGCGCTTGAGGATCACCTTCATGCTGTCAGCCGGTCCCTTTCACATGCATCAGTTGAGCGTCGGCTCGCCGCGTCCACCGGCGACCTGCAGCTCCCAGGCGGCCTCGTCTGAGCCGCCTTCGGACGTGGTCGCGGCCTCCGTGGACCTGGTGCCGCGCGCGATCCGAAGCCGGGCGAGCATCCCCTTCACGGCGCGCGGATCCCGCAGATCGCCGTAGCGCTCGAGCAGCTCGGGGAGGCTGTCGCGGATCTCGTCGTAGCGGTGACCCAGCAGCGAGCGGAGTCGGGCGAGGTCCTTGTCGAGGTCGGCGGTGCCGTTCTTGGCCCGCTCCAGATGGTCCTTGCGAACTTCGGCCGGGGCGTTGGCGATGAACAGGTCGAGCACGAGCATCAAGACCGTCAGGTCGTCGGCCTGGCCGAGGATCGGGATGGCGTCCGGGATCAGGTCGAAGGGCATCACCAGGTAGGCGAGCGCCGCAGCCAGCAGGCCCTTCAGGGGGAGTGGGGTGCGCGGGTCGCGGACGAGGCCCCAGATGACGCGCGCGTACATCGGGAGCTTCCAGATCAGGCGTGCCATGCGCGCATAGCGCAGTTGGCCGGATAGCTTCACTTCGGATTCTCCGGTTCCGGTCGGGTGGGCTCCGATGGTATCAGAGCAGGCCGATCTCAGGGCTCGAACGATCCAGAGTCGTTCCAGGGCCGTTGACATTAGAACGCCTGTTCTGCTATGTTGACTCGAACGACCGCCCACAAAGGAGCCGCCGGTGACCAGGCACGACGCCGAGCGCCGCAAGAAGATCCTCGAAAGCATTGCCCGCATCGTCGCGGAGCGCGGCTATCCGCCCAGCGTCCGCGAAATCGCGGAGGCGGTGGGCCTTGCCTCGCCATCGGCCGTGCATCATCACCTGACCGCCCTTGAGCGCGACGGGCTGATCGAGCGCGGCTCTCATTCGTCAAGGGCCTTGCGACTCACAGTTCGCGCTGAGGCCGAGCTGGGCCTCCCCGCTCGACGCCCGGTGCCTGCCGAGCGGAGCCGCGTCACTCCGTTCCGGATGCCAATGGACCGCGACCGCCTGGCGCTGCCGGTCATCGGCGAGATCGCAGCCGGCCAGCCGATCGAGGCCTACGCCGACGGGGCCGAGACGCTGGATGTCCCGCGCTCCCTGCAGGCCAAGGATGACTCGTACGTCCTCCGGGTCCGCGGCAAGAGCATGATCGACGACCTCATCGACGACGGCGATTACGTGATCGTCCAGCCGCAGGCGACCGCGCATGACGGCGACATCGTGGTGGCCCTGCTCGAGGACAACGGCGTTACGCTCAAGCGCTTCTATCGCGAGCAGGACCGCATTCGGCTGCAGCCGGCCAACGCCGAGATGGAGCCGATCTACGCGACCGAGGTCCAGATCCAGGGCAAGGTGGTTGGAGTCATCCGCAAGCTGACCTAGGCTCTGGGGGCGATGACCCGCACCATCCTGCACGCCGATCTCGACGCCTTCTACGCGAGCGTCGAGGTGCTCGACGATCCTTCCCTGCGCGGGAAGCCGGTGATCGTGGGCGGGGATCGCGGCACCCGCGGGGTGGTGATGGCCGCTTCGTACGAGGCGCGCAAGTTCGGGGTCCACTCCGCGATGCCGATCCGCACCGCGGCCAGCCTCTGCCCGCACGGCATCTTCCTGCCCGGCCACCCCGAGCGCTATCGCAACCTCTCGCGCCAGGTGATGCGGATCTTCGCCTCGTACACGCCGCTGGTCGAGCCGATCAGTCTCGACGAGGCATTCCTCGATGTCACGGCCAGCCGCGAGGCCTTCGGCGACGGGGAGACGATCGGGCGTGAGATCAAGCGACGAGTCCTCGACGAGGCCGGCCTCGTGGTGAGCGTGGGGGTGGCGACCAACAAGCTGTGCGCCAAGGTCGCATCGGATCTGCGCAAGCCCGATGCGCTGGTCGTGGTTCCCCCCGGCGGCGAGGCCGCCTTCCTCGCGCCCCTCCCCGTCAGCCGTCTGTGGGGCGTCGGGCAGAAGTCGCGCCAGGCCCTGGCCGACTACGGGGTCACCACCATAGGGCAGCTTGCCGCCCTCCCCGACGGCACGCTCCGCCGGCGCTTCGGGACCCACGGCCACGACCTGGCGCTGCGCGCCCGCGGCATCGACCCGGCGCGGGTGGTCCCGAGCCAGGCGCCGAAGAGCATCGGACATGAGCTGACCTTCGAGCGGGATGTCGACGACCCGGGACGCCTGGAGGCGACGCTGCTCGACCTGGCGGAGTCGGTCGCCAGCCGGCTCCGGAATCACGACATGGCGGCGGGCGCGGTGCAGCTCAAGCTGCGCTACGAGGGTTTCGAGACGCTGACGCGCCAGATGGCGGTGCCACGCCAGACCCGCGAGTCGGAGCCGATCTACGCCGCCGGGGTCGCCCTGCTCCGCAAGACGCTGGTCCGCGACCGCGCCGTCCGGCTCATCGGCCTGACCGCCATCAACCTGACCGATGTCCAGCAGCTGACCCTCTTCGACGAGCCCGACAAGACCGATCGGATCACTCGCTCCATCGACGCGGTGCGCGAGCGGTTCGGCGAGAAGGCGATCACCCGAGCGCGGCTGGTCGGACACGGCGATCGGCGTCGCTTCGGCTTCGGCGAGAAGCCCGAGCTGCCGCCCGACACCGACCCTTGACAAGTCGAACACCTGTTCGTATCCTTCGCTCCATTAGAACGCCTGTTCGGTGCCTCTGGCAGGCGGCGTGAAGGAGTAGGAACACATGGCGCTCACCAAGATCACGCCGACCGCGGCACGGGTGCAGTGGGACCGGCGACTCGCAAGACCCTCGACCGTCCGCGTGGCCGGCCGCCAGCTGACCGTCACCGCGCTCGACGCAGTCCGCGACGAGACTGCGGCGTATCCGGCCGATCGCGGGCCTCGGATCACCTACCTGGTCGAGACCGATGGCGGCCAGGCATCACTCATCTTCGATGGGCGGCGGCGACGCTGGTTCGTCGACGCCCTGGACGAGGCTGCCTGACCCTCTCAGTCGACCGGTTCCGATTCGACGATCCAGAGCGGCCCGTCCCCCGTCTCTACTCGCTGGGCATTGCCGCCCGGGTCGGTCAAGCTGGTCCTGATCAGACGCACGCGGCGGCCATCCAGCTCGGCGATCGGGCCGACCACGGGTGAGAGGCCGAAGGTGAAGGCCCAGGCCCTGACCTGGTCGTGAATGCGACGGGCGGGCTGCGTCCAGTCGACCGTCGCGTAGTCCTCATCGAAGTGGCCCGCCCAGGTAACCCCCTCGGTCGGCTGCGGGTCGCCGGGGTCGCCCGCCGCGATGCGCGCCAGCACCTGCGGCAGGAGGCCGATCGCCACCGCTCCCATCCGCGGACCGACGACGTCGATTCCGAAGTCGTCGTCGAGCATCGGGACCGCCGCCTGCGCCAGGATCGGGCCGGTGTCGAGCTCGGCGTCCATGCGATGCCAGGTCACGCCGAACTGCGCGTCGCCATCCCGAAATGCCCAGGCAAGCGGGATGGGGCCGCGATGGCGCGGCAGCAGGGCCGGGTGGCAGTTCACTGAGCCGAGTGGGGGCACGTCCAGCGCCGCCTGCGGGATGCGCCATGGGAAGCCCCAACACAGCGCCAGGTCGGGGCGACTGGCGCGCACCAGGGGCTCGACCGACCACTTGTCGTGAGCGAGCAGCACATCGAGGCCCTCGGGCGCGGTCTCGTCTCCCATCGGCTCACGGCCAGCCGGGGCGGGCTGCTTCCGGCGAGCGCTGATCACGGCGACCGGGTCGTGGCCCAGCTCGCGCAGGGTGGGGACCAGCGCCGCGGCCACCGGCGGGACGGTGGTGATGAGCGCGATTCGCCAGCCGACCTGCTTCATGCGGTTCCGAGTCTAGCCCGTACAATCGAGGCGGAGGCTCGCCTGCGGCCGCCGCGCGAGCGCCCGAAATCCACCATGAGGCAGCTCGCCGATGGGCGATCCGACCCAACTCACCGACCTCTCCGTCCAGGAGCTGCTCGAGCGCCTGGGGAGCAGCGATCCCGTCCCCGGGGGCGGCAGCGCCTCGGCGCTGGCCGCGGCCCTGGGGGCTGCCCTGGTCGCGATGGTTGCGGAGCTGACGATCGGCCGGGCCGAGTATGCGGAGCACGAGGAGACGGTCCGCCACCTCCGCTTTGACGCCATCGAGCGCCGGGCCGAGCTGGTCAGCCTCGCCCAGGAGGACGCGACCGCCTACGACGCCGTCGTACGGGCACGCCGAATGCCGAAGGACACCGAGGCCGAGAAGGCCGCTCGCCGGCAGGCACTGGGAACTGCCATGGTCGACGCGGCGCGCGCGCCCCTGCGCGCTGCGATCGTGGCCGGGGAGGTGCTCGACCTAGCCGAGCGGATCGCGCCGATCGGCAACCGCAACGCGGTGAGCGACGCCGGGGTGGCGGCGCTCCTGGCGGCTTCGGGACTGCGCGGGGCACTCCTCAACGTGCGCATCAACCTTCCGTACCTGCCGGCCGATGAGCCGATGCGCACCTCGGCACCGGCGGAGATTGCCCGCCTCGAGGCCCTGGCTGAAAAGGGCGAGCGCGCTGCCCTGGCGGCCGTCGACGCAAGGCTGGTCTCGAAGTGACGGCCAAGATCCTGGACGGTCGGACCGTGGCGTCGCGCCTGTGGCGCGACCTGTCGGACCGCATCGCGGACCTCCACGAACGGACCGGCGCCACGCCTCGCCTGGCAATCGTCCGCCTCGACGCACGGGGACCCTCTGCCGTCTACGCGGCCAGCGTCTGGCGCGCGGCCCGCTCCGTCGGCGTCGACGCATTCGAGATCGCGCCACCCGAAGGCGTGGCGCTCTCCGACCTGGCGGCACGCCTCGGCGCCCTGAACCGCGACCCAAGCATCGCCGGGATCGTCATCGCGCAGCCGGTGCCGGTGCACCTCGATGCGGCGGCGGTGGTCGAGCTGATCGACCCGGCCAAGGACGTCGACGGGGCCACGCCGCTGAACGCGGGAAAGATCGCCCGCGGCGAACGGACCTTCGTCCCCGCCACGGCGCTGGCCGTGATGGCCATCCTGCGCAGCTACGGGATCCCGATCGCCGGCAAGCGCGCGGTGGTGGTCGGTCGCTCAGCGGTCGTCGGCCGCCCCGCGGCGGCCCTCCTCCTCGCCGCCGACGCCACCGTCCAGATCACCCACCGCCGGACCCGCAACCTGGCCCGCGAGACGCGGCGCGCCGAGATCCTGGTGGTCGCCGCGGGAGTCCCGCACCTCATCCGGGCCGAGATGTTGAACCGCTCCGCAGTCGTCATCGACTGCGGGATCAACACCACCCCGGAGGGGATCGTGGGCGACGTCGACTACGCCGCGGTCCGCCCGGTAGTCAGCGCCATCACCCCGGTGCCGGGCGGCGTCGGGCCCGTCACGACGATGATGCTGCTGCAGCAGACGGTGGATGCCGCCGAGCGCGCCGAGTCATCGGATGAGCCGGCCCTGGACCGATACGCCCTCCCCCAGCGCCAGGAGGCCAGCGCCGCCAGACAGGAGGGCGAATCTAGTTGACGGTCTCCCTCACGAGGTGCTCGATCATCTCGTCGAGCGGCACCGAACCGTCAATGAAGCCGAGCGCGCGCATCGTCTCGTAGCCGCTCGTCCAGGCCGCGTCGTTGATCGCGGCCGAGGGAGCCGGGGCGCCCGCGCGCCACAGCTCGATCGTCCCTTTCAGCACCGCCAAGGCGACGTCGCGAGCCGCGTCGATCGTCGGAACCGCCACCACCGCCGCATCAAGCCCCTTTTGCGGGTCTGCCGCGATCTCCGTCTCGGCCTGCAGGGTGGCGGCCACGAACCCGGTGACGTCTGCCTTGTTCGACTGCAGCAGCGCATCCCCCACGATCACCCCAGGGCCGGGCAGCGGCGCGATCTCCTCGACCGTCAGCAGGTCCACTTGCATACCCTGCGCCGCGAGGCGCAGCGGCTCGTTGTTGCGGAAGCCGGTGATGACGTCGACGTCTCCGTTGAGGAGCCCGTCGACCTGGTTGAACTGGGGGTACTCGCGGATGGTGACGTCCGCCTCGGTAAGCCCGCCGGCGTGCAGCAGGGCGAGCAGGGCGTGCCACGATGAGCCGAACTTGCCGGGGGTCCCGATCCGCTTCCCGGCCAGCTCCGCTGGATCGGCCGGGACCGTCCCCTTCGGCCCGATCAGCGCCACCGGGAAGAGGCCGTAGATGGTCTCCACGTACTTGATCGGGATTCCCGCTGTGCGGCTGATCATCACGTCAGTGGCATCGGCCACGCCAAACTCAGCCTGCCCATCGGCGACCAGACGGACGAGGTCTGCGTCGCCCTTGTACTCGATCGTTACGTCCAGGCCGAAATGAGCGTAATAGCCCGCCTGCTGGGCGAGGTAGAACGGCGCGAACTGGACGTCGGGCTGGAAGCCGAGCAGGAGCGTCACGTGACGCAAGGCAACTGACGGCGAGGCGGTGGCCGCCGGCTGGCACCCGACCAGAAGCATGGCAATCAGTGGGATGGCGAGGCGGCGCGGAGACATCGGTCTTCCTTTCTATGGATGGACGATAACGCGGCGCTCGATCGACACGACCAGCCCGTGCAGGCCGATGCCGATGACCGCCAGGGTGGCCAGTGCGACGAACATGAGCGGCGTGTCGAAGAGCCCCTGGTTGGCGATGTTGATGAGGACGCCCAGGCCGCTGCCGGCACCCGCCCATTCGGCGACGACTGCGCCGATCACCGCCAGGGTGACCCCCACCCGGAGTCCACCGAAGATGACCGGCAAGGCGGAGGGGATCTCGAGCCGGGTGGTGCGTTGCGCGGGCGTGGCGCCCAGGGAGCGGAACAGCTCGACCAACAGGGGGTCTGCCGAGCGGATGCCGACCATGGTGGCGATGGCGATCGGGAAGAAGACGATCAGGGCGCAGATCAGGACCCGCGCCAGCAGCCCGCCGCCGAACCAGATGTCGAGCAGCGGGGCGAGGGCCAGGATCGGCACCGACTGCGCCGCCACGATGTAGGGCGACAGGACCCGCTCGATCACCACGCTCTTCCCCAGGGCGACGCCAACCGCCACGGCGCTCGTCGCCCCGACGGCGAGGCCCAGCAGGATCTCGGTGAGCGTGACGGCGGTGTGCTCCCAGAGCAGTCCGGAGCCGATGGCGCGCACGGCGCGCCCCGCCACCACTTCGGGCGCCGGCAGGATGTAGTCCGGCGTGCCGGTCAGCACGGTCAGCAGCTTCCAGCCCACCAGGAACGCCGCGAGCGAAAGGAGGGTGGCCGCGAAGCGGCTCATCGGTCCAGCCATGGGGTGAGCTCGGACGGATGGACCTCGGCCAGCACCGCGCGGACCGAGCTGTCGATGTGTGCGGCGGCGGGGTTGCTCGCCAGGGTCGCCGGCCGGGGCCGAGGCAGGTCGACCGGGACGACCTTCGCGACGCGGCCGGGGCGCGGGGTCAAGACCACGATTGCATCCGCCATCCGGACGGCCTCGCCGACCGAGTGCGTGACCATGACCACCGTCCGGGGCCGATCCATCCACAGGCGCTGCAGCTCGCCGTCGAATCCCTCGCGGGTCAGCGCGTCGAGCGCGCTGAACGGCTCGTCCAGCAAGAGGACTTGCGGGTCGGTAATCAGGGCCCGCGCCAAGCCCGCACGCTGGGCCATGCCACCGGAGAGCTGCGACGGCCGAAGGTCTGCGGCGTCGGCGAGCCCAACCCGCTCGAGGGCGACCCGAGCTCGCGTCCGCGCCTGCGCCCCGTCTTCACCCGCCAGCGTGAGCGGCAGCGCGACGTTATCGGTGACGGTCAGCCAGGGCACCAGCCGTGGCTGCTGGAACGCCAGACCCACACGGCCATCGCCCGCTCGCGGGCCGGTCCCCTCATCGATCACGACGCGGCCTTCCGTGGGCCCCAGGAGCCCGGCGATGAGTCGTAGCAGCGTGCTCTTGCCGGAGCCGTTGGGGCCGATGATCACGGTGAAGCTGCCGGCCGGAATCTCCAGAGTCAGATCGCGAAGCGCTTCCACGGCACCTGAAGCAGTGGGAAATCGAGCGGTCACGTCCTCGATGCGCAGCGGCAAGCCTGCTGCCGCCGGCGCAGTCCTCGCTTCGATCGTCACTGATCGCTCCCGTCATGTTGCCGCTCGGCATCGCTGACGGGGCTCGGCCGCTGGCCTCCTGGCTCGACGTCCTGAAGCGCGCAGGCGCGCGCCATCGGCTTCGTCGATGCGTCGGAGAACGCCTCGCGGTCGCCTTCTCCCATCCGGACTGTGACCGTCGGCCCTGTCTGCCTGCGAGCCTCGCGCTCGCCGGTTCAGGTCGGCCCCGTCAGGTTCGCCCTTTCCGCCGCTCCTCGGCGTCCGGGCCTGATGGGGTTCGCGGGCTGGCTCGCTCAGCGAGCCGACCGCCGGTGGGGACTTTCACCCCGCCCCGAAGGCGATGAATCGTTCAGTTGAGGGCAGGGTGGCACCGAATGAGGTGCCGGTCAACCGCTAGGCAGCCGCAGCGTCCGTCGGCTTGCCGCGCCCACGGAGCCAGCGATAGATGACGTACGCGACACCGACCACCACCACCGCGTAGATCAGCAGCTCGAACGGGCGCACCGCGTCGTACAGGTGGCGGTAGTTCGCCCCGAGGAGAACCCCGCCGAGCAGCAGGGCGGCGTTCCATGGCAGGGAGCCCAGCGCGCTGAAGAGCAGGAACCGGCCGACCGGCATCCGCGCCACGCCCGCCGGGTAGTTGATCAGCGCCCGGAGGAGTGGCACGAGCCGCGCGAAGAAGACCGCCCGATCCCCGTAGCGCGCGAACCACACGTCGGCGCGATCGAGGTCCTCGGGCTTGATGTGGACGTAGCGCCCCCAGCGGTCGAGGAGCGGGCGGCCGCCCCAGGCGCCGATCAGGTAGCCGGCTAGCGACCCGGCCACGGCGCCCACCGTCGCGATCACGAGGACGACGAGCCAGTTCCATGGCGCGCGCGTGAGTGGCTCGAGCACGGAGGGATCGGCTGCGGACTGGCTCACCTTCCAACCGGCCATCGGCACGATCACCTCGGAGGGAATGATCGGCACGAAGGTCTCCAGGCCGATGGCGATCGCCACGCCCAGGTAGCCGACCGCGTCGTACAGGCTCAGGAAGAAGGGGATGACGGTCCGATCGATGAAGTCGAGCATCGGCTAGCTGGGGACGTGGTAGTCGACGGCCAGGGAGTAGACCGCGACGATCACCGCCAGCAGGGCGCCGCCGGCCATCCAGCCGCCGAGCAGGTCG
>Ga0070698_100007499_pt1 | contig 11803 bp, 11 predicted proteins | sample KBSK1502metaG_FD_65477 | JGI IMG/M metagenome (GOLD analysis project Ga0070698, IMG submission 65477) | Corn, switchgrass and miscanthus rhizosphere microbial communities from Kellogg Biological Station, Michigan, USA - KBS K1-50-2 metaG | ecosystem: Host-associated > Plants > Roots >...
AGTGGGAGGTCGACTTCGACTTCGACAGCCAGCTCATGGTCGTGAGGTCCACAGATGGCGGCGTGACGTGGAGTGATCCGGTCGCCGCCGTGCAGCTCGAGGATGGTCTCTCCGACATGCCGTGGTCGGTGATCGGTCGTCAGACCGTGTGGGGTCATCAGCTCCGGTGGGCAGCGCTCGGAAGCATCTCGGTGAACCCGAACGACCCCGAGGACCTCGTGATCGTCTGGGCGGACCGGGGGACGCCGAACCCGAACGCCACGAACGCGTGTATCGACGAGATCCCAGGCACCGCGCCGAACTACGACCCCTGTGGCGCGGGGCCCGGTTCGGACACCGACGTGTTCATGGTGCGGTCCCTGGACGGCGGAGACACGTGGTCCGCTCGAACCCTCGTGGACGGGAACGGCGCCCAGCAGTGGTTCCCGTGGGCGGACCACAACGCCAACGGCTCACTCGCGATCGCGTGGGACGAGGACGACGCGCCCGCTCCCGCGGACACGTTCCACCACGTGCTCTGGAACGACGGGTCCAAGGAGGCGCTCGGAGATGCCGAGCATCTCGACGTGTCGGTGACGCACTGGGCGGGGCAGTACACGACCGACTGGCCGACGATCTGCGGACCGGCCGGCTACACGGATGGCGGAGAGCCCGCGGAGGGGAAGGACTGCAACGTCTTCCACGGTGACTACACGGGCCTTGCGGTCGGCCCCGACGGCGCGATCCACGTCGTGTGGACCGGTCTCAACCGACTGGCCACGTCTCCGCAGGTTGACTTCTACATCGGCGGTGAGCACGACGGCTACGCCCAGGACGCGATGTACGCACGGCGATAGCCGGGACCTTCCAGCGGCGATCGAAGCTCGGAACGGGGGCCTCCCAGAGGCCCCCGTTCCGTGTTCCGCGCACCCCCGGGGTGCGCGGCAGTTTCCCGCTACCGTTACGGCTCGTGACGGCCGAGGTGAGGATCCCGATCCGCTGGCGTGATGTCGATGCGTACGGCCACGTCAACAACGCGGTCTTCCTGAACTACCTGGAGGAGGCGCGTGACCGTCTGGTCGAGTCGCTCTTCGGGGAACACGCGTGGGACTTCGTGATCGCACGGGTCGCCATCGACTTCCGGAGCGAGTTGACCCAGAAGGACCGGGAGGTGGTGGTGCGCTGCGGGGTCACGGGTTTCGGGACCTCGAGCGTGCGAACCGCCGAGCGCGTGCTCGCGGCGGACGGCAGGCTCTCGGCCGAATCCGAGTCGGTGATCGTCGCCAGAGACCCCGACACCGGCCGCAGCCGCCCGTTAACGGAGGAGGAGAAGGCGATCCTGCAGCGCGCGGTCGACTCGGCCTAGGGACTCGGTCTACGGACTCGGCTTGGGACTGGGAAGGACGCGCCGACCGTGCACGAAGTGCTCCCGGTACCAGCCGGTCTCGACCCACATCAGAGTCACGCCGCCGACGCTGCTCGAGGAGTCGAGCGACCATCCGTTGCCGACGAAGACGTCGACGTGGTCGACCGTCCCGTTGCGGTCGCCGTCGTAGAACATCAGATCTCCGGGTCGAAGGTCGGCGTAGCGGATCCGTGTCTTCGTCAAGCGCGACATCTCAGACGACGTTCGTTGTGGGAGGGACCAGCCCTGATACGGGCGAGGCGGCGAGACATCCCAGACGTCGTCGTCTCTCCGAAGCGCCCACCACGAGAGCCCCGAGCAATCGAAGCCCGGAACCGGCTGGCTGCCGAACGCGGGAGGGGAAGCCGAGTCGAGTCCCCACTCGCCCGCCCAGATGTAGGGGTAGCCGACGTAGTGCACGCCCCAGTCGACGATCGAGAGGCGGCCCGGGCTCATCCTCGGCAAGACCATGCCCGCGTATTGATCCTGGAGGTAGGGGACGACCCAACCGTCGAGCGTGGTCGCTCGATAGAGGGACCATGCGGCCTGCTTGCGGCGAAGAGGCGAGGCGGGTGTGACGTCTTGGGACTCGTCAACCTTGTTGTTGAATCGGAGACCGAGCCGCATCGCCAGGAGGTTGACCCCGAACGACCGAGGCGTGTCGAACACGTAGCCGTCCGTCGTCGCCAGCCGGTCGAGTGCCGACGCGGTGGATCCCATCCCGAGCGCCAAGACGAGGGAGCGATGCACCATCCGGGCCGTCACGACGTCATCGGGTTTGAACAGGCCGCCGACGCCTCGCGTCATCCAGCCTCGCTGCACGGCGATGGCGGCCGACGGCTGGAACGGGTCGGCCGCGTCGAGGTCGGGGAACGTCACCGAGGGATCCGGCTCCACGTCCCGCGCGAACGCTCGAACCAGGGCCTGAGCCCACCATTTCCGTGTCTCGAACCTGTCGGGTTTGAAGCTCCAGTTCCCGTCGCGGTCCGGTGCGACGTCGCGCATCCAGTCGTAGGTGCCGGCCACGTGGTCGATCGCGCCCTTGGCCCACATGTCGTCCGGCCCCAGATCGGTCCAGGTCTGCGAGGGGATGCGGAGCCGCTCGGAGCGCGACACATGCGCGGGGAACGGGGAGGGGCCGCTGCCGTTCTCTCCGTCGGTCCACGAGGGTGGTGTCGCTTGTGCCGAACCAGCTCCGAGCGACTGCACGAGCATCACAACCAGGGACAGCAGCGCAACGGATGTCAGGCGACGGCGAAGCCAAAGTCCCCTCTCGGCCATACCACCAACGTCGGCCCCCGGCGCGCGGAACTTGAGCACCGAGGGTTGACGCTAGTCGGTCGGCCCCTCCCCGCGCACTTCCTCGACCTTCTTGAGCGCGTCCCGAAGATCCTTCAGCCACTCCTCCTGGCGCTCGGCCACCAGTCGAACGCACCAGGCGAGTGCGTGACTCCGGCTCCGAGCCACGCCGGATTCGATCAACGTGTCCAGCACCCGCCGCTCGTTCATCCGGAGGCGGGTCATCGCCGGCACCGACAGGGTCGTGAACGAGGCTGTGAGGTCGCCGCAGGAGGCCCCCCAGCTCACCTTCCGGCCGAACCGTCGCTGGGCCTCGTCGGCGATGCGCATCCGCTTGCCGCGCGTGTCCTCCCGGAAACCGGAGATCCGCGCGGTGAGGGCGGCCTCCCGTCCCTCTGGGCCGGCGTCGGCGGGGAGCTCGGGCTCGGAGAGAGCTCCGGTGACCATGATCTCCTCACGGTCGGCCGTCACCGAGGGCGGCCCCTCGAACCACTCCGCCGGGATCCGACCTGCGAACCAACCACTGAATTCTTCCATCTCGCGCTCCTCTGTCATGTTGAAAGCGAGATTACATCATTACGTGCCAACGTCCAAGCGGCTCGGGCCGTGATCGCGCGCGGTACCGTCGGGCGGGTGAACACGATCGAGTTCGAGGTGGATTCGAAGGGACTCCGAGTGGTGGACCTGACCGACCGGGTGCGGGCGTTCGCCGCGGACGCCGGGGGCGACGGACTCGTGAACGTCTTCCTGCCCCACGCGACGGCGGGTCTCGCCCTGATGGAGACGGGAAGCGGCTCCGAGCGTGACCTCGAGGAGGTGCTGGAACGGCTGCTGCCGCGGGAGGACCGCTATGCCCACCGGCACGGGTCCCGGGGTCACGGTGGGGATCATCTCTTGCCCGTGTTCGTGACCCCCACCCTCGTGCTCCCCGTGGAGGACGGTCGCGTCAGCCTCGGAACGTGGCAGTCGGTGGTCATGATCGATCCGAACCGAGACAACGACCTCCGGCGAGTGCGGCTGAGTTTCGTGGCCGGCTAGAGGTACTGGCCGGGCGTGCGGTCGGCGCGCTCGCCGGCCGCCGGTGACGATACCGCCTGGACGTCGCGCTCCCGCAGCAAGACGAGCTCCTGCCCGTCCAGCTCCACCTCGAGGCCCGACGACGGCAGGAACAGCACTCGGTCGCCTTGCTTGGCCACGCGCACGTCGGGACCGATGAGCTTCACGTCCGCCCACGCGAGACGTTTGGGGGCCGGCGTGGCGGTGGCAGGGATCAACAGGCCGCTCGCGGACTTCCGCTCCCCGTTCTCCGGCTGTTGCACGACCAACCGATCGCCGGTGAGCCGCACGTCTCCACCGATCGTGGCGGTCTTCTTGACGCGAGGACGACGAGGCTTCGCGGTCTTCGCGTCTCCGGCCGGTGTCGCCCGTGGCATCGCCCGAGTGTAGCGAGCGCCACTCGATAGGATGCCCGGCGTTGAAGGCACGCAAGGTCCTGGACGACGCGGTCAAGGTCCTCAAGGCCTCGCCCGCGATCGACCACTGGCAACGGGGACGGGAGCGGATCGAAGCCGAGGACCTGCTGTGGCACGTCCTCGGTGACGAGCCGGATCCGAAGGACGAGGTGTCCGACGCCGACCGGCGAAGGTTCGACGGGCTCGTCCGTCGCCGTGCGACGGGCGAGCCCATCCCGTTCATCAAGGGGTCCACGGACTTCAGGGGACTCGACCTGCTCGTTCGACCCGGCGTGTTCGTGCCTCGTGACTCCTCCGAGAACCTCGCCACCCAGGCGACGCGGCGGCTCCGAGGGCGGCGTCGGCCGGTGCACGTGGATCTCGCCACCGGCGCCGGGACGATCGCGCTCGCCGTCGCGAACGAGGTGCCGGGGGCGACCGTGGTGGGCACCGACGTGTCTGCGGAGGCGGTCGCGCTCGCCCGGAAGAACGCCAAGCGGCTCGGCCTCCGAGCGCGATTCGTGAGGGGAGACCTGTTCGGCGGACTGCCCCGCACGCTCGCGGGGACCGTAGACGTCATCACCGTGCATCCCCCTTACGTGCCGATGCACGAGCTCAAGGACCTGCCGGAGGAGATCCGGGGATGGGAGCCGGAGCACACCCTGACCGACCGCAGTCGCGACGGGTTGGGCCTCATCGGTCGGACGGCCGAAGAGGCGCCGGCGTGGCTCTCGCGCAACGGCTGGCTCCTGATGGAGGTGAGTCCCGACCGGGTGACGCTCGTGAAGCGCGTGCTCGGGCGCGAAGGCTTCCGCGACATGCGGAGCACCAAGGGCGGTCCCATCCCGCTCACGAGGGTGATCGTCGCCAGGCGTCCGGCGTGACCGACGCAGCGCCCTACGGCACGTGGCGGTCGCCGATCAGCGCCGAGTTGGTGTCGGTCGACGGCGTCGCGCTCGCGCAGCCCTGGGTCGCGGGCGGCTCCGTGTTCTGGCTGGAACGCAGGCCGACCGAGGGTGGACGGTCGGTGCTCATGCACGCGGCTCCGTTCTCGGAGCCGGTCGACGTCAGCCCTCCCGGGTTCAACGTTCGAACCACGGTCCACGAGTACGGCGGCGGTGCCTACCTGGTCGACGGGGGCACCGCGTTCTTCACCCACTTCGCCGATCAACGGCTCTACCGGCAGGAGCTCGGCGCCGATCCTGTGGCGATCACCCCGGAGTCCGACGGCCGCGATCGGTACGCGGACGGACGTGTCACGCCCGACGGCCGGTGGCTGATCTGCGTTCGCGAACGTCATCCCGACCCAGACGATCCCTCCGGTGTGACGAACGAGTTGGTCGCGATCCCGTCCGACGGGTCCGCGGAGCCGGCCATGATCCGCTCGGGCCGGGATTTCTTCTCGACGCCGAGGATCTCTCCCAACGGCTCGAGGCTCTGCTGGCTCGAGTGGGATCTCCCGTGGATGCCCTGGGACGGGAGCGAGCTCTGCGTCGCGGAGCTGAGCGATGACGCCACCCTCCGGAACGTGTGGCAGGTCGCCGGCCGGGCCGGCGAGGAGTCGGTTTTCCAGCCCGCGTGGAGCCCGGCCGGCGACCTGCACTTCGTCTCGGACCGGACGGGCTGGTGGAACCTGTATCGGGAGCGCCACGGCGAGACGCAAACGCTGCATCCCACCGAGGCGGAGTTCGGTTGGCCCCAATGGCAGTTCGGCATGTCCACGTACGGCTTCCTCGCGGACGGGCGGATCGCGTGCATCTGGGAGCGCGACGGCGTGCAGCACGTGGCGCTGCTGGATCCGGAGTCGGGCGAGCTGATCGACCTGGACGTCCCGCAGACGGCGATCCGGCCGTCGCTGGCCGTCGACGGGGATCGCGTCGCCTTCGTCGGTGGCGGCCCGTCGATCCCCGATCAGGTCGTCCTCCTCGACGTCACCGCCCGATCGATCGACGTGCTCAGGTCGTCGTCCTCGGTGGAGATCGACGAGGGGTACTTCTCGGTCCCCCGTCAGATCGAGTTCCCGACCGAGGGAGGCGAGACCGCGTTCGCGCACTTCTATCCGCCCCGGAACCGTGACTCGACGGGGGTGGACGGCGAGCGGCCGCCGCTCATCGTGATGAGTCACGGAGGCCCGACGGGAGAGGCCACGCCGGGCTTCTCGCTCGAGATGCAGTTCTGGACCAGCCGCGGGTTCGCCGTGGTGGACGTGAACTACGGCGGGAGCTCGGGTTTCGGGCGTGCGTACCGGCAGCGTCTCAACGGCACCTGGGGGATCGTCGATACGGCCGACTGCATCAACGCGGCGCGTTGGCTGGCGGCACAGGGCGAGGTTGACGGCGGCCGGCTGTTGATCACCGGAGGGAGCGCCGGCGGCTACACGACCCTCTGCGCCCTGACGATGCACGACGGATTCGCGGCCGGTACCAGTTACTACGGCCTCGCCGACCTGGAGTCCTTCGTCACCGGTGGGACCCACAAGTTCGAGTCCCGCTACCTCTTCACGCTCGTCGGTCCGTACCCGGAGGAAGCCGAGCGGTACCGGGCCCGGTCGCCGATCAACTTCACCGACGGTATCTCGTGCCCGATGTTGCTGCTCCAAGGGGACGAGGACCGCGTCGTTCCGCCCGCCCAGGCGGAGATCATGGTGGAGGCTCTCAAGCGCAAGGGACTGCCGTACGCCTACCTGCTGTTCGAGGGGGAGCAGCACGGGTTCCGGAAGGCGGAGTCGACGCAACGCGCGCTGGAGGCGGAGCTCTCCTTCTACGCGCAGGTGTTGGGGTTCGAGCGCGACGACGTCCCGACGGTGCGCATCGAGAACCTGTAAGGGGTTCGGCCCAAGAACCAGAGACAGGGGGTCGCGGGGAGCCGGCCCGCGCCGGCTCCCCGCGGCCGGAGAGGGGGGCGCAGACCTCTCGGGCGACGAGAGCCTCGCAGCCTCAGGTGAACGCGGGGTGTCGAGTGGATGAGGGACCGAGGAACCCTCGGTCGTTCAGCCGCCGATCATCGACATGGACCGTGCCGGCTGGACGAAGTCCGCGTGGTTGATCCGATGTCCCGACCACTTGGACCAGAGACCACGTCGGATCAGGAGCTCGAGCTCGTCGTCGGAGGCTCCTTCGCGAAGGGGCGCGCGCAGGTCCGTCTCGTCCAGCGCGAACAGGCAGTTCCGGAGCATCCCTTCGGCGGTCAGACGAAGCCGGTTGCAGGTGTCACAGAACGGTTCCGTCACGGAGGCGATCACGCCGATGCGACCGGGAGTCCCGTCTGCGAAGCCGAACGTCGTGGCCGGCTCGTTCGCGTGGCCCTGCGGCACCAATGGGTACACGGCGTGGATCGCATCGAGGATCCGTGCGGCCGGCACCACCTTCTCTCGCTCCCAGGCGTGTTGCGCGTCGAGCGGCATGTACTCGATGAATCGGACCTCGTAGCCGGTCTCGCGCGACCAGCGCGCGAACTCGACGACCTCGTCGTCGTTGGTGCCGCCGATCACCACGCAGTTGACCTTGATGGGGGTGAGGCCCGCCGCCTCGGCCGCCTTCATCCCCGCGAGGACCTTGTCCAACGCATCGCGCCGAGTCATCTCGGCGAACCGGTGGCGCAGGAGGGAGTCGCACGAGATCGTCGCGCGGTCGATCCCCGCGTCGGCCAGTGGTGCCGCGAGCCGGTCGAGGAGCACGCCGTTCGTCGTGAGCGAGATGTCGAGATCGGGTCCGACCTCCCTGAACATCCGGACGAGCACCGGAAGATCCGCCCGAACGAGCGGCTCGCCGCCAGTGACCTTCAGGCTGCGCACGCCCAGTCGCACGAAGATCCGGAGCATGCGCGTCAGCTCTTCGAAGGTGAGGATCTCGTGCTTCGGGAGCCAGGCGAGACCCTCGGCGGGCATGCAGTACGAGCACCGGAAGTTGCACCGGTCGGTGACGGAGATGCGCAGGTCGTCGGCGACCCGGCCGAAGGTGTCCAGCAAAGGGCCTTCCAGGGGCATCTGCGGAACGGCGCTGGGGTCGCTCATCCCCTCAGCCTACCGCCACCGGTTCTCTGAGGCTCAGGACTTCTCGGCAGGAGGAAGGCGGAGGAGGAGGGCGTGGATCGCGTCCTCGATGGCGTCGTCCCTGGTGCGATCGGCCATCTGGCTTCCCACCGAGAGCCCGATCACGTACATCGCGAGGGGGGTGGCCTTGCGCTCCACCCGGTGGGCGACCTCACGCGACACGGAGAGGAGGTGCTCGTTCTCGTGCGCGGAGAGGGCCTCGAGATGAAGCTCGACGGCGAGCCTGTCCACCCAATCCATCCTGTGCCTCCTCTCGGTCGCATCGAGCGCACGGGCGTCGCGCCGTCCCGACCGTGACGTGCCTGCGCCAATCCTAGGCGCCCGCCGAGGACCGACGTGGAGCGGGGAGGGTCTGCCCGGCGCCGCTAGGCTCCTTCCGTGGAAGCGACCCGAGCCGCGGTCCTCACCGTCTCCGACGGCGTCACGCACGGCACCAGAGCCGACGAGTCCGGTGACGTGGCCGTGCAGCTGCTCCGCGAGGCGGGGTTCGAGGTCTCGGATCGACGCGTGGTGCCCGATGAGCGACCGGATATCGAGTCTGCCCTCCGGGAGCTGGCGTCGACACACGGGCTCGTGGTGACGACCGGCGGAACCGGCTTCGGTCCCCGCGACGTGACGCCCGAGGCGACCCAGGCCGTGATCGAGCGAACGGCTCCCGGTCTCGCCGAGCTGATGCGGGCCAGCGGGCTCGCACACACCCCGATGGCGGCGCTCTCTCGCGCCGTCGCGGGCGCGGTGGGGGGGACGTTGATCCTCAACCTCCCCGGCAGCCCGCAGGGCGTCCGCGAATCGCTCGCGTCCGTGCTCCCCGTGATCCCGCACGCGGTGGAGCTGCTCGGCGGCGCGGTGGGCGGGCATCCGACCGGGCATCGCAGCCATGCGGATCCGCGGCCGACGCCGGAGCCGCCGCTGACCCCGTGGGTCGAGGCGAAGGCCGTGCGGATCATCGGCTCGCCCCCGTGCGCCGTCGGCAACTCGATGTCGATCGTGCCGGGCGGAGAGGTGCACGGCACCCTCGGGTGTGCGGAGTTCGACGCGGCCGCCGTACAGGCGGCCGCGGAGGTTCAGGAACGGGGCGAACCGGAGGTTCGCACCTTCCATCACGACCAGGGAGATGTCGAGGTCTACCTCGAGCCGCACGCTCCTGCCGCGCGACTCATCGTGGTCTCCGCCACCGACGTGGCTCGTTCCTTGCGAGCCGAGATGGAGCGGCAGGGCAGGCAGGTCCTGCTCCTCGAGCCCCGGACGGAACGGACCGTTCCCGAGGACGAGCCCGTCGCCCGCTCGCTGGATGACGTGCGGCTCGGGCCCGACGACGAGGTCGTGTTCACCGATCACGACGCACCCAACATCTCGGAGATGCTGACGACGTTATTGCGCTCGCCGGCGAGGTTCGTCGGCGTGATGGGTTCCCGACGTCACGTCGCGCACTACGTCGAGGAGCTCCGAACACGCGGCTTCAGCGACGACGATCTCAGTCGCATCCGCAGCCCGCTGGGTTTGGACCTCGGCGGTCGTCGTCCGGAGGAGATCGCACTCTCGATCGCCGCGGGTCTGGTGGCGGCCCGCCACGAGCGCGAGGGCGGGTGGCTCGACCGGTGACCGCATCGGAGACGTCGGACCACGTCCGGAAGAATCGTGAGCACTGGGAACGAGAGTCCGACGAGTACCAGGAGCGCAATCGGGCCCAGCTGAACCGCTGGGACTTCCTGGGGTGGGGCGTGTACGACGCGCCCGAGGACGAGGTCGGCGCGTTGGGGGACGTGAGCGGACTCCGCGCGTTGGAGCTCGGCTGTGGCGCCTGTCAGTTCGGGATCAAGGTGGCGATGCGGGGCGCGGCGGTGACCGGGCTCGACTTCTCGATCACGCAGCTCCGGCACGCCTTCGCACATTTCGAAGACACCGGCATCCGGTTCCCGATCGTTCAGGCGAACGGTGAGCGGCTTCCGTTCCGCGACGAGGCCTTCGACCTCGTGTTCTGCGACCACGGCGTGATGGGGTTCGCGGATCCCTCCCTCACGGTCCCCGAGGTCGCCCGCGTGCTGCGACGCGGTGGGAGGTTCGTGTTCAACGGCACGACTCCGTGGATCTGGGTCGCGTGGGGAGACGAGGGGGACCCCCCGGCGTCCCGCGAGATGCGGCGGGACTACTTCGACATGGGGTCGATGGACGTGGACGATCCGTCCTGGCAGACGACCGAGTTCCAGCTGACCTACGGAGATTGGATCCGTCTGTTCCGCGCCAACCGGCTCATGATCGAGGACCTGATCGAGCTCCGGCCGAACGAAGGCGCCACCACGACCTATGACGATTACGCGCCTCTCGCGTGGGCACGCGCGTTCCCTGCCGAGCACATCTGGAAGGTGCGGAAGGAGTGAGCTCCGGCGTGTCCGGCCGCCGGATGGCCGGCGCCGCCCTCGCCGCGCTCGCCGGACTGCTCTCGGGGCTGGCCTGGCCGACGGCCGACGTTCGACCCGATCACCGCCCCAACGTGATCGTCGTGCTCACCGACGATGAGCGGTGGGATGGGTTCGACGCGATGCCGTGGCTCACGGAGGAGCTCGCGAGGGATGGTTCTCAGTGGGAGACGTTCCCGAACGCGTTCTCGAACACCCCGCTCTGCTGCCCCGCACGGGCGAGCTTGCTGACCGGCCGGTACGCGCGTCACACCGGCGTGGAGGACAACGACGACGGCGGGAACCTCGATGAGTCTTCGACGCTCGCCACGTGGTTGCACGAGGCCGGATACCACACGGGGCTGGTGGGCAAGTATCTGAACAGGTATCCCTTCGGCCGTCTCCCGTACGTGCCTCCGGGATGGGACCGGTTCGTCGGGAAAAGGAACCAGAGCGGGGTGACGGTCTACCGCGATTTCCATGCCGTGGATCAGGGGTCGCCGGTGTTCGTGCGCGAGTACGCGACCGACTGGCTCGCGGAGCAGGCGGTGGCGTTCGTGCGGACGGCGCCGTCCACCCGGCCGTTCTTCCTCCTGTTCGCTCCGAGCGCTCCGCATCCTCCCTGGCTGCCGGCTCGCCGGCACCGGGGCGCCTACGCCGACCGGGCGGTCGTCGAGCCCCCCAACGTGGTGGGCGCGCTGCGCGGCGCGCCGCCGTGGGTGCGTTCCCGTCCGGAGCCGAGCGCCGCGCAGCGCGCCGACTGGCTCGACGATCAGCGGCGGGCCGACGAGACGTTGCTCGCCGTCGACGAGGCGGTGCACGCGATCGTCGAAGCGCTCGCGGATCGCCTCGACGACACGTACATCTTCGTGCTCTCCGACAACGGGTACTCCTTCGGAGAGCACCGATGGGAAGGCAAGAAGTGTCCTTACGAGGCGTGCGTCCGGATCCCGCTCGCGATCCACGTGGCCTCGACGGAGCCTTCCTCGCTCGGGGTCGTCTCCATCGTCGATCTCGCGCCGACGATCTCGTCGCTGGCGCATGCCCCCGCCAGTTCGTCGATCGACGGCATCGGATTCTCCGACCTGCTCGAGCCCCATCCCGCTCCGTTCGAGCCACGACCGGCGGAAGCCGTCTACCTCGGATTCGTGGGCGACGCCGAGATCCCTGGGTGGACCGCCATCCGAACCGCCGGGTTCAAGCTGATCCGATACGAGGACGG
>Ga0070698_100007501_pt1 | contig 11802 bp, 9 predicted proteins | sample KBSK1502metaG_FD_65477 | JGI IMG/M metagenome (GOLD analysis project Ga0070698, IMG submission 65477) | Corn, switchgrass and miscanthus rhizosphere microbial communities from Kellogg Biological Station, Michigan, USA - KBS K1-50-2 metaG | ecosystem: Host-associated > Plants > Roots >...
GAGCCCTTGACGAGCACCGCGTCGCCGGGCGCCAGCCGCTTGAGCAGCAGCGCCACCGCATCCTCGAACGTGGTCACGTGATGGCTCTCCGCGAGCCCGGCCTGCCGCGCCGAATCTACCGCCACCCGGGCCCAGCGGCCCAGGCCGACGAACTCCGCCGCCCCGGAGGCGGCCACCGCCCGGCCCACGTCGCGGTGGGCGGCCTCGCTGATCTCGCCGAGCTCGAGCATGTCGCCCAGCACCACCACCCGGCGCCGGTCATCCGACGGGGCCGCGAGGGTCTCGAGCGCGGCGGCCACCGAGCCGGGGTTGGCGTTGTAAGTGTCGTCCAGGATGCGGAGCCGTCCCGCCGCGCGCCACACGCAGCGCCCCTTGGCCGGCCGCGCCGCCTCCAGGCCCCGCGCGATCTGCTCGAGCGAGAGGCCGAGGGCGAGCCCGACGCCGGCGGCGGCGAGCGCGTTGGTGACGTTGTGGCGCCCCGCGAAATGCAGGCGCACCGGCCGCTGCGCGGTCCCGATCTCGAGGGTGAACGCGAGCCCGTCGCCCGCGTCGACGACGGGGCCCGCCGCGCGGACGTCGGCGCCGGGGCGCGTGCTGTAGTAGAGCACCCGCGCGCGGCTCTGGTCGCACATCGCCAGCACCCGCACGTCGTCCGCGTTCAGCACCACCGTGCCGTCGGGCGGGATCGCCCGGACCAGCGCGCTCTTCTCGGTGGCCACCCCGTCGAGAGAGCGGAAGGCTTCGGTGTGGGCGCCCTGCACCACCGTCACCACGCCCACGGTGGGGCGGCAGATCGCGGCGAGCGACTCGATCTCGCCCGGGGTGTTGGCGCCCAGCTCGAGCGCGAGGGCCCGGTGCTCGGGACCGATGCGCAGTAGCGTGAGCGGCAGCCCCCACTGGTTGTTGAAGCTGCCCTCCGGCTTGAGCACCGGCCCGAGCGCCTCCAGCACCGACGCCATCATCTCCTTGGTGGTGGTCTTGCCGTTGGAACCGGTGACCGCCGCCACCGGGACCGAGAAGCGCGCGCGGTGATAGGCCCCGAGGCGCCCGAGGGCGCGGGTGGTGTCGTCCACCAGAATGGTCGGCACCGACGGGGGCAGGTCGTCGGGCAGGTTGTGGACGACCAGGCACGAGGCCCCGCGCGCGGCCGCGTCGCGCAGGAACGCGTGGCCGTCGCGGTTGGGCCCCTGGATCGCGAAGAACGCCGCGCCGATGCCGAGGTGACGGCTGTCGATGCTGACGCCGGTCACCGGCACCCCGAGGTCGCCGGCCACGAGGGCGCCCTGCGTGCCCCGGACCACGTCCTCGACGCTCAGGCCCGCCACGCGCGGCCTCCCGTCCCGCCGCGCTCGACGAGCGCCTCGCGGGCCACCTCGCGGTCGTCGAAGGGCAGCACGTCAGACCCCACGACCTGGTAGGTCTCGTGCCCCTTGCCCGCGATGACCAGCACGTCGCCCTCGCGGGCCCACGCCACCGCGCGCTGGATGGCCCGGCGCCGGTCCGCGATCGACTCGTGCCGCCCCGCCGCTCCGGCGGGGATGCCGGTCTCGATCTCGGCCAGGATCGCCTCCGGCCGCTCGCTGCGCGGGTTGTCGGAGGTCACCCAGGCGCGATCGGCCAGGCGCGTCGCGATGCCGCCCATGATCGGCCGTTTGCCCCGGTCGCGGTCGCCGCCGCAGCCGAACACCACCCCGAGCCGCGCGCCCGGCTCGAGCAGCTTGCGGGCGGTGGTGAGCACGTTCTCGAGCGCGTCCGGGGTGTGGGCGTAGTCGACCACCACCAGGAACGGCTGGCCCGCCTCCACCCGCTCGAAGCGGCCCGGCACCGTGTCGACGCGCGAGAGGACCCGGCCGATCTGGGCGGGCGCCATCTCGAGCGCGAGGCCGACGCCCACCGCGCCCAGCAGGTTCATCACGTTGTGCTCGCCGACCAGCGCGGAGGTGATCGCGATCGCCCCGCCGGGCGTGTCGATCTCGAGCCGGATGCCGTCCATCCCCGACTCCCAGGCGCGCGGCCGCAGCGTCGCGGGGGCGCGCAGGCCGAAGGTGACGATGCGGACCCGCGCGTCGGCGGACGCGGCCCGGACCATCGCCGCGCCGGCCGGATCGTCCACGTTCACCACCGCGGTGCGCCGCGGCTTGCGCCCGGCCGCGAGCAGGCCGAACAGGCGCGCCTTCGCGTCGCGATACGCCTCCAGCGTCCGGTGGAAATCGAGATGATCCTGGGTCAGGTTCGTGAAGACGGCCACGTCGAACTCGATGCCGTCCACGCGCGAGAGGGCGAGCGCGTGCGAGGACACCTCCATCGCGGCGCCGCCCACGCCCGCCTCCACCATGCGGGCCAGCAGGGCCTGTAGCTCGAGCGCCTCGGGCGTGGTCTGGCTCGCGGTCTGGGCCTGCGCCCCCACCCGGTACTGGATGGTGCCGATCACCCCGGTGGGCCGCCCGCCCGCCCCCAGCAGCGCCTCGACCAGCAGCGAGGTCGTGGTCTTGCCGTTGGTGCCGGTGATGCCCACCACGGTGAGCCGCCGCGACGGATGGCCGTGATAGGCGTCGGCGAGCCGCGCGAGCGCCTCGCGCGAGGACGGCACCAGCACGCGGGCCGCCGGGCTGCCCGGCAGCGGATCCGCGCCCTCGGCCACCACCACCGCCGCCCCGCGGCCGAGCGCGTCGGCCGCGAACTTCCGCCCATCCTGCTTGAAGCCGGGCACCGCCACGAAGCACCCGCCCGCTCCGACCTTGCGCGAGTCGTAGGCGAGGCCGGTCACCGCGGCGGGCAGCGCGCCCAGCACCGTCTTGTCCGGCAGCGCCTCGAGGAGCGCGGTGGTCGGCATCACGGCTGGAGGCTCACCGCGAGGGCGGCGGTCGGGCGGCCCGCCGCGGGCGCGAGATGCAGGCGGCAGACCGTGCCGGTCGGCAGCGGCGCGCCGGGGAGCGGCTGCTGGCTCGTGACCACGCCGCGGCCGGAGATCTCGAGGCGCACGCCGTACGCGGCCAGGGTCTCCATCGCCTGCCGGAGCGACAGGCCGGCGAGGCGAGGCATGATCGCATCCGCGGCGGGCGCGGCGTCGGCCGCGTCGGCCGGCCCCGCCGCCACCGCCTCGAGGGCGGGCTGGCCGCCCGAGCCCGCGCCGGGCCGCGGCCGATCGGAGACGGCGCTCGCGAGCTCGCCGCGCACGATCGGCACCGGGCTCGAGTCGCGGGGCGCCACGTTGAGGTAGCGCAGCGCCTCGCGGCCGATCGCCGCGAAGATGGGCGCGGCCGCCTCGCTGCCCCACTTCTCGTTCTTGGGCTCGTCGAGCAGCACGATCATGGCCAGGCGCGGATCGTCGGCGGGCGCGAAGCCCACGAACGAGAGCACCCCGGGCGCGCGCGAGTAGCGCCGGGTGGCCGGATCCATCTTCTGGGCGGTGCCGGTCTTGCCCGCCACGTCGTAGCCGGGGATGGCCGCGTTGTGGCCGGTGCCGTTCCGCACCACGTTCACCATCATCTCGGTGAGGGTGCGTGCGGTCTCGGGGCTGATCACCTGGCGTACCGCGATGGGCTCGAACGAGCGGATCTCGCGCCCCTGACCGTCGAGCACCGCGCGGATGATCTGCGGCTGCATGAGGCGGCCGCCGTTGGCCACCGCCGCGAAGGCGGACACCATCTGCACCGCGGTCACCGAGATCTCCTGCCCGATCGACATGGTGGCGAGCGAGAGGCCCGACCACTGCCCGGGTGGGCGGAGCTGGCCCCGGCTCTCCCCGGGCAGGCCCAGGTTGGTGGGCGTCCCGAAGCCGAACGCGGTCATGTACTTGTAGTAGCGCTCCTTGCCCAGCATCAGCCCCACCTTGATCGAGCCCACGTTGGACGAGTTCTGGAGCACCTCGGTGAAGGTGAGCCAGCCGTACTTCTTCCAGTCGTGGATGGTTGCGTTCGCGACCGTGATCGCGCCGTTCTCGCCGTAGAGCCGGTCGGTCGGCTTGATCACGCCCTCCTCGAGGGCGGAGGCGGCCATGATCACCTTGAAGGTGGAGCCCGGCTCGAACGGATCGGTGACCGCGCGGGCGCGCCGGTCGTCGTCGGTGGCGGCGCCGAACGCGTTCGGGTTGTAGGTCGGGCGGATCGCCATCGCGAGGATCTCGCCGGTGCGCGGATCCATCACCACCGCCATCGCCGACTTGGCCCGCGTGCGGCGCCACGCCGCGTCCACTTCCTTCTCGGCCAGGTACTGGATGGTGGTGTCGATGGTGAGCACGATGCCCTGCCCCGCCACCGACGGCTTGAGCACGAGGGGCGCGCCGGTGACCTCGCGGCCGAGCGCGTCGCGCTCCACCACCGCGCGGCCCTCGACGCCGGCCAGGTGCGCGTCCCACGCCTGCTCGATGCCGGCGAGCCCCTTGCCCTCGGCGCCCTCGAAGCCGACGAGCTGCGCGGCCAGCTCGCGGCTCGGGTAGAGGCGCAGGCTGTCCTCCACGAGGGCGAGCGAGGGATCCCTGAGATCGCGCACCGCGCGCGCCATGTCCGGGTTGAGCCGCCGGCGCACCGGCGCGAATTTCTTCGCCACCGTGAGGCGGCGCAGCACGTCGCGCGCGGGCTCGCCCAGGATCGGGGCGAGGCGGGCGGCGAGGCGCGGCGGGTCCTCCACCTTGGACGGGGTCACGTAGAGGGTGTCGGCGCGGGAGGAGACCGCGAGGGCCTGCCCGGTCCGATCGAGGATCGGCCCGCGCTTGGGGCGGAGCGGCACCGTCTTGGCGTGCTGGTTCTCGGCCAGCCGCGAGTACTCGTCGTGCTTCCAGATCTGGAGGTACGTCAACCGGCCGAGCAGGACGACGAAGGCACAGGCCAGGCACGCCGCGAAGATCAGCGTCCGGCTTCGGAGGCCCTCGGCCCGCAGCTCGGTCATGAAGTCACGCTAGCGGACCCCGAGGCTGCGGGAGCCGGCGTCGACCAGCACCGCCCGCCGGTCGAGCGCGGCGGCGCCACCGCCGTCACCCGGGACGAACTCCCGCGCGAGCCGGACCTGGTCGCGGCCCGGGGCGACCATGCCGAGCTCGGTGCGGGCCTTGCCCTCGATGCGGGAGAGCGACTTGAGGGTGGCCATCTCGACCCGCAGCCGCCGGTTGGTCTCCTCCAGCTCGGCGCGGCCCTGCCGGAGCGCGTCGAGCCGGTAGGACAGGCGCACCTGCTGCACGCGCAGCCCCACCACCCCGAGGACCAGGAGCACCGCGACGCCCGCTCCCACCACCGCGGTGGCCATGGAGCGGAGCCGCCGCCGGTCACTGACGCGGTGACGGCGCACCGCCTCCGGCTGGCGGGCGCGATGCTGGTGACCCCAATGCGACTGCGGTGCGCGAAACGTGCCGACCCGACTGCTCATGCTGCCTCCTGCCGCGCGAGCACGCGCAGCTTGGCGCTGCGGGCGCGCGGGTTGAACGTCATCTCGTCGCGGCCCGCGGTCACCGGCGACGGCTCGAGCTCGACGAAGCCTCGGCCCGCCAGCCCGCGGAACGCGCGCTTGACCACGCGGTCCTCACCGGAGTGGAAGGAGATGACGCCGAGCCGGCCGCCGTCCTCGAGGAGCGCGGCCGCTTGCGGCAGCGCCTCGGCGAGGGCACCGGGCTCGTCGTTGACGGCCATGCGCACCGCCTGGAAGGTGCGGGTGGCCACGTGCGTACGCTTGGACCAGGCCGCGCGCGGGACCGCGCGCTTCACCACCGAGACCAGATCGGCGGCGGTGCGAATCGGAGCGCGCCGCCGCTGCTCCACCAGCACGCGGGCGATGCGCCGGGCGTGCCGCTCCTCGCCGAGCTCCGCGAGCAGGGCCGCGAGCTCGTCGGCGGAGAGCCGGCCGAGCAGCTCCGCCCCGGTCGCCCCCGCGCTCGGATCGAAACGCATGTCGAGCGGCTCCTCGCCCTGGAAGGAGAACCCGCGGCCCGACTCGTCGAGCTGGTAGGACGAGAGCCCGAGGTCGAGGAGCACCGCGGCGGCCCGCTCGATCCCCGCGCCGCTCGCGAGCGCGCCCAGGTGGCGGAAGCTGCCGTGCTGGAGCACGACCCGCGCGCCGAAGCGCGCGAGCCGCCGCGCCGCGCGCGCGAGCGCCTCGGGATCGCGGTCGATGCCGAGCAGGCGGGTGTCGCCGCCCGCGCGCTCGAGCAGCTGCTCCGCGTGGCCGCCCATGCCGACCGTGCCGTCCACCACCCAGCCGCCGCGACGGGGACGCAGCAAGAAGGTCACCTCGTCACTCAGGACCGGGAGGTGCGCGTGTTCGGCATCTGCATGTACACGGGTTGCGTGTTCGGGATCGTTCCGGCTGACACCGGAAGCTTCTCGTTTGAATTCGGTCGGCTCCACCCGCGAGGTGTCGCCACCGGAAGCTTCTCGTTCAAATGCGCTCGCCTCGCCTTCGGCTGCGGCTCGCAAATCAAACGCCTTTCTGCGCGAGGCGCTCGCGCAGGTCGTCGAGCGGGCCCGCCTGCTCGCGCTGGTAGATCGACCAGCGATCGTCGTCCCAGATCTCGAAGTGATCCATCATCCCGATGATCACCACGTTCTTCGAGAGGCCGCCACGCTCGCGGTAGTCCTGCAGGATCTGGATGCGCCCGTGCGGATCGAGCACCACGTCGAGACCGGCGGAGAGATACACGTGCTGGAAGCGACGCCGATCGGGATCGAGCTTGGCGAGACCGTTCACGCGGTCCTCGAGCTCGCGCCACTTGTCCTCGGGGTACACATCGAGCGCGGTGCCGTTGGGCGCCATCACGAGGCGATCACTGCCGGCCTCGCGCAGCACCTCGCGAAACTTCGCCGGGATGCTGAGCCGCCCCTTCGGGTCGATCGTGTGCCTGAAATGTCCCCGAAACACTTTCCCCCCTCAGGCGCCCCAAGTGGCCCCAGGACCAGCTCTGAATGACACTTCATGGGATTTCAACCCACTTCGAGGGACCATCCTAGAGGGGGTCGATTGGGGGTGTCAAGCGAAAACTCCGGATTTTCAAGCCATTCCGTGCCGCCGGGAATGCCACCCGTTGGGGGTGGCCCGGACAGGCCTACCGCGGGTAGACCGCGGCCACGGGTGGGGCGGAGTGGGGCCCTACTTGGCGGGGCGGTAGTACGTCAGGGCCTCGGGCATCCACCCCTGGATCTGCTCGATGCGGGTCTCCTCGGCCGGGTGCGTCGACAGCCACTGCGACGGCCGCTGTCCCTTGGCCGCCTCGGCCATCCGCTTCCACAACTCGAGCGAGGCGTGGGGGTCGTAGCCGGCCTTGGCCATCAGGATGAGGCCGATGTGATCGGCCTCCGACTCCTGCTGGCGGCTCCAGGGCAGCAGCACGCCCACCTGGGCCCCCGCGCCGAGCGCCGCGCTCACCAGCTGCACGGTGGCCGGGTTGCTGCTCGCCATGCCGGCCAGGAGCTGCGTCGCGGTCTGCACGCCCATCTGCTGGCTGAGCCGCTCGCCGCCGTGGCGCGCGAGCACGTGGCCGATCTCGTGGCCCAGGACCGCGGCCAGCCCGGACTCGTCGCGGGTGATGGGCAGGATGCCGGTGTAGACCGCCACCTTCCCGCCCGGGAGCGCGAAGGCGTTGGCCTGCTTGTCGTCGGCGATCAGCTTGAACTCCCACTGCTCCGTGAGCCCGGTGACCGCGGCGATCCGGGCGCCGACTCGCTGGACCAGCGCGTTCGCCTGCCCGTCGGTCGAGAGCGGCGCCTTGCCCACGATCTCCTGGTAGGACTGCACCCCCATCTTCGTCTCCTCGTCGGGCGAGACCAGCTGGATCTGCCGGCGGCCCGTGAAGGGCACGGTCTCGCAGCCGAGGGGAGACAAGCTGAGCACGATGAGCAGGAGCGCGAGGGGACTGAAGGCGCGGCCCACGCGCGCATTCTACCAGAGCAGGTTCCGCAGGGTGGCCTGCGTCTCCACGACCACCATGGATCCGGGCTCGCCGACCTCGAGGCGGATTCGCACCGCGGTCACCTCGGCCGGGTCGGTCGTCTCGGCGCCGTCGCGGTCGAGATAGGTGAGCCGGAATCCCCGCACCTGCTCGACCACCGGCTGCGCCCCGCCCCCCGCGTCCCGTCGCAGGATGCTCTCCCCCGGCCGCAGGAGGTAGGTCACCCGCTCGCGCGTCGGGTCCACCACCCCGTTGCCGTTGAAGTCGCGCTGGAAGACCACGCGAGTGGGCTCGGCCAGCACCACCGGGGCGATGCCGGCCACGGTGGGATCGTAGCCGGCCTCGCGCAGCTCACCGGCCAGGCGCTCGACCGCGTAGCGCGCCGACTGCTGGGCCTCGACGCGCGCGGCGCCCCAGACCCACGCGCGAAGCCCCAGGTGCAAGAGCGTCAGGGTCGACGCCATGAGCCCCCCGCCGACGGCCAGGGCGACGAGGAGATCGACCAGCGAGTACCCGGATGGGGCGCGGCGCACGCCCTGAGGCTGGCCCGCCGCGCGCGCCCTCGCAATGCCGCGCTTTGGTGACGCCTCCCCGCGGTGACGCGTATCCGAGCCGTGCCGTCCCCGGGGGCGAGATCCGGCGTGGCGGGGCGGCTCAGTCGAGCGGGGGCCGGGCCTGGGCCCAGGGGGCGAGCTTCTCGAAGGCCGCGGAGGCGCGCAGCACGGTGGCGTCCTCGAAGCGGCGGCCCACGATCTGCAGCCCGACGGGGAGCTTCTCGCGGGTGAACCCGCACGGGACCGACGCGCCGGGGTGCCCGGTCATGTTGAACGGGTACGTGAACGGGATCCAGTCGTAGATCCCGGTCGGGGTGCCCGCGATCTCGGGCGGCCCGTCCTGCCCCACCTTGAATGCCGCGCACGCGATCGTCGGGGTGAGCAGCAGGTCGTAGCGCTCGAAGAGGCGCCGCGGATGCTCCTCCCACGCGAGCCGGTCGAACCAGGCCTGCACGAACTGGGTCGGGCTCCAGCCGCGGGTCTCGTCCGCGATCGCGGCCAGCCCCGCGTCGATGTCGTCGCGCCGGTCGCGCAGGGCCGGCCCCAGGCGCGCCGCGATCCCGCCCAGGAACATGGTCCGCCACGCCGCGTGCGGGCTCGGCCACTTGGGCGTGATCGCCTCGACCTTGCAGCCCAGCTCGCGGAAGCGCCGGGCCGCCCGCTCGCAGGCGGCCGCCACCTCGGGATCCACCACCTTGGCGAAGCCGAGATCGGCGGTCCACGCCACCCGCAGCCCCTTCACGCCGCCCTTGAGCGCGCCCGAGTAGTCCACCCGCGGGCCGGGGAGCGAGAAGGGGTCGCGCGCGTCGGCTCCCGCGCAGGCGTCGAGCATGAGCGCGGCGTCGGCCACCGTGCGGGTCATCGGGCCGATGTGCGAGAGTCCCCACGCGGCGCTGAACGGGTAGATCGGGACGAGCCCGAAGGTGGGCTTGATGCCGTAGATCCCGGCGAGCGACGAGGGGATGCGAATCGAGCCGCCCCCGTCGGTGCCGACCGCGAGCGGGCCCAGACCGGCCGCCACCGCGGCGCTGGCGCCGCCGCTCGAGCCGCCCGGGGTGCGGTCGAGGTTCCACGGGTTGCGGGTGATGCCGAAGAGCAGGTTGTGGGTGGCGCCGATCCAGCCCATCATCGGCGTGTTGGTCTTGCCGAGCTGGATCGCCCCCGCCGCCTCGAGCCGCTCGACCATCGGCGCGCTCTCGGTGGGCACGTTGTCGGCGAAGAGCCGGGTGCCGAACGTGGTGCGGATGCCCTTCGTGATCACCAGATCCTTGGTGGAGAACGGCACCCCGTGCAGGGGACCGAGCCGCGCGCCCTTCTTGCCCACCGTGCGCTCGGCCGCGCGCGCCTGCTTCATCGCCTGGTCGGCGGTGATGGTGACGAAGGCGTTGAGCTTCGGGTTCACGCGCTCGATGCGCGCCAGCACCGCGGTCATGACCTCGACCGGCGAGAGCTTGCGGCGCTTGATCGCGGGCGCCATCTCGGAAGCGGGCATCCAGCAGAGGTCGTCGTGGTTGGCCATGGAGAACTCCCCTCACCCCTGCCCTCTCCCGAGGGAGAGGGGATGCGTGATTAGGCGCCGCGCAGGCGCGGATCGAGCGTGTCGCGCAGCGCGTCGCCGAGCAGGTTGGAGCCGAAGACGGCGAGGCTGATCGCCAGGCCGGGGAAAAGGACGAGCCACGGCGCCTTCTGGGCGTACTCCGCGGCGGAGACCGAGAGCATCCGGCCCCACGAGGGATACGGCTCGGGGACCCCGAGCCCGAGGAACGAGAGCGCGGCTTCCACCAGGATCGCGCTGCCCAGCTGGGCGGTGCACAGCACGATGAAGGGGCCGATGGTGTTGGGCAAGATGTGGCGGAACGCGATGCGCAGGTGGCGCAGCCCCACCGCGCGCGCCGCCTCCACGTACTGCATCTCGCGGATCGAGAGCACGCTGGCCCGAATGACCCGCGCGGCCCGCGGGATGATCGGGATCGAGATCGCGATCACCACGTTCGGGATCGACGGCCCGAGGGCGGCCGACATCACGAGGGCCAGGACCAGCAGCGGCAGCCCCTGCAGGATGTCCATCACCCGCTGGGTGATGAGGTCGGTCTTGCCCCCGACGTAGCCCGAGAGGAGCCCGATGATCCCGCCCAGCACCGAGCCCATCAGGGTGGAGGCGAGGCCCACGATGAGCGAGACCCGCGCGCCGTGGACGATCCGGGAGTAGATGTCGCGGCCCAGGTGGTCGGAGCCGAGCCAGTGGTCGGCCCCCGGCCGGGCCAGGCTCTGGCCCGCGTCGGTGGCGATGGGATCGTGGGTCTGGAGCTGGTTGGCGAACACCGCGGTGAGCAGGATCGCCAGCATCAGGAAGCCGCCGATGGCGCCCAGCGGCTTCTTGCGGCAGAACCGACCGAGCACCGTCCACGCCCCGGGCCGATGCAGGGCCAGCGCGACCCCCGGCGCCTCGACGCCGAGCGGCCTAGTGGCCATAGCGAACGCGCGGGTCGAGGAAGCCGTAGAGCATGTCCACGAAGAGGTTCGAGAGGATCACCACGATCGCGATGAACATCACCAGGTTCTGCACGATCGGGTAGTCCCGCCACAGGATCGCCTCCACCAGGAAGCGGGCGAGCCCGGGCAGGTTGAACACGGTCTCGGTCACCACGAGGCCGCCGATGAGGAACGCGAACTCGATCCCGATCACGGTCACCACCGGCAGGATCGCGTTCTTGAGCGCGTGGCGCCAGATGACGACGCGGCCGGACTGTCCCTTGGCCCGCGCGGTGCGGATGTAGTCCTCGCGCATCACCTCGAGCAGCGAGGAGCGCGTGATGCGCATGATGAGGGCCGAGGAGCGGTAGCCCACTGCGAGCGAGGGCAGCGCGAACTGCACGCAGTGCAGCAGGAAGTTCTCCCGCGGCGACACGTAGGTGACCGGCGGGATCCAGCCGAACCACGCGACCAGGCTCAGGATGATCACCATGCCGAGCCAGAACGAGGGCATGCTGAGCCCGGCCAGGCTGAACACCCGGAGCGCGTAGTCGAGACCGGTGTCCTGGCGGACCGCGCTGATCACACCTAAGGGCACGCCCAGCACCACCGAGACGATGAGCGACAGCACCGCCAGCTCGACGGTGACCGGAATGAGCGGGCGGATGATCTCCCACGCGGGCAGATCGTAGCGATACGATTTGCCGAGATCGCCGGTCACGATCTGGCGGATCCATTCCACGTACTGCACCCACACCGGCCGGTCCAGCCCCAGCTCCTTCTCGATGGCGGCGCGCTCCGCCGGGTTCACGTAGCCCCCGGTGGAGAACAGGATGTCCACGATGTCGCCGGGGGCCAGGCGCAGCATGCCGAAGATCACGATCGACATGCCGAGCAGGGTCA